>Ga0181529_10007230_pt1 | contig 11113 bp, 5 predicted proteins | sample PEATcosm2014_Bin_36_FD_119763 | JGI IMG/M metagenome (GOLD analysis project Ga0181529, IMG submission 119763) | Peatland microbial communities from MTU Mesocosm Facility, Houghton, MI, USA - PEATcosm2014_Bin10_30_metaG | ecosystem: Environmental > Terrestrial > Soil > Wetlands > Peat | place... | reverse complement strand
CGCCTCCCGGCGGCTATCCCGCACAACGGCGCATCCCATCAAAGGATGCGCCGTTGTGCGTGGGGCGGGGCGAGAAAACAACTTGGCAGCCTGCAATTCCATTCACATTCCTCATGAATGGCTTTTCGCACTGATTTCGCAATTTTGTCTCTGTCGGGCGCGGAGGTCGTAAGATGGAGTCAACAGTGAATTCTGTGAGAGTTTCAGTTGGGGAAGGTAGCGATGAGGCAGTGGAGTGGTTCCCGTTTCCGCTTGAATGGAGCGATGGAAGTTTGTGCACTGGCTGGGATGCTGTGGGCAGGTGCGGGTGTGGCGATGGCGCAGCAGAGTTCTCCCGCGCAGTCATTCACGGTTCAGCCGGGAACTCCGGAGCAAGAGGAGCCGACGATGGTGATCCACACCACGACCCGGCGTGTGGTGGTGGATGTTGTGGTGACTGGAGCGGACGGAAAGCCAGTAGCGGGATTGACGCAAGGGGATTTCACTGTCTTGGAAGATCACAAGCCTCAATCGATACGAGCCTTTGAGGCGCATTCAGCGGAACAGGACCGCAGCGTGTTGCCTCCTGCGCCGCCGGATCTGCCGAGCAACACATTTTTGAATCTGGAACAGACACCAGCCAGCGGCCCTCCGGTGGAGATTTTGATCGATAACCTGAATACGCCGTTGGATAATCAGGCATTTGCGCGCGAACAGATTGTGCATTTTATCGAGCACAAGCCGGCTTCAATGGAGGTGGCGATCTTTGCGCTGAGTGATAACTTGAGCCTTATTCAGGGCTTTACCACGGATACGAACCGGTTGCTGACGGCAATGCACTCGAAGGCCGCGGGAATGCACATGACGGCGGCGAACGATTATGTCATGAAGGCTGAAATCACTCTCGATGCCTTCCAGGATTTGGGAAGTTTTCTGGCGACGATGGGCGGACGCAAGAATCTGCTGTGGTTTTCCGGCTCCTTTGACATGATGGTCCTGCCCAAGGCGCAAGATGTCGACGAAGGAGCAATCGTTGCAGACTTTGCGCCGAATGGCCAGAATGCGGGAGCTGGAGCGGCGAGTGCGCAAGCGAACTCGGCTCAATCGCCGGGCGCGATGGCGGGAATGCAGGATGTCAACTCGAATTTCAGAACTGGAATGGAGAGCATGATTGTGCTTCAGGATCGATTGCGCAAAGTGGCGACGGCGCTTTCGGTGAGCCAGACAGCGGTTTATCCGATCGATGTGCGCGGATTGGCTGTTGATCCTTCCTTTTCGGCAGGAAGCACGCCGAATCAGTCAGGCAGTTCCGGCGGCCGTGTCGGCACGCCGGGAATGCCAACCGGTCCCAACAGTCCTCCGGCCAGCGTGCAAAGCCACAACAATTTTATGCAATCTCTGGACGCCTCCCATGCCACGATGGAGGAGGTTGCCGAGGCGACTGGCGGACAGGCTTTTGTAAATACCAATGGGATTGCAGCGGCTGCCGGAAAGGCGGTTGAAGAAGGCTCATCCTATTACACGCTGGTCTATGCGCCCTCGAATAATAACTTTGACGGAGGTTTGCGCTCGATTCATGTGAAGCTGGACAAGCCGGGATGCAAGCTGTCGTATCGTAGCGCCTACTACGCGGTGGACCCGGCAACGGTGACGCCGGAAGATGCCGAGAGTGGCGCGCTGTCGGGGGTGATGGTGCATGGCGCTCCGGATGCCCAGGGATTGATCTTCAAGACGATGATCGATCCCATCGGCCCACCCAAGCAGGCGGAGCCAGATTCTCCACTGGCGAATAAGGCTGTCTATCATCCGGTTAAAAAATCGAAGAAGCCCCAGCATCTCTCCGGAATGGTGCAGAATTACCGCATCCGCCTGGCAATTTTGACGCAACAGATGCAACTCTCCGATACTCCGGATGGGCGGCACCATGCGGCGTTGGAGATTGGTGTCTATGCGTATGCGGCGGACGGGCAAAAGCTGGGCGGGACGCGGCAGAATCTGGAGGCTACCATGCCAGAGGTTATCTATGAAGACGCTCTGAAGAATGGGATGTTTCACAACCTGGAGGTCGATCTGCCGGTGGAGGCTGCCAGTCTGCGGCTTGCAATCCTGGATCCGGGAAACCACCATGCCGGTTCGCTGGAAGTGGCTCTCCCGCTGGCTCCGGTGCAGCAGGCCGACGCGCCGGTAGCTGTGCCGGTGGCGAAATAGAGAAACCTTCCCCGCGTATCCTGATTCTTTTATGCAGTGAACTGATAGTTCCCTCCGCGCCGCGATTCAGGTGCGGCACGGAGGGGGCAATAGCGAATGAGAATTTAGTTTTGCCGGGGCAGAATGATGTCGGTCACGGTGTAGGCGGGAACGGTTACGGTGATCTCATTGCCGGAAGCTGTGAACGGCGAGACCGCCACGTGAGCACTGGCCTTATATTGCGCGCTGCCGTAGTCGATGCGCTTGCCCGCAGAGCCGATCGTGCCGTTCTTGAAGGTCACTTTCACGATCGCATCCGCCTTGGGGTCTTTGTTGACCAGCATGAGTCCCACAAAACCATCGCGGCGAAAGGTGGCATGGGCGCCGACCATCGAGGTGCTTGAGCTGACATTGAGCAGTGTGTCGCCCGGAGCATGGGCCAGGATGTGCAGCATCTGGAAGCCATAGTAGGCAGGACCGAAACTCTTGCGATCACCGGAGAGCATGGAGTCGCCGTACATCTCGTTCCAGGCGATGTTCAGCGATCCGGATTCGATCAGCATCGCGTAGGTGTCGGCAATCCAGAGTGCGCGGACCTCCGGATGCTCTACCTTTTCCCATGTGGCGATTCCGGCTGGAGCGAAGACAAACTTCGGCAGGTGATCTTTGGGGCAGAGTTTGCCGTAATCGGCAAGCATGGGAGTGAGAATGTTACTAAAGCTGGAGTAGGTATTGGTGAGCAGGGAAGACTCGTCGAGGGTCTTCCAGTCGGGAGGAAGCAGCGGCTGCAACGACCATTCGAGGGTGACATAGTCGATGCTGGGGCAGGCGTTTTTCAAGACTTCCTTGTTCCAATCAGGCGCCCAGTCATGGTTGTTGGGATCGGGATTGGGAGGAATGGTCAAAGCGGCGCCAATCTGGATGCTGGGATCGACAGCCTTCATTGCCTGTGCGAAGAGCTTTAGATTATCCGCATAGGCAGCGGGAGATAGCTTTGGGTTGCCTTTCAGCTTGCCAAAATCCTTGAGCGCGGTGGGCGCGGGTCCGTGGAGATCGGGATTGCCGACGTGATCGCCGCCGTAGTAGCCATCGTTGTAAACCTCGTCGCCGATCTGCCAGAGCTTGAATCCGAATGGCAGGGGATGCTCGATACGGAGAAAGTTGAAGCCATCGTCGACCGGCAGAGGATCCTGCCCGCGCATCGTGGCCCAATAGCCGACGGTATGCCAATCCTGGCCGGAGGCGTCTTTGCCGAGCGATTGGGCGCTGGAGGCGTCCCCGTTGGCATACGCGACCCAGGCTGCTGCTTCGGCCGGCTCACCGCCGCCGTCGCCATCGAAGTTGGTTCCGTAGTTGACCACAATCACGGCTTGACCCAGCTTTTCTGCGAAGAGCGCAAAGCTGGGAAAGCTGCTCTCCGGTGCGAAATAACCAGCCTCGGCCCCTTTGTAGCGAGTGGTGGTTTTGGTGGACCAATGATAGAGGTCGGCGACTCCGTGGTTGCCCGGAAAGCGCACCACTGTGATACCGGCGGCGCGCAGATATGGCGCACCTGCCTGGTTGAAGGAGTTGCCATCGAATGTCGGCGCGGGAACGCCCAGCGAGGTATCGGTGAGAAAATTCACGGCCTTGCCGAGATCGACCGAGACACTGGCGCGGTTTTGTCCGGCGGCGGGAATGCCAAGCAAAAGGCAAAAGATTCCAATACATACTGCAAAGCCGCTATTGCGCCTGATCGGAAGCTCACTCAATCGGCTGCACTGGTCGAGATTCATTGTTTCCTCCCTATTGATCGTAAACCCGAACTAGGGCCTGTTAACACTACCTCAGGCGGATGGCGTTGCGAGCGAAAAACCGCTCAGACGAGGCGGAGTCCGCAGGGTTTGGTTGTTCCAAGCACAAGGACGACAACGAAGTATGAGTGATTTTTCGCCGCAACCCGAAGGGACGGGGCCAATTTCCCCCATTTCATCGTTGCTCGTCGCTCCAGTAACCAGCTACAGTTCGCTCCTTGCGCCTCGAACTGAGAAAAATTGGCCGCCGTCGCCGCCACCTGAGGTAGTGTTAACAGGCCCTAGGCCAGAGGAGGGGTTTCTCCGCGTTTTTTAGGGCTTTCTATCGCATGGTTTCGCCAGCAGCAGGTCACCATCCACGCATACCCACAGGACATCCGCAAGTTTTCGCTTTTTATTCACAACGTATGCAGGCGATACCTTTCAGCGCCAGAGGATATTTACGGCCTTCGACTGCCTTCGCGAGCAAGAACGCTCTATCCTCCGGCTGCATTGCGGGGTATACTTCAGCCAACTCATTTCTGGGACCCCCGCTAGGCCGTAATGCCGCACTATCGACGGGGGGCATAATCGCTCACAGGCTTTTGAACTGAGCATCAGGTCAAGGCCGCAGAGTTCGGAAGTTCGCACGGAGTCGCCCTATGCCCCGCACCATACTCGGATTCTTCATTCCTTTCTATCAGCAACACAATTCATTTTTTCCGCTCGCCCCGGCAGAGCGCGTCTCAGAGGAGCGGGTTGGCGGCAGCGGCAATCGCCGGCTTTCACAAAGACCGATGAGCGCAATTGGCAGGCGAAGCAGGATGGCGGCATTGGCGGCCATGCTGCTGATCTCCGCTCTAGCCGAAGCGCAGAATGGCGTCTTCTCTACGCCGCAGCCGGTGGAGACGCAGACAGCCACACCGATCAGCGTTACCGTGACGGCGTCGGCAACGGGCACGGTGGCCACGGTGCGGGTGCTGACGCTGGGAGCGCCAAACCTGGACTTCACGGGTGTTTCCGGTTCGTCCACCTGCCCGGCGGCAAATCTGACGGTTATCGGTCAGCATTGCACGGAATCGGTGAATTTCAAGCCTACCGCTCCCGGCGTGCGCATGGGCGCGGTGGTTCTTCTGGACGGCAGCACACCGGCAAATGTATTGGGCGTAGCCTATCTGTCGGGCACTGGATCGGGCGGACTCGCCGTGTTGTCGGGCATTATTTTGAATGGCGTCGTCCTATCGGCCTCCGGCAACGTCATTCCCGTCGCGGGGGATGGCGATTACAAGGAAAAGGTCACGAATAATGTATTGGCCACGCAGTCGGATCTGTATCTGCCCTCCGGCGTGGCGGTGGACGGCGCGGGCAATCTTTACATCGCGGATACCCTCCACGATATGATTCGCATGGTCGCCGCGCCCGTGCCGCCTGCGACGGTCGGAGTGATTACGACCATCGCCGGCACGGGTGAAGCAAATTATACCGGCGACAATGCGCAAGCCGCCGCCGCAACCCTGAGCAGTCCCACCGGCGTGGCGCTGGATGGCGCGGGCAATCTCTACATCGCGGATAGCGGCAACAATGTCATTCGCAAGATCACGGCCGCAACCGGCGTGATTACCACGGTGGCCGGCAACGGCACAGCAGGGTATGCAGGCGATGGAGATTCCGCCACATCGCTCCTGACCGAACTCAGTGGACCACAGGGCATCGCCATCGATGTCAGCGGAAATCTCTACATCGCCGACACCGACAACAATGCGATCCGCATGGTCTCGGCGGCCACCGGCGATATCTCCACTGTGGTTGGAAACGGCTCGGGCAATGCGGGCTTCGGCGGCGACGGCGGTTCCGCCACATCGTCCCAGACCTTGCTCAACCTTCCCGCGGCGGTTGCCTTCGACACGCAGGGCAATATGTATATTGCCGACTCGCGGAACAACCGCATCCGCAAGGTCGCCGCGGGCAATATCAATACCTTTGCAGGAAGCGGCGTGGCGGGCTATACGGGGGATAGCGGTGCGGCGATCTCGGCGGAGCTGGACGCGCCCTCCAGCGTCGCTGTCGATCCTGCGGGAAATGTTTATATCTCCGATACGCAGAATTCCGCGATTCGCAAGGTAAGCTCGGCGGCCAGTCCGAATCCCCTCGTCATCTCGACCATCGCGGCAAACAACCTCGGTGAGTCTTATTATCCGGAAACGATCGCTCCCTTCACCGATGTCTTCACTCCCGTCAACATTCACTATCCCTCCGGAATCGTTTTGGACAGCAGCGCCGATCTCTACTTTGCCGACACCTTTAACAATACGGTCCGTGAGATTCAAAGCAACTTTGTCGCTCTGGATTTTACGGCGACATCGATCTGGGAGGGCGGCACCTCCGGAACAATCTCTCAAACCGTAGAAAATGACGGCAATGCCCCGCTCAATCTGCCCGCGCCCCCACCCGATTTCATCGTTGCGGAGCCGGACGCGACCACATTTGTCAACGCCGAAGTGGCTCCATCCCCTGCTACCACCTGCCCGATTACCGTCAATCCATTCTTCGCCGCAGTCGATGATACGTGTGTGGTCGGCGCGATCTTCGCACCCTCACTATCCTTGACCTTTGCATCCGGTGTTCCAGAAGAGACGCTGACCCCCACTATCGACATTGGGGCCAGCGGCGATACCGTGAATTCGCCGGTCGTCATCGAAGTGGTCGGTATTGCCAAACCGTTGAACGCGACGGAGGTTACGCTGACCTCCAGCCTGAATCCCTCCCTGTTTACTGAAAATGTCACCTTTTCGGCAAAGGTGGCTACGCAGACGGGAACCCTGACCGGCACGGTCACCTTTTTCGATGGCGGCGCGCAGATCGGGACGCCGGTCACGGTGAACTCGTCGGGGGTTGCCACCTACACGACCGGCACGCTGGTGGTGGGATTGCATACCATCACGGCGGTATACAACGGCGACGCTCTCCACTTCCCCAGCACCGTGGATGCCTCGTCGACGGTAGCGCAGGTGGTAAATGAAGGCACGACCACCAATCTGATCACCAGCGGCACTCCTTCGGCGATCGGAGCCAGTGTAACCTTCACAGCAACCATCACCGCGACGAAAGGCGGAGGCGTCTCCGTGGGCACAGTGGGAGGCTACACCCCCACCGTCGCCTTCACCACGGGCACCGGAACAACGCTCTGCACATCGAATGTCCTTCTGGTTGGAACGGCATATCAGGCAACCTGCACCACCACTGCGCTGGTTCAAGGCTCGAATGCGATTACCGCGACGTACAGCGGGGATGCAGCCGCATACGTTGCCCAAAGCTTTGCCACGCTGATTCAGGATGTCCAGGCCGCATCGACGCCAACGCTGACATCGAGCGCCAACCCGTCTTATTATGGAAACCCCGTTACTCTCACCCTGACAGTGCCGACAAATGGCGCGCTTCCTGCCACCGGAAAGGTCAGCTTTTTCCTGAACGGGTCAACCACTCCGCTGAACGCAACGCCGCTGCTGTTGGTCAACACCAACGGAGCCGGCACGATCGGCATGACCACCTCCACGCTGCCGGTGGGCGCGGATACAATCACGGCGACGTACTCCGGCGATTCCAATTACGCTGCCATCAATCCTCTGCCGTTGATCCAGACCGTGGATCAAGCGGTCACGGCAACAACGGTCAGCGCGGCGCCCAGTCCGGCCGTTGCCGGCAAGCCAGTGGTAATTACCGCCTCGGTCAAGGTAACGCTGGGCACTTCCACGCCAACCGGCAACGTGAACTTTACCGATTCGTTGAATGGCGGAGCAGCCACTCCGCTGACCTGCACGCCGCAGCCGACGGTAGCGGCGCCGACCTGCACCACCTCCGCGCTTGCAGCCGGCAGCCACATGATCGTTGCCACTTATGTGGGCGATACTGACGATGCGGGCAGCTCCTCGGCGGCCTTTCCCCTGACCGTGATTGCCGAAACCATTACGCTGAACTCGAATCCCAACCCCTCGATCTATGGGACACCCGTCGCCTTTACGATTACGATTCCAACGATTGGAACGACGCCCGCCACTGGAACGATCAACATTCTTGAGACCGGCCAGACGAATCCCATCGGAGCGGTCTCGTTGTCGGGCAATCCCGCCACCGCAACCTTCACCACTTCGTCGCTGCCCGTCGGAACGGATGTAATCACCGCCTCCTACCTCGGCGACACGAACTATGGCGCCATTGTCAGCTTGGCGGTCAACCAGATTGTAAATCAGGTGCCGACCACCACGACCGTGGTTGCGGTTCCCAGCCCCGGCATCGCGGGCGGAACGGTGAATTTGACGGCCACCGTGAAGGTGACGCAGGGAACGTCCACGCCGACCGGCAATGTGACCTTTACAGATGCTCTGAATGGCGGCGGGGCTGTGCCATTGATCTGCACGCCGCAGCCCACTGCTCCCACGGCGGTTTGTTCCACTACAGCGCTTGCGCCGGGCAATCACATGATCGTGGCAACCTATGCGGGAGACACGGATGACAGCACCAGCAGCGGCAGCATCGCGCTGACGGTCAATCAGGCCGTCACGCAGACCGTTCTCACTTCAACCCCGAATCCCTCCGTGGTCTTCTCTTCGGTGACCTTCACTGCGAAGGTGACGAGCGTTGGCGGTGGAGTTCCCACGGGAACCGTTACCTTCATGGATTCTTTGAACGGCGCGGCGGCCGTGCCGCTGGCCTGCACACTGCAACCGGCGCCGCCGACGGCTACCTGCACCACCACGGCGCTGGTGGTGGGCACACACTCGGTTACGGCAAGCTATAGCGGAGATACGAACGATGCCGCCAGCACTTCCAATGTGATCACCCAGGTGGTCGGGAAGATTCCCACTGTTACGGGGCTGGATTCGGCGACAACGCAGCCTCCAAATCCGGAGTTGATCCTGGTGGCGTCAGTGGTAGACAACTCTCCCACGGCCAGCAGTCCAACCACGCTGCCTGTGCCGACAGGTACGGTCACGTTTACTTTGAGTCCCAGCGGAACCCTGGTGGGAGCCGCAACGCTGGATGCCAGCGGAGTGGTCACGCTGATTCCCGCCAGTCTACCTCCCGGCACCTTCAGCATGATCGCGTCGTATGGCGGAGATGCAAACCATGATGCATCCACCTCGGTCGTTACGACTCTGGAAAACCCGGCCGGGGGCTTCAGCATCACGGTGACACCGAATCCGGTGACGCTGGCAACGACGCAGAACGTCACGGTGAATGTGGCCCTGACCTCGATCAGCGGCTTCACTGACACCATCGGTTTGGGCTGCGCTTCTCTGCCGGCAGGCGTGAATTGCCACTTCTCGACGCCCACCGTGGCGCTCAAGGCCAACGGCCAGCAGAATGTCGCGCTGATTATCGACACCAGCAACCCACTGGGCGGCGGCACTTCGGCGAGGAACGCGCCCTCCGCAGGCCGGAGCGCTTTTCTGGCTGGAGTCTTTCTGCCGTTGAGCACGCTCTTCGGCTGCATCTTCTGGCGATTCAGGCGGCGGAATGCGAGGTTGATGACCGTGTGGCTGGTTCTGCTGCTGGGGGTTGGCGCAATGCTGGTCTCCGGCTGCTCAGGCAGCTTCTCGCAGTCGAGCGCCGCACCGGGCACATACGTGATCCAGGTTACGGGCACCGGAGCCAACAGCGACATCATCCACTATCAGAATGTATCGCTGACGATCACATCCAAGTAGCGCAAATGCAGGGAAATACAGCAGGAGAGAGATGAAGAGTTCTCATAGGTTTGTTCCAGCGCGGGGTGTGAGGCTGGTCTTCCCGACGACAGGATTTCGTTGTTGGAGGGGATGGACGGGTTTGCGGATTTGCCGCAATGCGTGCCTCCCGCTTGCTGTTTTGGCGATTTGCCTGGGGCTGAGCAGGATGACGCTCGCGCAGGCGGCGCCGGATGCGGATACAGGCGGCATACGGCTCTCGGTGGGAGGCACGGTCTCCGGCTACGAGCTTGGCTACGGCCAAGTGAAGATTCTGGGAGGGGCGGCCTTTGCGGACTTCGATACCCTGCGCCATTTTGGTGTCGAAGGCGAGGCTCGCTGGCTGAATTTTCATTTGAAATCCGGTCAGAACAGCCCCGGCGCCGACGAGAAGGCCACCACCTACCTGGGAGGGCTGCGCTACTCGCGGTACTATGGGCGGTTTCAGCCCTATGCCAAGGCGCTCGCCGGCATCGGCCAGTTCAACTACCCATACAACTACGCCACTGAGACTGACCTGGTGGTTGCCGGGGGCGGCGGAGTGGACTATCGCCTGACCAACAAGATCCGCTGGCGGGCAGTGGATTTCGAGTATCAGCTCTGGCCGCAGTTCACCTACGGGCAGATGTCCTCCTACGGGGTCAGCACGGGCATCCGGATCAGGATTCGCTGATCGTTAGGCCACATCGATCTGCGAAAAATCTCATCCGTAGCCCGTGCCGCGCATCTCTTTATTCATGAGTCATGAGAAGGCAACCTTCGGGGGAGGCTGTTTCTGGGGAGTGGAAGCCGCCTTTGCGGCGATTCCAGGCGTGACGGCGACGGCTGTGGGCTATGAGGGCGGCTCGCTGGAGCGGCCTACTTATCAGCAGGTTTGCACCGACCAGACCGGCCATGCCGAGGTGGTCGAGTTGGAGTTTGACTCTGCAAAGGTCAGCTACGAGCAGCTTCTCGACGCTTTTTTTGCTCTGCACGATCCCACCACCTTGAATCGCCAGGGACCGGACTGGGGCACACAGTACCGCTCGGCAATCTTCTTTCACACCCCGGAGCAGGAGGCGCAGGCCCGCGCCAAGATCGAGCAACTCACCTCCCAAGGCCTCTTCAAACCAAAGCGCATTGTGACTAAAGTCGAACCGGCGCAAGGCTTCTGGCGCGCAGAGGAGTATCACCAGCGCTACCTGGAAAAACGCGGCCAGACAAGCTGTCACATCTAATCCCACAGGGCAATCGAATTTGAAAACTGAGTAAGAAATGAAGGGGACGGGCTTTAGTGTGAAGGGTACGGGCTTTAGCCCGTACATAAACTGTGCAAAATGATTGGGGGCTTTAGAGCATTTTAGTAATTACTGTAGACCGTCAATACAGTGATGAAACCATGCCCTTGCGTTCTCTGGAGTAATCATCTGTATGGCTTCGGTGATCGCTGTTTCCAGAGCATCTTTGGTTCTT
>Ga0181529_10007227_pt1 | contig 11116 bp, 6 predicted proteins | sample PEATcosm2014_Bin_36_FD_119763 | JGI IMG/M metagenome (GOLD analysis project Ga0181529, IMG submission 119763) | Peatland microbial communities from MTU Mesocosm Facility, Houghton, MI, USA - PEATcosm2014_Bin10_30_metaG | ecosystem: Environmental > Terrestrial > Soil > Wetlands > Peat | place... | reverse complement strand
TCGAGCCGATCGCCAAGCACGTGCCGGCCGAGTGTTTTTATGTGCATTTCGGCAGCTTTGCCAACTTCCTCTGGCTTCAAGACACGCTGGCCCAGTGGGGCGGCGACTGCCAGAATCTGATCGCTTTGCGCGGCCTGGACCGCGGCATGAGCAGTCAGATCGAAAAGCAGCTCGTGCTGAAGCAGACGGTGCTCTCGCGGCTGCTGGGCGACACGGCGATCACCGACGTGGCCCTGATCGGCACGGACATGTTCTTCGGCGAAGGGGCCTCGTACGGCCTCCTCTTCCACGCCCGCAATAATCTTGCGCTCTCGACCAGCTTGATCCAACAGCGACAAGAGCGGATCAAGGCCGGCGGAGTCACGGAGGAGAAAATCAAGATCGGCGATCGGCCAGTTTCTTATCTGACGTCGCCCGACGAAAAGGTCCGCTCCTACTACGTGGTCGACGGCGATTTTCATTTCGTGGCCACCTCGAAAAGTCTGGTGGCGCGGTTCTTGGCCACGGCCTCGGGCGCCGATGCGCTCGGCACGTCGCGGGAGTTCCGCCATGCTCGCACGGTGATGCCGCTCAGCCGCGCCGACACGGTTTGGCTGTACCTGTCCGACGCGTTTTTCCGCAATATCACGGGTCCGCACTATCGCATCGAGATGGCCCGGCGGTTGCAGGCCGCCGCCGACATCGAATTGGTGCTACTGGCCAAGCTGGCGGCAGCCGGCCAGTCGCAGCCGGGCGAGACCATCGAGCAACTCAAGGCGGCCGCCTTGTTGCCGCCGGAATTCGGGCCGCTTCCCGGCGGCAGCCGCGTGGTGCTCGCCGGCGACGAGGTCTACGACAGCCTGCGCGGCCGGCGCGGGGCGTTCTTGCCCGTCGGCGACACCCCGCTCGGAAAGATCACCCGCGCCGAAAACACCGACTATGCAAAGTTCGCGGAATTCTATCGCGCGAAGTGGGGTCGTCTGGATCCGATGATCGCCGGCGTGAAACGCACACCGCTCAAGGATAACCGTGAGCAGGTGGTCGTCGACGTGCTGATGAGCCCGTTGGCATCGTCGCATTATGAGGTGCTCGGCAAATGGCTCGGTCCGGCCGATGCCGAGCAGTTGGTGCCCATCGCCGGCGACATGGCTGCGGTGGAGTTGTCGCTCAGCAATCAGCGAATCTTCGCCGGCTTGCGTGACTTGGGTCGGCCACCCGCGGCGGGGCTGGCCAAACCGTATTCCGGCGGTGCCGTGCCGCCGCCGCCAGACGCCTCCCCGGTGCCTTCACCAAACGCCCCCGCATTGCAATGGGGGGGGCTTGCGCAGGCCTCCGGCCTGCTTCCCGGCCAAGCTGGATTGCTGCCCATGGGGCGGCTCCGCGATTTCTTGGTCGGCTACATCGGCACGACGGGCGAATTGGGCGTCTTGAGCGTGCTGAACATCGGCATCCCGCCGGAATCCGACGCCGCCGGCTATGCCAGCTCGCCGCTGGACGGTTGGCGACGGCAATTCGATCGCTTCACCGTCTTCTCTTTCCAACATGAAGTGCTCGACGAGGTGACGCCGCAGCTCCGTTTCCAGAAGGCCCCGCGACCGGCCCAAGTCCGGTTACATATTGATGACGTTTCGCGAGCCCGGATTACGCCCGCCCTGAACGACTTCCTCTATGCCCGCACGCGGCAAACTTCCTTGAGCAACCTCCGGTTCCTCCAGGCGCTTAACCAGCAACTCCACGTGCCGTCGGCGGCGTGCAAAGAAACGGCCGAGTCGCTGCTGAATGCCAAGTTGATCTGCCCCCTGGGCGGGAAGTATGTGTTGACCGAAGGCGATGAAAACGGCACGCCGCATTGGACGTCAACCGCGCTGGGTCAGACCGAGCCGGGCGGATTTCTTGCCGTGCGCGCCCCCCAAAACTATCAATCGCCGCCCTTGAATTGGTTCCGCGGCCTCGCGCTGGACGCCACGATGGACGAAAAGACCATCTCGGCGCATGCCGAAATCATCATGCAGATGCCGCCCAAGCGGTAACGGCTGCGGCGCCCCAATAGTCGCAGTGGGGCAACCGCCCCGATGCCCCATTGGTGGGTTGACGCATCGGGCGAGAGCGGGTATCAAGAAAGATGGCCCGTGTGCCTTCCTTGACTGCCCCACCTCCCCATGAAAAACCTCTCCGCCAGTACCCTGCTGCCAGGCGTTCTGGCTCTAATCGGTATTGTAGCGCTGGTGCTCTGGACCAACATCGGGCCGGTCGGCCCGCTCGAGGCCCGCGTCCCCGGCCTGGATCGTCCCAAAGCCGCGGAGGGTCAGGCCGAGCCGAAGCAACTTGCCGGCAAGCTAACGAAGTACGAAGCCCTCGCGCCCGTGCTGCCTGGGGCCTGGCCGCGGTTTCGCGGCAGCCGCTTCGACGGCATTGCCGAGCCGGGCGTCCCCTTGGCTCGGCAGTGGCCCGCCGCTGGTCCCCCCGTACTCTGGTCGATCGACTTGGGCGAAGGCCATGCGGGGGCTGCCGTGTGGAACGGCCGCGTGTTTGTACACGATTATGATCGCACCGCCTCGGCCGATGCCTTGCGATGTTTCGCCCTGGCCACGGGCAAGGAGCTTTGGCGATTCGGCTATCCGGTGGCGATGAAACGGAACCATGGCATGTCGCGCACCGTGCCGGCGGTGACCGACAAGTACCTGCTTGCCTTGGGACCGAAGTGTCACGTTTCGTGTCTCAACCCGACCACGGGGGAGACGTATTGGTTGATCGACCTGGTGCGACAGTTCGGCGCGACCATACCGCCATGGTACGCCGGACAATGCCCATTGATCGACGGGGAGCGGGCGATTCTCGCCCCCGGCGGCGCGGCCTTGTTGGTGGCGCTCGATTGCCGCACAGGCCAAGTGGTCTGGAAGAGTCCCAACCCGCGCGGCTGGACGATGACCCATGCGTCGATCATGCCCATGGAGTTCGCTGGCAAGCGAATGTTCGTTTATTGCGGCAAGGGGGGCGTGGCGGGTATTTCGGCCGACGACGGCTCGCTCCTGTGGGACACCACCGATTGGAAAATCAGCATCGCCACCGTTCCCTCGCCCGTGATCCTGCCCGAAGGCCGCATCTTTCTCTCCGGCGGCTACAACTCCGGGGCCATGATGCTGCAACTCGAGCGCAATAAGAACAAGATCGTCGCCAAGACACTTTACAAGCTGGGGCCGGCCGTCTTCGGCTCGACGCAACATACGCCGATTTTTTTCGAGGGCCACCTGTACGGCGTGCGCGAGAAGGATAAGCAGTTGGTGTGCCTCGATCCGGACGGCCGCGTGGTCTGGAGCAGCGGATCGCAACACCGCTTCGGCATTGGCCCCTACATGATCGCCGACGGGCTGATCTACGTGATGAACGATGACGGACGCTTGACGCTGGCCGAAGCCACGCCCAAGCGATACCGGCAACTTGCCGAGGCGCAGGTGCTGGCAGGGCACGATTCGTGGGGAGCGATGGCACTTTGCGGCGGCCGCTTGTTGGTCCGCGATTTGACGCGGATGATGTGCTTGGACGTGATGAAGAAATGACCGTAATGAGCCACATGGATCGACGCAAAAAATTGCTGCTCAACGGCGTGATCGGCGCAATCGTCCTCTTGGCGATCGGCATCGGTGCTGTGGCCTGGCTGCGCATCGATCCTTCCGGACTGCACGGCAGCGGGCTTTCGGACACGTTCGACTATAATTTGGAGCAGTACCAGAAAATCGATCCGGCGCTCGTCCGTTATGCCCAAAAAACGCAAGTCCCGGTGGGACTGCGCGCGGCTCGGGCGGTTGCCGTCGGGCCGCAGGACCGCATCTTCGTGGCCGGCGACAAAACCATTCGCGTCTTCGACCGCGACGGCAAGCCACTCGAACCCATTGCTTTGGATCAAGAGCCATACTGTCTGGCGACAGGCAATGCCGGCCGCATTTATGTGGGCATGCGCGATCACGTCGAGGTTTTTGGCGGCGACGGAAAGCGTCAGGCGGCTTGGCCCCGGCCCGGCAAGCGCACCGTGTTGACTTCGATCGCCGCGGCCGACGAGGACGTGTTCGTGGCCGACGCCGGCGCGCTGGTGGTCTGGCATTACGATCCTAGCGGCAAGCTGCTCGGACAGATTGGCAAGCGCGACCCGTCGCGGGGCATCCCCGGCTTCATCGTGCCCAGCCCCTATTTCGACGTGGCCATCGCGCCCGACGGATTGCTGCGGGTCGCCAATCCCGGGGCCCATCAGATCGAGGCCTTCACCTTCGACGGACACCTGGAGCTTTCCTGGGGCAAGCGCGGCATGGGCATCGAAACCTTCTGCGGCTGCTGCAATCCGTCGAATATCGCCATCCTGGCCGACGGCCGGGTCGTGACGGCCGAAAAGGGGATTCCGCGGGTGAAAGTGTACCGCGAGTCGGGCGAGTTCGAGTGTGTCGTGGTGGGGCCGGAAACGCTGGCCCCCAATCGCACGGCGACGGTCGAAACGCGCGATGAGCTCCGTTTGCATCCCGTGGATCTGGCTGTCGACAGCCGCTTGCGCATCCTAGTGCTCGATCCCACCGCTGGCTTGATACGAATTTTCGAACACAAATAGAAAAAACGCCCCGGGACGGCGGTTCCGGGGGAATAGTGCGGAATACCACGATGAACGACAACAACGAAAAACAAAAACTTGGTCGCCGGGCGTTTCTCACCGACGCGCTGCGGGTGGCGGGCGCCCTGGGCATCGCCGGCGGCGCGGCCGCGCTGGCCGCCCGCAAAGGACAGAGCGGCCAACTGGTTTGGCAGATCGATCCGGCCAAATGCATCGCCTGCGGCAACTGCGCCACCCACTGCGTGCTGGACGAGTCGGCCGTCAAGTTGGTTCACAGCTTTACGATGTGCGGCTATTGCGATCTGTGTACGGGCTACTTCCGGCCCTCGCCCATCGCGCTAAACTCGGCCGCCGAAAACCAGCTTTGCCCCACCGGCGCGATCAAACGCACGTTCGTCGAAGACCCTTATTTCGAGTACACGTTGGACAAGCAGCTCTGCATCGGGTGCGGCAAGTGCGTCAAAGGCTGCAACGCCTTCGGCAACGGATCGCTCTATTTGCAGGTGCAACACGATCGCTGCAAGCACTGCAACGAGTGTGCGATTGCCGTCGCCTGTCCCTCGCAAGCCTATCATCGCGTGCCGGCCGACGACCCTTACCTGTTGAAAGTACGGGGGCCGCAGGGATGAGGTTTCCGACGCGGAACATCCGCCGATTTTCGATCAGCTCGTGCCTGCTCGCCGTTTTGTTGCTAGCCGTCTCGACGGCAATGGCGACCGAGCGATTTCCGCCGCCGGACTTTACCGACCATAAGGTTCCGGCCACCATCGTGCCAGCGGCGCCCGGCGAGTGGTTTCAGTACCTCGATCTGGCCGTGCTGGTGCTGGCGTTGGCGGCCGCTTCGTACCTGGCGATCGCCCGGCGGTCGCGGCGGGGCCTGTTCGTGCTGGCCATCGCCTCGCTGGCGTGGCTGGGATTTTGGCGGGGTGGCTGCATCTGTCCGGTCGGCTTGATCCAGAACGTCACGCTGGCGTTGTTCGAGCCCGCCTACGCGCTGCCCTGGACCGCGGCGGCCATTTTCGTGCTGCCGATCCTCTTCACGCTGTTTTTCGGCCGCACTTTCTGCGCCGCGGTTTGTCCCTTGGGGGCCGCGCAAGAATTGGTAGCCCTGCGCCCGGTCCGTGTGCCGGTTTGGCTCGACCATACGCTGGGCCTGTTGGCCTACGTTTACCTCGGGGCAGGCGTGACATTCGCCGCCACGGGCACGGCCTTCGTGATTTGCCGCTACGACCCGTTCGTCGGCTTCTTCCGCATGGGCGCCAGCGCGAACATGCTGGTGCTGGGGGCCTGTTTCCTGGTAGGCGGCATTTTCGTCGGCCGGCCGTATTGCCGATACCTTTGTCCTTACGGGGCGATTCTGGGGATTGTCTCACGGTGGTCGAAATGGCAAGTCAAAATCCCGCCCGAACGCTGCGTACAGTGCCGGCTCTGTGAAGATGCCTGCCCGTATGGCGCCATCCGCGAGCCGACCGCCGCGCTGCTGCCGGTCGATCGTTCGCGCGGCCGCCGGCGTTTGGCGGCGCTGCTCCTGTTGTGTCCGGTCTTGATCGCCGCGGGATTCTGGCTGGGCCGGCAACTCGAAGCGCCGCTCGCGATGCTGCACCCGACCGTCCGCTTGGCCGACCGAATCTCCCTGGAACAGAACGGGCGGGTCGAGGGCACCGTCGACGCCAGCGACGCCTTCCGCAACACGGGCCGCAGCGCCGAAGACCTCTATCGCGAGGCGTCGACCATTAGCAGCCGCTTCCGCTGGGCCGGCGGATGGTTCGGGGCATGGGTCGGACTGGTCATCGGTGCAAAACTGATTCACCTCTCCATCCGCCGCCGCCGCACCGACTATCAACCCGATCGGGTCGCGTGCGTCTCCTGCGGCCGCTGCTTCTGGTATTGTCCGGGCGAGCAGGCCCGGCAAGGTTGGATTCAAAATATTGAACCCGTTATGAAGGGATCATGAACGACAATCCGAACGACACGGCTTATCAGCTTGCCACGCGAATCGCCGCCGTGGCCGGAGTGCTTGCGCTGCTGATTGGTGCGATTCTGTGGTACGACTATTCGCGGCGGCTGGCCAAAGATCCGCTGGAATCGACCGCCTTCAAGACCCTGGTGGCCGCGCTCGACCAGCAACCGACCAACGAGCCGCTCAAAGAGCAGATTCGGGCGTTCGATTTGCAGCTCCGGCAGGAGTATTTTCGCCAACGGGCCCTGGTTCGCGGGGGCACTGCCCTGTTGTTCGTGTCGTTGGCAATCTTCTTGGGCGCGCTGAAGATGGCCATGACGCTTCGCCGGCGATTGCCGGCGCCGGGCGCGCAGCCGACGGTGCAAGATCGCGAGGCCTTGTGGACGCGCACCGCCCGTTGGGCAGTCGCGGCGTTGTGTCTGGTGATGGTGGGCACGGCCATCGCCTTGGCCGTGAGCATGCGGTCGGAATTTCCGTCGGGCGATGAGGAGACGGTGGCGATCGCTACCCCGGCCGCGCACGAGCAAGCAGCACCCGGTGCCGGTTCCGCCGCGACCGTGGCCGCCGCCGCTCCACAGGCGCTGCCGACGGATGAGGAAATCGCCAAGTCGTGGCCGCGGTTCCGCGGGCCCGGTGGACTGGGCATCTCGGCCTACGCCAACGTGCCGCAGACATGGGACGGCAAGTCCGGCAAGGGGGTCGTGTGGAAAACGCCGGTGCCGTTGCCGGGCAACAATTCCCCGGTGGTCTGGGGCAAGCGCGTGTTTCTCTCCGGCGCGGATCAGCGCCGCCGTGAAGTCTACTGCTTCGATGCCGAAGGGGGGAAACTGCTCTGGCAGCAAGTCGCGCCGAGCACGCCGCAAAGCGCCTCGGCGCCGAAGGTGAACGACGACACGGGCTATGCGGCGTCGACCACCGCCACGGACGGCCGCTACCTCTTCGCCATCTTCGCCAACGGCGACCTGGCCGCCTGGGATTTGTCCGGCAAACTGGCTTGGTCGAAAAGCCTGGGGGTGCCGGAAAACAGCTACGGGCACGCCTCCTCATTGGCCACGTACAAGGATCGGCTGCTCGTCCAGTTCGATCAGGGATCGGCGCGGGCACAGAAGTCCAAACTGCTGGCTTTCGATGCGGCCACGGGCAAGATCGTCTGGCAGGTTGCCCGGCCTGTGCCCAACTCTTGGGCGACGCCGATCGTGATCGCCCAAGCCGGTCACGACCAGGTGGTTACGGCCGCCGATCCCTGGGTCATTGCCAATAATCCGGTGGATGGCAGCGAAATTTGGCGGGCGAAATGTCTGAAGACCGACATTGGCCCTTCGCCGGTCTTCGCCGATGGCAAGGTATTCGCGGCCAACGACAACTGCAACCTCTCGGCCATCCGCGCCGATGGCCACGGCGACGTGACGACCAGCGGTGTGCTGTGGAAGGGCGAAGACGGGCTCCCCGATACGTGCAGTCCTTTGGCCACCAAAGAGTTCGTGCTGCTGCTGACCTCGTTCGGCACGCTAACCTGTTACGACGCGGCCAAGGGCGACATGCTCTGGGCCGAAGATTTCAGCACCGATTTTTCCGCCTCGCCGAGCCTGGTGGGCAATCACGTATACTTGATTGGGAGGAAAGGCAAAGCCTGGATCGTCGAGCCCACCCGAAAAAAGTGCAATCGGTTGGGCGAGGCCGATCTGGGCGAGGAATGCGTTACCACTCCCGCCTTTCAGGACGGACGAATGTATCTGCGAGGCAAGACCCACTTGTTCTGTCTCGGCAAATAGCCGCTAAAAACGTCGCAATAATGCCCGAAATCGATCTCACTTTCGTCGATCAGACCGTCGAGCGGCTCGGCCGCAGCCGCGAGGTCGTGATTCCGATCTTGCAGGCGATCCAAACGCACTATCGCTACGTGCCGCGCGAGGCGGTCGAGCGGGTCTGCCAGTTGACCGAGATCACGCCGGCGGCGATCGTGGGCGTGTCGACGTTCTACACCCAGTTTCGGCATCGCCCGGTCGGACGCCACATCATCCATGTTTGCCACGGCACGGCCTGTCACGTCAAAGGCTCGGAGCTGATCCAAGATGCCTTCCAGCGCCGGCTGGAAATCGCCCCCGGCGACGACACCGACGCCGACGGGCTGTTTACGATCGAAAAGGTAGCCTGCTTGGGCTGTTGCACGCTGGCCCCGGTGGTGCAGATCGACGGCATTACCTATGGGCGGCTCGCGCCGACGATGGTCGGCGACGTGCTCAACGATTTTCTGCGGCAGCAGGCCCAAGTCGCAACGCAGCGCGGCATCGGGGCGGTGGCCCCGCGCGGCGAGTTGGGCGAGATTCGCGTCGGACTGGGCTCCTGCTGCGTCGCCCAGGGAAGCGGCCAGGTCCACCGCGCGATCGAGGACGTGCTGGCCCAAACCGGCGCGCCGGCCGTGGTCAAACGGGTCGGCTGCGTCGGCATGTGCCATCAGACGCCGCTGGTGGAGCTGATTCCGTCGGACGGACGGCCTTCGCGGCTTTTCGCCAAGGTCGGCCAGGATGAGGCGGCCGACATCGTGCTGAAACACTTCAAGCCGCGGGGCGTTCTCCGCCGGGCAAGCTACAAGGCATCGCGCTGGCTCGATCGCTTGTTGACCGACGAGATTGGCGATCCGATCGCCCGGCACGCCATCGACGTTCGTGACGGGCCGGTGTGCGCATTTCTCGGCCCGCAGATGCACCTGGCCACCGAAAACTGCGGACAGCTCGATCCGATCGATTTGGACGAGTACCTGCGGCACGATGGGTTCGTGGCCTTGCGCCGCTGTCTGGAAACGCTCTCGCCCGAGCAAATCATCGCCACGGTCCAGCAAAGCGGACTCCGCGGCCGGGGCGGGGCCGGATTTCCCACCGGGCTGAAGTGGGCCAAAGTCCGCGCCGCCGAGGGCGAGAAAAAATACGTCATTTGCAACGGCGACGAGGGCGATCCCGGCGCCTTCATGGACCGCATGCTGCTCGAATCGTTCCCCTACCGTATTATCGAAGGAATGTGCATCGCCGCCCGCGCGGTCGGCGCCCACGAGGGCTTCTTCTACATCCGCGCCGAGTATCCGCTGGCTGTGGTGCGCATCAATGAAGCGCTCGAGCGCTGCCGGCAGCGGGGATTGCTGGGCGAGCGTTTGCTGGGGAGCGATTTTCCCCTGGAATTGTCCATCAAGGAAGGGGCCGGCGCGTTTGTCTGCGGCGAAGAGACCGCGCTGCTGGCCTCGATCGAGGGCCGTCGCGGCATGCCGCGGCTCCGCCCACCGTATCCGGCCGAAGCGGGCCTTTGGGGCCTGCCCACCTCGGTCAACAACGTGGAAACGTACGCTCTGGCGCCGTGGATCTTTCGCCACGGGGCCGAAGCCTTTGCCCGACTCGGCACGCCCAAGAGTCCCGGCACGAAGGTTTTCGCACTGGCTGGCAAGATTCTCCGCGGCGGTCTGATCGAGGTGCCGATGGGCGTCACCATGCGGCAGATCGTCGAGGAGATCGGCGGCGGCGTGGCCGAGCAGTCGTGCCCCGGCATGAGCAATCGCCGCAATGGCCGGCGCCGCTTCAAGGCGGTGCAGATCGGTGGTCCTTCGGGCGGCTGCGTGCCGGCCGAATTGGCCGACACGCCGGTCGATTATGAAGCCTTGGCCGAGTTGGGGGCCATCATGGGTTCCGGCGGCCTGGTCGTGCTCGATGACAGCGACTGCATGGTCGACATGGCCCGCTATTTCCTCCGCTTCACCCAGGATCAGTCGTGCGGCAAGTGTACGCTCTGCCGCATCGGCACGCGGCGAATGCTCGACATCCTGGATCGCATCTGCACGGGGGAGGGAAAACGCGGCGACCTGGAAGTGTTGGAACAGTTGGCCATGACCATTAAGGCGGGAAGCATCTGCGGCCTGGGGCGAACCGCGCCGAATCCGGTGTTGTCGACGCTCCGCCATTTCCGTCACGAATACGAAGAACATTTGGCCGGCCGCTGCCCGGCGGGAAAGTGCAAGGCCCTGGTGAGCTATCGCGTGACCGACGATTGCATCGGCTGCACGCTCTGTGCCCAGCAGTGTCCGGCCGACGCTATTGCGCTGACTCCGTACGTAAAACACCGCATCGACCAACAGAAATGCACGCGTTGCGACACCTGCCGGCAGGTTTGTCCGCAAGGCGCGATCGTTGTGGAGTAGCGATTATGCCTCGACTGACCATCGACCAGCGCGAAGTGGAAGTGCCCGAGGGGGCCACGGTGCTCGATGCCGCGCGGCAGTTGGGCATCGACATTCCCGCCTTGTGCTTCCGCGAGAGTTGCAAACCGTCGACCTCCTGCCTGGCGTGCGTGGTGGGCCTGGGCGGTCCGGGGCGGCTCGTGCCCTCGTGTGCCACGGTGGCGACCGAGGGAATGCAGATCGAGAGCGAGACGGAGGCCGTACACGTGGCCCGGCGGACCGCCCTGGAATTGCTGCTGAGCGACCATCTGGGCGATTGTGTGGCTCCCTGTCAATTCGGTTGCCCGGCACAAATGGACATCCCGACCATGCTCCGGCAGATCGCCAGCGGGGCGCTTGGCGATGCCATCGCCACGATCAAACG
>Ga0181529_10007225_pt1 | contig 11120 bp, 10 predicted proteins | sample PEATcosm2014_Bin_36_FD_119763 | JGI IMG/M metagenome (GOLD analysis project Ga0181529, IMG submission 119763) | Peatland microbial communities from MTU Mesocosm Facility, Houghton, MI, USA - PEATcosm2014_Bin10_30_metaG | ecosystem: Environmental > Terrestrial > Soil > Wetlands > Peat | place... | reverse complement strand
GTGGGCAAGCAGGTCATCAAGGACACCGGTCCGCTGACCCGCAAGCGCATGGAAACGATCGACGACGACATCGCAGTCCGATCCGCGGATTTCATGCAGCGGATGCACAGGGCCGGCCAACCGTTCTTCGTCTGGGTGAACTTCACCCACATGCACCTGCGCACTCACGTCAAGCCGGAAAGTGTCGGCCAGTCCGGGCGTTGGCAGAGCCCCTATCACGACGCCATGATCGACCATGACCGCAACGTCGGCACCGTGCTCGACAAGCTGGACGAACTGGGGCTGGCCGACAACACGATCGTGCTTTACGGCACCGACAACGGTCCGCACGCGAACAGTTGGCCGGATGGCGCGACGACGCCTTTCCGCAGCGAGAAGAACACCAACTGGGAAGGCGCGTTCCGCGTGCCCTGGCTGGCGCGCTGGCCCGGCAAGATCAAAGCCGGAAGCGTGTCGAACGAAATCCTCAGCCATCACGACTGGCTGCCGACGCTGCTGGCCGCGGCGGGGATGCCCGACGTCATGGACCGCCTGAAGGCCGGCTATACGATCGGTGATCGGACGTTCAAGGTGCATATCGATGGCTTCAACTTCCTGCCCTACCTGACCGGGCAGGAAAGCCGGGGCCCACGTCCGGTCTTCTTCTACTTCTCGGATGACGGCGACCTGCTGGCGCTGCGCTATGACAACTGGAAGATTGTTTTCGTCGAGCAGCGTTGCGAAGGCACGCTTCGGCTCTGGGCCGAGCCCTTCACCCACCTGCGGGTGCCGAAGTTCTTCAATTTGCGGACCGATCCGTATGAGCGGGCCGACATCACCTCGAACACCTATTACGACTGGCTCATGGACCACGCCTTCCTCGCAATTCCGGCGCAGGCACTGGTGGGCATGTTCCTCGCGACGTTCAAGGACTACCCGCCGCGACAGAAGGCGGCGAGCTTCACCATCGATCAAGTGATGGCAAAGCTGGCGGTACCTCACGGCGATTGACGATGCTGCGCCGCCCCCGGCCGATTGCGTGCGGGCCGGGGGCGGCGCCCCCTTGCGCCAGGCAGGCGGCGCACGCGTCAGAAGAAGTTCATAAGATGAAAGAGACGGCATCAAAGTTTCAAATTCTGCTGGCCCGTCTGGCTGTTTTGTTGGTGATCGCTTTCGTCATTTTGGGAATAGCCTGGTACGGCTTGTCGGAAGGGGCTTTCGAGCGTTTCTGGCGCAACCTCATCGAGCGACCGGGTGGGCCCATGACATTCCGCTTCATTCTCCAGCCCGCCATGGCCGCGCTCGCCGCGCTGCACGACGGCCTCAGGGACGCACGGACGGGGCGCTCCTTCTATTTGTGGACGGTCCTCACCAGTCCAACTGACCGCGGTGGCCGCCTGTACGAGGGACTGATCTCGACCGCCCGGATCATTCTTCTGGGGCTCGGGATGGACACGATCTATCAGGCCGCCGTGCTCGGGACCTTCTATCCCGGCGAGGCGGCCGCGATCGCACTGGCGCTGGGCTTTTTCCCATACCTGATCCTGCGCGGACCGATCGCGCGCGTCGCGCGCTGGCACCGCGGCGGCGACGCATGATGGTCGCCCCCTCTTGCAACAGGAGAGATTGCAATGGCCGATGACCGCGTGACATCGAGCTCGGCCCCGGCGGCCATCTCGTTCGAATTGGCGTCCCGGAACACCGGCTTGGCGTTCCAACGGACGCGCATGGCCGCCGATCGCACGCTCATGGCGGTGATCCGCACCTCCCTTTCGCTCCTCAGCTTCGGGTTCACGATCTCTCAGATCTACCAGAAGCTGGTGGCGAGCAAGGTGCTGAACGAAGACGCAGACACGATTCCCCATTTTGGTCTCGCGCTGGTCGTGGTCGGCATTTTGATGCTCGTCCTCGGGATCATGTATCATGCGCAATTCATGCTTGAGCTGCGCCGTTCGCGCCAGCAGATCACTGAAGATGGTCTGATCCACGGCAAGAGCAAATTTCCACCTTCGCTCACTGTCATAACAGCGGTGGTCCTTCTTGCGATCAGCATCGCTGCGATCGTCAACATGCTGTTTCATATCGGTCCGCTCTAGTGAATGCCATCTCGCGACGGCAGAGCCGAAGGCGGCGAAATCGAGGGAGGGGATACTTTGCAGGAATGGCTGGTGGTTATTACACGAAACGTGATCGTGATCATCCAGGCGATGGCTCTGGTTGTCATCGCCACCGGAACCGCCGAGGCGTTCTACAAGGGCTGTCGCGTCATGTTTCATCCGGCGGAGACGGATTGGGCCTTTCGGCGGGTCTGGGCGCGTTACGCACGTTGCCTGGTTGCCGGTCTGACGTTCCAGCTTGCCGCCGACATTGTCGAGACCGCGATCGCCCCGGGCTGGCAAGACATCGGCCGGCTTGCCGCGGTCGCGGTTATCCGCACGTTCCTCAACTATTTCCTGGAACGCGACCTGGTGGAAGCGCGTGGAGGAGAGTGATTCCGTTCGAGCCGGCCGAGCCGTCAACCATAGGGGTGGCAACGGCGAGATTGATCTCGGTCCAGGAGGTCCGATACAGTGGGTGTCGCCTGGGGGTCACGAAAGCGGCGACCGGGGGAGAGATGGGAAATGACCGGGAAGATGATGACTGAAAGTCAACCTGCCATCACGCCCGCGTCGGCGTACGGTCCGCCGCGTTTCCATCTGATGGCGAAGCCGAGCGGGTCCACGTGCAACATCGATTGCAAGTATTGCTTTTTCTTGTCCAAGGATCAGCTGTACCCGAACGATAAGCACCGGATGTCCGACGCGACGCTCGATACGTACATCCGCCAGTTGCTGGAGTCGCACCGTACGCCCGAGGTGATCGTGGCGTGGCAGGGCGGCGAGCCGACCCTCATGAAGCTCGATTTCTTCAGACGCGCCGTCGAGATCGCCGATAAGTACCGCCGGCCCGGTCAGCAAGTGCAGCACACCTTTCAGACCAACGGCATGCTCATTGACGATGAATGGGGCGCCTTTCTCAAGCAACACAAGTTCCTCGTGGGCTTGAGCGTCGATGGCCCGCGCGAACTGCACGACACCTACCGGGTCGATCGCCGCGGACAGGGCACCTTCGATCGGGTCATGCAGGGTTGGCGGCACCTGCGCCGACACGGCGTCGAATTCAACATCCTGTGTACGGTCAACGCCGCCAACGAGAAACACGGCCGCGCCGTCTACCGCTTTTTCCGCGACGAGCTTGGCGCGCAGTGGGTGCAGTTCATCCCGGTCATCGAGCGCGCGACCGAGGAAACGCTTGAACGCGCCAACCAGGGGTGGAGCGAGCGTCCCGGCGGCGAGCGGCCGCTCTACACACAAGACGGCAACCTGGTCACGGAGCGCACGGTCGGCAGCGAGCAGTACGGCCGCTTCCTCGTGGACGTGTTCGAGGAATGGGTGCGCCGCGACGTGGGGCGAGTGTACGTCCAGCTTTTCGACGTGACGTTGGAGGCGTATTTCGGCCGCCATGGCCTGTGCATCCATGCCCCGACCTGCGGCTATGGTCCGGCGCTGGAGTACAATGGCGATGTCTACTCCTGCGATCATTTTGTTGAGCCACGCTTCCGGCTCGGCAACATCCACCAGACGCACATGCAGACGCTGGTGGCATCGCCCGAGCAACGCAAATTCGGCCAGGACAAGCGCGACACGCTTACCGCCCAGTGCCGGCAGTGCGCGGTCCTGCCGCTTTGCAACGGTGGCTGTCCGAAGGACCGGTTCGCGCTCTCGCGTACCGGCGAACCCGGCCAGAACTACCTCTGCCCGGGCCTGGAGTTGTTCTTCACGCACACCCGCCCGGCGATGCAGACCATGGCGGGGTTGCTGCAGCGGTGCCGCCCGCCCGCCGACGTGATGTCGTTGACCGCCGTTGCGGACGCGCGGCGTGGACCTTATTCGCCTTGTCCCTGCGGCAGTGGCCGCAAGTGGCGATTCTGCCATGGCGACAAAAGCCCGTCTTCCCCCTTCAGCGGCGCTCCGTCGAACAACGCAAGATAGGCGGGAGCACCAGAGAGCGCTGGCCAGGCACTTGCCGGGCAGTGGTCAAACGGCGCTCTCAAGCCCCACTTCGGCTTGGTGCGCCGAATGGCGCGCCGCCGTATCCCACATCAGCCGCGGGTCGAAAGTCTCAGCCGCGAATATCGTCAGGATGACCACGCCGCAGAAGGCAACGGCGCCGATCCCGGGCTCGATGGTGATCACGGTGCCGAACCGGACCAGAGCCCCCAGCAGCGATTCCATGAAGATGTCGATCATCGACCAGCGCCCGATCCACCGCACGACATAGTAGAGCCGCGTGCGATCGCGCAGCCATCCCGACCGCCCGGTTTGCGTCGCCACCAGCATGATCGAGAGGCCGACCAGCTTCAGCATCGGCACCGCAACGCTGGCGAAGAACACCAACGCGGCGAGCGGGTACATGCGGGATGACACTAACTCACGCACACCACCAAGAATCGTGCTCGGCGATCCGGCGCCGAGCTGCATCACCGTCAGCACCGGGTAATAGTTCGCGGGCACATAAAGCACGGCGGCGGCGATCACCAGGGCCCAGGTCCGCGAGACGCTGTCCGGCTTGCGTGCGTGCAGAACAGCGTCGCAACGCGGACAGCGCGGATTGTCGGGCGACGGAACGCTGACGAGGCCACAAATTTCGCAGCCCGCCGCGCCAACCGGCACGCGCTGATGGGACGTGATGGGCACGGCGCCCTCAGCCGTATCCCCCTGATTGAGCCTGTCCCACACGGCTTGGTGGTTCAACCCGCCGTCGGCCCAGATGATGACGAAGGTGAGCGCCATTAGCGCAAAAATGCCGTTGTCGAGCCCGATTTGCACGACATCGCCAAGCTTTACGTAGGCGACGAACACGCCGAGGACGAAGACCTCGATCATCGACCAGGGCCGCAGTTGCTCCGCCAGACGGAACACGCGACGCAAATGCGTAGGTGGGTCCGCTTCGTGCAGCCGGATCAAAACGTAGAGCGTGCCAATGAGCTTGCCGAGAGGTGCAATCACGGTGACGAACACGACGACCACCGCGAGACTGACCATGCCGCGCTGAACCAGTTCCACCGGCCCCGAAAACAGACCGGCGCTGTGCCTGATACCGGCGGTCTGCACGTTCATCAGCGTCGTCGCGCACATGATGACCAGCAGTACCACCGCGCCCAAGGTGAGGGCGATGCTATGATCCAGCGAATGGGCGCTGATGCGATGCAGGGTCGTCGGGCAGCGCACGCACCGAGCGGAGGTTCCCCGCTCCAGTGGCGGGACCACCTGGAAAAGTCCACAGCCCGGACATTCCTTGAGCTCTGCCGGCGTGGGCGGCCCAGCGGGGGCCGGGCGTGTCATCGGGTCGCGGGACCCGCGACCAGCATGGCGGCAAGCCCATCGGCCAGTTGGCCAACCGCATTGCTGATCGCGGCAACCTCGGGCTGCACACCCGATGCGTTCGGCGCCACGACAACGCGGAAACTCCGCAGCACCGGCTCCGGCCGGCCTTTGAAGCTCACTCCCGCCTGGGCCAGCAGTACGAGATTGCCGCCAGCGTCCCGATCAAGTCGCCTAACGTTCAGCTCGATCGTCGCATCCGCCGGAGACGACACTCCGCCGTTCTCGCTGATCACGGTGCTTTGCGGCAGGCGCTGGCTCAGTTCCTCGACCAGGACGCGGCTCAGCATCGCGCCCAACGCCTCACCCCACCAGTCGTTCGACGACACGTCCAACCGGTAGTTCTCGGAGGAGACGACAACCTGGGAACGCTCCAGATAATGCGCCAGTCCGATCTGCTGCAGCAGGATGACCCTGGCGGAGCCGGTCTGGACCGCGCCGTCCACGGGCGCAATGGTGTAAAGTGTCGGATTTGTCGACGAGCAGGCTGCCAATGCCGCCATCACGGCAAGCGCGGCCATGCTCCAGCCGTGCCGCGATCCGGTCATGGCGAGCTTCCTCCCGTGGGACGACCCTTGATCAGCGCTTCCGGAGAACGCGCTAGCATGTCGGCGAGCGAACGAACTGAGCTCAGCGCCTCGTTGGCCTGCACCAACAGCCGTTCAAGATCACGGTTGAACGTGGTGTTGTTGCCGTAACCGTTATCGACCGATTGGACCAGCCGATTGGCGTTCTCCAACGTCTTCTGCAACGAGGCCGCGATCTCCGGCAACTGCCGCAGAGCGGGAGTCATTCCGCTGTCCATGTGGCCGACCATATCCTTGAGCCTCGCGATCGTCGCGGCGAGCTCCGTCAACGTCTGCTGCAACTGCGCGCCGTTCGCCACCTTGTTCGCGGCCTGCAGAATGCCGTTGAGGTTGGTGCCGATCTGGTCGAACGGAATGGTGGCCACCTTGTTGAGCAAAACGGAGGCAGACGCCTGGAGTCCGGCAAATCCGCCGCCTTCCGTCGTGGGCAGCACGAAGCTGGTGCCCTCCATTGTCATCGTCGCCGGCGGTGCATCTGTCACGAAGTCGAGCGCCACTCCTTGCTGCCCGGTAATCAGGTTCGTGCTTTGCAGCGCCGCTCGCAGTCCCCGCTTGAGCAACGCGTCGACGGCCTCCGCCTGGGTCTTGAAGACCTGCCTTCCGATGCCGACGACACGTTCGGGTTGAACTTCGAAATGAACCGGTGCCACGACGGCAACCTTGTCCGGGTCGTACGCCAGTCCCACGCTGGTGACATGTCCAACCACGAGGCCGTGCATGGTGACGTCGGAGCCGGGGCCCAACCCGGCAACCGAGCCGGCGAAGTAGGAAACGGCCGAAATCGTTCGGGTGTACGAGGCGGCATCCGCCGCGTCCCGGTCCGCGAACAGCGGGAAGACGTGGTTCTCACCGCTCATTTCAGTTCGGGCGTCCCGGGGCGGCGTATCGAATGCGATGCCGCCCAGCAGCATCGCACGCAGCGACTCCACCTGGACAGCCACGCCACTCGACCCCAGCTTCAGGGAAAATCCGGAGGCATTCCAGAACCGGGTCTCATCATGCACATAGCCGTCGTAGGGCGCCCGGACGAAAGCGTGGATCGTCACGCTCTCCGCCATGTCGGCAATGTCCCAGCCGAGCACGGTGCCCACGTCGAGATCGCGGTAGAATACCGGCGAGCCGAGCGAGATCGATCCCAGCCGATCGGCCTTCAACCTGAACGTATGCCCGGCGACGTTGGCCTCCAGAACCGGAGGATCCTCGCGCCCGATGAACGCCCGCATCGGCTTGCCCGCGGTCTCGCCCGGCAGCATGCCGATATACGATCCGGAGGCCAGCGTGCTCAGCCCCTCGAGGTTCCCGGCAAACAGGCGGGGTTTGACGACCCAGAAGATGGTCGTGCTGGTGAGCAGGGGCTCGGCCTGGCGCGTGGTCTCAACGGTGACCACCACGTGCGCACGGTCAGGGCTCAGATCCAGGCTCTTTACCGTGCCAAACGCAATATCCTTGAACTTGAGCTGCGACTGGCCGGCCTGCAGCCCTTCGGCACTGTCAAAGGTCAACGTGATCGTTGGGCCTTCCTTGGACAGCGTGTCCCATGCCAGCCAACCGCCGATCGCGATGGCAATCAATGGAATCAACCACATGGGCGACACGCGCCGGGAGCGCCGCACGACTGCCCGCGGCGTGTTCAGTGGCTGACCGACCTCTTCCAAGGCACACCCTCATTCCAAAGGCCTATGGAGCGCCAAGCGACCGAGCCGTCAACAGGCCAAACGGCCGGACCCGCCGCGCGCTCTGCCCGATTCACCCCTCGACCCTGTCGCGATAGCAGCGCGGGCATCCGATGGCTATGCAGTTTCGGCAGGACGCATGGCGCGGCAGGAAGACCGTTCAACAACCGGCACAACGTGCTAGGTATTTGGTCCGACAGCACCCCGCAGAGGTCGCTCATGAATGAATGGCTGAATGCTAACAGCGAGTGGGTCATCTACCTGGTGACGATACTGTTGATCGGCGGCGGCGCGGAAGCCGGTGCGGCGCTCGCACGGCGGCGCCGCGAACGCCCCTCCAGCGATGGGGACCGCTTCCTTTCGGCTTTGGCGGCGCCCTCCATCGGTCTGCTTGCCCTGATGATCGGCTTCACCTTTTCCATGTCGTTGTCGCGCTTCGAGGCCCGCAGGGCGGCGGTGCTGAGCGAGGCCAATGCGATCGGAACAGCGGCGTTACGCGGGCAAATGCTGGCGGAACCCTACCGCTCCGTGGTGGCCCCCTTGTTCCGCGAGTACGCCATGCTCCGCATCAGCCGCAAGGGGGCGGTCCTTGGTTCCGCGGCGACCATACAGGCGGTCCAGCGATCCTTGACCATCCAGGAGGAGTTGTGGCGGGCGGGCATGGACGCGGCTGCGGCAAATTCCCAGGTCGTGCCTGCCGGATTATTCCTGCAAGCGCTGAATACCATGATCGACGTGCATGAAGAACGGCTGACCGCCAACCGGAACCAGGTGCCTTCGGTCGTATTCGTCATGATCGAAGGGATAGCCATCATCGCCTTCGGCTTCGCGGGCTACGGGCTGCAACTGGCCAACGTCGCCAGCAGAAGGGCCATGTGGGTCATGGCCCTGATGATGGGCAGCGTCATTGTGCTCGTCCTCGACCTGGATCGTCCCCAGTCCGGGTTCATCACGGTCGATCAGAGCCCGCTGCTGGATCTGTTGGATGGGAAGCGGTGAACACCACAGAACCGCACCGCCAACCGGCGGTGCGGCTCGATCGCTCCCGTTGCCGCCTATGAGCGCAGGATCAGATCGCCTTGCCCTGGCGCAGGTCCGTGAAGCGGGCGACCAAGGCCTGTGCCCAGAAATTGATCACGTTCTCGGCGTCGCCCCATTGCCAGACGTTCGCGTTGGAGATCGAAGCCCCGCCGGTCCGGCGGTCGACCCACGCCGCGATGCGCTTGCCAGTGACTGAGTCGAGCACCTCACCCTCGCTCTGCACGCTGCCCGCGAAAGCGGTTTGCCCGGTCACCGCCTTGACCCCAAGGCTGAGCACACGTGCCTGCGGCACGACAACCGAGATCGTCCGCAGACCCGGCGTCGCCGACGTTGCATCGGTCAGGGCCATCCGGACGACGACCACCCCCGGCCCGTCGTCGGCCACGATAGGAATGCCCGCCGCCTTTATGTCAGCCGTGATCTGCTGGTAAGCATAGTCGGTCAACTGCTGCTGTACAGGAAGGGGCACAGAGCTATCGGCGGCTGCCCAGAACGTGACAGGCTCGATGCGAATCTTCGTATAGCTGCTCCACGGTGCAGTCGTGTCAACGTAGCGAAGCAGCACCTTGCTCGAATCATTAGTAGCCGAGAGCTGGTTGTAGTTGCCAAGGAAGCCGGTCATCGTCACGTTGGAGAGCTGGCCCTGATTGGTAGCGGCACAGCCCGCGAGAAGCAGCAGCCCAAGGGCCACGGGAAGCGTTTTCATGTTCATCCTCGTTGTTTGTACTATCCGGCGACATCCGTGCGGCGACGCCGGTCGTCCCTCCGTGCGCGGCACGGCGCACGCACATATCCGGACCGAACCGTGCCGGCGACGAAGATCCGCTGGCTATTCAGTTTCGGCAAGACGCTTCGATGCAGCGCTGCGATGAATGCAGGCGCGCGAGCGTGGTGGACGGCAGTTCCCCGAACAGGGTCCTGTAGTCATGCGCGAAGCGGCCGAACTGCCAGAACCCGTACCGCGTCGCGATGTCCGTGATGGTTGTCAGCGCCGGCGCACTGTTCAGCAGCGCGCGGCGCGCCAGGTGCAGGCGGCGGAGCATGAGATACCGATGCGGTCCCACGCCCAACTGCGCCTGGCAGCAAACCCGCAACGTCCGGTCGGACACGCCGATTTCGGCGCAGAGTTCGGGGATATAGACCGGCTCGCCCACATGCCTTTCCATCGCCCTGCGGAACCGGCGCATGACGACGCCCTGGTGCTGAAGCGTCAAAGCGCCCGCCTCGACCTCCGCCCCACCGAGGCAGACGACGACCGCTTCCACCAGGGCCTGCTCGGAGCTGTGACCCGCCTCAGGATCGTCAAAGGCCTCGGGGGTATCCGCCGCCAGCGCCGCGATCGCCGCGTGCAGATGCTGGAGCCGTGCCATCGCGACAGGGCTCGGGGCGACAGGCAGCGAGTTGCCGGGCCGCGCGAGGTCGCGGTCCGCGTTGGTGGCACCGGCGGACATCATCGCTTCGATTGAAAACGATATCGCTCCCCAGCACGCCGAACCGGTGGATCGCTGGAAGACTTCCTGGCCTTCGCCATGGCGCACGATGCGATCCGGCCGAATCTCGACGCCGGTCGAGAAGAGAGGCGGTCCCGCGCGGGTGCAGAACGTTATCGCGGCGTGGCCGCAGGCCAGGCTCGTGTGTGCAACCCGCGGGAGGGTCTCGTAAAAACGCTGGATCCGCAAGTTATGCAGATTGATGTCGATCAGGCGGGCGGCGAACTGGCCACGCCCGACCAGCGTCATTTCTGTCCGCCCCATGCGGATGGAGGCTGCGTAATCGTCCGGTTCCGAGAATGCCTGCACGGCGCAGTAAGCCAATGGACACCCTCCCCCCCACCGTTATTGGCATGCGGGCCATTTCGGAGCATGCAACATTAGATGTCATCGAAGACGTTATATCTCTACCAAAATATTTTGCCGCGGTTAACGTCACGTTCCCGTGATAGGGACGGCAAGATTTTTGCGCCACTCCATTTGCGGGAGGCGGCGTCGTTGTTTTCCTGATATTGCAATGACTAACACTGTGACTCGACTATTCTCACTTTGCCGTGAGCGCCGTGCCGGGCCGGTTGACCGCTCCCGGGCTGGCCGTCAGCCCTTCGCGCCCGCCGAAACTCCGTGACAATGGCGCGTCCGCCCCAGCTCCGCCGATGCCGTCCCACACCTGGGAATCGACCAGCCCGGTTCCTTCGGCAGCCTGCTAGTGGTGAAAATCAGACGGATGGTAGGGGGTCCGAGAGGCCCGCTCCGCGTGGAGAACGGACACAGCGCTCGGTGCGGGGATCGAGAATGTCGGACAACCATTCCATTCTGGTATCGGTAGCGCCGCCGTGCTGACGGTGGGATGCAAAATGCATCCCACCCTGCATCTGCCTTCGCGGGGCTTCACTCCTCCCGGTCGAAGGCAATGTCGTTCCACTC
>Ga0181529_10007222_pt1 | contig 11125 bp, 10 predicted proteins | sample PEATcosm2014_Bin_36_FD_119763 | JGI IMG/M metagenome (GOLD analysis project Ga0181529, IMG submission 119763) | Peatland microbial communities from MTU Mesocosm Facility, Houghton, MI, USA - PEATcosm2014_Bin10_30_metaG | ecosystem: Environmental > Terrestrial > Soil > Wetlands > Peat | place... | reverse complement strand
GCAAGCTGAAATCTTTGGCGAAATGGAAATTTTGCTTGAGTGCCGGGCGTCGGCGGGCTTCACTGGGCGGAGCGGAGAGATGGCCGAGTGGCTGAAGGCGACGGTTTGCTAAACCGTTATACGGGTTAAACCGTATCGGGGGTTCGAATCCCCCTCTCTCCGCCACTTTGATTTTATTGGGTTTCTTGAAGAGATGTGGGTCAGTAACAACACCTAGTAACAACAAATCCACCCTTATTTGGGGTTATTTGCAGGTGTCATTTATGTCTGATTTCGACTATTTTTCCCGCCAATAAATGAATGCCAGAATGGCTGGTTAAACCTTCACCGATGAGCAAATCAACCGTAGATCAGATCCGCGAGCGTTTCGACGGCGACGTTGAGCGGTTTTCCAACCTTGAAACCGGGCAATCTGCCACCATTGATGCCCCATTGTCTCTGGCGTTGATCGCCGAAGCGGCCACGCGGGTCACTCCCCGCGCGAGATCGCTCCTGGATGTTGGCTGTGGTGCCGGCAACTACACGCTGAAGGTTTTGGAGCGGTTGCCCAACCTTGATGTGACATTGATTGACCTCAGCCGGCCAATGTTGGACCGGGCCGTCGAACGGGTCAGTCGAGCGACCTCTGGCCGAGTCACCGCGTTGCAAGGCGATGTTCGCGAATTGCAGATTGGCGAAGGGCGTTACGACATCATTTGTGCCGCCGCCGTTTTGCATCATCTCCGGGAAACCGAGGAGTGGCGCAACGTGTTCTCCAAGTTTCACCAATCACTCAGGGCGGGCGGTTCAATTTGGATTTCAGATTTGATTGAGCATACGGACGCCCGCGTGCAGGCGCTCATGTGGGAGCGTTATGGAGCCTATCTGACGCAACTCAAGGACGAGGCGTATCGCGACCATGTTTTTGACTACATCGTGCAGGAAGATTCACCGCGACCGTTGATGTTTCAATTGGACCTTTTGCGTTCGGTCGGATTCAGCCAGGTCGAACTTTTGCACAAGAACAGTTGCTTCGCCACGTTTGGCGCAATCAAGTGAGTCCAATCAGACGGCTGCGTTTTTCATTCTGAATTCAATTCGGCTTTGGCCTTGCTCTCACACCGTTCAATGAAGGCGAGAATGCTGGCCAGATGGAAAAGCCTCACGCCCTTAATTTTTCCGGGTTCGCGGATTGAGACGGAACGAATGAAATTCTTCCCTGCCCACTCATAAAGTTTTGGCCGGGTGCAGCCGGAATAAAACTCATGTCCGCGCTTGGGCGCACGCACCCAGACCGGCAAACTGCCCTCCCGGTCGGCCATGATTTGCGACGCCGACGGAGCCAGCGAATGGCTGCCATTTTCCTGTGTCGCCAAAACAGTTTTCATACGGTCACTCCTTGTTTGTGTTTGGTGGCCCGGCGTTGAACCGGTTCAATCTTTTCAATCACGGCCTCGGTCACGGTATTTTCAGCAGCTTCGGCCTGGCTTGGGGCTTGGTTTTTGGTGAGGTCCAGCTTTTCCTCAATCTCACTTTGGCGGCGCGTCAACTCCTGAAAACGCTCTTCCCGCTCAAATTTTGCCCCGACTTTCTCACCGAGTTCTTTGATGCGCTTGTTGGCGTCGGTGATGTCCAGTTCCAACCGCTCCGCGCGTTCTTCAAATCCTTGCACCGTTGCCTCCAGCGAACGGATGGTGCCCAGCGCTGTGTCCGTGACTCGCGCGCCATAGCTGTTTTGGCCACGCAAGACCATTTCGGTGGTGTTGTTGAAGCTCGGACGCATGAACAAATCAAAGCCGGCGAATTTTCCCAGGCGGACATCTTCTCCGAAACGGGCCTTCAGTTTCTCGGCGCGACGCAAAATCAGTTCGCCCGCAATGCCCCGGTTGTTGGATTCCTGCCCGTCGAGTTCGATCCGAAATTTGTCCCCCGACGTGTCTTGCCGGACGCCCAAGTCCTTCCGCAAATTGGCGAGACGGGTGGTGAAGATTTCGGCGTCCTCGTGCGACCGGCGGAGATTGGAACGAATGCGATATTGTTCCTCCGCATGGGCGGAACGCAACCGGGTGAGCCGGATCAACTCTGCGTCCACCTGGGCTTTTTCGATGACAAGCGGATTTCCTGATGCGATGGCCTTCACCTCGGCGTAGGTCAAGGCAGCGGAGTCCAAATCCTCAAGCCGGCGAATCGTCATGTCGCCGCTCATCACCTGGGCGATGAACTTCGCCTTCGTTTCCAACGTCTGCCACATATAGGCGTCAAAGCTGCCCTCGGTGACGTAACGGAACACCTGCACGACGGCATTCTTGTTTCCCTGTCGGAGTATTCGCCCTTCGCGTTGTTCCACGTCTGCCGGTCGCCACGGAGCATCCAAGTGATGCAAGGCAATCAACCGTTCCTGCACGTTCGTCCCCGACCCCATCTTCTGCGTGCTGCCGAGCAGCACGCGGACTTTGCCCGCACGCACATCACGGAACAGCGTCAACTTGGAAACGTCCGAATCGTAATCCTGAATGAAGGCGATTTCAGAACTTGGGATGCCTAGCTTTTCCAACTTCTGCGCCATGTCGTTATACACTGAAAAGCCTTTGTCTTTCGGCGTGGAAAGGTCACAAAACACGAGTTGGGCGGAACGTTCCGGCTTGGATTCCTGCCAGATGTTGAAAATCTTTTCGACGGCCAGATTCACTTTGCCCTGCGGTTCGTCGGGTGCGGCCGGTTTCATCAATCGAAGATCCAAAGCTGCCTTTCGTCCCTCCGACGTAATTTTGAGCATGTTGTCTTCGCTGGGATCGACGCGGCCGTTTTTCAATCGCTCGGCCCGTGCGGCGAGCGATTGCACGAATGCCTTCAGTTCCTCGGTGGCCGGCGCGTTACGGATGGTGGGTTTCTCGCCGTCGAGTTTCGGGCGCGGCAGATTCAGCATCGCGGCGGTCTGCACGTCGGCGGACTGGCGGAACATCTGCATCAACTCCGGCACGTTGATGAAACGCGCGAAGCGCGTGTTCAGCCGGTAGCCTGCCCCGTCCGGTGAAAGTTCCATGGCCGTCACCGGCTCGCCGAATGTCGCTGCCCAGGAGTCGAAATGATGCAGGTTGTGTTTCTTCAGCTCGTCATGCTGCAAATACCGCTGCATGGTGAACATCTCGGCCATGCTGTTGGCAATGGGCGTGCCAGTGGCAAACACCACGCCGCCTCCTCCGTTCAACGATTGGACGTGGCGCACCTTCAAAAACATATCGAACGCCCGTTCGCTCGCCGTCTGCGGCAAACCCGCAACCCGCGTCATCTTGGTGACGTAAAACAGATTCTTGAAATAGTGCGCTTCGTCCACCAGCAGGCGGTCCACGCCGAGTTCTTCAAACGTCAGCGTATTGTCCTTTTTGTGTTCGGCAGCCAGCGTTTGAAGTTTGGCCTCCAGCCGTTTCTTCGCTTTTTCAAGTTCCTTCACCAAGCGGCGATTGGAGCTGTCCGCGTGCTGGCGTTTGATCATTTCCAACTCGTGAAGCTGCTCTTTGAAGAACCGTTCCTGCGTATCGCGTGACAGCGGAATACGCTCGAAGCCGGAGTGCGTGACGATGACGGCATCCCAATTGCCGGTGGCGATGCGGCTGAACAGTTTTTTGCGATTCTGCGACTCGAAATCCTCCTTGCCGGCGGCGAGGATGTTTGCGCCCGGATACAAAGTCAGCAACTCAGTGGAGAACTGGCCGAGCATGTGGTTGGGGACGACAAACATCGGCTTGCCAGAAATGCCGAGCCGTCGAGACTCCATAGCGGCGGCGGCCATCGTGTAGGTTTTGCCTGCTCCAACGACGTGGGCCAGCAGCGTGTTCGGCGTCTGCAAAATGCGCCAGACCCCGGCCTTTTGATGCGCGTGAAGCTGAATTGCCCCGCTCGCACCGGGCAACGTCAAATGATCACCGTTGAAAGTGCGAACGCGCGTGTGATTGAACGTGTCGTTGTAAAGACGGCAAAGCCGTTCCCGTCGCGAGTCGTCGCTCCAAACCCATTCTTTGAACTTTTCCTTGATGCGCTCCTGCTTTTCGCGAGCGGCCTCGGTCGCCTGTGCGTTGACGACGGGTTTCTTGTCCACCGTGTCATAGACCGTGGGGGTTTTGAGATTGAGCGCGTCCTCAATCAATTCTAGCGCCGTGTAACGGTCAGTGCCCCAATCCGTCGTGTTCGCGGTTGCGCCGCGTGCCTCCCAATTGGGATTGATGTGCCACGCACCAAGCGCATGGATGTGCCCGATCTCCACACCGGAAGGGATGTTGAGCAGTTCGTTCGTGAATTGCTGCACGTCTTCGGGCGGCAACCAGGCCGCGCCCAACCGCACGTCAATTTCCGTCGCAGCCAAATCTGCTGGTTGAACGGACTTCAACGCCTCGACGTTCTCGGCAAAGCGTGGGTCAGTCACGGATGCTGCGTCCGCCACGGATAATTTTTCCCGCACATTGCCGGAAAGATACTGGTCGTCGGTTTCCCACTGGTTTGTTTGGGGATTCAGAAAGATGACGCCTTTCAAATCCGGCAAAAATTCCGGCACCGGCTTGTTGAGCAGGTCGGCCATGTGGTCGAGGTCAACACAACCGCGCTCGTTCAAGGTGACGAGCAACGCCTCCTTCGGCGTGCCGACCGACTCAATCGGCTGCCGGTGATGAATCGTGCGTTCGGTGAAAATTGTGGCCTTGGTCGCCCGCTTTGTCTCGTCGTTGTAGTTCTCCAGCGAGAGCAGCAACGGCAGATCGGGGTCGCCGTCGAAGGCACGCTGGTTGGCGCGAAGATTCACCGGACCAAACCGGCCAACAAAGCGGTCGTAAGCCAGGTTGAGCTGTTGCCGCGTTTCGACGACCCGTTCCTCGGGACTGCCGTCCATCTGCGCCCGCAGACAATCCCGCACCGCATCCCGCACCGGGATCAAATGCCGGATGCGCGAACGCATTTCGGCGGGCAGATCCGTCATTGGCCGCAGAACATTTTCCTCACGGATGCAGACCATGCCGTCGTGGAGGCAGTAGGCGTTGGGTTTGACGAAATCGGGCGCGGGAATGGATTCTTCGAGCGTCGGCTCGGCGATTTTGTGCGACTGTGCCTCGTAAATGCCCTGGGGAAGTTGTTCGACCGCCTGGGCCAGCGCCTCCGACAAATTCCGGCCATCCGGTTCAAGCGTCGGTTCGTTGCCGCCATACATCCCGCCACCGAGCCGCAATTTGCCGAGCATCATTTCCGGTCGGGCGGCAAAGTATTCGTTGATGGTGAACGCTTCACCGATGTCGTTGGTGAAGCTTGCGGTTTCCTTCCAGACTGTGCCGGTCGGGGCTTCGCCGACCCGGAGTTTGCGAAGCATCACGATGTCGGTTGTGACCTCGGTGCCGGCGTTCTTTTTGAAGGCATCATTCGGCAGACGAATTGCGCCGAGCAACTCCGTGCGCGCGGAAAGCAGTTCGCGCAGCGTGGAATCGAGTTTGTCCATTGTGCCCCTCGACGTGATGAACATCATCAGTCCACCGGGGCGGATTTTTTCCAAGGCTGCCGCAAAGAAATAATCGTGGATGGAAAACTTGTAACTGTTCCAACGTGGATCGTGGACGGTGTAATCTCCAAAAGGGACGTTGGAAATCGCCATGTCATAAAATCCATCCGCGAGCTTGGTCTGCTCAAACGGTTGGGCGCGGATGTCCGCGTCGGGATAAAGCGCTTTGGCAATGCGTGCTGTCAGCGGATCAATCTCAATCCCGGTGACGGTCGAACGGTGGAGCCTGTCATCGGGCATGAGGCCGACGAAGTGGCCGATACCGCAGGCCGGTTCAAGCACGCGCCCGCCCTTGAATCCGAACCGCTCGGCGGCGCGATACATCGCGCCGATGACGGTCGGCGCGGTGTAATGGGCGTTGAGGGTGGTGGCGCGGGCGGAGCGGTGTTCCTCATCCGAGAGGATTTCCGAAAGCCGGAATTGCTCTTTGCGCCAGTCGGCGTTGTCCACGTCGAACACCTGGGGCATCGCGCCCCAGCCGACGTATTTTACGAGCGCGGCCTTTTCCTCCGGTGTCGCCGGTCGTTCCTCGGCATCGAGCTGCCGCAGCGTTTCGATGGCGGCGATGTTCTTCTGAAATTTGAGCTTCGGCCCGCCGTCACCAAGGCGGTCGGCCTCGGTGATGCGGTAGGCGTTGAGATTTTTGGGCGGTTCTTCGTGATGTCGGTGAACTATTCTTCGGGCGACAGGAGGATGTATTTCTCCCGCACCATTTCCCACGCCTGTGTCTGGGCTTGCTGCGCCGTTGATCCCTTTTGCATCAACTCCGTTCGTAGCGTGGCCATTTCGTCCTTCGTCTTTTCCTCCGCTTCCAGCAGCATCTGGTGCAGGAGCCCCTTCCGTTCCAGTTCGCGCACCATTTTCGGACGGAATTCCCGCCAGTGCCTGGCCGCCATCTGGCCGTATTGTGTGAGAGGTGTCATTGGTTGGCCTACGAGTTGAGAAAAGATCCAACTGCTGGTCTAAATCTGCATGGTTGTTGCGCCGGAAGGCCATGATGTTTTTGCGAATCTGATTTCGCTTCAAGACTCAGGGCCGGAAAAGCTCGTCGATGGTGACACCGAGAACTTTGGCCAGAAAGAAACAATGAACCGAAGTTGCCACGGAGCGTTGAGTTTCGATGTTCGCGAGAATGTCCCGCGTGATGTTGCACTGGAGAACCTGAAGTTTTGCCACGAGCGTGTCCTGCGACCAACCCTTCGTGAATCGCAATTTGGCAACCTTCCTTCCGATAAGATTTGTAGCGTGTCGCATAATATTGTGTATCCTTCATACGATTTTTTATTGCCGTTGAGGTGTAGCTCATACACGTGTCCTTATTGAAATTTTGGTGATTGGAAAGCTGGCAGGATGTGCCCCAGAAAAACGGAGACGAACCGGGCCAGTTGATTTCGGTCACCCGCCAATCCACAGCGGGTGCCGAGAAGCAAAGTTTGAGACGGCCTGAAAATGCCGCCCATAGTTGTATGAGTTGCCTATTCATGGATTGTGCGAGCGATTAAATCAAAAAAGGGAAAACCGTGCGCTACGATGTAAATCAAACTTCCTCGTAAAATCTGAATTTGAATCGAATTTGCAATTTCCGGGTAAATTCAAAAATCGATTTGTTTTGATTTTAATTTCCACGGATTCGCTGTAACTTGTTCGTAACAGAAGTGAAAACGCACAACCTGTATCATCGCTTTGCTTATTCGATGCCGGTTCGGACGGGTGAAGTGGCCAAGCCATCAAAAATCCGCGACGGAGCGGCTTTCTCCGAGCTTTCTGCTCCCCTGGCGAAGCTGGGGTATGAATATGGGAATATTCTTTTCAACTCGCCGACTGATCCCAAGAAGGACAAGAAGCTGGGTCACGAGCATTTCAAATTCATCACCCCGAATGATCTGGTTGTCCTCACCACGAGGCCGCCGCTGGACGACAAGAACCACGGTGACAAAAAATATTTGGCCCAGAGCCACACCCATTTGGAGGATCAAGTTTTCCTGGAATTTCGGAAATACTTTGAAATATGTGCGCGTTCGCATGTGAAGCTGACACCGGCTGTCGGAACAGGTGTGGACAAAGCCCATTTGGAATTCTACCAGCACCATAGTGCGCGGTTGAAATCGTTCATGCGATTGGGGGAATTTCGCGGCAAAAAGACTCCGGAAGACTCGGAAATCGCCATCGGTTATTTCCTCCGCACCAGTTCCATTCCCGTGTATGGCTGCGGCTTGGTCGCTTGTTTTGGGATGGGTGGTTGGGAAACCTTGATTTGGAATCGGATCGTGCGAACCCGTTATCCTGAATGGCTCAACGCCCCCTTATTTGTCATGGCGCAGTTCGACATGAAGGGCCTTCCAGCAAACCCACCAACACTAGCATTTGCCGATAAAATCAAGGTGGATATTCTGCTCGAACACAAAATTGCCGGTTAAAAATTTCCCCCGGACCGGACGCGGGTGGCACAGCATCAAGCCGGGGGGATTGATTTTCAGACGCCGACACCTTCGGGCCTTTGTTGCTGCTGGCCTTGGGTGCGGGCGACAGCGCGCCGCGCGGTGCGGGCAATCTGGGCGATGACGCTTTCCTTTTGGTCTTCAGGCAGGTCTTTCACCAGCGTTTCGTAGGCGTTCTTGAGCGCAGGATTGGCATTGATGCGTTTCATCATCCCCTCGCGCATTCTTTGCTGGCGATCCAGTTCACGCACTTCGTTGAGAACCACCGTGCGTTCGAGCCGGTCGCGAGGCATCGCTTGAATGTAATTCCAATACTTCGGGTTCTCTTTGATGTGGGCATCGATTTTCGCATCCACTTCCGGGTTGGTCCGAAAGCTGGGTTCGTCTGCTGGTGGTGCGGCGTTGCCGCTGGCGCCCGTGGGCGCGGCTGTTTTTGTTTTTGTGCTCATAATGAGTTTGTATGGTTTATGTTTGTTTAGAATTGCCGGTTGGCTGAACCGGCAAAGTGTTCACGGACTCAATGGGTCGTCGGTCGCATTGGTCGTGGAAAGACTGGTCGCCGGGGATTGCGCCTGGGCGGATTCAAGGGCGTCGAGCCGTTGCTTCATCTGGTTCACCGAGGCGCGGAGCATCACCGTTTCCTGCAAATTGGTTTTTGTCTGCTGCAAAGCGGATTGAAATTGCGCGAGCGCCGCCGACAAGGTTCGGGCCTGCAACATGATTTGGGTGGTGGCGAGGCGCTGTGAATTGACTTCGGCCAGGATGTCATCGTTGACCGGGGCCGGGGCGAACGCCGCGTCGCGCGACGGCGATGTGGGCAGGTTTCCGTCCGCCGGGCCGGGATGAAAATTCCAGCGGGTGTTTTCCTCGACACGATAAACGACGTGCTGTTCGTGCATGATTAAATCGTCATTTGGATCGGCGTAGCGCCCGACGTGGTAGGCGTGGAGGACTTCGGGATAACGAATGCCGTCCGCGCTCGTGTCTGGCGTTTGCTGCGGGTGCAGCGTCAGCTTCGGCGTGGTGGAACACGCGGACAGCAACAACAAGGGAATGAGATAATATGGTTTCATGGTTTTAATTTGGTTTTGGTTGATTCATCCGCTTCCTGGGTGACGGGAAATCCGGTGCCGCCCAGCGAAGCGTCGGCGTCGTCAATGGTCTGGAGGACGTAGAGGTAAAATTGCTTCCCGCTCGGGACGCGGACGTAAAAACCGTCCTTTTGAATCGAATCAAAAATTTGCTGGGCGTAGGTTTGCAGCACCGCCTGCGCGCCCGCGAAAGGCGCGTTGTTCAGCGTGGGACTGTTGACGGGACCGAAGATGGTCTGCTGCTTTTCGGTCAATGCGCTGGCCGCACCAGACAGGAACGTGGCGGCAAACAGTTTGATGTCGGCGAAATTGTCGGACTTGATGACTTCGCCGCGCAACCCGGCGCTGCCGTCAGTGATGGCCCAACCTGATTGATTGGTTTCGTTATCAAACTCGCGGTCCAGGGCGATGGCCTTGATCTGCATTTCCATCCCGTTCTGCCAGATGAATGTCCAGTTGTTGCCGCTGGCGATGCGTTCGCGTTGGTGGTCGGTCTGGGCCGTTCCATGAATCTCGGTGCCCGCCGGAATCACCAACTTACCGCCGTAATACACGTTTTCGGTGACGAGGCCGATGATGGGTGTCTGGATGGACGATGAATCCACCGTAACGACCGTCTCACAGGGAATCAACCGTCCAAACGGAGCGAACACCGGACTTAATTTTTTCGTCGGCACAACTCCGGCCGAACTGTCCTCAAAGAGACTGATGGGCGCGAGGGTTGGCGCTTGGTTCGCGGGCACGTTTGGCAACGGCGATGGTTTGTAAAAGCCAGGTGAGGATGATGGCGACGACGACGGAAAATTCGTCGGCTCCGGTTTGGGCGGCGGCGGATAAAAAGCCTCCATTGGTCGCACCACGGACTGCACCACCTGGGGTTTGTCCGTGGCGTTGGTGGCCAGAACCGTGACGCTGACGGCATCATCGGGGGACTGGTGTTGTTTGCGCAGGGCGCTGAAAATGATCAGCGCGGCGGCGAACAGCACGGCGAAGGCAACGAGCTTGCCGCTCTTGGTTTTGAAAAAATTTAGAAAGTCGCGCGGTTTCATAGATGGCCTCTGGGTGAACGGATGGGTTTCACGCTGGGAGTATTGGTAACAGTGACGACGGGGGGCGGCGGTGTCGGTGATACACGGTTTACCAGCACCGTGAAGGCATTGCGCAAAGACAATTCGTTGCGGCCGCCGTCCGGCGAGCCGCTGACGGCGAAATAAACAATGCTCCGGCCATTGGGCGGCACGATGCCATCGGCGTCGCTGATAGATTGCGGATACAGCCGGTCACCAGCCCGCAAGGTGAAACTGTCCGGCTGATAAATCAGGGGCGCGTCAACCCGGTTGGTGATGATGAGGCGGAAAACCAGCGTGTCCTCGGCGTTGAAACGGAACGCTTCTTCGATCTGGATTTGGTAATCGTTAAAATCGGAGACGAGCGGTTTGCCGTCGTAGGTGGTGAAGTCCACGCCGGCCACGGTTTCGGGTTGTTGCGCTTTGAGCAACGGAAACGCCTTGGCCTTATCGAGGAGTGCCAGCAGTTTAATCGGGCTGACTTCGGGGGCTTGGCCGATGCCTGCCTCTTCCGGCGTGGGTGGCGCTTCCAAGTTCAGCGAAAGCACCGGTTGGTCGCTTTCGGTCAGCTCAAAAACGTAGGTGTGGTCGTTCCAGCGGATATTGAGATTCGCGGAAGCCTTGGCCGCAAGGGCGCGCACGGAAAGGAACGCGGAGCCTTTGGCGTGAGCCAGTTGAAACAAGCCCGGCGTTTTGCCGTCCACCGTGATGCCGGCACCGTCAATGGCGGTGATGGCGCTGGGGAAACTGATGGTGGTGACGCGGTTGGTGGCAACCGGCACTACTATGGATACGTTCTCATCCAGGAAATCTTTCAAAATTTCTTTGGAAGATTGCGCGCAGGCAACATTGGCAGTGAACACCGAGAGGGTGAACAATAATATATTAGCGGTTGATTTCATATTTGAAGTCGCCCACGGCGGTGGGGAAGCGTCCGTTCAAGGCCATGTTGGGGTTGCGGATGAGGCGGAGCCGGAGCGTGAACGGAAACGCCTCGGTGAACGCCTTGTCTTG
>Ga0181529_10007221_pt1 | contig 11127 bp, 8 predicted proteins | sample PEATcosm2014_Bin_36_FD_119763 | JGI IMG/M metagenome (GOLD analysis project Ga0181529, IMG submission 119763) | Peatland microbial communities from MTU Mesocosm Facility, Houghton, MI, USA - PEATcosm2014_Bin10_30_metaG | ecosystem: Environmental > Terrestrial > Soil > Wetlands > Peat | place... | reverse complement strand
CACCTGGGCTTCGGCCTCATCTACTTCCTGGCCGCGATGAACGGCATCGACAGGGAGGTCTACGAGGCGGCCCTCATCGACGGGGCCAGCTTCTGGCGCACCCTGTTAAAGGTCACCATCCCGAGCGTCCGCTTCGCGGTCGAGTTCTGGGTGGTCTTCAACTTCATCGAAGCCTTTGCCCGCATGTTCTCCTTCATACACACCCTCACCCAGGGCGGCCCGGGCTATAGTACTTTCACACTGGAGTACGGGATTTTCATCACGGGCTTCTCGAAGTTCAAGGTCGGCTATTCCAGCGCGTGGTCGGTGGTCCTCTTCCTGTTCTGCGCCATGATCTCGGTCGCCCAGATCCGGCTCATGAGAAGGAGAGACGAATGAAGAAGACCTCGCCCTTCGGCCCCGCCGCCCGCGTGGTGGTCCAGGTCTTCATGCTCCTCATCGTGGTCGCGTCGCTCCTGCCCCTGTACAACGTCCTCAGCTCCAGCCTCAAGTCGCTGGACGAGTATACGACGAACCCCGTCCTTCTCCCGCATGTTCTGACCCTGGCCAACTACCAATATGCCGCCTTCAGCGGGCACCTCCTCCGCTTCACCATGAACAGCCTCATCTTCGTGCCCATAGGAGTCGTGCTGTACGTCGTCGTCTGCCTGCTGGCAGGGTACTCCTTCGGCAAGATGCGCTTCGCCCTGAGGAGGTCCCTTTTCCTGCTCGTGCTCTTCATGTCCATCTTCCCGCAACTCCTCCTGGCCATGCAGGTGTCCAAGCTGATATCTCTCATCCATCTGACCAACACGGGCCTAGGCGTGATCCTCTCCTGGGTCGCCTACTTCTCCCCGTTCGGCACATACATCATGACCACGTATTTTACGGATATGCCCTATGAGCTCGTCGAGGCCGCCCGCATCGACGGAGCCTCCCAGGTCAGGATCCTCGTAAGCATCATGGCGCCGCTCGCCCTACCCATGGTCGCGACCATCTCGATAATCGGCTTTCAGTCCATGTGGGGCGAGCTGCCCTTCTCCATGCTCATCCTGCAGAATGAGGCGCTTCGCACCGTTACCGTCGGAATAGCCGTGCTCCGAGGCGAGTATGGACTAGGGGTGCCCATACTGTGCGCGGCTTTGGTGATCGCCATGGTGGTCCCCCTCGCGATCTTCCTGCTGTTCCAGCGCCGCATCACGCTCGGCGTCACGGCAGGCGCGATCAAGGGCTGAGAGCCAGGCGCATGAATCGGGAGGATTGACGAATGCATCTTTTCAAGACCTCGGAGAAGTATTTCAAGGTCGACCCCTGGCTGGTCGTGGAGGAGGGCTTCGATCCTCGGAAACAGCGCCTCGCCGAGTCCATCTTCTCCCTTGCGAACGAGTTCATGTGCGTCCGAGGGTACTTCGACGAAGGCTATTCGGGCGATCACCTGCTCGGGAGCTACTTCAGCCAACTCTACGAAATGCTGGACGTGAAGTATCCCCAGGTCTTCAAGGGCTTCGTCACGGAAGTGGCCGCCATGATCACGGCGGTGGACTGGCTCTACACGCGCATCACGATCGACGGCGAGACCCTCGACCTCGCCACCTCGCAGTTCTCCGACTTCCGGCGTACCCTCGATCTCCGCGAGGCCACCCTGACGAGGGAATTCGTCTGGACGACGCGCGGCGGCAGGCGGCTCGCCCTGAAGTTCATCCGCTTCGCCGACATCGAGAACACGGCCCTCGGCTGCCAGCGCATCGTCCTCGAGCCGCTGGACTTCTCGGGCGATGTCAGAATCGCCTCGGGCCTCGACTTCAACACGATTTACGAGCTCGCCGCCGGTTGGGACCAAACCCAGGGCTCCGGCGCCGCCAAGGAGCTGGTGACCGCGCAGACGAACTTCTGGACAGCCGAGCGGAGCGAGCGCGATGGGGATATCTACGCCATCCAGGCCCGGACTCAAAAGAGCGGCATCCGACTGTTCTCGAGTTTCCGTTTCGTGGCCGAACATGCGATCTCGCCGGAGCTCGTCCAGCGGGGAAAATACATCGGGCTCGAGGCGACCCTCAAGCTCGAGAAGGGGCAACAGACCGTATTCGAGAAGCTGGCGGTCAACCACTGGGAGCAGACGGGCGAGTCCGAGCGCGTCTGGGCCGAGGGCCTTTCCCTTGCCCGGAGGTTCTCCGGCCTCGGCTTCGACCAGGCGCTGGCGGAGCATCGCCGCGGCTGGGCGCGTTTCTGGGACCGCATGGACATCGAGATCGACGGCGACCCGGATCTGCAGCAGGGCGTTCGCTACTCGCTGTTCGCGATGTACATCAACTACCACGGCGAGAGCGAGCGGAGGAACGTCCTGTGCAAGCTCGGAGGCGAGGTCTACTCCGGCGTCAATTTCTGGGATACCGAGGTGTACTGCCACCGGATGTATATGTTCCTCGACCCGAGGATCGCGCGGAAGCTGCTCATGTACCGCTACCACAATCTTCCCCGGGCCATCGAGAACGCGAGGAGGATCGATCTGGAAGGCGCCCGCTATCCCTTCTCGACCATCACCGGCTACGAGGACTCGGGCACCTGGCAGCACGTCGACCTCGAGATCCACCAGAACGGCGCGGTCTTCTACGCCATATGGCATTACGATCGAGTGTGCAAGGACAAGGACTTCCTCTACCGCGAGGGCATCGAGATGCTGCTCCAGATGTGCCGCTGCATGGCGAGCGCAGGGGGCTGGAGCCCGAAGAAAGGCGATTTCGGCTTCTACGGCGTCATGGGACCGGACGAGTTCCATATGATGGTGAACAACAATTGCTACACGAACTACCTCGGGAAGAAGATGTTCGAGTACACGCTGCAGGTGCTCGCCGAGATGGAGCGCGAGAAGCCGGATCTGCATAAGCAAGCCGTAGCGAAGGTTCAGCTCCGAGCCGAAGAGCCGAGGGAATGGAAGCGCATGGCCGAGAAGATGCGCATCCTCAAGGACGAGGAGAGCGGCATCTACGAGCAGCATGACGGGTACTTCGACCTTCCCCATGTCGACGTGAAGAGCATTCCCATGTCGGAGGTCCCGATATATCAGCATTGGGCCTACATCAGGCTCTTCCGCATGAACATGCTCAAGCAGCCGGACTTCCTCAACCTGCCGTACTTCTTCAGCCGGGACTTCACCATGGAGGAGAAGCGGAGGAACTACGAGTTCTACGAGGCGCGCACCAGCCACGAGTCGTCGCTGTCGCCCTCCCTGCACGCGATCCTGGCCGCCGAGCTCGGGAAATCGCAGGAAGCCTACGACTTCCTCGCCTACGCCGCCAGGCTCGACCTGGACAACTACAACCGCAATACGGATCAGGGTATCCATTCCTCCTCGGCCGCCGGGGTTTGGGCCAGCATGGTCTCGGGCTTCGGGGGCCTGAGGACCGACGCAGATGTCCTCATCCTCAACCCCTCCATTCCGGCGCAGTGGAAAGCCTACCGCTTCAAGATCTTCTACGCGGGCTCGCTATTGTCGGTCGAGGTCGACGGTGGATCCGCTCGCTTCAAGGTCCTGGAAGGGAACGAGGTCGCGGTGGAAATTTCCGGACAGCCTCGCAGAGTCACGCGCGAGGCCTTGGAGATCAAGCTGCCGCCATCCCCGGCGCAGTGAACCCTCAATAGCCCCAGCCTGTCTCGCAGCTCTGGATCGAAGGTCCCACGGCCCCATCGGCCCGGCAAACGTACTATGCTCCGGGGTCCTTCGATAGTAATTTGAACGGAGCACTAGCCAGGCTGTACAGCCAGGCCAGAGGTATATGAGGGAACGCCATGAAACGAGGATTCGCCCTCAAATTGAGGGCTAGGATCGCCCTCCTCCTGGGAGCATATGTAGCGATCGTTCTCCTGGGAATTATCGCCGTCATCGGTCTGCGCATGAACAGCTCGGTCACCGATTCCGCGAAGTCGGCCATGCTGGGACTGGCTTCGGCGCGAGCGGCTCAGATCAGCGACCTCATCGACAAGATGCATTGGCAGCTTCGGATGATCGCTCAGCGCCCGGAATTTCTATCCAAAGATATGAAACTCGCGTCCGCGACGATCGAGAAGCTGAAAGGCGCGGTATCGCCCGAGGTGACCGGAATACTCTTCGCATTGCCGGACGGAAGCTTCGTGGGTTCGGCCGGCGCGACCGGGAGCTTGAGCGACCTGGAGTATTTTCAAAAGATCATGTCCGGGGCCGTCCAGTTCATCGTAAGCAAGCCCCTGCCAACGGACGCTCTCGGCAACTACCAGATAGTCTTCGCGAACGCCGTGAAGGCGCAGAGCGGGACGGTCGATGGCCTGATCGCATTCCAGGTCAAGCTCACCGACCTTTCCACGCTCGTGGCGAAGGTGCGCATCGGAAAGAGCGGCTACGGCTGGATCGTCGATTCGGACGGCGACGTGATCGCGCATCCATCCCGGGACAAGGTCATGAAGCTCAAGCTCGGCGAGGCGGACAAGACGGGGTATTTCGGCTTCGACGCCATGAAAGCCCCGATGGCCAAGGGCAAGCCCGGCAGCTCGGTCTGGAAGTCTCCCGGGGAAAGGGCGATCATCACCTTCTTCAACCCGGTCGATTCGGATCCCGATTGGACGTTCGCCATCGACGAGCCCCTGGACGAGATAGTCGCCTCGGTCCGGCCCATCATCAGCGCGCTCGTCGTCATCTTGATCGCGAGTACCATGATCTCGGCCGCGCTCGCCATCCTCGTCGCGGGCAGCATCGCGAGGCCGATAGCCATGGCCGGAGCGAGCTTCCGCGAACTCGCCGAGGGCGAGGCCGACCTGCGCAAGCGCGTAGAGATCGTGCGGGGCGACGAGATCGGCGACTTGGCGCGCGACTTCAATAGTTTCCTCGAAAAGCTCCGCGAGATCGTGACGAGCCTGAAAAGCGCCGAGTCCTCCCTGGACTCGATCGGCGACGGGCTCGGCGGCTCCGTGCGAGACACCACGGTCGCGGTTTCCCGGATCTCGAGCGCCATCGCCGAGGTGAGCGGAAAGACCGCGCGACAGGCCGAGAGCGTCGACCAGGCCTCCAGCGCGGTCGGGCAGATCGCGAACAATATCGACGGCCTCGAGCGACTCATCGAGAACCAGGCCGCGAGCGTCGCCGAGGCCTCGGCCTCCATCGAGGAGATGGTCGGCAACATCGCCTCGGTCTTCCGCTCCATGGAGGCCATGGCCGAACAGTTCACCTCCCTCCTTCTGGCCTCGCGCAACGGCAAGGCCGCGCAGGACGAGGCCTTCGAGAGGGTCGAGCAGATCTCGGAGCGTTCCGCGGCCCTCCTCGAGGCGAATCAGGTGATCGCGGGAATCTCGTCCCAGACCAACCTGCTGGCCATGAACGCGGCCATCGAGGCGGCCCACGCGGGCGCCGCCGGGAAGGGCTTCTCGGTCGTCGCCGACGAGATCCGACGCTTGGCCGAGACGGCGGCCGAGGAATCCAAGACGATCGGGGCGAGTCTCACGACCGTCCAGGCCGACATCGCCGGGATCGTCGAGTCCTCGCGCGCGTCGGGGGCCACCTTCGACGACCTTGCCGATCGCATGGTCGAGACCGAGAGACTCGTGCGCGAGATGCGCGGCGCCCTCGGCGAGCAGCGCGAAGGCGGGGCGCAGGTCCTGGAGGCGCTCAAGGCGATGAACGATATCACCTCGGAAGTGCGCTCGGGCTCCAGCGAGATGACCGCCGGCAATAAGACGATCCTGCTCGAGATGGACAAGCTCCGCGAGGCGAGCGCCGAGATCACGTCGAGCATCGACGAGCTGGGTAGGGCGGCCCGCTCGATCTCGGAGAGCACGGACGGCGTGGCGAGGATGGCCGAGGCCACGAAGAGGACGATCGCCGGCATGGAGGAGTCGATCGGGCGCTTCAAGGTATGAAGGAAGCGACGTAAGCCGAGGACCGGCGGGTCGATGCCGCGCCTAGTTTGAGGGAATAGGCGCCGCTTGTACTCTTCGTCACTTACGAATGCGGAGCTTGAGCAAATACTATTGACTAGCGATAGTTCATCGCGGGGGTGGCCATGGGCGCTAGGATCGTGATTATCGGCGGGGTAGCAGGCGGCGCGACCGCCGCCGCTCGCGCTAGAAGGATATCGGAAACGGCGGAGATCACCCTGATCGAGCGGGGCCCCTACATCTCGTTCGCGAATTGCGGCCTCCCGTACTATATCTCGGGCGAGATCGCTAGGCGATCCAGGCTCCTCCTTCAGACGCCCGAAGGCTTTGACGCTCGATACGGCGTCAAGGTCCTCGTGGACTCCGAGGCCGTCGAGGTCGATAGGGGCGGGAAGCGCGTTCGGGTCAAAGCTCCCGAAGGCGAGGCCTGGCTCGATTACGACAAGCTGATCCTGGCGCAGGGAGGCAGCCCCATCGTGCCATCGCTGCCCGGAGCCGACTCGCCCAATGTCTTCAAGCTTTGGACCGTTCCGGACGTCGATCGAATCGAAGCCTTCATCGAAGCTCAAAAGCCGAGCTCCGCCTTGATAGCGGGCGGCGGTTTCATAGGGCTCGAGATGGCGGAAGCCTTTCGCGAGCGCGGCCTCGCGACCGCGGTCGTCGAGCTCATGCCCCGGCTCATGCCCACGATGGATCCCGAATTCGGTTCCATGATAGCCGCCAAGCTCGAGGAACACGGCGTTCGCGTCATCACGGGCGTCGGCCTCAAGGCGATACATCCCGCCGAGGGCAAGGCCGAGCTCTCCGACGGTTCCCTGGTCGATGCAGGCTTGGTGCTGATGTCGATCGGCGTCCGGCCCGAGCTTGCCCTCGCGAAGGCGGCGGGGCTGACTATCGGCTTAGCGGGCGGCCTCGCGGTCGACGAGGAACTCCGGACGTCGGACCCCGATATCTACGCGGCGGGAGACATGGTCGAGGTCCTCCACAAGGTTTCCGGGCGCAAGGTGCGCATGCCGCTCGCGGGTCCGGCGAACAGGCAGGGGCGCATCGCCGCGTCGAACGCCCTCGGAATGCACATGAAATACCGTGGCGCCCTCGGCACGAGCGTCTTCAAGACCTTCGACGGCATGGCCGCCTCGACGGGCCTCAGCGAGAAAGCCGCGCGCGAGGCAGGCTTCCAGGTGGGCGCGGCGATTCTCTATAAGGACAACCATGCGTCCTATTACCCCGGAGGGATGGAAATGGCCCTCAAGATAGTCTACGAGCGGAAGAGCGCGAGGCTCCTCGGCGCGCAGGGCTTCGGCGGCGCGGGGGTGGAGAAGCGCATCGATGTGCTCGCGGCCGCTCTCCACGGGGAGATGACCGTGCATGACTTGGCCGAGATGGACTTATCGTATTCCCCGCCCTTCTCGTCCGCCAACGATCCGGTCAACGTGGTAGCGTTTATCGCCCAGAACGACCTGTCCGGCTACGCGCCGATCGAGACGGCCGCCGCCCTCAAGGCCGCCCTCGCGGCCGTGAAGGAGGGAGGGCCGCCAACCTCGGTACTCGATGTGCGAAACGTCAACGAGTACGAGGAAGGGCACGTCTCCGGATCGCTCAACGTGCCGCTCGACGAACTGCGCTTCCGCCTGGACGAGGTGCCACGGGGCGTCCGCATCCACCTGCACTGCCGCTCGGGCTTCCGAGCGCATCTTGCCTTGCGGATATTGAAGGAAAACGGCTATGAAAACGTGGTCAACGTGACGGGGGGCTATATGGCCATCCTAGCAGAGGGCGGCTTCGACGTGACACAAGCTTAGAGAAGGAGATGGACATGGCTGCATCGGCGATCAGGGACATGATCAAGGCGGGCGCGAAGATAATCGATGTGCGCGCGAAGGGCGAGTTCGAGGACGAGGCCTATCCGGGGGCCGTCAATATTCCCCTCAACATTCTACCGGCCAAGCTCGACGAACTCGGGCCCAAGGACAAACCCATCGTCCTTTATTGCGCGTCGGGGGCGCGCAGCGCCACGGCTGCCCGGCTGCTCAAGCAAGCCGGCTTCACGAACGTAGTAAACGCGGGCGGCCTCGACTCCATGCCGAGATGAGAAGCAACATCGAGCCGATTGGGCGGCCCTCGCCTCTATAAGGTGCGCGTCGTCGCCGAGCCAATAGAATGAGGCCATAACGGTGGATATCGCCGCCTTTCATGGGCCGCCTGATGCATCTCGCCCTCTGATTCGTCCCTCTTGTCGCATTTTTCCCCATTCTGTGCTTCGACCAATCCAAGCTCGGGAGGCTCCTGACCCGAGTCCAAGCTTGATCCTATCTCTGCATGTCCCCTAGCCCGCCGGCGCCGATCACCTCGACAAATCCAGGCCTTAGCCCAGGCTCTTGCCGAGCGCGAGGCTGGCACCGAGTATGCCCAGGACTATGGAAGTTATGACTACATAACGCCAATCCCTTTCAAGGGCGAAGGCCAGGATCGAGACCGCGACGCGGGCGAATGGCGTCGCTATCAATATTACCAAGCCGAGGGTTACGACCGACCCTGGATCGAAGGCGCCCAGGCCCGCGGCCAGGGCGCCTAGGTCTCGGGGAGGGAGTGGCGTCGCGCCGCTTCCGATCTGGTTGGAAAAGATGCCCTTGGCGATGAGCATCGCGAGCCCCAGGCAGATGATCGCAGCGCTCAGGACGACTCCGCTTCTCAATGCTAGGATTACGACCTTCTCGACTGCGCGCGAAGGATTCGCGTCACGAGATCCGCGTGGTTCCATTTCCCCATCCTCATCCGCCGCGGATGCCCCGCAGCAGCATCTGAACCGAAATGGCGACGATCACCGCGAAAAAAGCGACGCGGATGCCGGTGCCAGCCATTTTGGGCAGTATCATCGCCCCGAACAAAGAACCTGCCAACACGCCGAGAGCCACGGGGGCGGCGACGAAGGGATCGATCTCGCCGCGGCTAAAATAGATGCCCGCGCTAGCGGCAGCGGTCACGCCTATCATGAAATTGCTGGTCGCCGTCGAGCTCTTTATGGGCATGCCCATGACGCTGTCCATCGCGAGGACTTTAAACGCGCCCGAGCCTATGCCGAGCATGCCGGAGGCGAGGCCCGCCATATACATTATCGCCGCGCCGAGCGGCACGCGGCGGAGGTGATATTCGACGGTCCGGCCCTTGGCCGGGTCGAAATACGAGCCTTCGAGCCTCAAAGCCAGCGCCAATCGGCTGGAAACGGCCGATTGGCCCGGCTGGCCCGAGCTCGCCTTGTGGCTCAGCTCGGCCAGTATCTTTTGTCCTGTCGGCACGAGAGAATACATGAGGACCAGGGCGAAAACGACGAAGAGCGTCCGCCCGGCGATGCGGCCGACGAGCAAGGCGCCCGTTATTGCCCCGAGCGAAGTCAGGATTTCCAGGAGCATCCCGACCCGTATATTCGCGAGTCGGTCGCGGACATAGGCGGCGGCCGAGCCGCTCGACGTCGCTATCACCGCGATCAGCGAGGCGCCCGCGGCAGTCCGAAAGTCGATGCGCAGGAAGAGAGTCATGACGGGGACGATGATGATCCCTCCGCCTAGCCCCAGAAGGGAGCCGACCGCGCCGGCGAAGAAGGAGACGACGAGCAATTGCGAGAATTCGACCAGGAACATGGACATGACAGCCCTTTCGCCCGCGCTGGACTTCTCCTTCGTCTACTGATCACGGTCCAATATAGTTGCTCTCACAACGTTCGATCCAATATCATTTTCGAATAGAGCGATACCTTGAGGAGCCATGTATGGACCTGAGGCACCTGACGTATTTCCTCGCGGTAGCCGAGGAGCTCAATTTCGGGCGCGCGGCCGAACGGCTCCATATCTCCCAGCCCCCCTTGAGCCGACAGATCATGGAGCTCGAGGAAGAGCTGGGCGTGGCCCTCTTCGAGCGCGGCCCGAAGGGAGTCAAGATAACGCACGCGGGACAGTACCTCGAGAAGGAGGCCGTGAGGCTCCTCGGTCGCGTCGCCCTCGTCAAGGAGAGGATCGGAGCCATGCGGGGCGGAGGCCCGAGGCTCGTTCGGGTCGGCTTCGTCGCCTCGGCCATGTACTCCTTTCTTCCCGATCTCATCGGGGAGTTCAATCGCGAGCTTCGCGAGCTCTCCTTCGAGTTCGTAGAGCTCGCGACGAAGGCGCAAGCCGGCTCCCTGCTCGCGGGACGGATAGACATTGGCTTCGTACGCTCCTGGATAGACGTAGAGGGAATAAGATTCGTCCCGATCGCCAATGAGAGCCTCTCCCTCGTCCGATCCGCCCAAATCGCGCCGGTAGACGATAACGGCGACCTCGAGCAGTACGCCAGCCTGCCTTTCATCGCCTTCTCGAAAGAAGGCGCGCCTGGCATCGCCGAATGCGCTAGCGAGGCCTGCGCCAGCGCCGGCTTTTCCCCGAATACGGTATTTACCGCGGGGCAATTCGACTCGGTCCTCAGGCTCGTCGCCGCGGGGCTCGGCTGGTCCATCGTGCCGACGAGCGCTCTGTTCGGCTCCCGCCTTGACATCGTCTCCAACGAGCTACTAAAACAGCCCGAGCGGATAATCATCGGCTCAGCGCTCAGGGAGGACGAGGACGACCCTGTCGTTCTGTCCCTTCTCGAGATAGCAAGACGCCAGCTCGATTCGCGAGGTCGAGGCTTGCATCAGATTAAAGATGGCGAGAAGCCGCAGGCCCAACTTCCACCATCGAATACGAGGAAGCAGTAGATCGCGACCTTGCCGTCTCGGACGCCTTTCCGATGCGTTCTCGCACAGAACTCGGCGTCTCGGGCCCTCCGGCCGCGAAAAAACCCGAAGCCATGATCTCGTATAGTCCGTCCGGGCCGTATGGCGAGGCGATCGAGGACATATCCTCGACCCGGCCGGATTCCCAAAGGACCGATGATCGCTTAGGGCCTGCAGAGCTATCCCAAGCCCTTCGTTCACGTCGGCCAACGCAGCGATCCCCCTGCCTTCGGAATAGATAACGGCATGGATCATCCGTGGGCTCGAGCAATCATGCGGCTCGATATCGTCCATCATCCCTCCGCCCATGTGCAAGGATATGAATCCAGAGAAGGCCAAGTCCAATACCTCTTCGATATCTCGCGTTTTTGGTCCGGTGTCGCTCTTGAGGCCATCGCACCTCCATACAAAAAAGTATCATCTCATTCTGAATTGATATTTGCCTTACCCAAGACGGAGAGTTAGCGTTAATTAAGCAACGGAGGCCCAAATGAAAGAGCACT
>Ga0181529_10007219_pt1 | contig 11129 bp, 11 predicted proteins | sample PEATcosm2014_Bin_36_FD_119763 | JGI IMG/M metagenome (GOLD analysis project Ga0181529, IMG submission 119763) | Peatland microbial communities from MTU Mesocosm Facility, Houghton, MI, USA - PEATcosm2014_Bin10_30_metaG | ecosystem: Environmental > Terrestrial > Soil > Wetlands > Peat | place... | reverse complement strand
CCTGAAGAACTCGTCGGTCGATATGGGGCTGATGCGCTCCGGCAATGGGCAGCGACCGGTGCTGCAATGGGGTCTGATATCATGTTCTCCTGGAACGACGTGATCGCTGCATCACGGTTCCAGACCAAGATGTGGAACATTGCACGGTTTACACTTATCCAGTTCGAAAAGGAGCGGATCGATAAAGCGGCACCGGTTACCGCCCTTGCCGATCGGTGGCTGCTTGCCCGGCTCTCTGCTTCAGTGGCGTCGGTGAGCGCTGCCATGGAAAACTATGAATTTGATGAAGCATTAAAGGCAATCCGGGAATTCGCCTGGGACGTGCTCGCTGATAATTACATCGAGCTTGTAAAGGGCCGGCTTTATGCTGGCGGTGCCTCAAGAGAGAGTGCCTGCTATGTTCTTTATACCGCATATGATGCGCTCTGCCGGATGCTTGCACCGTTTATCCCGTACTTTGCCGAGGAGTGTTATTCGTATCTCGATAAAGGGAGCGTGCACAAGCAGCCCTGGGTCACGTTCAGCTTTGACGATCCCGCGGCCCTTGCTGAAGGTAATTTGCTTGTGGATGTAGTTGCCGGCGTGCGCAAGTATAAGCACGACAATGGCCTCGCTTTGAATGCCCCGCTGGGAAAAGTCACAGTATATGCCACTCATACCGCAGGTGATGAGGGAGACACGGCCAGAACGTTAAATGCCGACGTGAACTGGAAGAGCGACAAAGCCCATCTCGATAAGGTTGTATCAGGGATCGATTTCAATCGCTCTGTTGTCGGTCCGACCTTCAGGAAAGATGCGGGTGCATTCATGGAAGCAGTCAAGGCTCTCTCTCCGGAAGAGCTGGCAAACCCGCCAAAGACGATACATGTGAACGGAAAAACTCTGGATGTCCCGGAAAATGCATTTACCCCCAAGTACTCGTACATGGAAGAGGGTGCAAAAGTCGATATGATCACAATCGGCGATGTGATTGTGACGATTGCAAAACAAACCTGATTGCTTCTGCAACAAAGCAGGCGATCTCCTCTTTTTCTAAAAGCGCATCAACAACAACGAATCGGGATGGTTCCATGCGGGCAAATGCAAGGTACCGGTCCTGGACTTTTTCGAGAACTTCGCGTCGTTCAAAATGTTCCCTGCCAGTCTTGCCGGCAAGGCGTGCGAGGGCCTCATCTACCGGTATTACCAGAAGGATTGTCTTGTCCGGTACAATCGACCATCCGTTGTGCATCGCCCGCAGCCATCCATCAGGATCCGGTATGACCCCATCGAGAGTGACTGACTGGTAGGCAAAACGGCTGTCCGAGTACCTGTCAGAGATCACCAGTTTTTTGTTGTCAAGCGCCGGACGGACGACCGTTGCAAGATGAGCTGCATGATCGGCGACAAAGAGTGTGGCCTCAGTGACAGGATCGATCTGCTCAGCAACCGCCCGCCGTACTGCCTCACCGACCCAGGTCGAGCCGGGTTCCCTTGTAAACACCGGATTAAGATCAGCCAGTTTTCCCTTAAGGGCCACAAGCAGGGTACTCTTGCCGGTGCCATCAATACCCTCCAGTGTCACTAGCACAAATATCCCCTCTGGATCAATTCTGACGGCACAGCGCCGGTATGAATCGCTGTTGCGATAATGGCACCATCAATGCCGGTATTTTTCAAAATATCGAGATCGGAAACAGAGGCTACACCCCCACCATAGAGCAGGCGCCCCTCATAAACGGAACGCCACGTTTCGAGGTTATTTATACCCGCACCGACGCCTTCCTCCGTTCCCACAAATCCCAGGTTGAGTATAATACAACCTTCGAAATCCCAGTCACGGGCGGACCGTAGCACAACCTCCGGGGATTCTCCAGTGGGGATAACCTTTCCGTTGATAATATCCACGCTCAGGTAACCTCCATGGTAATGGGAAAGATCAGCAAGGGTTGTCTCAGTACCGATAACATTTTTTATATGTGGGCCGGAAAGCAGATCCGAGGGAGTCTGTATTCCTCGATCAACATAACAGCATTCAACCCGTTCAGCACAGGCTCGAATCATATCGTCATGAGATCCGGTCTCTTCAATGCGGTCGAGATCGGCGATATAGAGATATTTTGGCTTGATGGCCTCAACAAAACCGACCGGTTCTACCGTCGGTGAAAGTCCCCAATCGAGCGGTTTGTAGGTCGCACGCATTCCGGATTTTCCATGTACGACCGTATTTTGCCGCAAATCCAAAGCAAGCACCAGTTCCATCGGCTACCCAAAACCACTATTAGGATAAAAGATCATTAAAGTCTATGCAATTGTTGGTCAGCCCCAGCTCTATCTCCGAGGCTCACTGTTCTGTCGCTGCCGATATCATCGATGTCAAAAAACCATCCGAAGGTTCCCTGGGTGCCAACTTTCCCTGGGTGATCCGTGAGATCAAGTCATTTGCCAAAAAACCGGTGAGTGCAGCGATCGGGGATTTTCCTTATAAGCCGGGGGGTGCTTCCCTTGCTGCCTATGGGGCTGCATGCGCCGGGGCTGATTATGTAAAGATCGGGCTTGCCTTTGCCGGTAAAGATCCGGCCCGTGAAGTTATCGCTGCAGTGACAAGGGCAGTTAAAGATGAATTCCCTGAGAAATTCGTTGTTATCGCAGGATATTCTGATTACGAGCGTATGGGTACGATCTCTCCCTTTGACATCTCGCCACTTGCAGCCGCATGTGGTGCAGACTATGCGATGGTAGACACAGGAATCAAGGACGGGAGAAGTACATTCTCCTTCATGGATGAGGTAACGCTTGCACGTTTTACCGAAAATAACAGGAATCTCGGCCTTGGAACGGCTCTTGCCGGCTCACTCACGTTCGCTGATATTGACGCATTAAAGCGCATCAATCCGGAAATCATTGGCGTCCGGGGCATGGTCTGTGGCGGAGACCGGAACGCAACGATCCAAGAGGATCTTGTAAAATCCGCCCTTGCAAGGATACGGTAACAAATAAAAAAAATCTGGTGTTCTATGTATCTTGATAAACTGGATGTCCCACTATCTCTCACATTCGACGATGTTTTGCTGGAACCGCTGGAATCATGGATTGAACCAGCCGAGACTGATACCCGGACATATTTCTCCAAAAAAATCGGACTCAATATCCCCCTTGTATCTTCTGCGATGGATACCGTCACCGAATCGACTATGGCGATAGCTCTTGCCCGTGAAGGTGGAATTGGGGTAATCCACAGGAATATGACTGCCGAGCACGAGCTCCAGCAAGTCAATATCGTCAAACAGGCTGAGGAGCTTATCGAGCGCGACGTCCTGTATGTTGAAGACACGGCCACCGTTTCTGATGCCGAGAAAATAATGAACCAGTATAGTATAGGCGGTGTTCCGGTAGTGGGGAAAGGGAAAATTATCGGGATTGTCTCCCGCCGGGATGTGCGGGCAATTGTCTCCCGGTGCGGGGAAGAAAGCATCAGGACGATTATGACAAAAAAACCGATTACTGCCGGTGCGGATATCACACCGGAAAAAGCGCTTGAGGTCATGTATACCAACAAGATTGAGCGTCTTCCGGTAGCCGATGAAAAAGGCAGATTGATCGGTATTATAACAATGCAGGATATCCTGGAAAAACGCCAGTACCCAAAGGCAACCCGGGACAAAAAAGGAAACCTTCAGGTCGCAGCCGCAGTGGGACCATTTGATTTTACCCGTGCGACCCTCTTGGATGCACACGGTGTAGACGCACTCGTTGTTGATTGCGCTCACGGCCATAATATGAAAGTGGTTGAGGCCGTAAAAAACATAAAGGGAAGTGTCAACGCGGATGTGATTGCAGGAAACATTGCCACCGTTGCAGCGGCTGAGGCACTCTTAGATGCCGGTGTCGATGGCGTCAAGGTGGGCATTGGTCCGGGGTCCATATGTACAACCCGGATTGTCGCGGGCACCGGTGTTCCCCAGATCACCGCTATTGCGCAGGTCGCTGAAATAGCGTCTCCTGCTGATGTTCCGGTTATTGCCGACGGCGGTGTTCGGTATTCAGGTGATGTAGCCAAAGCGATCGCAGCCGGGGCAGATACCGTTATGATGGGGAGTATGTTTGCCGGCACCGATGAAGCACCGGGGAAAGTCATTACGATCAAAGGCAGGCGCTACAAGCAATACCGGGGGATGGGATCCCTTGGCGTAATGAGCTCAGGACAGTCGAGCGACCGGTACTTCCAGAAAAAAGAGATCGGAAGAACGAAATTTGTGCCGGAAGGTGTCGAGGGCGTTACTCCCTATGTCGGGCGCGTCGGGGAAGTCATTTACCAGCTTGTGGGTGGCCTGAAATCAGGGATGGGTTATTCAGGTGCCTCCACAATCGCCGATATGCATAAAAAAGCCCGGTTTGTCCGTATAACAAACGCCGGCATGACCGAAAGTCATCCACACAATATCCTGATCACTGACGAAGCCCCCAACTACCGGCTTTTTGAATAATCTCTCTTTTTCCGATACAAATAACGGGTTCAAAATAGCGTTAAAAAAAAGAAAATGGGCAGTTTTTGAGTATTTGTTATCCTCTCTAAACCACAATTTGTTTTGCCCGGAACCGGTTGCGTACCTTTTCGGAAAAGTATTTTCCGACGGCAGTTGAGCTTACGAGATCTGAGTAGACTTTTGAAGGGACGCCGGAATACTGGAAAACGAGTCCTGAGTGAAATTCGATCTCCATGTTTTTCATAGTATCATCATACCCCACAGAGCGAAGGATGCAGGATTTAACAGGCAGTCTTTCCAAAAGTGGTCACCATCATAGTATTGGTGCCCAGAACGGTTAACGGTTTTTATAAAACAACAAAAATGTTGCTGGGTGGCTGAGGCTAAATCAACAGGCAGATCTCTCAACTCATTTTATATTCTTCAAACACTAACATTAAGTAAACATGGAGGATCTCGCAGAATTCGCACGGTTACTTGATATCCTCGGTAACCGGAACAGACGGCGAATAATTGGGTTGCTGCGGCAGAAACCATGCTTTGTCACCGAGATATCAGAAACGCTAATGATCTCGCCCAAAGCCGTTATCGAACATCTTCAGCTCATGGAACGGGAGGATATTCTCTCCTGCCAGATGGACGACCGCCGGCGCAAGTACTATTATCTCGCAAATGACATTCTCGTAGATGTCACTCTTAGAAGCCTGCAAAGTAGTCTGGAAAAACCAGATGATTCCGGGAGGGACGAAGAGAACGAACGAACCCGGCAGGCAGTTGTTATGCTCGCAAAGATGATCCAGGCTCATGACCAGCTGGTTGACCATCTGGAACAACTCAACCATGATGTCGATACGAAACTTGCCGATCTTGCCCGCAACCATAATAATTTATTCAGGAGCGAGCGAGAACTATCTGTAGCAGTTGCCCTATCCCACGAACCGCTGACCCGGGACGAGCTTCAGGAAGCCACCGGGTGTTCACCAGATGAACTTGAATTAATCCTGGCAGAATTCGTAAAGAGGGGCATTGTGTCAAGAGCAAAGAACCGGATTATACTCAGAGGAGCTCATGCAGACGAATCCCAATAACCCTTACGATGAAGTTTTTGGCAACCTCTCTAAAATTGTCGAAGAGATCGTGCGAAACATGCCTGAGACCGAACACGCCCGCGTCATAGGTTACACTATTGTCACCCGGCATGTCCCCGGAGAACCCGGAATCTTTACCGGGGGGTTAAACAGCGGCGATGACGATATCCCGTATGAGGTCCAGGAGACCGATACCCAGATCTTCATTACTGCCGCGATCCCTCCTGAGGCAGAACATGCCCCCTATGCAGATATACAGAAGGATACAGTACGGATCTGTGTCGATGACCACTCAACAACGATTGTTCTTGAAAAGCCCATCGACATCATTCACAGCTCATACCGGGTGCACCGCGGTGTCATGGATATAACGCTCCGGAAGATTCCGGATTACCGTTAGACCCCTTTTTTACGTTATCACCCGTTTGACTGAAGAGCTTTTTCACATCAGCAAGCCTCCTAAGATCAGAATGGATAATTTCCGGGAAATTCCTTTAATTATGCGCCATCGATTGTTTCCCAATCCTAGTGCGTCCACAGGTTCAGGTTCCATTGGACGCATTCTTCTCGTGATTTTTTTAATTCTCTCTCTTGCCATCATACCGTCTTTGGCACTTGCACTCTCTTCAACTCCGGTAACCTTTGGAGCCATAACTGTGCCAGGTAACCAAACTTCTGGCTCTTCGGCATCTTTCGCACACCCGGAACCAACCCAAACGCTGATCGGAGACGTGGAATACCCTTACATTCAGAAGAATTTGAGCCCGGGCATAATTACGCGGTCATATACCTTCCCGTTCCTTGATGCAAACGTGACCGTTATGGCAAATGTGAGTGTCGCGGTTTATGACGGGCACATAACGGGATCAAGTATGCTATCGCTCAACCGGGTAACACGGTTTATCTGCTAGCCCCGGGATATTTTAATGCGTTTGTCAATGACCCTCGCCAAGATCCCTTTTACTCTGGTATCCTGCAGGATTTACGGGCAATCCGTTCCCAGCACAACCTTACCGATGACGAATATCTGGAATTAATGACCGTTTTTGTCCAGAGCCTTCCTTATGACGAGAAAAGCGGTCTGCTGGATCTGCCTCCACGATTTCCGGTCGAAACGTTTGTGGACGGCACTGGTAACTGCGAGGATAAGAGTGTCCTTCTTGCCGGTCTTCTCTCACAGGAAGGGTACAATGTTACGCTCTTCCTCTTCATGCCAGAACACCACATAGCCGTAGGTGTTCAAAACAGCAGCAGTTCATTTCAGAATACAGGATACCTGTATATCGAAACGACGAACACGCTTCTCGTTGGTGAAGTTCCTTCCGAGCTTGCCATTCCTGTAAAATACGGGCAGCCCGGTCAGACCGGTACTGTGACGATCACTAACGTTACTCCCCTGGTAATCCGGGTGGGAAACGGAACGAAGGGCTACACAAGTGCTGATGAGGTTGAGGAAATTCTTGTTACCCAGAAAACGATAGAGAGCAGGATAGCTCAGATCCAAATGCGTATGGGAAACTGTTCATTCGAGAACACTAGTTGCAACCAGACACTTGAGCAGGAGTATGACCTGTATGCAGTTCTCTATAATTACATCGCAACCCACCTGTACGACCGGGCCGGTCTGTATGAGGATCTCCATTTTCCATCAGGATCCCCGGAGGGCGCACCATCATCGGATAATATCGCTCCTGCCAACAAAACCCCCACAACCAAGCCCGCGGTTTCAGAGACACCTCCCTTCACATCGTGCAGGTTTTCCTTCATGTGTCTCTGGCAGAATATCAGGCACGTTTTAACCAGTTTAGTGGGGTGGGGCCACATATATAACGGATAAAGGAGCATTCACGAAAAGAATCGCTGATAATTTCCACCTCATAGAAAGTATTTTTTTCAGGGTACTTTCCCTGAATCCTTGTGATTTGCAGAGACGAATGCCCGAATATGCTGGATCATGGCAGAGAATTCACCGGCATCCGGCAGCCCTTTAGCGAACTCCACATCAGTGCACTGTTCCATGAATGCCATGATGTCCGCATAGCTTGTCGCATGGTCTGCCGCCGGAAGTATGTGTTCAAGTTCGGTATTGGTAAGTTCGCGTCGTACTCCCTGTTCGTAAGAGAGAAAAATCCGTATGGCCCTGCTGACGAGACTGTATGCGTTTTTGTAATTCTGTGAAGTAAATGATTTTTCAGCATCACCAAGGAGGTTTAGAGCATCCTTTCGGTAGTCATATAATTCAGGAGCCGGTCGCAAGGGGTTTGTGGCCTGAGTCAGACCCTTCTTTTGTGTTTTTTGATGTCGATATATCCGCCATGCACCTAATGCTAAGAGAATGAGAACTACAGAAAGCATGCCAAAAAGGAGATAATTTATCGTTGAATCTGCCATATCGAGCGACACTAGTGTTACCGTTCCATTATCCACCCTGGCGTTCAGGTAAGCTGGATTTCCCCGCCCGGAGAGATACGTAACGTTGACTGTCGCACTGGTAAGGGTCAGGTTCATGAACGTCTGGTTTCTCTGAAAGTCCCTTTCCGCCAATTCGTGTGAAAATGACAGGTATGTGGCGTTTGTATTCAAAGGCAGGGTCACATTTACTGCGGTAAACGATTGCTCGCCTACAAAAGGAACAACGCCTCCTGACATGAAACCCTGAAGGTTTACCTGCTCATCAGTGATGTTCCGATAGATCAAGGTGAAGGTTCCATTATAGTCATCTGTGGGATTTGTGTCCTCAGACTGGCGATAAAAGCCGTCGACTGCAAGAGTTGCGTTGACCTGCCTGACTAACGGATCCGCATCAAGGTTCTTGTTAAAATTGTTCTGGAATTTCCCTTTTTGCGCTGTTGCCTGGTCGATCTGCGCTTTAAGGGATGAAGTGTCCTGGAAAAGCTGATTATTCTGTGAGGATGAGGGGGATGAAGGTGAATAGGATGTCGCTAAATCCATGCCTACTTGTTGCTGGGCCTGAACAGTATTGTTCGAGAACTGGACAGAATTATTTCCAAGCCCCCCGGGAAGACCGGTGCCACTTGTACTGGTGGCCGGGCTGCTCTGCTGATCCTGGTACAGAGAGAGGTTTGGTCCAAAATGGATATTGAGATCCTTAAGGGTCACAAGGATCGGTGTGGATTGCACATACTGGAACGCAACCTGAATCTTGATCGACTGGGACACGTTAGATGTACCTGCGTTCAAATAGAGTGTAGAATTACCTACCGGGAACGTCTTAGCATAGACACTGTTTTTAGTGATATCCAGAATGTTTCCAGTATTCTGGAGCTGCGTAATGGTGGTATACCGTAATGTCCCGTTGATGCTGTCGGGATACGTGTTTGACACCGGCAGCGCGATGGTTGCGATCTGTCCAAAGACATAATAATAATCCGTTTGGTTAGACGTGATCGTAATGCCGGCAGCAAGCACTGAAGGGAGCATTATTGCTGCAATAAAGATAAGAAATATCCCTGCAAAACGTACCTTCACGGGATAATCCTCCCCTTGCCGTAACGAAGCCAGAGTTCCAGACAAAGCAGAACAAGCGCCCCGAAGATGAACCAGTCCTTAATACTTGTCTCCTCCAGTACGGGCACAGTGTTTGGGATCAAGCCCGTATACGCTTCTTTAAGCGTCTGTGTATCGATGGATTTGTAATAGGTGCCTCCGGTCTGGTCAGCTATGTCCTTAAGTGCCGTCTCATTGAGTTCGGCATAATCCGCAGCACCCGTCCAATCGTAATCGAGGATTGTCGGTGTAGCAGTCCCAAGGGCTATCGTATCGATCGGAATGCCGGCGGAGTTTGCGAGTGCAGTCGCCTCTTCCGGAGTGATCATACCTGCATTGTTAACGCCATCTGAAAGAAGGATGATGACACTTTTCTTTGCCGGGTCCGACTGGGCCATATCAACAGCAAGCGCAAGGCCGTCTCCGATTGCTGTCGACCCGGAACTCGGCGAGATATTGGCAATCTTTCCCTGAACCCATGCCTTATTCTGGCTCAGGTAAGCAGCGGTCGTCGCACCGGATTGAAAGATAATAACCCCCGCCGAGTCCTCCGGATTGAGGTTTCCTACCACCATTTCGGCATCGCTTTTTGCTGCTTCGATCCGGGAAGGTTGGTAATCAGTAGCCTGCATACTACCGGAATCATCGATCACGAGGATTACATTCATCCCCTCTTTTTTCTGTCCAATCGGGACGTGGGGATCGGCAAGGCCGATGACAAGGAGCCCAATAGCTACAAGGGTTAGGACAAAAAGGATGTGCGTTCGTTTCGATCTCTTTGCATCTCCCAACACCGATTTCACAAATGCAACCCGGGAGAATGCAATGGCCTCCTGCTTTTTTTTCCGGATAATATAATAATAGACTCCGATGAGAACCGGGATTACCAGGAGCCCAATAAGCCAAAGTGGATTATTGAACCCTGGCATAGGCCCACCTCATTTTCGCAACACCGGTGAAAAATCGTTTCAGGGGGATATCGTAAGGTTCGTTGGTTGAAAGCACTACCTCCCCGATCCGGTTGCGAACAAAGTCTATATGCATTTTTTTGTCAGATTCTGCTACCAGCTCATGATATCGGTGCCGAATACCCGGATCAGAAGTGTTGACAAGAACCTGATCACCTGTTTCGGGGTCTTCAAGTTCGATAAAACCCACATCAGGCAAATCCTGCTCACGCGGGTCAGTGACCCGGATCGCGATCACCTCATGCCGGCGACGCAGGATCCGCAGGGGTAAAAGAAATGACGACGAAGCAAAGTCAGAAAGGATGACGACCGAACTATGGCGTGAAAGTACCGTGCCAAGAAATTTTAACGCTGTAGAAAGATCGGTCTTTTTCGAGACCGCTTTGTGTTCTATCATCGTGTTGAAGAGCCCGGCAAGGTGTTTCCTTCCGCGTTTTGCCGGAATAAACTTTTCCACCCGGTCTGAGAAGAGCACGAGCCCGACCCGGTCGTTATTCCTGACCGCGGCAAACGCGAGGCTTGCCGTTACTTCGAAAATCTTTCTTTCCTTAGTTGAAATAGAGCCAAATCCGGAAGAACCCGAGATATCCACGACAAAATGGAAAGTCTGGTCACGTTCTTCGGTAAATTCCTTGATGTAGGGATGATCGTATCGTGCCGTAACCTTCCAGTCAATAGACCGGATGTCATCCCCGGGAACGTATTCGCGAATCTCAGTAAATTCAATTCCCTGTCCTTTAAAGACCGAATGGTGAAGTCCTGACTGGAGCCCTTCAACGAGAACGCCGGTTGCGATATCGATCTTTTTGATCTGGCGGATCAGTTCGGCACGATCATCCATGGAATATCACCAGCATAATAAAATTTTTTCACGAGCCGGCCTGGCACTGCATGCACCATGATAATCACGGTACCTTGATAACATCCAGGATCCGATCGATAATCCGGTCTGTGGTAATTCCATCTGCCTCCCCTTCGTACGTACGGAGGATCCGGTGCCGGAGAACATCATGGGCAACTGCCCTTACATCTTCAGGGATCACGTAACCTCTGCCGTTGAGCAGGGCATGAGCCTTACCGCCGAGGATCAGAAAAATAGT
>Ga0181529_10007217_pt1 | contig 11131 bp, 9 predicted proteins | sample PEATcosm2014_Bin_36_FD_119763 | JGI IMG/M metagenome (GOLD analysis project Ga0181529, IMG submission 119763) | Peatland microbial communities from MTU Mesocosm Facility, Houghton, MI, USA - PEATcosm2014_Bin10_30_metaG | ecosystem: Environmental > Terrestrial > Soil > Wetlands > Peat | place... | reverse complement strand
TCTGGGAATACCTCGGCGACAGACTCGCCGTCCCAGGCTGCCAAGCCATCCCATCACTCCCGGACCTCGTCACTCTCCGCTGTCAATCCCCCTGATCGCCCGGACTTTCGCCCCTGTTACTGCGGGCTTGCCTAAAGCGCTCTGCTTCCATAGCTTCCGGGCCGGTCGCGGGGCGTAGCTCAGCCTGGTAGAGCACAGCGTTTGGGACGCTGGGGCCGGAGGTTCGAATCCTCTCGCCCCGACCAGCCCCGAATTGGGGTCAGTCCACCCTACACCTTGTCAATGCAGCCGGGCGTTGGCGCGAATTGACCGGTTACCCAGCCGAGGCATAACGTTACCATCAAACCTTGTGGACAGGGAGACGCTACGCATGGCCAACCAACTGAAGCAACGCTGGGCATCCGGCAAGGCCGCCGTGAACGCCTGGCTCGCCATCCCCTCCGGCTTCTCGGCCGAGGTGATCGCCAAGTGCGGTTTCGATTCCGTCACGGTGGACATCCAGCACGGCGTGCAGGACTACCAGTCCATGGTGCAGTGCTTCCAGGCCATGCAGTCGTTCCCGATTACGCCGCTGGTGCGGGTGCCCTGGCTTGAGCCCGGCATCGTCGGCAAGGTGCTGGATGGCGGCGCCATGGGCATCGTCTGCCCGATGGTGAACAGCGCCAAGGCCGCCGAGGCCCTGGTGCAGTATGCCAAGTACCCGCCGCGCGGCGCCCGCTCGAACGGCCCGATCCGCGCCGCCATGTACGGCGAGGCCACCAGCTACCAGTCGACCGCCAACGACGAGACCCTCGTCATTCCGATGATCGAGACCAAGGAAGCGGTCGAGCACATGGACGAGATCCTCGACGTGCCGGGGATCGCCGGGATCTACGTCGGCCCGGCCGACCTGGCGTTCTCGTACGGCAAGACGCCGAAGCTCGACCATGAGGACGAATTCTTCTTCGATATCTACCGCCGCCTGATCGCCGCCTGCAAAAAGCGCGGAATCTATCCCGGCATCCACACCGGCCGGGGCGCCTATGCCGCGCGGATGATCAAGATGGGCTTCCGCCTGACCACGATCGCCAACGACAGCGGTCTGATGGCGATGGCGGCGAAGGCCGAGATCGCGGCGGCCCGCGAAGGCTCCGAGGGTATCGCCTGAACTTTCGCCGACTGATCCGCTAGACTGATTGGGCCGGGCCTTGTGCCCGGCCCAACCGTATCGGGGGAGAACCATCATGGCGCCGCCGCTCGTTATTCGTCTGCACCCTGGGGACGGCGTGGTTATCGCCCGCGTCACGCTGCCGGTGGGCACACCGGTCGCCGAGGGGGTGGTGACCACCGCCCGCATCCCGGCCGGCCACAAGGTCGCCATCCGCGCCCATGCCAAGGGCGAGCCGATCCGCAAGTATGGCCAGATCATCGGCTTCGCCACCGTCCCGATCGCGCCGGGCGAGCATGTCCACGAGCACAATTGCGGCATGGGCGACTTTTCCAAGGACTACGCCTGGGGCGTCGATGCCCGCCCCACCGACTTCATCGCCAGCCCCGCCACCTTTGAGGGCATCCGCCGCCCGGACGGGCGGGCGGCCACGCGCAATTACATCGGCATCGTCACCAGCGTGAACTGCAGCGCCCACGTCGCCTCGCTGGTGGCCGACGCGTTCCGCCGCAACCCGTTCACCGGACAGGACGGGCTGGCCGACTTCCCCAACGTGGACGGCGTGGTGGCGCTGACCCACAAGACGGGCTGCGGCATGTCGACGAGTGAGGCGCTGACGCTGCTGCGCCGCACCCTGGGCGGCTACGCCAGGCACGCCAACTTCGCCAACGTCGTCGTCATCGGCCTGGGCTGCGAAATGAACCAGATCGGCGGCCTGATGAGCGAACAGAAGCTGTCCGGCCGGCTGCGCTCGCTGGAAATCCAGGAAATGGGCGGCACCCGCAAGACCGTGGAGGCCGGCATCGCCTTCGTGCGCGAGGCGCTGGCCGACGCCAACCGGGTGCGGCGCGAGAGCGTGCCCGCCAGCGAACTGATGGTCGGACTGCAATGCGGCGGCTCGGACGGCTACTCCGGCATCTCCGCCAATCCCGCCCTCGGCGCCGCCAGCGACTTGCTGGTCCGCCACGGCGGCACGGTCATTCTCTCCGAAACGCCGGAAACCTATGGCGCCGAACACCTGTTCACCCGCCGCGCCACCAGCCCCGACGTCGGCGAGAAACTGGTCGGCCTGATGCACTGGTGGGAGGACTACACCGCCCGCGAGGGGGCGGCGATGAACGCCAATCCCAGCCCCGGCAACAAGGCGGGCGGGCTGACCACCATCCTGGAGAAGTCGCTCGGCGCCATGGCCAAGGCCGGCAGCACCAACCTGGTCCAGGTGGTGAACTACGCCGAGCCGGTGACGCAAAAGGGCTTCGTGTTCATGGATACGCCGGGCTACGACCCGGTGTCCGCCACCGGCCAGGTGGCCGGCGGGGCCAATCTGGTGTGCTTCACCACGGGCCGCGGCAGCGTGTTCGGCTGCAAGCCGTCGCCCTCGATCAAACTCGCCACCAACACGGCGATGTTCACGCGCATGGAAGACGACATGGACGTGAACTGCGGCACCATCCTGGACGGCGAGGAAACCGTGCAGCAATGCGGCCAGCGGATCTTCGACCTGATGCTCAAGGTGGCCAGCGGCGAGCCGACAAAATCCGAAAGCCTCGACGCCGGCGCCAACGAGTTCGCGCCCTGGGTCCTCGGGGCGACGATGTAAGGAAAGGCCAGGGGTCCACTGACCCCGGGCCTTTCCTTAGCTACGTCGTTGCGGTCTCGAGCGCCGGGTAGTCGGTGTACCCGTGCGGCCCGGGGGTGTAGAAGGTCGAGGGATCGGGTGTGTTGAGCGGCGCCCCTTCGGCGAAGCGGCGGGGCAGGTCGGGGTTGGCGATGAACAGTTGGCCGAACGCCACGGCGTCCGCTTCGCCGGCGGCCAGCGCCTTTTCCGCGCCGACCTGGGTGAATTTCTCGTTGGCGATCACCTTGCCGCCGAAGATCGCCTTCAGCCGCGGTCCCAGCCGGGGCGGGGTGACGCTCTCGCGGATGAACAGGAAGGCGATGTTGCGCCGGCCGAGTTCGCTGGCCACGTAGCTGAACGTGGCGACCGGGTCGGAATCGCCCATGCTGTTGGAATCGCCGCGTGGCGCCAGGTGCATGCCGACGCGCCCGGCGCCCCACACGCCGATGCAGGCGTCGGTCACTTCCAGCATCAGCCGCGCGCGGTTCTCGATCGGCCCGCCGTAGGCGTCAGTGCGCTTGTTGCTGCCGTCCTGCAGGAACTGGTCGATCAGGTAGCCGTTGGCGCCGTGCACTTCGACGCCGTCGAAGCCGGCTTTTTTCGCGTTCTCGGCGCCGCGGCGGTAGGCGGCGACGACGCCGGGAATCTCCTCGATCCCGAGCGCGCGCGGGGTGACGAACGGCCGCGCCGGGTAAAGCCGGTTGACATGGCCAGTCGGTGCGATGGCGCTGGGCGCCACCGGCTGCGCGCCGCCCAGATGGACCGGGTCGGAGACCCGCCCGACGTGCCAGAGTTGCAGCACCATGCAGCCGCCGGCCTGGTGCACGGCGTCGGTTATCCGCCGCCAGCCCGCGATCTGCTCGTCGGACCAGATGCCCGGTGTGTCGGGGTAGCCGACGCCCATCGGGGTCACCGAGGTGGCCTCGCTGAGGATCATCCCGGCGGAGGCACGCTGAACGTAATATTCCGCCATCAGGGCGTTGGGCACGCGCCCGTCATGGTCCGCGTGGGAGCGCGTCAGCGGGGCCATGACGATACGGTTGGGCAGGCGCAACCCGCCGAGGGTGAGCGGGTCGAACAAACTGGGCATCATTGCGTCCTGTACCTGACTAACGATTGGGTCATCATAGGACGCGGCGGGGCGCGGGGCGACCAGATACCACCGTGGCAGGGCTGGGATGTTCGCTTGTTCCTTGTGTGGTCGCATCAGGGCCAGGTCCGCAGGTGGTGGCCGAGGAACATCGGAATCGCCGCCGCCGCGCGCGCCGGAAAGCGAAGCTGGGGGGGCGGCAATTCGTCGATCGAATCGAACAGGCGGCCGTAGCTGGCTTGCACCCGGGCGCGGTCGAGTCCGGGGCCGAGCAGCAGCACGTCCTGGCCGAGCCGGGTGGCGGGGCCGGCTGCGTAGTTGTATTCGCGGCCATCGGTATTGAGGCAGATCACCGGAGGATCGCCGCCGAGCGCGTAGTCGAGCTTGCCGGTGACCCACCAGGACGCACCCGCGATCACCGTGCCGGGCCGGCGCAGCAGGCCGCGACCCTGAAGGTCGCCACGCAACGGCGTCCAGTCGAGCGCCTGCAGCCCCGGGTCGAAGCCCGGCGCGACGGCGCCGAGCCAGTGCCAGCGCAACTCCGTCGCGGTCAGCAGTAGCCCGAAGGCCAGCAGCGCGACGGTGGCCGCGGTCGCGCGCCGCAGCAGTCGGGGGCGGGCTTCGGCGAGCCGCGCCAGTTCGGCGCCGAGCAGCGGGAAGGCGAACAGGTAGCCCGGCACCGCCCAGTGCGGCAGCACGCGGCCCGACCACAACGCCACCACGGCGAACAGGACGATGGGGGGCAGCGCCAGGCAGCAGAGCAGCCAGCTTCGCCAGGCCCGCGGTCCGGCGCCGAGGCCGCGCACCAGGGCGGCGATCAGTCCGGCCCAGATCCAGGGCAGCAGGTAGAGCGCCGCGCCGGCCAGCACCAGCAGCGGGCCGGCGGGGTGCAACCCCCGCGCCGCCGCCCGCCCCCCCTGGAAGGTGAAACTGGCCCAGCCCTCGCTGGCGTTCCACGCCAGCACCGGGGCGAACAGCGCCGCCGCCAGCGCCGCTGCCACCCAGGGCTGCGGGCGCGCCAGCCAGCGCCGGTGGACGGGGCTGCTCGCCAGATAGAGCACGGCGCCAGCCAGGGTGAGCACGGCGGAGTATTTCGACAGCAGCGCCAGCCCGGCGCCGGCGCCGGCGCCCAGCCACCATCCCCAACGGCTGTCCTCGTCCGGCAGGGCGCGCATCAGGCAGTAGCCGGCGCCGAGCAGGGCACAATCCAGCGGGCCGTCCGGCAGCACCCAGGAGCCGGTGGTGATGCCCAGCACCGGGGCGAGGTTCAGCGCGACCGCCGCCCACAGCCCGGCCGGCGGCGAGAAGGCCAGCGCGCCCAGCCGGTAGACCAGCAAGGTGGAGACGGCAAACAGCGCCACGAAGGGCAGCCGCACCACCACGGGCTGCTCGCTGCCCGCCAGCAGCGCCGCCCCGCGCGACAGCCACCAGGACAGCGGCGGGTGGTCGAAATAGCTCAGATGCAGCGTCCGCCCGGCCGCCACCATGTAGGTTTCGTCGATGCCGAGGCCGAGTTGCGCCGCCATCAGCAGGCGCAGCAGCGCCGTGCCGGCGATCAACGCCGCGAGCAGGCCCAGGCAGCGGGTGCGGGACATAATGGGTCGGGGCGGGGCGGCCGGAGCCGCCGCGCCCCGTGGTTCAGGCCGCGACCAGCGTCTGTTTCTGTTCGCCGAGGCCGTCGATGCCCAGCCGCATTACCTGGCCCGGCCGCAGGAACACCGGCTCGGGCTTCTTGCCCATGCCGACGCCCGGCGGCGTGCCGGTGGAGATGATGTCGCCCGGATGCAGGGTGATGAAGTGGCTGACGTAGGAAACCAGCTTGATGACGCCGAAGATCATCGTCTTGGTATTGCCGGTCTGCATCCGCTTGCCGTCCACGTCGAGCCACATGGGCAGGTTCTGCGGATCGGGGATTTCGTCCTTGGTGACCATCCAGGGGCCGGTGGGGCCGAAGGTGTCGCAGCTCTTGCCCTTGGTCCACTGGCCGCCGCGCTCGATCTGGTATTCGCGCTCGCTGACGTCGTTGACGATGCAGTAGCCGGCGACATGGGCCATCGCGTCCTGTTCGGACAGGTAGCTGGCCTTGGTGCCGATGACGATGGCCAGTTCGACTTCCCAGTCGGTCTTCTTCGAGCCGCGCGGGACCTTCACGTCGTCGTACGGGCCGTTGTAGGCGCCGAGCGACTTGAGGAACATGATCGGTTCCTTGGGCAGCGCGGCGCCGGTCTCGGCGGCGTGGTCGGCGTAGTTCAGGCCGATGCAGACGAAGTTCAGCGGCCGCGCGATGCACGGGCCGATGCGGTGCGTGCCGTGCAGGATCGGCAGCGTGTTGGCGTCGCGCGCCGCCAGTTTGGCCAGCCCATCCGGCGACAGCGTGGCGCCGTCGATGTCCGCCACCACGTCCGACAGGTCGCGGATGTTCCCCGCATTGTCCATCAATCCGGGCTTCTCGGCGCCCGTGGGGCCCCAGCGCAGCAGCTTCATGGTGTTCGCTCCATTGTGGATTCTAAAGTGAGATGCCGCCGTCGATGACGACGGCCTGGCCGGTGATGAACTCGGCCTCGTCGGAGGCGAGGTAGACGGCGAGCGCCGCGACTTCCTCGGGCCGGCCGATGCGGCCCATCGGCTGGCGGTTGACGAAGGCGGCGCGGGCGACCTCGACGCTGCCGGCGGTGGCGGCGTTCGCGGCGATGCGCGCCTCCAGGCTCGGCGAGGCCACCGTGCCCGGGCAGATCGCGTTGCAGCGGATGCCGTTCTTCACGAAGTCGATTGCCACCGACCGGGTCAGCCCGATCACCGCTGCCTTGCTGGCCGAGTAGAGCGCGCGGTTGGGAATGCCCTTCACGCTGCTGGCGACCGAGGCCATGTTCACCACCACGCCGCCGCCACGCGCGATCATGCCGGGCAGGAAGGCCTGCAGCGTGCGCAGCATCGAGCAGACGTTGAGGTCGAAGGCAAAGACGAATTCCTCCTCGGTGGCTTCCAGCACGGTGCCCTGATGCACGAAGCCGGCGCAGTTGAACAGGATGTCGATCGGCCCGGCGTTCGCGGCGGCGGCCTTCACCGCGGCGGCGTCGAGCACGTCGAGCATCGCGGTGCTGAGGCCAGGGGCGGCGAGTTCGGTGAGTTTTGCCGCATTGATGTCGGTGGCGATCACCTCGGCGCCGGCGGCGGCGAAGGCGAGCGCGGTCGCCCGCCCGATTCCCTGCGCCGCGGCGGTGACGAAGGCGCGTTTGCCCGCTAGCCGGCCTGGCATGTCTGGCTCCTTGTGTTGCTTGAAGGAAGTATCACAGGGAGACGGAGAGGCGGAGAGAAGGGGTTAGGGGTCATAGGGACATGTTCAACCGACGCAGCCCGCCCTTGAGCGTCGGGCCGTTGAAATTCATAAGCAGACCGGTTGGATAGCGGCCAGGCCGAAGATACGTCAGCACCTGCGCCTCATGGATCGGCAGCAACCGCTCCACCGCCTTGACCTCTATGACGATCCTGCTCTCCACAACCAAATCCAACCGATAACCGCAATCGAGTTTCACCTGCTTATAGACAATCGGCAGCGGAACCTGGCGCTCGAAGGCCAAACCGTGCGATGCGAACTCAAACGCAAGGCATTCTTCGTACGCCGATTCCAGTAGTCCGGGACCAAGCTGCCGGTGTACCTCCATTGCCAATCCGATCACCTGTCCGGTCAATGGCTCGCCGGCCGGTGCACCCTGACTTTCTCTCTCCGTCTCTCCGCCTCCTTGTGCATGTTTCTTTTTTTGGCCCGCCAACGAATATCAGTGGTTGTTGCGGCTTTCGCCGCGGGCGAAATGGCCCACCATGCGGAGGCACGGTAGTCCAGGCGGACCGCCGCGGGCAATCGGGGAGCGGGGGCATGATGGAGCGGGTGATTCTGGTCACCGGGGCGGCGAGCGGCATCGGGGCGGCGATCTGCCGCCGCCTGGCCGGGCCGGGGGTGGCGCTGCTGATGCATACGGGCCGCAATGCCGAGGGCCTGGCCGACGTAGCGGAGGCCGCCCGCGCGGCCGGCGCCGAGGTGGCGACCCTGCTCGGCGATCTCGCTTCCCCCGCGACCGCGCAGGCGCTGGTGGCGCACGCGGTGGAACGTTTCGGCGGTCTCGACGTGCTGGTCAGCAATGCCGGCTTCCCTGACCGCACGGCGGTGGCCGATCTGACCGACGCCGCCTTCGCCCGCTCGCTGGAGGCGATGCCGGGGGCCTTTCTGCGGCTGGCCCGCGCCGCCATGTCCTCCCTTCGCGCCGGCCGGGCGGCGCGCGTCGTGGCGGTCAGCAGCTTCGTCGCCCATGTGTTCCGACCCGACGTGCCGGTCTTCCCGGCCTCGGCCGCGGCCAAGGCGGGGCTGGAGGCGCTGGTGCGGGCACTGGCGATCGAACTGGCCCCCGATGCCACCGTGAACGCCGTGGCCCCCGGCTTCATCCGCAAGGATGCCGGCGGGCACGGCGCCGTCGATGCCGAGGCGGCGCGCCGGCAGGTGGAAAAGATCCCGATGGGACGCATCGGCCTGCCCGAGGACGTCGCCGGCGCGGTCGCCTACCTGGTTTCCGCCGAGGCCGGCTACGTCACCGGCCAGGTGCTGCACGTCAACGGCGGACTGGCGATCACGCTCTAGTAGCTCTCGGGCGGAATGACGTTCTGCGGCCGGTCGGTGAACAGCGCGGCGAAGATCGTCTCCGCCGATTTCCGCCGGATGTCGGCAAACGCCTGCGGCGAGTGGTAGGCCGCGTGCGGCGTGATCACCAGGCGCCCGCGCAGCCAGGGCTCGGCGGCCCGGTAGGCGCGCAGCAGGTCCGGCACCGGTTCCACCGGCGGCTCGACCGGGATCACATCCAGCCCGGCGCCGGCGATGCTGCCCTCGCGCAGCAGCACCTCGAGCGCCGCCAGGTCGAGAACCGGGCCGCGCGAGGTGTTCACCACCACCGCCCCCTCGGGCAGCAGGCGCAACTGCTCGAGGCCGATCATGCCCCGCGTCTCCGGCGTCAGCGGCGTATGCAGGGTCAGCACGTCGGAGGTTTCCAGCAGCGCTTCCAGCGTGCGCGCCCGCTTGATGCCGAACGACAGCTCGGTGCCGTTCGGACGATAGGGATCGTAGAACGTCACCTCGAAGCCGAAAGCCTTGGCCCGCAGCGCCACCGCCGTGCCGATCCGCCCCAGCCCGACGATGCCGAAGCGCTGCACGCCCAGCCGGCGGATCAGCGGCGTGTTGATGACCTGCCACGGCGCCGCCGGTTCGCCGCGCTGGGTGTCGTAATAGAGCGCGATGCCCCGGCGCAGGCTGAGCATCAGCGCCATGGCGTGGTCGGCCACTTCCGTGGTGCCGTAATCGGGGATGTTGCAGACCATGATGCCGCGCGCCGCTGCCGCGGCCCGGTCGATGATGTCGTAGCCCACACCCATGCGCACCACCGTGCGCAGGCGCGGGAAGCGGTCGAAATCCTCGGCGCTGACGTTCACGTCCAGCACCATCAGCCCCTCCGTCGCCTCGCAATCGGCGGCGTCGAGTTCGGCGATGATGTGGGTGTTGCGGATGATCACCCGCACGTCGGGGCCGAACACCTCGCGCTCCAGACTATCGTCGGGCCACAGGCCTTCGGGATAAAGGATCGTCGTCATTGTTCCTCCGCACCTTGCGCTGGCACCCGGCCTCGCCCAGAAAGAGCGGTGTCCACCGGCACCGTCCGGCTAGGAAGGGCCGGGACCGCCCGATTGGCAAGAGAGGATCGTGATGTCCATGAATGGGGCGGAAAGCCTGGTGCAGACGTTGCTGGCGTGCGGGGTCGATACCTGCTTCGCCAATCCCGGCACCAGCGAGATGCATTTCGTTGCGGCCCTTGACCGCGTGCCCGGCATGCGCTGCGTGCTCGGCCTGTTCGAGGGCGTGGTGACCGGCGCCGCCGACGGCTACGCACGCATGGCGGGCAAGCCTGCCGCGACGCTGCTGCATTGCGGCCCCGGCCTGGCGAACGGCCTGGCCAACCTGCACAACGCGCGGCGCGCCACCACCATGATGGTGAACTGCGTCGGCGACCAGGCGACCCATCACCGCCCGCTCGACGCGCCGCTCACCGCGGACACCGAAGGCTGGGCGCGCGGCGTCTCGGGCTGGGTGCGCACCGCCAGCCAGGCCGGGCTGGTCGGCGCCGATGCCGCCGCCGCGGTGCAGGCCGCGCGCACTTCGCCCGGCACCATCGCCACCCTCATTCTGCCGTCCGACACCTGCTGGAACCCCGGCGGGCTGCCCGCCCGGCCCCTGCCGGTGCCGCCGGCGCCCCAGGTGGCGCCGCATGTCGTGCGGGACATCGCCCGCCTGTTGCGCCGCGGCGAGCCCACCATGCTGCTGCTGGCCACCGACGCGCTGCGCGCCGCTCCGCTGGCCGACGCCCACCGCATCGCCGCCGCCACCGGGGTGAAGCTGTGGGCGCCCACCTCCAACCGCCGCATCGAACGCGGCGCCGGCCGCTACCCGATCGACCGCGTTCCCTATGCCATCGAACAGGCCGTGGCCGCGCTGGCCGGCATCAAGCACGTCGTCCTGGTCGGCGCGCAGACGCCGCCGGTGGGCTTCTTCGGCTATCCGAACAAGCCCGGCGTAATGACGCCGCCCGACGCGGTGGTGCACGTGCTCGCCCGACCCGAGCACGACCTGCCCGCCGTTCTGGCCGCGCTGGCCGACGAGCTCGGCGCCCCCGCCGTCGCGCCGCCGCCCGGCGGAACCCGCCCGCAGCCCGCCCGCGGCGAGGTGACGCCCGAGACCTTCGCCGCCTCGCTCGCCGCCCTGCTGCCCGAAGACGCGATCATCGCCGACGAGAGCGTCAGCTTTGGCCGCTCGGCTTATCCGCTCACTGAGGACGCCGCCCCGCACGACTGGATCGCCATCACCGGCGGCGCCATCGGCAACGGCATCCCGCTGGCGACCGGCGCCGCCATCGCCTGCCCGGGACGGCGCGTGGTGACCCTGGAGGCCGACGGCTCGGCGATGTACACGTTCCAGGGGCTGTGGACCCAGGCGCGCGAGAACCTCGACGTCACCACCATCGTCTTCGCCAACCGCAAATACGCCATCCTGCTCGGCGAACTGGCCAATGTCGGCGCCAACCCCGGCCGCACCGCGCTGGACATGCTGGACCTGACCCGGCCGGCGCTGGACTTCGTGAAAATGGGCGAAAGCATGGGGGTGCCGGGCGGGCGCGCCGACACCATGGAACGGTTCAACGACCTGTTCGCCCAATCCTGCTCCCGCCGCGGGCCGTTCCTGATC
>Ga0181529_10007212_pt1 | contig 11134 bp, 13 predicted proteins | sample PEATcosm2014_Bin_36_FD_119763 | JGI IMG/M metagenome (GOLD analysis project Ga0181529, IMG submission 119763) | Peatland microbial communities from MTU Mesocosm Facility, Houghton, MI, USA - PEATcosm2014_Bin10_30_metaG | ecosystem: Environmental > Terrestrial > Soil > Wetlands > Peat | place... | reverse complement strand
CTCACCAAGGTCGGCGAGATGATGTGCGCCTTCCCCCTCCTGCCGAGGCACTCGCGAATAATCGTCGAGTCCATCCTCGCCTACCCGGATGTAGTCGACGAGGTCCTGGTCGCCGCCAGCTTCCTCTCTACGATGAGCCCCTACATCCTCCCGCCCGGCGAGGAGATGGAGGCTCGCAGGGCCCACCACGCATTCCGTGACCCGGCCGGGGACTTCCTCTCGTACCTGAAGATGTTCTCGGCCTTCAAGGCCGCCAGCGAGCCCTCTCGCTGGTGCGAGCGCAACTATCTCGACGAGCGCACGATGCTGGAAATCGTCCGCATCAAGGAGCAGCTCGAGCTCATCGTCTCCTCCCTCGGAGTGCCTATATCGGGCGGCGGCAGCGTCGACGACTATCTGTGCTGCGTGAGCCGCGGCCTCATCCAGTTCGTCTGCGTGCGACAGGAGCGTGGTCTCTTCCGTTCCCTGACCGCCGAGAAGATCCAGATCCACCCGGGCTCGGTCATGTACCGCGAAAATCCCCAGTACATCGTCGCGGGCGAGGTGGTACGGACGACGCGCATGTACGCGATGTCGGTCTCGCCGCTTCGCCGCGAGCTGCTCGCGCGCATCTCGCCCAAGCTCGAGGCGCTCGTCGGAAGGCCGGCGCCAGCGAAGCCCTCTCGCGAGAGCGCGGGCGCCGAGCGTGAGGCGAAGATCGGCGATCGGGGAGGGCGAAGGGCCGCCCCCACGCCCGAGGAGATCGCCGAGGCCGCCAAGGCGGGGCGACGACGGGAACGGGATTTCACCACCAAGGTAAAGATCGCCTCCGAGGTCTTCGACATCGCGGTGGACAAGAAGAAGAAAAAGCTCGTCGAGCTCGACTGGCCGCGCCTGCGGAAGGTACGCGACGAACTCGACCGCGAGTCCCTAGGTATCTACAAGGGTCTCAAGGGCGTGGTTCTCCTGGGGAGCCAGCGGCTGCTCGACGGTGAGCGGCTCGACCTCATCCTGAAGATACTGCCCTGGCTGGACCTCGAGGCGGACCTGTCGCGCGAATGGCCGCGCAGGAGAAACTTCGGCGCGAAGGAGGAGCTCGACGAGCTGATCGCGGCGCTTGATCACGTGATGCAGGTCTCGAGGGCCAAGGACAAGACGAGGGAGCTCGGCTTCGTCGCGCTGTTCACCGACTCGGAAGGCGCCTATTGGTTCCGCTGCTCCCGCGGCTTCCACACCGCGCTCAACGAGAGCGTCGCCAGCCTCGAGTGCCTGGTCGACGAACTGCCCGAGGACACGAAAATCGAGGGGAGGGAGAAGGTGAGCGCCCTCTACCGCAAGCTCTCGTCCTTCTTCGAATAGCGGCGGGGGCTCAGGTCGAGGGAGCTTCCTTCTCGAAGAGCAGCTCCCAGCGTCCCCGGCCGTCCCTCGTCGCATGGGCCTCGAACTTGGTTTCCGGTCTCCACCCCTGGGCCGGGGCGAAGTCCTCGTAGCGGTTCAGCAGGCCCTCGGTCCGCGAGAGCACATCCAGCGACCAGCGCGCGTAATCCTCGACGTCGGTCACGAAGTATAGATAGCCAGCGGGGGCCAGGCTCGAGGCGAGCAGTGAGGCGAGACCTTCCCGAATCAGGCGACGCTTGTTATGCCGCTTTTTCGGCCATGGATCGGGATAGAAGAGGTGGAGGCCGGACAGGGATTTCGGCGGGATCATGGTTTCGAAGACCTCGACCGCGTCGTGCATATAGACCCTGACATTTTCGATCCCGTGCGTATCTAGGTCCATGAGGAGCCTGCCGACGCCCGGGGCGTGCACCTCGAGTCCTAGGTAATTGACGCCAGGATTGGCATGGGCGATGCGCCAGGTCGCCTGCCCCATGCCGAAGCCGATCTCGGCTACTACGGGGTTCCCGTTGCCGAAGGCCTTTACGTAGTCCAGACGCGCGCCTGAGCGGAAGTCTAGCCCATAGCGGGGCATGAGCTCCTCGAGAGCCTTTCGTTGCGCCTCGGTCATCCGTCCCGCCCGAAGGACGTAGGTCTTGATGCCTCTATCGATCGGCTCGCTCATCGTGTCTTGATCCTCGCGGAGAATGCGCCCATATGGGTTCCAGGATCGTAGCCGTAGGCCCCGATGAGCGCGGCTCTCGAAGCGGCCTCGGTCCCGAACACGCCTTCGAGGGAGGTCGGGGAGCCGGGCGCCTTTACCGAGACGAGCAGGGCCCCGACCCCGTCGAAGGCCATGGCCAGGGTCTCGGGCCAGGCCGAGGATACGCTGAGCTTGCCGCCTGAGACCTCAGGCTCGGGGGCCTTCGTGCCGGGGAAATTCCCCGCGACCTTGAATTCCTCCTCGACGCGCTGGCCGGCGCCATCGATGGCAATGAGGCGATAACTCCCGCGCGGCATGGCGGCGAGGTCGGGACTAGCGAGCGCGGATGCGCCGAACCAGGTGTCGTTCCCGTCGGCAGTCTTGACCCAGTCGGAGTCGGTAATCTTCCACGCAAGGTCTGCGTCGTCCTTGACGACCCAGATCTCGGCGATGTTGTCGAGTCCATCCTCGTCCCTGATCGAGGCGAAGACCGAGAGGCTCTCGTAATCAGGCCCGCCGTTGGCCGGCCTCGTCTCAAGCCGCCATTCGAGCGCCGAGATTTGAGGCTGCTTGTTCCCGCAGCCCGCCAGGGAACAGGCGGCGATCGCCGCAAGAGCGGCCGCTAGGCGCGCGCGTCCCTTCATTCCCTTCCTTGAAGAAGCCTCGCCGCCTCCGCGACGACGGCAGAGAAGTCCCCACCCTCGAAGCCGAGCTCCACGCTCTCGCGCCTGAGCAGGTCTCGCAGCTGAGCCACGCCCTTCGCCGCCTCCTCACTTCCGAGGATCACGGCGAGAGGAATCCCCTTTCGCTCGGCGAAGGCGAACTGCTGCGCGATCTTCTTCCTCTCGGGAAAGACCTCGGCCGCTATCCCGGCAGCCCGGAGCCCCCGCGCGATCCGATGGTAGGAGGCCTCGAGACCCTCGTCCATGTCGAGGACCAGGACCTGGGAGTAGCCCGATCGCTTGCCGGCCTTGCCGAGGTGATCGAGGGCCGCGAGCAGCCTGTCGAGCCCGATCGACGAGCCGACTCCGGGCAGGCGCCTCGTCGTGTAAAGGCTGGCGAGCTCGTCGTAGCGGCCACCAGAGCAGATCGAGCCGATTTCGGGCATCGCGTCGAGGCTGGTCTCGAACACCACCCCGGTGTAGTAGTCGAGCCCTCGAGTGATCGAAGGATCCAGCACCATCTTGCCGGCGAAGCCAGCCTCTTCGACGCAGCGCCAGATCGCGCGAAGCCGAGCGCTGTCCTCGGAAGGTCCCCCGGCCAGGCTTTCCATCCTGCCAAGAGTGGATTCGAAGTCCTCCCCTTTCGCGATGAAGTCCAGCACCCTGGGGACGAGATCCGCGCCGATCTCGGCCGCGAGCGCCCGTCCCACCTCGCCCTCGCCCAGCTTCTCGAGCTTGTCGACGGCCCTGAGCACTGCGGCCGACTTTTCCCGAAGGCCCGCCGACTCGAGGAGGCGGTTGAACACGCCGCGGTGGTTGATCCTAACCGTGAAATCCCCGACGCCGAGGCCGGAGAGCGCATCGCCGATGAGGAGAATGATGTCGGCGTCCGCGGAGGCGGTATCCGTCCCGACTATGTCGAAATCGCACTGTATGAACTCGCGGTATCGCCCGCGCTGGGTGTTCTCGCCGCGCCAGGCCTTGGCTATATGGTATCGCTTGAACGGGAGATAGAGCTCGTCGGCGTGCTCCGCCATGAAGCGGGCGAAAGGCACGGTAAGATCGAAGCGCAGAGCTACGTCCCTTCCGCCGTTGTCCTGGAAACGGAAGACCTGCTTGTCAGTCTCCCCCCCGCCCTTGCCGAGGAGGATTTCCGCGTACTCGAGAACGGGGGTATCTATGGGCACGAAGCCGTAGGAGCGGAAAGTCCTCTCGAGCTTTTCCATGAGTTCCCGCCTCGCTATTTCGTCCTGCGGCAGGTAATCGCGGAAGCCCTTGAGCACTCTAGGTTCGATGATTTCCTTCATGAATCCCCCACCTGCCATTATGCGCAGGAGACTCACCGAGCTCAAGTCCACAACGCTCGGTCACCGAGCTCAAGTCCACAACGCTCGGTCACCGAGCTCAAGTCCACAACCCTCGGTCACCGAGCTCAAGTCCACAACGCTCGGTCACCGAGCTCAAGTCCACAACGCTCGGTCACCGAGCTCAAGTCCACAACGCTTGGCGAGGATCCTTGACCTTCTACGTTTACATAGTCATTATTTGCGTCATGCTATTGGTGATCGATGTCGGCAATACGAACATTTGCGGGGGAATCTACGAAGACGCACACGGCGGCGCCCTCGCGCACACGCTCCGCATCCACACCGTCCCCAAGAAGACCGAGGACGAGTACTCGACCATCTTCAAGGCCATTCTCCTCGATCGGGGAATCGCGCCGTCGTATATTAGCGAGATCGTGATGAGCTCGGTGGTGCCCTCCCTGACAGAAGCCGTTCGCGTAATGTGCGAAAGGCTCTTCGGAAAATCGCCGCTGGTGCTGGGGCCCTCGGTTTACCACCTTCTTCCGCTCTCGGTGCCCTCGCCTCAGGAAATCGGCGCCGACCTCGTTGCGGACGCCCTCGCCGGATGGCGGAAGACGGGCGGGGCCTGTATAGTCGTCGACTTCGGCACGGCGCTGACCTTCACCTGTGTCGGGCACGAATCGAACATCCTCGGCGTGGCCATCGCGCCGGGCTTGGGCACCGCGGTTAACGCTCTCTCGCGCGATACCGCCCAGCTCCCCTTTGTCCAGCTCGTTGCGCCTCAATCGGTCATAGGCACGAATACGGTGATGTCGATCCAGTCGGGGGTGATCCATGGCTACATCGGGCTTGTCGAGCACATGGTAGAGATGATGAAGTCCGAGATAGGCGGGAATGTCCGCGTGATAGCCACTGGAGGCCTCAGCAAGACGATTTCGGCCTTGACCTCGGTCTTCGACGTGATCGACCCCGACCTCACACTCGACGGGCTGGCCTACGCGGCGGAGTACGCCAGGGGAGAATAAGGCTATTCCTTAAGCAGTTCCGAGAGCTCATCCTGGGAAACCAGGTCGGTTTCTGCGTCGCCGACGAGGGAGGACCTCAGCACCTCTCCGAGGCTTCCGAGCAGGCCCCGTTGCCTTGAAGCTATGGAGGCGAGCCGCTGAGGATCCGGGACGAAGTCCTGGGCCCGCGGGTAACCCGAGCCCGAAAGCCTGTCGAGGACGCCGATGAAGGCTTTAACCGTCCGCTCGAGCAGCTTGATGTACTCGGCCCTCTCGATGAGGAGGGTGTTCTGATCGAGCAGCGAACTGAAGGACTCGAGGCTCCCGTTTAGGAATTCGACGTCCCTGGCGACTCTATCGGCGAAGAAGTCGGGATCCGTCTCCGTCGAGAGCAGGAGGTCGAGGGATTTGATCAGGACGCTCAGGGAGAAAATGTCGTCCTGGTAATGGATCATCTGCGGCATGGCACGCTCCCTATAATATTCGGCTATACCTCGCCCCTCGTAAAGCCTTGATGAGCCCTTTCGTTCCATGCTATAAGAAGCGAATGCGCCTTCGAGGCATTACTGCCGCGAAGACGCCAACCCATCCGCTAAAGCGGGCCCCTTAGCCTGCGAGAACGCGGACCGTCCGCCTTTTTGGGCGGGCAACGACCGATGGGAGGAACCATGAGACAGTATGAGCTAGTCGCTGTCTTTCCCCCGGAAGAAGAGAACTTCCGGCAAGGGAAAGAGGCGATCGTCGCCGAGCTGGCCAAGCAAGGCGCGGTCGACGTCAAGGAAACGGATATGGGCGATCGCCAGCTCGCCTATACGATCAAGAAAAAGGATCGCGGGCACTACATCCTCTTCACGATGGGCTTCGATCCGCAGAAGATCGACCCTGCGGAGAAGATGTTCAAACTCAACCCCAATCTCCTCAAGTACCTGTTCGTCAGGGCGGACGACTAGGGGACGGCCATGAGCGATCTCGCCGTCGCCGTCATCGTAGGCAGGCTCACGCGCGATGCTGAGCTGAAGTATACGAATTCCGGCCAAGCGGTATGCCATTTTACCGTCGCGACCAGTTCGAGGCGCAAGAAGGCCGACCAGTGGATTGACGAGTCCAGCTTCTGGGACGTGGACCTCTGGGGCAAGCAAGGCGAGTCGATCAACCAATACCTAACCAAGGGCAAGCTCGTCGCCGTCGAAGGCGCGATGCGCCAGGACAAGTGGGAGCAGGACGGGCAGACCAGGTCCAAGACCTTGATCTCTGCCAATACGGTCCAGCTCCTCGGCTCCTCGAGTTCGGGCGGCCAAGGAGGCTCTTCAAGCCAAGGCGGCCAGTCCTACGAGAAGCCCCAGGGTTCGAGCGGCCCGCAGAGATCCGGGAGCTCGCCGAGCGCGAGCGCCGGAGGCGACGATTTCACGGACGATATCCCGTTTTAGTCGTCAACAAAAGGAGAAAGAAGCTATGTCCGATATGAGAGAGCAGATCGACTCGAGACCTCCCCGCCAGGATGGCGGGCGCCCTGATGGCGGGCGCCAGGATGGCGATGGTGGTCCCGAGCCCAGGAAGGACGGTGAGGACCGCGGCCCGGGCGGCCCCCGCAGGGGCAAGGGCTTTTTCAAGAAGAAGGTCTGCAAGTTCTGCACGCAAAAGATCAAGGTCGACTACAAGGACCTAGATGTCATGCGACGTTTCGTCACTGAGCGCGGCAAGATTCTCCCTCGGAGGATCACCGGCACCTGCGCCAAGCACCAGCGCGTCCTCGCGATCGGCATCAAGAGGGCGAGGGCCTTGGCCTTCCTGCCCTACGTGGCGAAGTAAGAGTCACAGAGAGCCTTAAGGCCAGCAGAGCCATGTCCGATACCGCCCAGGCCCCTCGACGCCTGCCGATCGCCGCCATCCTGACGGCAGGCTTGGCTTCGGGCCTACTCTACGCCTCGATGCTTCTTGCCTTCGCCTTCCTCTTGCCCGTCCAAGTCGTTTTTGGGCGATACGGCCGGCGCGAGGGGCTCGCGGCGGCGGGGGTGGCGGCCGTCGGTGTCCTGGCCGCGCAACTCTGGGGGTTTCGCCCCGGCGCTGGCGGCCTCGGGGCGCTGGATATCGCCGTGGGCGCCTTGCCCGCGCTGGTCCTCCTGGCCGCTCTGCTCATCATAAACGCGCCTTTCTGGGGAGCGCGCGTGAGGCCGTACAAGATCCTCGCCGTCGCTGCGGCGTGCGCACTGGCGGCTCTCCCACTTCTCCTGGCTCTCGAGCGCGACACATCTATAGCCTCCTTTCTCGAGGGCCGGATCGGGTCGATCCTCGCGCCGCTAAGCGCATCCGTGGGCGACAGTTATGAGGCCTCGGCGCTAGCGGCCTCTCTCGACCCCAAGGAAGTCGTGGCAACCTCCATGACCGCCTTGCGCGACTCCTTCGCCGCCATCATCCTAGCGGTCATCGGGGGCTCGTGGAGGATTGGCAACAGGCTCTCGGGGCCCCTCGGTCCTGGGAGGGAGGAGACCCTTCCCATCGAGGCATTCAAGCTTCCCTTTCCCCTGGTCTGGGCCTTCCTTGGCTCCTGGTCCCTCGTGCTCGCGACGGTGCTGCTGCACGCGGCCGAGACGCCGTCGGCCTTCGCCTGGAATTGCGCGATCGCCGTGAGCCTCCTTTTCGCGGCCCAAGGCTGGGGAATCGCGACCCATCTTTTTAAAAGCTGGAACGTGCCAAGGTCGCTGCGAATCATCACCGGCGTCATGGCCATTATCGCCCTCGTGACGCCAACGGCAGGATATGCGGTCGCCGCGGGACTGCCGCTTCTCGGCGTTACCGAAACCTGGATACCGTACCGAAAACCTAAAGGAGCCGGAGCATGAGAGTCATCCTAAACCAAGACGTGCCTAATCTCGGCGAGCTCGGCGATGTGCGGGAAGTCGCCCCGGGCTATGCCCGCAACTTTCTCTTTCCCCGCAGCCTCGCCTTTGCCCACAACTCGAGGAGCCTCGCCCTCTTCGAGAAGCGCAGGGCCGAGATCGAAGCCCTAAAAGCCGCGAAGCGCTCAGCCTCTGCTGGCCTCAAAGAGAAGATCGAGGCGGAGGAGCTCACGATCAGCCTCCCCGCAGGCGCAAACGGCAAACTTTACGGCGCAGTAACCGGCCACAACGTGGCGGACGAGCTCCTCAAGAAAGGCATCGAGATAGACCGCAAGCGTATCGAGGTCCCCGGCCGCTCTATCAAAAGCGTCGGCACCTATAAGGTCGCCATCCGGCTCTACGAGAAGGACGAGGCTAGCCTCAAGATCGTCATCCAGGGCCAGAGCGTGAAGGCGGAAACCAGGGAAGAGGCGCCCAAGCCTAGGCGCAGGCGCTACGAGGAACAGCATGCCGAGGCCCAGACTGCGGCCGAGGCGAGCGGAGCTTCAGCCGAGAAGCCAGGCGAGGCTTGAGTCGAGTCCGGGCAGAACCGCTGGGCCGCGCTTCGCGCTCCGCGAAGCGCGGTATCCCACCTGCCCGGCGCGGCCCTGAGGTCCCGGAGATAGAGCGGGGCCCTCAGGCGGCCTCAGGCCTCACATCTTCGCGGAAGTAGGCTCGACGTGGTTCCGGCTGAGCTGAAGGACAAGGTTCCGCCTCATAATGCCGAAGCCGAGCAGGCCTGCCTTGGGGCCATTCTCATCGACCCCGAGGCAGTAGCCAACGTCCTGCGCTTCATCCGCCCCGACGATTTCTACGTCAACGCCAACCGAGAGGTCTTTTCGGGCATCGTCTCCCTCTACGAGAAAGGCCAAAAGGCCGACCTCATCACCTTGACCGACGAGCTGCGGATCCTGGGCACCTTGGACCGGATCGGCGGGCCGGGCTACATCGCCACCCTCACCTCGGTCACGCCCTCCTCGGCCAACGTCGAGTACTACGCTCGTATCGTCCAAGAGGCTTCGGTAAGGCGAAGCCTCCTCAAGCTCTCGGCCGACATAGTCGCGCGGGCGCACGACGAGTCGGTCGAGTCGGACGTCGTCCTCGACGAGGCCCAGGGACGCATCTTCGAGATTTGCCAAAACCGCCAGAGCCTGTCGTACAAGAGCGTCAAGGAGCTCCTGCCCGATACCATCAAGACCATCGAGAATCTCTTCAAGAACAAGAGCGCATACACGGGCATCCCCTCGGGCCTGCCGGACCTCGACTCGATGACCTCGGGTTTTCAGAACTCGGAGCTCGTCATCATCGGAGCGCGCCCTTCCGTGGGCAAGACCGCGCTCGCGATGAGCATGGCCTCGCATATCGCCATTCGGGAGCACCGGAGCTGCGCCTTCTTCTCCCTCGAGATGGCCGACATGGCCATCATGCAACGCCTCATCGCGAGCGAGGCGAGGATCTCAAGCGAGAAGATCCGGTCCGGCCTCATCAAGCCGACGGACTTCAACCAATTGATGGAGGCCGCGGGGAGGATCTACGAAGCGCCGCTCTATATAGTCGATATGCCCAACATCAAGCTCCTCGAGCTCCGTACGATGGCAAGGCGGCTCCAGGCCGAGAAGGGCGTCGAGATCATCTTCATTGACTATCTTACTCTCGTTACGCACGAGAACGCCGATCTGCCGCGCTGGGAGCAGATCGCAAGCATCTCTCGCTCGCTCAAGTCCCTGGCCCGCGAGCTCCGAATACCCGTCGTCGCCCTCTCCCAGCTCAAGCGCGAGGCCGAAGGCAAGCAGCCGACCCTCGCGGACCTGCGCGAGTCGGGCTCCATCGAACAGGACGCGGACCTCATCCTATTCCTGCACCGAGACCGAGAGGCCAACAAGACACGCGAGGAGCGCTCGCCCGTCGTCGAGACCGAGCTCATTGTAGCCAAGCAGCGCAACGGCCCGGTGGGCAAGGTTGAGATCGCCTTCCTTCCCGCTTATACCCGCTTCGAATCGATTGAAAAGAGAATGGGCTGAAGCTATAGTAGGTTCATGGGAATCCGCGACGATTACGATTTCGGCGTGCTCGTCAACGAGGCCGAGCGCATGGTCACCGACGAGCTCGAGAGGCGGCTTGCGGAGCTGGCGGACCCCAGCATCTGCGTCTGCCAGGATTGCATTCTCGACATGGCTGCCTTCGCCCTCAACGCGCTCAAGCCCGTTTACAGAGTCTCGCTTCTAGGCACTATGTACGCCCATGCCATGGACGGGGGAGAGTACGCCGCCGAGGTCCGCCAGGCTGTGGACACGGCCATCGCCAAGGTCCACGCCAATCCCGGGCACGACTGAGGGCGATCACTCTTCCGGCTCAGTCTCGAGGGATCGGACGGACTTGTAGGGGCCCGAGAGCATGCGGTCGAAGGGAGCCTCGCGGAGGCTCTTGGCTTTGCCGGCCAGCGTCCTCTCGTAGGTGGAAGGCTCGATCGGCAGCACGGCAACCTCACCGTCCCTCAAGCCCGAGACGTGGAAGCTGAGCTTGCCTTGCTTCAGGCCGGCGTAGCTGGCGCCGATCTCGGCCTCGGGCGCCTGCTCGACGGCTTTCTGGATCAGCCAGTATTTAATGATCTCTATCGAATCGGGATCGAAGCCATCGACGATGATCCGGGCCCTCTCGAAGAGCTCGGGAAAGCCCACGAGCGCCGTGGCGCCCTTGGGCAGCTCGACGGCTCCGCGATAGAGGGATATTCGGTCAAGCTCGGGTAGGGCCACCAGGTCCATCCCAAGTTTCTTGGATACGAGCCTCACTCTAAGCTCGGGCTTGAGGAGTGTGCCGCAGGTAGGGCACTCGACCGTAAGGAATTTTCCGGCCAGGATCTCGTCCCAGATCCCCGTGGAAAGGTCCAGGTCGATCTCCTCGGGCAAATCTGCGTCGAAGGTCGCCTCGCACATGCAGGTTACTTTCCTCATGCTTTTCCCCTCCCTTATTTATTGACAAAGAATAGCAGGTCTCCAATGGTCGCGATCACGAAGAGTGCGAGGATGAAGGTCGCGCCGATGAACTGGTAGCGATAGACGGTGATGGGCTTCAGGGAGGCCTTCCGTACTCCCTCCACGAGGAACATGACGACCTGGCCCCCGTCGAGAGCGGGAATGGGCAGGAGGTTCATGATGAAGAGCCCTATCGAAAGGAATCCGAGGAAATCGAGCGGGACGGCTAGGCCGCCGGAGGACGATGTGCGGAT
>Ga0181529_10007205_pt1 | contig 11141 bp, 12 predicted proteins | sample PEATcosm2014_Bin_36_FD_119763 | JGI IMG/M metagenome (GOLD analysis project Ga0181529, IMG submission 119763) | Peatland microbial communities from MTU Mesocosm Facility, Houghton, MI, USA - PEATcosm2014_Bin10_30_metaG | ecosystem: Environmental > Terrestrial > Soil > Wetlands > Peat | place... | reverse complement strand
CGGCCCACCCGCCGCAGCGCCAAGGTCCTTGACACCAGCGTGATCATCGACGGGCGCATTGCCGACATCGCCGAAGCCGGATTCATCGACGGCACCATGGTGGTGCCGGAGTTTGTGTTGCGCGAGCTGCAAACGGTTGCCGACTCCACGGACAGTTCCAAGCGGCAGCGCGGACGCCGCGGCCTGGATATGCTGCAGCGCATGCAATCGAACAGCAATATTCAGGTTCAGATCGTTCCCGATGACTTCCCTTCGATCCGCGAGGTCGATCTGAAACTGCTGGAACTGGCCAAGAAGTGGGAAGCGAAGGTGGTCACCAACGATTTCAACCTGAACAAGGTGGCCCACCTGCACCACGTCGACGTGCTCAACATCAACGACCTGGCCAATGCGCTCAAGCCCGTGGTCCTGCCCGGCGAGCACATGAACGTACTCATTCTGAAGGAAGGCAAGGAGTACAACCAGGGCGTCGGATATCTCGACGATGGCACGATGGTGGTTGTGGATCACGCGCGCAAGATGATCGGGAAGGCGGTCGAGATTTCGGTCACCAGCGTATTGCAAACCGCCAGCGGCAAGATGATTTTCGGCAAGGTCGACGAAAATGGCAAGACGCCGGAGTTGCAGGCGCGGATTATCTAGAAATTCCTTCTTCAAACAACGAGGCGGCCCTGGAATTGGGGCCGCCTCGTTGTTTCAGCGAGCTGATCGTCAATCCGGCTACGGCTTGGTTGCCGCGGCGGGCTTGGCTGCCGGTTTAGGAGCGGGCGCAGCGGCTGGCTTGGGCTTCCAGAAGTCGGGATCGCCTTTGACATATTCCGGCGGCGGATAGCTCTGGTGCGGATTGATGGAAAAAAGCTCGTTGTCGGAGCTCTCTACCGAGGCGGCCAACAGCTCGCGCATTTTCTTTTTTTCATCGTCGGTACGCGCAGCGCTGTATTTCTTGTCGTCGTCGAAGCTGGCGTCGATCTCGGCCAATGATTTGTCGGAACTGAGCATTACATAGGTTCCCGGGCTGCCGCCGTATTCGAGATGGAAGGTGGCCCAGTGTGCGGCAGTTCCAGCCCTTTCGTGAATGGCAATCGCCATTTTTACCCAATCGTTGAACTCCTTGCCATGGCCGGGGCGCACGTGGAAGACGGTTGCCTCCAGGTAGCGGGCATGGGTCAGATCGGGGTTCGGCTTGTAACTTAGCTCTTCGCTGCGGGAATACACGCCCTGATCCACTCCATCGAGCAATTCGCCATCGGCAACGCTGTCGCGTTCGAGTTCCGCGGAGAGGGCCTTGTTGTCGCCGATCGCCTTGTTGTCCTTTTCCCAGGCGGCGAACGATTCATAGCGGGTCAAGTACAAAGCGCGCAGCTTGCCCGACATGGAGTTGAGCGCGATGTAGTGGGTTGGCCAATTGGCGCGCGCCATGGCCTGAACGAAGGCGCCCTCGGATTTGTCGTGCAGGGCGCCGCCCTTGTAGGGCTTGACGAACTCACGCGTGATCTGGAGGACCTTGGGCAGCGGAGCGGCAGAGGGAGCATCCTGGGCAGCGGCGATTGCACTACCGGCAACCGCCAGAGACAGTCCCAACAAGCAGGGGCTGAGGATTTTCATGGAAAGTACCTCCTTGGTTTGCCCTGGATCACTTGCGTGGTTTCAGCGGGAAGGAAAGTGGGGGAGGAGGGATGGCAACTGGTCCAGCTGGCAGCAAGATTATGAAACCTTGCCCATTGGAAAGTAAAGAATTAAAAGGACCGATACCTTATTGCGGGGGAATTGCCCGATCCCTGTCCCTTTCAGGTCCGCTGCCGGTGGGCCATTGCAGGTTACCTGCAGGTATGCGAGATTGGAGTTGGCGAGGATTTTGCCGATAAAACTACTTCACCGCCCTCGCAGACAGGAATGGGACTATGGCCCGCAAGAAACGCAACGCGAACTTTGAACAGGCGATGGATGCACTGCGCGCTCACTCTTTCGAGGTGACGCCGCACTCCGGGGCGGCCGGTCAGGTACTGGTGAGCAAGCATGGAGCCGCGGCGCTGCTTGCGCCTGGCGAGGATGCTCCTGTTGCGTTTGCGGAAAGGCCGGGCGCGCTGGTGCAGGGCGAAGTGGCCCGGCTGCTGGATCGGGGCTACCAGAAATTCCTGAAAACCTCGCATTTCGAAGTTCCGGCCACGGCTGCGCAGCTTCACGCAATCCACTCTTTCAGCGAAGAGCTGAATCAGGTGATTGGGGCCATCAATTTTTACAATGAGTCGCTCGGAACCACCAGTGACCTTTATCAATATGACCGTCTGAAGGGGCGTCAGGCGGCGGGACCTGCGTCAGCGGCTCCCTGGGACGGCCAGGAGCCCGGACATTGATCTCCGCGCAGATCCGGCAGTGAGAAACCATGGATACCAAAAATACCACTGAGCGCGTCGCCGAGCAGTATCTGGACCGTCGCGAGGTTCCACGCTTTGAAGTGGACGAGTCGGCTGCGCTGTTGCACATCGCCAGTGGAACCCGCTACACCTGCCGCATCCTCGACCTGAGCCTGGGCGGATGCCGCATGTGCCTGGACCAGAAGCAGAGCCTGCGCGAATCCGCCCGCGTGGAACTGACGTTCAAGGTGAACGGGATTCTCTTTCGCTTTCCCGGCGTTACAAAATGGACCGATGGCCGCAGCATGATCGGCATTGAATTTGCCGCCATGTCTTCTCGCCGCAAAGACGAGCTGGCCGAAATCATCTCTGAAATAGCGGCGGAAATCGCCGCAAACGCCGCGCGGCAAGCAGCCGAGGAAAAAGCCGCCAAAGAACGGGAAGCAGCCGAAGAAGAAGACCGTCTGCAACAGGAGAAGCGGCGCCTGATGCAGGATCTGGAGCTTAGCAAAGAACAGTCCGAAAAGCAGGACGAGCAGGAACAGGCAGAAGACGAAACCCTTCGGAAGCTCGCCGAGAAGGAGAACCAGCGGCGGCGGGCGGAACGTGAGGCTCTTCAACTGGCCGCGCAGTTTCGCTCGGCGGCAGCGGTTCCCCTGGTTCCCCAGCGCGTCGAGCCGGAGGCTGCGCCTGCGTCTCCCGATAACTCTGCGCCCAAGGAACGTCGCGCCGCGGTGCGTCATGACGTTGACACAGTGGCAGTGATTCACCTGATCAATATTGCTTCCAAACTGACCGGACGGATTGTGGACCTGAGCCTGGGCGGATGCCGTATCCGGACCGACGGGCGCTTCCCGGTGGGGATCTATACCCGTGTCGAAACGGAGTTCCACCTGGAAGGCATTCCCTTCCGCCTGGGCGGGGTGGTTCAGGCTATCTACGACGGGAACAAGGTGGGCGTCCGCTTTCTCGATATGAGCCCGCGAAAACGGGAACAGCTTGAGCAGTTGATCGCCGAGTTCGGCGAATCGCACGGCAGCTAGAGCGAAACCAGAGTCCCTGTCGCCCGGTGAGTTTCGTGCAAGGTCGCCGCTCGCTTCACCCCACGGACGAAGACCTGTCCGCGGGGACCCCAGTCCTGATGGTCGCGTCGACTTTGGCGCAGTGCTTTCGGGATACACCAACTCTGGTTTCGCTCCTAGAACCTCTTCCCGGAAACACGAAGGGCGCAGCCGAAGCCGCGCCCCTCATAAGCCCGTCTCCACGCTGCAATCTAGTTGCTGGTGGGGGTCAGGTGCTTGGTGTACTGGTAGGTGTAAGTGATGCGATGAATCATCGTGATCGTGGAGAAAACCGCGAGCACCCACAGCGCCGGGGCCATCGCTCCCCAGTGATTGAACACCGCGCCGATGATGATCAGCACAATGCGCTCGGGACGCTCCATGAAGCCTACCTTGCACTGTCCGATCAGAGCCTCGGCGCGTGCGCGCGTATAGCTGACCATCAGCGACGTGACCATCACGAAGGCCACCAGCACCACGTAGCGGAAGCGATTGGCCCGGCCGTAATAGACAAGCAGACCGAAGAAGAGCACCACATCCGAGTAGCGGTCGATCACCGAGTCAAAAAACGAGCCGAAGACGGTGACCTGATTGGTGCGGCGCGCCACCCGTCCATCCACCATGTCGAAGAGCCCGGCGCCGAAGATCACCATGCCGGCATACAAGAACATCCAGTCGGGGCCGGTGTATTTCCAGTCGCCGTTGGTGGCATTGGCGTGGCCGAACAGAAAGGCCGCGGCAATATTGATCATCAGGCCGATGAACGTGAGCACGTTGGGCGAAATGCGGGTGAGCGCCAGCCCATGCACGATACGGTCCAGAAGCCATCCGCACGCGCGGCCGAAAGCGCTTGTCCAGGTCATAAGTAGTCTTCCTTACTGGCAGTTTCTGCTAAGTTACTGCTGCGCAGTACCTTCAGCCAATTCAGTGGCGGCAGCCTCGTCGTGAATGGTGGTCAATTTCAGAATTTCAAGCTCGCGTTTGCCGTTGGGGGTAACGATGGTCGCAATGTCGCCCAGGCGCTTGCCCACCAGCCCGCGGCCGATCGGCGAGGTGGTGGAGATCAGGCCCTTGGTCACGTCGGACTCTTCGCTGGTCACCAGGCGGTAGACGATTTCCTCGTCCTTGGTCGAATCGAAAACCACCACCGTCGAGCCGAAGCCGACCTTGTCGCGCGGGATGTTGGTCAGATTGACCAGGGAAAGCTCGGCCATGCGTTTCTTCAACTGGCCGAGGCGCGCATTGACAAACGTCTGGCGCTGCTTGGCCATATGGTACTCGGCATTTTCCGACAAATCTCCCAACGACACTGCCTTCTTGATCTCGGCGGGCAGTTCGTGGGCTAGTTCATGCTCGAGGATTTGAATCTCTTCGAGAAGTTTCTTTTTAATGTGCTCGGGCATTCCTGATCCGTGGCGGAGGTAGTCCAGCTCAATCCGCGAGAGTTGAAAGAACTTGAGATCCAATTATACGCGGAGGTCCTGAAAGAGGGGCTGAAGCTGCTCCCTGCATCCGCCCCCCGACATGCCGATTGAGCCGGGAAATTGCTCGTCCTTTCAGCGCCGGCCGTTCATTGGCGCGTCTGGCCAGCCGGTTCCGGCGGAGCGGCGTCGCCCAGTTTCGTCAGGTGGACGGTGGCCTCGATCTCGGGAACCGTCCCGTCGTTGGCCTGCACTTCGAACGGTTTGCCCTGGATCAGAATGCGCTGCGTGGCTTTGCCGCGAGCCGGAACCAGGACGCGCTGCGTCACCGAGTTGCTGGCCGAGCGCACCGTGATGGGGAACTCGGCGGCGGCATAACCGCTGTTGCTCACATTCACGGCCACCAGCCAGTTGCCGGCGCGTTCCGCGCTCGGGAAGACGCTGTCAACCGTCAGATCGGGCAATCCCTTGTCGGTATCGATCCAGTCGGAGAAGAACCACCCCAGATTGGTCCGGTCGCCAGCCTGCTCAAGCAGCTTTGCGAAAAGTTCGGAACCTTTGCTGCCGCCCGCATCCTGCGCCGGGTTGTAGGCGCGCAAAGCTGCCGAAAGCGTGGCGTCGCCAACGATATCGCGCAGCATCCACAGAACATAGGTAGCCTTGGTACGGAAGTAGACCGGCGAAATCGACGCCGCCAGTGGCTGTCCGGTGCTTTCGCCGGGGCTGGCCGGCTCGACCAGCGCCAGGGCCTGGCGGGTGGACTCCAGAGATCCCAGCGCAGCGTCGCGTCCGCGCTGCTTCTCAACCCAGAGAGTCCCCATGAAGTGCGCGACTCCCTCGCTGAGCCAGGCGCGCGGCGACTGCATCCAGGCATGGGTCAGAGCGTGCGCCATGATCCCGTTCAATTGGTCGGGGCTGGCATTGCGCAGCGAAGTCGCCAGCAGCGCGCCGGTCTCAAAAGGCACGTCCTCCGGGTCGGGCAAATCGAGCAGGGTCAGCTGCGAACGCGGACTCTGGCCCAGCCAGCCCTGCAGAAAGGGTGTCACCGTAGCCGCCGCCGTCACCCACGAACCAACGGAGACGCTGTTCTCTTCCAGGGTCCAGCCGGTCACGTTTGCGCCGGCATGAGCGGTGCGAATCGCCGCAAAGAGGCTGGGAGCTTCGAAGCCCAGCGTGGAATCGCCGAGGGTCGCGGTGGCTACGCTTGCGACCTCCTGGCTCGGATCCAGCGAGCCGGACTCGGTGACAAACAGCGGCTGGGGATGCCCGTTGATCAAAGCCACCGTGGGAGCCTGCCCGTGGGGAAACTCCACCACCAGCCGAAGCCGGAAACGCGCGCCAGACAAGCGCAGCTTCTGCTCGCCGATCTCGTCGAAGAGCCGCGCACCGTCGCCCAGGATTACCGGCACACTCGAAACCGGGTACCAGACCACGTTGCCAAATCCGCGCAGCCCGGTAAATGAAGTGCTGATGCGGTCCCAGTCCGAATGCTGGGCGACGTCCTCCGGAGTTCCAATGGCGGTCAGGCGCTGGGCCGCTGCCGCAATCGTGCCGGAGTAGGTGACGTCGAGTTGCTGGCTCGCTCCGGGTGCAAGCGGCTTGGCCAGCGGCACCGCGGCTTCGTGCAATTGTCCTGTATGGTCGGAATCGGAATTCAGCGTGGCCACCTGAACGGCGACATCGCCGCCATTCACACGGATCCGCTCCCAGTTCAGCGAAGACGAAATCTGCAGGGGAATTCTTGCCAGCGGGGTTTTGCCGTCGTTGCGTACGGTCAGCAGGGCGCGCACGGCGATGTGCTGCTCGGCGGTGCGCAGATGGACGTCCATGTCGAAGCCGGTAAAGGTCACGGCCTGGCGCTCGGCATCCTCGGCAGACGGCGCATTCGCCATCTGAACCGCGCCGGCGCCAGGTGTCCGGTTCGGGCCCTGGGTATGGACCTCGCCGTTTTCGTCCACCGAGCGGGAGTAGATCACCTGCCCGGAATTCTGAGGAGCCTGCCGAGTAGCCGGCGGTGCGGACTGCGCGGCGCAGTGCGGCGCGGAGAGGCAAGTGACGGCCGTCGCCATGGCCAGCGTCACAGTCATGACGAGATTGTGCTTCATGAACCCAGACCTTTCTGCTTCTTCGGTTTGGACGCCGCCTCGGGCCGGGGGAGAGCACTGCCGCGCGCGGCGGCGCGGCGCTGCCGAAAGGCTTCGTAGAGCACCACGGCTCCGGCGGCCGATACATTCAGCGAACTGACCCCGCCGGCCATGGGAATGCGCAGCATGTGGTCGCAGGTGCGCCGGACCAGTTCGTGCAGGCCGGCCCCTTCGCGGCCGAGCACCAGAACGCAGTTGCCGGTCAGGTCGAACTGGTCGTAGTCGCATTCGCCGCGCTCGTCGAGGCCGATCACCCATATATTGTTGCGCTTCAGCTCTTCGAGCGACCGCACCAGGTTTACCACCCGGGCAATGCGAATGTGCTCCGCAGCCCCGGCGCTGGCTTTGATGGCCACCGGGCTGAGCGGAGCCGCACGGCGTTCGGTCATGACGACTCCGTCGACCCCAGCGCCATCGGCAACGCGCAACAAGGCGCCCAGGTTCTGCGGGTCTTCCACGCCGTCCAGAGCCAAAAGCAGCCGCGCCGCGTTTGGATCGGCGGCCGACGGCTCCAGCAGATCTTCTATGGTGAGGAACTGCTGCGGGCGGACCATCGCCACCACGCCCTGGTGCCCCTCCGTTTTAGCCACCTGCGTCAGATGCTCGCGCGGCTCCTGGCGAACGCGGATTCCGGCCTGGCGGCAGAGAGAAACCACCTGCTCCAGCCGGTCATCCTGGCGCTCGCGGGCCACCAACACATGGTCAAAGCGGCGCTTGCCGGCCCTGATTGCTTCTTCTACCGAATGCACGCCATACAAAACTTCCATCCATCCAGTTTAGATGCTGCCTGCCCCAGCCCGCCCGCTTTAACGCTTGCCTGAAGTTCGAAGGCGCATCATACTGGGCTTGCCCAATGGCCAAAGCCTCTCAAATCACCAGAACCTTTCGCGCTGTCCTGGAGCCGGACCACACCAGCCTGCGCTGGATCGTCGCGCGAATTCCCTTCGACCCGGCGGAAGCGTGGCCGGAGCGCCGGGGCAGGCGGGTGCGCGGAACCGTCAACGGGATTCCCTTTCGAACCACACTGTTTCCCGCCCCGGCTGGAAACGGGCAAATGATCATCGTCAACAAGGCAATGCAGAAAGCCGCCGGCGCACGAGCTGGTTCCACGGTCGAGATCAATATGGAGCCCGACCTCGAAGACAGGAAGCCGGAAATCCCGAAGGAGCTTGTCGGGCAACTGAAAGGCGATCGATCCCTGCGCCGCTGGTTCGACCAGCTCAGCTACTCCGCCCGCAACGAGATCGGCAAATGGGTCAGCGAGCCAAAGGGCGCGCCTTCGCGCCAGCAAAGGGCCGAACGCATGGCCGAACGGCTGCTGCTGACCATGGAAGGCGAAGCGGAACCGCCGCCGATTCTGCGGGCCGCCTTTTTGCGCGAACCACTGGCCCGCGCGGGATGGCAGGCAATGACGCAAACCCAGCGCCGCAACCAACTCTTCGGCATTTTCTACTATCAAACGGCGGGCGGACGGGAGCGGCGTGCCGCCAAAGCGATCGAAGAAGCTCTGCGCGTAGCTGAAAAAAACAGAGGCAAGCGCGGCTAAAAAAATCCGCGCTTCATCCCGGCTGGGCCTTACTCGGTTTTCCCGTTTTTTGCTGCGGGAGCCTGCGAAGTTACCAGCGGACGGGCAAGCGTCACAAAAAGACGCGGCTTTCTGCGGCGACCTGTCGTCTAATGGACTAAGATGAGTTCTTTTTCCGCCATACGTCCATTTTTTTCTGCCACGCCGGCAGCGTCCCCATCTGTTGCGACTGCGACGGTTGCGAACGATGTGCAGACCCGCGAGGAAAGCCTGGCCATCGCGGAAGGACTGAAACGGCAGGACGCCGGACTGCTCGATGAGCTGATTGTCCGCTATCAGCACCGCCTGCTGCGCTATCTGCTTTATTTGACCAGCAACCGCGAGCAGGCCGAAGACCTGTTTCAGGAAGTCTGGATGCGGGTGATGGTGCGCGGCGCGCAGTTCGACGGGCGAGCGCGCTTCGACACATGGATGTTCACGATTGCCCGCAACCTGGTGATCGACCTGCGCCGCAAGAAGACCATGTCGAGCCTCGACGAGATGTTTGAAGGCAACGGCGACGACGACCGCCCCATGGTCTATGAGACCGCGGATACGGACCCGACGCCCTTCGACCGCCTGTCGAGCCTGGAAGACCGCGAAAGGGTTTGCGCGGCGCTGCTTCAGCTCGACACGCTTTACCGCGAGGTCCTGGTGCTGCGGTTTCACGAAGATCTGTCGCTGGACGAGATCTCCAAGGTAACCCGCGCACCGCTCTCGACTGTGAAGTCAAGACTTTACAGGGGGCTGGCCGCGATCAAGCCGAAGCTGGAACCGAACCGCCTCCGCCGCCTGGAGGCGGTGTGAACACCTGGGGCGCCGCGGACGACAACACCCGCCACCAAGCCGGCGACGCCGCCCGCGAAGCGCAACCTGAATCCTGCAATGAGCTTCTTTCCGCCCTGGCCGGTAAACAGGCTGGCCGGGATGCCTGCGTGGCTTTTCGCACCCGCCGGGTGATAAGCGCTTCCTGCGGAGTGATGCGGCAGCAGAAAGCCGGGCGCGAACGGGTTCGCTGCGTGGCCCTGGCCGCTACCCTGGTGATCTTCCTGGTGCTTGGTCCCCTGATCTGGTGGGCCGCAGATACCGTGATCGCCGGTCGGCATCTCACCGATTTCACCGCACAGGTGAGCGTATGGGTGTCACTGCTGGGCGCCGGCCTGCTGGTTGCCGCCGTGGTGGCGGGTTGGTCGCGGCCCAGGCCCTGACTTACTGACTGCTTTTCATGTTTTGGTCAAGAATCCGGCAACTTCCCTGCAGATCTTCCCGTCAAGAACTACAGACCTTGAGTTCAACTTAAGGCGGTGAAGGGCCCTCCGATAGACTGAGGGAGGGATTGCTTATGAACGATCCACAATCCATCTCTGTGAACGAAGACTCCCAGCTGGTGCCGTGGTGGTCGATCGCATGCGCCGCCCTTGCCTTTGTGCTGGTGGAGTACTACTTCTGGCTGGTACTGCCGCTGCAGCAGCGGGATCACCCCATGCCTCCCATGGGCCTGCGCGTCTATTTTGGTATCTCCTGGGGACTGCTGGCCGCGCTCTACTTCCTGATGGTGGGTTATGTCAGCAAGGACGCTCCGCGCCGCGCTATGAGTACACGGTTCTGGATGTTGCTCTGCTTTGTTATGCCCTGCGGTATCGGCGCAGTGCTCTATTTTCTGCTGAGAGCGCCGATGATCTCGTGCTGCCCGGCCTGCGGAACCCACGTGCAGAGCGATTTCCACTTCTGCCCGCAGTGCGATTACCGGCTGGCCGCCAGTTGCGGCAATTGCTTCCGGACGGTGCGCACGACCGACCAGTTCTGTACCCGCTGCGGCCACGAGTTGGCCTGCGACCACATGCCCGCGCGCCTGCGGGTGTTGGGCGAGTAACCCGCCTCCGGCACACCTGCGCTGGACAACACTGCCGGTTGACAAATGCCCGGCCTTCGGGTAGGTTTTCCTTAGATGCAGAGCCTCCGCCATCTCGGCCATCACCACCATCATGGAACCCCCATGCCGGCGGACTGCCATGGCCTGAACTTCTAATCGGCCAGAGAGATCTCAAGAAATACCCAGCCCGCCGGCGACCACGCCGGCGGGCTTTTTCGTGTCCTGACAAACACCCCAACCAAAAGACAAGGAAAAAGATGAGCGCGCAGAACCCTACAATTGATTTTGAGAAGATGGACGGCCTGGTCCCGGGCATCGTCCAGGACGCCAACACCGGCGAGATGCTGATGCTCGGCTTTCTCAACCCCGTCAGCTACGCCAAGACGCTGGAGTCCGGCTTCGTGACTTTCTGGAGCCGCACCCGCCAGAAGCTGTGGATGAAGGGCGAATCCAGCGGCAACCGCCTCAAGATCGTCTCCATCGCCACCGACTGCGACAACGACACTCTGCTCTTCCGGGTGACTGTCGAAGGAGACGGCCTGGTCTGCCACGAAGGCACGGTCAGCTGCTTCACCAAGCCCATCGCCCTCGACGCCAAGTAATCCAACCCCCAGCCAGCAGGACGGAGAAAATATCGTGGCCACCAAGCTCAGACTCGGCATCCCCAAGGGAAGCCTGCAAGACGCAACCATCGCCCTCTTCAAGCGCGCCGGATGGAACATCT
>Ga0181529_10007204_pt1 | contig 11143 bp, 7 predicted proteins | sample PEATcosm2014_Bin_36_FD_119763 | JGI IMG/M metagenome (GOLD analysis project Ga0181529, IMG submission 119763) | Peatland microbial communities from MTU Mesocosm Facility, Houghton, MI, USA - PEATcosm2014_Bin10_30_metaG | ecosystem: Environmental > Terrestrial > Soil > Wetlands > Peat | place... | reverse complement strand
TCGTGCCCCACCGGCTCTGAAGTCACCAACTCCAGATGATGCGCCGCCGCGGTCTTCTCCAGGCCGTTCTTGCTCGCCTCCGCGGTCAACTGCTGCGCAAACTGCGTCTCCGCCTGCGCCGCGACTTCGCGCGTGAGCGCCGCCACAATGGTGGCCTGCACTTCGCTCAGCGGCTGCGTATGCGCGCTCTGGCGCTCTTCAACCTGAATAATGTGGTAGCCAAAGCTGCTCTTCACAATGGCGATGTCGCCGATTTTTTGCGTAAAGATAGCCTTGTCGAACTCCGGAACCATCTTGCCGCGCTGCGCGAATCCCAGCTCGCCGCCCTGGTCCTTGCTGCCCGGGTCATCGGAATATTTCTTCGCCAGTGCAGTCCAGCTTCCACCGGCCTGCAGCTGCTTCAGAACGCTCTCCGCCTTCGCCTTGGCCGCGGCATCGGTCTTGGCGTCCGCGCCTTCCGGCACGCTGATAAGAATGTGCCGCGACTTGGCCTGATCGGGCACCTGGTAGTCGCTCAGGTGGTCGTTGTAGTACTGCTGAATCTGTTGTTGCGAAGGCTGCGGAACGCCTCCCGGAACCTGTTCCTGGGTGAACGAAATGTAAGTAATCTTGCGCTCCTCGGGCACTGCCTGGGCGTACTGCGCGGCGTTCTTCTTGAAGAACGCCTCCAGATCCGCGTCCGAAGGATTGATCGTCTTCCGCAGGTCGTCCGCCGAGATCACCGCATAGTCGAACTTGATCTTGATGTTTTGCTTGAGATAGGCATCGCGAACTTCCTGGTCGCTCACCGTCACACCCGCGGTAATCAGAGCCTGCAGGCGGCGCACCGTGATCTCGTCCTTGATCTGACCCTCAAAGTCGTCCACCGACTCGTGCAGCCGGTCGTCAATCAGCTGCTTGTAGGCGTCTTCGCCAATGAATTTGCCATCGGGGTAAAGAACCTGCCCCGTGGGGCCAGTGCGCAGGTACTGCCGCACATCGTTGTCCGTGGCGAACACGCCAAGCTTGTGCGCTTCCTGCAAAAGCACCTGCTGCTGCACCAGTTCCTGGCCCACTTGCTGCTCAAAGAACTGCACGATCATCGGATTGTCGGCGTACTGCGGGCCGCGCTGGCGCAGCTCGTTCTCCGCAGCCTGTTGCACGTGCGTCTGGCTCACGGTGTCGCCGTCCGAAAGAATCTTGCTGTACCAGTGCGGATACACCACCGCGAACGTATCAGGCGCAGCAGCGCCGGCCCCGGTAAGTCCGGGGATCAGGTAAACCACCATGGCGACCGATGCGGCGCCAATCACGACCACGAACAGCGCTTTGGTGATGCGATTGTCTGATTGCAGAAAACGAATCATGGATGGATCTAGACCTTCAACTCTCTACGCGCGCTCGCGCTCACAGATCGGGCAGCAGCGGCAATTCCCCTGCATTCCGTTGGCTTGGCGAGGCGCAGTTCTCGCTGATTGCGACTCTGTCATTATAGACGACAGAGAATCGGCGGTCATCGACTCGCCCTCGCACTTGGGTGCCCCTTCCTAAATGCTTCCTTTGCATTTAGGGCGGGATACCGCAAAGCTCGACCCATGGGCTTTGTATCAGGGCGCGGCTTTAGCCGCGCTGAAAAAGCCACTAAAAATTGAGGGGGCTTTAGCCCCGCAGAACAATCGCCCCAAAGATTAACCTCTTCAAAAGCCCGCATCGCACCACAAACAAATCGGGCATCCGCCAAGGCGGACGCCCGATGCTGCCCCCTGACACCTGGCACCTGAAACCTGTCGCCTGCTCTTACCGCCAGTAGTACGCTCCGCCCACAATGAAATAGGGTCGATAGTAAGGCGCAGGATACCCATATGCCGGGCCGTATCCATAGCCGTAATAGGGCGATCCGTAGGGGTAGCCACGGCGGTAAAGCGCCGGGCCGCCGGGATACAGCCCCTGCGCCAGTCTTGCCGCTTCCTGCGGGCTCACTGGGGCCACCGTAATGGGCGCAGCCAGGTGGAATGTGACGAGCGCTTCGGCTGGAATCCACGCTCGGTAACCGGGCGAAGCCGCTCCCAACGCCGTACCGCCAGCCACGCCGGCGCCGGCGCCGATGGCGCAACCCGGGCCGCGGCCCACAGCGCAACCGATGATCGTGCCGATCACGCCGCCCGTCAACGCGCTGCCCACCGTCTGGCCGGCCTTATTCGGAGCCTTCACCTTGAACTGGTCGCTCGCGATCGGATAATTGCGCCCGCCCAGATCGAGCGAAGTCAGCGTGAGCGCCAGCGTGGAACTGCCTCCTATGCTGCCCGAACCCACATTCTTGTGTTCCGCAATCACGCCGTGCACCACGGCACCGCGCGGAATCGCCAGCGCGCCGCCCATGGTCACGTCCTGAATCACCATGAACTGCACCGGCTCCCCGTCCTTGGCCCGTTTGCTATCCACCGGCTCGCTGGTGCGAAGCTGAAGCAGCGTTCCTGCGGGCAGCGTCACAGGGCCGCTGGCGGGTGCGTACTGCGGTGCTTGCCGAGCCTGCGGATATTGCTGCGGATACTGCGGCGGATATTGCGGGCTCTGGTACTGCGGCCGCGGCGGAGGCGGCGGATAAGCCCCTGGCTGCTGCGGATAAGGCGCGGGCGCCTGATTCACGGCCGCGGGATCCGGTCCCTGGTCCGGAGCCGGTCCCGGAGGCGGCAGACCCGCCGTTTGCTGTTTCACCTGCGACTGGTCGGGGTCCGGCATCTCCTGCGAGTCCGGGGCAGGCTGCGCGTTCTGCGCCTCCGGACCGGGATTGCCCACCGTCAGATTGTTGTGCACCTTGGTCACGCCGTTCACGTGTGCGGCGATCGACTCCGCCAGTTGTTTGGACGCATCCGTCGATACCGTTCCCGAGAGCGTAACTTCGCTCTGGATCGTGGCTGCAGTGATCAGGTCGCTCTTCAGTGCCGCCGACGCGTCGAGGGCGTGCACCACGTCCATCTCAATCTGTCCGTCGGTGCGCGGTCCCTGCTGAGCCGCCGGCTGACTCTCTTGCGCCTGACTTTGCGACTGCCCCGCCGGAGCGCCGCCATTTTGCGCAATCGCGACCGCGGCAAACAGCACAGCCACCCCGGTCCATGCCACAAGCGGTCGAAAGCCCTTTTTCAGCAAGCTGCGATTCATTTTCGATGTCTCCTCTTTCGATACGATCGTTCTCAACCCGGAAAAGATGCGCGGGGAGAACGATTTTCAAAGCCTTTTCCAGGGCTCAATCCGTTAGACGAGCCTAGCCTGGAGCCTGTTACCCGGTATAACCCCGTTTTCGGCAAAAAGTTGTCTGCTTTTGACCGTCCGACCCGGGATCCCTTGGGGGGCCCCCAGTGTCTCGATTCCGAGACAGGGGATACCAGGATGCCAAAGTGCGAATCTTCGCGGTCCGAGACCTACGCCAGGGCCGCAGCAATCGCCGCATTCAAAGTGTTCAGGCCCGTGGCCAAATCGGCACCCAGGTGAACTCGCAGAGCGCGGCGCCCGCGCGCCTCCAGTACCGCCAGGTCCCCCGCCGCCTGGGCGTCGATCACCACTCCAAAACTGTACCGCTGGCCCGGAATTTCTGCGTCTTCGGCGTGCCTTGCGGTGATCTGCAAAAACACGCCCGTGTTCGGTCCGCCTTTGTAATCCTGCCCGGTCGAGTGCAGAAAGCGCGGTCCGAAACCCAGGCAAGTGGCCACGCGTTTGTTGTCGCGCACAGCGTGCCGCATCACCTGGATCGCCGCTTCGTGCTCTGGGAACATGGGTAGAAACGCCAGTGTCGCGAAGTAGTCCCCAGCGCGAAGTTGAGCGAGATGGGCGCGCAAAAAGCCGGTCAGCGAATCGGTGGGCGCTAGGGCGCGCAGTTCGGCCGCATAGGCCTCCGTCGCGAACAATTCAATCCCGGCCTCCGACAGCACTGGCTGCCGCTGGGGAAGCTTGCCGGTCTTTTCGTACTCATCCGTCAGGGCGCGCGTTTCGATCTTCGCCGCCTCCACATCCGGCTGGTTGAAGGGGTTGATGCCCATCACCGAGCCGGCAACCGCCGTGGCAACCTCCCACGTGAAGAACTGGCCGAAGATCTCGTACAGGTCCTCGATTTCAATCGTCACCACCGGATGCCCCGCTGCCGCCAGTGCCGCAACCTTGTCGTCCTGACTCGCGTCCGCGGTTCCCCTCAGGCGCACGTAAGCAAACACGCGGTCCTTGCCATACACCTCAGGCGGACCAATGGCTTCGCGATCTACCGGCGTAATGCCCTTGCCCTGCTTGCCGGTAGATTCGGCAATCAGTTGCTCCAGCCATGCGCCCAGATCGTAGATCTCCGGCGAAGCAAAGATGGTGATCTTGTCGCGCCCGGCATTGGCCGCCGATCCCAGCAGCAATCCAAGTTGGACTCCGGGGTTGTTCTGGATCGGCTCCTTCGCACTGGCCACGCCTTTGGCGGCCTCTTCAAGCAGCTTGCCTATCTTCAGTCCAGCCACGGTGGCCGCAACCACGCCGAAATTCGAGAGTGCAGAGTAGCGCCCGCCGATCTGCGGATCGCCATAAAAGATGTACCGGAAGCCGTCGTGCTTCGCTACTTGCTCCATCTTCGAGCCAGGATCGGTAATGGCCACAAAATGGCTGCCCACATTCTCGGCCCCCACCACCCGGCGCACCTGCTCGTAAAAAAACTGTTTCAGAATATTCGGCTCCAGCGTGGTACCCGATTTGCTGGCCACGATCACCAGCGCCTCACCCAGGTCCACCGATTCGCGCGCAGCCAGCACCTGTGCCGGATCCGTGGAGTCGACGATGTGCAGCGCCGGAAAACCCGGCTGCGGGCCGAAGGTCTTGGCCAGAACCTCGGGACACAGGCTGGACCCGCCCATGCCCAGCAGCAGAGCCGATTTGAAACCCGCACTGCGCACGTCGCCGCCCAGCACCGCAAGCGACGCTAGGTCCTTCTGCTGCCGCTCGACAATATCGAGCCAGCCCATCCACTTCTCCTCGCCGTCGCGAGTCCACAGGGAAGGGTCCTTCTTCCAGAAGCGCTCAATCTTGTGGTTGGCTTGCCAGTCGGCGGAAGCCGCATTCACGGCCCCATGTAGTTCAGATGGAATTGCGAATCGAAAACTCATATGACTATAGATTCTCCCTCAAAAAAGGCGGTCGCAGGGCAAAGAATCCAAAAAATGAGCGCACCACGGCCTTAGGTGCCCCATCCTAAATGCGTTTTTTGCATTTGGGGTGGGATCGCACGAACCCGCCACGGCATGGGGTGCCCCGGGTCTCGCTTTTGAGACCCGGGAACCACGAAGGCCGGCATCTACCGCTCCCTTGTTCTCCCGTTCCCTTGGTCCCCGCCTCAATTCGGCCAGTTCGGCATAATCCGAATCAGGTCGAGTTTCCCTTCCACAACGCCCAAATCCTCCAGCACAAACTCCGGCGAAACCGCGGGCACGGCCACAATACCCCGCGGCGGCAACTCCACCGGCTCGAATCCTTCGCCCATGAGCCGCCCTGCCCCCGCCGCGGCAAACAGGTAGGCCAGGCCGGGCTTCTTGTCACCGCGCAGGCTCGCGCTCGTCCGCTTGTCCTCGACCGGTATCCGCTCAATGCGGAAGTAATCCGAATCAATCAGCACAAAGCGATCGGCGATCGCCTGCGGTTCAATCTTCCCCGCCTGCGTCACGAGCCTCGTCGCTTCGAGGGATTTTTGAATGTGCAGCTCGCGCCCGCGACCGTAGTCGAACATGCGATAGGTGGTGTCGCTGTTCTGCTGCGTCTCCAGCAGAATCGATCCCGGCCAGATGGCGTGAATCGTCCCCGCATCCACGAAAATCAGGTCGCCCGTCTCCATGGGCACGGCGTTCAAGCTCGCTTCCAGCGTGCCCGCCTCGATCTCTTCTTCAATTTGCTTCAGCGTGGTGCCGGGTTTCACTCCCACAGCCACCTCTGCGCCCGGCTCCGCAGCCAACGCGTACCAGCACTCCGTCTTGCCGCGCGGCAGGCCGTACTTTTGCGCCATTTTGTCGTCGGGATGCACCTGCACGCTCAGCTTTTCCAGCGCGAAAATGGTTTTGATCAGCAGCGGCGAATCCGCCACCGGCGCACCGGCGCCCAGAAGCGCCGCGTGTTCCTCCGCAAACAGCGCCGCCAGCCGTTTGCCCGCGTGCGGCCCGGTTGCAATCAGGCAATCGTCGCCCGTCAGCCACACCTCGCCGATGGGTTCGCCCTCGGCCACGCAATCGTACCAGGGACGCAGATCGCGGAACCCCCACACCCGCGCAATGAAGCTGGGCTCGATGCGGAACGGCGTCAGTTCTGCCACAAAATCATCCCTCAAGGTTATTTTCCAGCTCTTGCCATCCTCACTCTAGCAGACGGCACAATCTCCGTTTTTCGCCTCGGAAGGGCCGTCTTGCGCACGAAAATTAGCGCGCCAAATGGCGTATCGAGCTATCCTCTTTTCCATGCCGCACTCCGCGATCTTCGACAGCATGTTCCATCTGCCGCTTCCTATCCTGGAAAAGCTGGCCCGTCCCGTCATCGTCTACCTGGCGCTGGTGGTGTTGCTGCGCATCTTCGGCAAACGCGAATTGGCGCAGCTCAACCCATTCGACCTCGTGGTTCTGCTCTCGCTCTCTAACACGGTGCAGAACGCCATCATCGGCGACGACAACTCCGTCACCGGCGGCATCATCGGCGCCGTCGGACTACTCGCCGTCAACTGGTTGGTGGTGCGCGCTCTCTTCCGCTCTCCGCGGCTCACGCGCATGATGGAGGGCCGCTCCACCGTGCTCATCCGCAACGGCCAAATCGACACGCGCGCGTTGCAGCGCGAGTCGCTCACGCGCGAGGAACTCGTCGACGTCGTTCACCGCCAGGGATTCGACGATCTTCACGCGGTGCGCCACTGCGAGCTTGAGCCCAACGGCACGTTTTACGTGGAAGCCTTCGAACCCACTCTTGCCGAAAAGCACCACGAGGAATTGCTCACGCGCCTCGACAACCTCCAAAGCCAGATCGCCGCACTAAGCGCCCGTCCAACGAGCTAGTGAATTCAGGTTCCCGTTAGCCAAATTGCCGCGATAGATTTACGAATATTCCTGTTGCAGATATATCCGTTATGGATATATAGTCTCTTCATGGCCGCCGAAACCGCACCCGCGACACCACTTTCACCAGCCGTCTTCGCTATCCTCCTCTCTCTGGCCCGGGGCGAGAAGCACGGCTACCAAATCATGAAAGACGTGCGTGCGCCTGAGGGCGGCGGCGTGCAAATGGGCCCCGGAACGCTTTACGGCTCTCTCGATCGCATGATGCGCGACGGTCTGGTCGAAGAAACAGGGCTCACCGACGATGAGCGCCGTCGCTACTATCGCCTGACCGCCCGGGGCGACTCCGACCTGATCGCGGAACTTCGGCGTCTCGCGGCAGCCGTCGCCGGCGCCCGCTCGCTCGGGCTGCTCCCGCACGGGGGCCGCTCATGACCCAATCCGTACAGGACCGCACCCGTCTCGAGTCACTCTATGCACTCGCCCTGCGCGCTTACCCCACGCGCTTCCGGCAGGCATACGGCGCGTCCATGCGCCAGGCGTTTCGAGACGCGTTCAGCGACACTTCGCTCTCTCGCCGCACCCTCATCCGGCTGGTCTTCCGCGACCTCGTCACGTCTCTCATCAAGGAGCATCTCGCCATGCTGCTCGACACCTTCGCCCGTCCTGCTCTCCTGTTCAACGCCGTCATTCTCAGCGCCCTCGCCTCGGGACTTGCATTGGCACTCTACTCCATTCCGCAACAGGTTCTTCGCCAGGGCGCCAACGACCCGCAGATCGCGCTTGCCGGCGATCTGGCCGCAAAACTCGAGCAGGGTGTCGCGCCGACCGCCGCTGTCCCCGCGGCCTCTGTCGACATGGCGCGCAGCTTGACCCCCTTCGTCATCGTCTACGACGACCGGGGCCATCCACTTGCCTCACAGGCGCAACTTGACGGGCAGATACCGGTGCCGCCGCAAGGCGCCTTCGACTACGTTCGTCAACATGGCGAAGAGCGCGTCAGTTGGCAGCCGATTCTGGGATCGGTTCGCGGCGTGCGCATCGCCGCCGTGATCGAGCGAGTCAATGGCCCACAGCCCGGTTTCGTCCTCGCCGGCCGCAATATGCGCGAAGTCGAGTCGCGCGAGCAACAGGTCAGCAAAATGGCCGGCCTGACCTGGATCGGTATGATCGGGGTGATTCTTCTCGGCACCGCCGCATTCGGCTGGTATACGCGGCCGAAGACCGCATAATCGCCTATCAATGTCGTCGCATCGGCACGGCATTGCCTATGCATGCCAATGACAGTCCCGTCCGTGTGCGGAGCCGACGGTCAACTTCGCCTGGTTGCTGAATCTTCCTCAGCACGAATGGCGCGTGAACCGCGCGTGTGCCTGGACGGCCGGTCCTTTGCTAATCTTGGCGCAGCATGATCAAACAGGTTGCACCGATTGCCGCGGTTCTTCTTCTCTGCGCTCTTCCCTCGCTCGCGCAAAAGAAAGCTTCGTCCGCGCCCAGAAAGGCCCCCGCGCCCGCGATCCGCTTTCAAGGCGCGCCCCAATACACGCAAGAGGAGTTGCTCGCGGCCGCCGGCTTCAAACCAGGCGCGCGCCTCACCGCCGCCGAAGTGAAAGCTCGCGCCAAACAGCTCAACGATACCGGCTTCTTCGCGGCAATCAAGTTCAGCAGCGACAGCAAGGGACTGCTCTTCTCGTTAACGCCCGCCAGCCAGCTCTACGCCATACACCTCGACAATCTGCCGCTCCAGTCCGGCAAAGACCTTGACGCTAAACTTCACGCGCGCTTCCCGCTCTATCACAGTCTTGTGCCCGTCAGTGGCTCCGTGCTCGATGGCATCCGCCAGACCTTCGAAGAAATGCTGGCAGCCGAGGGCGTCAAAGCAACGGTGAAAGCCGCTCTCACCAGCGGCCTCGGCCCGCAAAAAATCACGGCCATCGATTTCACCATCACCTCGCCGGCGGTGCGCATCGGCCCCATCCAGATCTCCGGCGTTTCGCCCGCTATGCTGTCCAAAGTCAATCTCCTTGCCGCCGGCCAGACCGGGAACCCATTCGATACCGAGAACACCGCCATCGGTCTTCAGCACGCCTTCGAGGACCTCTACCAGGATCAGGGTTACGCCGCTGCCGATGTCTCTGTGACCGAAATCGCGCCCGTCATCGATGCCAACCAATCCGTCGCGATACCCTTTACGGTCGCGATCAAAGAAGGCGGAATCTACAAGCTCGGCTCTCTCGGCTATCCCGCCGACGCGCTCGTCCCCCGCGCAGACGTCGAGAAGATATTGTCCAAATACCCCGCCGGCTCAGGAAGGCCGCTCGATCTGTTTCTCCTCGCGGTCCGCGACGCCTATCATGCCCGCGGCTATCTCGAGTGCTCCATCGTCTCGCACCCCTCATTCAACGAGGCCACGCACATCGCAAATTACAGTCTCGAGATCGCTCCCGGCCCGAGCTACCAGATGGGGACGGTTCATTTCGACGGCGCACCAGACGCCATGGCCGTCCGGCTCACCCGTCTCTGGAAGATAGCGCCGGGCCAGCCTTTTGACGAAAGCTACGTCTCAACCTTCGCTGCGCGAGCCCAAAAGCAGGACCGGACTCTCGCAAAATGGATGCAAACCGTCATCAACAGCTTCGACGTAAAGCCCAACGCAACCACACACGAAGTCAACTGCATCTTCCACTTCGCGAAGGCCGCGCCCAGCGCACATTAAGAATTGCACTCAGACCATTCAGCCAATAAAAAAGACGATGCCGCAAGCATCGCCCTTCCATAAATGGCGCGCGAAGCGCGCGTCGGCCCGTGACGGCCAGTCACTCCCATTCGATTGTGCCGGGGGGCTTTGACGTGATGTCGTACACCACGCGGTTGATGCCGCGCACCTCATTCACAATGCGGTTGGACATGCGTTTCAGTAGCTCGTAGGGCATTGGGGTCCAGTCGGCGGTCATGCCGTCTTCCGAGTGCACGGCGCGGATGGCGGCGGTAAATGCATACGTGCGCTGGTCGCCCATTACGCCCACGCTCATCACCGGCAGCAACACTGCAAAACTTTGCCAAATCTTGTTGTAGAGTCCAGCCGCCTTGATCTCGGCCACCACAATTTCGTCGGCCTCCTGCAGCAGCGCCACGCGCTCCGGCGTCACCTCGCCCAGGATGCGCACCGCCAGGCCCGGCCCGGGAAACGGCTGCCGGGCAAGGATCTCTTCCGGCATGCCCATGTCGCGACCGATGCGGCGAACTTCATCCTTGAAAAGATCGCGCAGCGGTTCAATGAGCTTCAGCTTCATGCGCTCCGGCAGTCCGCCCACGTTGTGGTGGCTCTTGATGGTCTGGCTCGGACCCTTCACGCTCGACGATTCGATGACGTCGGGATAGAGCGTCCCCTGCACCAGCCAATCCACGCCGCCTGTCACCTGCGCGATGCGCTGCGCCTCCTCCTCGAAAACCGCGATAAACTCCGCGCCAATGCGTTTTCTCTTGGTCTCCGGATCAGTCACCCCGGCGAGCTTTTCAAGAAATCGCGCGCTGGCATTCACTGCAACAATATGCAGCCCCAGCTTGTCGCGCAGATTGTCCTGCACGCTTTGAAACTCGTTCTTGCGCAGCACGCCGTTGTTCACGAAAATGCAGGTCAGTTGGCTGCCGATCGCCTTATGCACCAGCATCGCGGCCACTGAGGAATCTACGCCGCCGGAAAGCCCGCAGATCACGTGACCCTTGCCTACCTGTGCGCGGATCGCAGCCACCGTCGACTCGATGAAATGCGCCGGCGTCCAGTCCCCGCGCGCCCCGCAGATGCGGAGAAAATTTCCGATCAGTTGCGGGCCCAACGGCGTGTGGTGCACTTCGGGATGGAACTGCACCGCCCAGATGCGGCGCTCCTCGTTGGCGATTCCGGCCAGCGCGTTTTGCGTCACGGCCACGCGGCGAAAGCCCGCCGGCAGCGCCTCAGCCTCGTCGCCGTGGCTCATCCACGCCTGGATCGACTTCGGCAGCCCGGCAAACAACTCCGTCGAATGGTCTTCAATCTCCACTTCGGCGTGGCCGTACTCGCGTTTCGGCGCAGAGCGAACCTTCCCGCCAAGGTGATGCACGATGTAATGCAGTCC
>Ga0181529_10007203_pt1 | contig 11144 bp, 12 predicted proteins | sample PEATcosm2014_Bin_36_FD_119763 | JGI IMG/M metagenome (GOLD analysis project Ga0181529, IMG submission 119763) | Peatland microbial communities from MTU Mesocosm Facility, Houghton, MI, USA - PEATcosm2014_Bin10_30_metaG | ecosystem: Environmental > Terrestrial > Soil > Wetlands > Peat | place... | reverse complement strand
GCGGCGCAATTCGATGAGGCCGAGGTTGGACGTATAATGCGTCTTGCCCTTTTCGAGCGCGTAAATGCCGGCCTCACGGATGTGCCACGGCGTGTCGAAATCCGGCTCGCCGATGCCGAGAGAAATCACGTCCTTCATCTTCGAGACAATCTCGAAAAAGTCGCGGATGCCTGACTTGGGCAGGTTGACGACGTGCTTGGCGATGTAGCGAGAGGAATCCATGGTTGGTCCAAAATCCAATGTCTAAAGTCCAAGGTCGCTCACGGCGAAACCTTGAGCCGCTCGTTTTCCGCGGCTTTGCCTTCGATCAGGAAGCTGTTTTCCTTGTAGGAACGGAGCATGAAATGTGTCGCGGTGGAAAGCACGCCTTCGATGGTGGACAGCTTTTCGGAAACAAACGCCGCGACGCGCTGCAAACTCGCGCCGTTGACGAACACGAGCAAATCGTAGCCGCCGGACATGAGGTAGCACGACTCCACCTCGTCGAACCGGCTGATGCGCTCGGCGAGGCGATTGTAACCGCCGCCGCGTTCAGGCGTGATGCGCACCTCGATGACGGCGCGGACGAGGCCGGAATCTTCCTGCGAAAGATTCAGCACCGGGCGGACGCCAAGCAGCACGCCCTCTTTTTTGAGTTCGTCGAGCTGGCGGTTCACTTCGGCCTCGGACAGCTTGAGCACCTGCGCCATCTGCGCGGTGTTGAGGCTGCCGCCTTCGAGCAACAGTTTGACAATCGGTTTCATCGGACGGGCAGTGTCGCAGAAATCGCCCGCAAATCCACATCAAACTTCCCGGCCGCGGCAAGGCATCAACCGGTTTATCGCCGCAACATGCCCGGCAGGCCACCGCCCATTTTGCCCATCATTTTCGAAAACTTGCCCATCTTCTTCATCATCTGCTGCATCTGGCCAAACTTGTTCAGCATCGTGTTCAGTTCAGTCACGCTCACGCCGCTGCCTTTGGCGATGCGGATGCGGCGCTTGGCGTTCAGGATTTGCGGGCTTTTGCGTTCCTGCGGCGTCATGCCGCAAATCATCGCCTCCATCCGCTTGAATTCCTTCTCCTGTTTCGACAAATCGCCCTGCTGCTTCAACATCTCCGTGCCTCCCGGCAGCATGCCCACGATGCTTTCGAGCGAGCCGAGTTTTTTCATCGCGCGCAATTGCTCCAGAAAATCCTCCAGCGTGAACTGGCCCTTGCGCATTTTTTCCTCCAGGCGCCGGGCGTCGGCTTCGTTGATGGAATCGGCCGCGCGTTCAACGAGGCTGACGACGTCGCCCATTCCGAGAATCCGCGACGCCATCCGCTCCGGATGAAACGGCTCGAACTCGTCCAGCTTTTCACCGGTGCCGGCGAACTTGATGGGCTTGCCGGTGACGGCCTTCATGCTCAACGCCGCGCCGCCGCGCGCGTCGCCGTCGAGCTTCGTCAGAATCGAGCCGGTGATTTGCAGTGCCTGATCGAAATGCGTGGTCACGTTGACGGCTTCCTGGCCGGTGGCGGCGTCCAGCACGAGCAAAATTTCCTGCGGCTTCACGAGGTCGCGCAGGCGCACCAGTTCCTGCACCAGCGGCGCGTCAATCTGCAAACGCCCGGCGGTGTCGAAAATTAAAACGTTGCGGCTGTTGGCTCTGGCAAAATCCAGGGATTCGCGGGCGATTTTCAAAACGTCGGTTTCGCCGCGTTTCAGAAAAACCGGAATTTCAATTTGTTTGCCGAGCGTTTCAAGCTGGTCCATGGCCGCCGGGCGGTAAACGTCCGCCGCCACGAGCAACGGCTGGCGTCCCTGCTTTTGCAACAGCCGCGCGAGCTTGCCGCTCGAAGTCGTCTTGCCGGAGCCGTGCAGGCCGACCATCAGAATTGAGCTTGGGTTTCCGTCGAGTTTGAGCGCGGCGTTGGTCGAGCCGAGCAAATCCACGAGTTCGTCGTGGATGATTTTGACGATTTGCTGGCCGGGCTGGACGCTGGCGACGACTTCCGCGCCGAGCGATTTGGTTTTGACGCGCTCAATGAAATCGCGGGCGACCTTGAAATTCACGTCGGCCTCCAGCAACGCCATGCGGACTTCGCGCAGGGAATCGCCGACGTTGGCCTCGGAAATTTTTCCGAGGCCGCGCAAATTGCGGAATGCGTTCTGGAGTTTGCCGCTCAACGAATCGAACATCCCGCCAGCTTAACGGTTTGAGATTCAGAGTTCAAAGTTTCTCTCGCGGCCATCCCAGGTTTGGGCAAATAAGTTTTCAAAATCTATTCGCCTACGGCGGGAAATTTTTGCATCCTGCGCGCGATGAAATCCATGACGGGCTACGGGCGCGGCGAATGCGCGCGGGACGGGTTCAAAATCACCGTGGAATTGAGCGCGGTCAACCGCCGGCAACCGGAAATTTCCGTGAACCTGCCGCGCGAGCTGGAGATGCTCGAATCGCCGGTGCGCGACGCCATCAACGCGCAGGTCGCGCGCGGGCGCGTCACGGCGCGCATCGGCATCCACGCGGCGGACGGCAAATCATCGGCGCGGGCGCACCTCAACCTGCCCTTGGCGAAGGCTTACGCGACGGAACTGGCGCGGCTGGCGAAATCGCTGAAAATTTCCGGCGAAATCTCGCTGGACCAGATTTTGCGCGCGCCGGGGGTTTTCCAGACGGACGAGGAATTGGTGGACGCGGAAAAAATCTGGCCGGTCGTGGAAAAGGCGCTCAAGCAGGCGCTCGCGGCGCTCGTGAAAATGCGCGAGCGCGAAGGCGCGCATCTGGCGGAGGATCTGGCGTCGCGCATCGGCGTCATGCGCCAGAGCGCGGGCAAAATCCAGAAGCAGTCGCCGGAAACGGCGGAGAATTACCGCCGGCACCTGCTGGAACGAATCCGGAGCGCGGGCATTGAAGCCATCGCGCCGGACGACGAGCGGTTGTTGAAAGAAGTCGTTGTGTTTGCCGACCGCTCGGACATCACCGAGGAATTGACGCGGCTGCAAAGCCATTTCCAGCAGTTCGAGGATTGCCGGAAATCGAATGAGCCGGTCGGGCGGACGCTGGATTTTCTCGCGCAGGAAATGAACCGCGAAATCAACACCGTCGGCTCGAAGGCGAACGACGCGGTGATTTCGCGCGAGGTGGTGACGCTGAAGGCGGAACTGGAACGGTTCCGTGAGCAGGCGCAAAATGTGGAATGAAAACCAGAAGCCAGAAGCCGGAAGCCAGAAGCCAGAATAAAAATTCTGCGCCACTGCTGATCTTGATTTCCGCGCCTTCGGGCGGCGGCAAGACGACGTTGTGCAATCAACTGCTCGCGCTGCGGCCGGAAATGACGCGCGCCGTCACCTGCACCACGCGCGCGCCGCGGCCGGGCGAAAAGGACGGCATGGATTATTATTTTTTCAGCGTGGCGGAATTTGAACGGCGCCGGCGGGCGGGGGAATTCATCGAGCACGCGACGGTTTATGGCAACAGCTACGGCATTTTGAAATCGGAGTTGCTCGGCAAACTGCGTTCGGGCCGGGACGTGCTGCTGAATGTGGATGTGCAGGGCGCTGCGACCATCCGCAAATGGGCGGAAGGCGAGCCGGACTTGAAGCGCGCGATGGCCACGGTTTTTTTGACGCCGACATCGTTGACGGAGCTGGAAGACCGGCTGAAAAAGCGCGCGGCGGATTCGGCGGCGGTCATCCAAAAACGGCTCGCGGTGGCGCGGCGGGAGATCGCGCAATGGAAACATTTCGATTATCTTCTGGTCAGCGCGTCGGTTCCGGAGGATTTGCGGCGGATGCTGGCAATTGTCGAGGCGGAAAAAATGCGGGTCGCGCGGACAGAAGCGCCGGAATTTTGAATCGCTTGAATTGTGAATCGTTACATCGTTGAATCGGAAATCCATTCGCGCGCAACGGCAATCCGATGTAACGTTTCAACGATTTAACCATGCAACGACAGATCAAATAATGAGCGTTTCGCAAAAAATTATTCTCGGTGTGACCGGCTCCATTGCCGCGCACAAGGCGGCGGATCTGGCATCGTTGCTGACCAAGCAAAAGATCGACGTGCGCGTGGTGATGACGGCGGACGCGCAGCGGTTCATCACACCGCTGCCGTTCAAAACGCTCACGCGCCATCCCGTCGTCACGGATCTTTACGATGAGGACGAAGGCGGCAAGCCCACGCACATCGAGCTGGCGGACGCGGCGGATTTGCTGCTCATCGCGCCGGCGACGGCGAACGTGATTGCCAAGCTGGCGCACGGCATTGCCGATGACGCGCTGACGTGCATCGCGCTGGCGTTGAATCCGAGGGCGAAGCTTTTGATTGCGCCGGCGATGAACGGCAAGATGTGGCTGCACCCGGCCACGCGGGAAAACGTGAAGATTTTGAAATCGCGCGGCGCGGAAGTCATCGGGCCGGACGAGGGAATGCTGTCGTGCGGCTACGAAGGCATTGGCCGGTTGTGGCCGGTGGAAAAAATCGCGGAGCGCGTGTTGGTTCAAATAAGAATCAAAAATTAAAAATGCAAAACCGGCGGCCGGCGCGGAGGCAATTTTAATTTTTCATTTGCAATTTTTAATTCACATGAGGCCCAGCCGTCAGCAATGGCTCAAGCGGTTGCCGGTGCTGTTTGAAATCCCGGCGCCCGACCCGCCGCGTTTGCTCCGCCGCATTGAAATCATGGAACGGGACGTCATGCTGCCGGTCAAGGCGGTGTTCATCGGGATGATTTTGTATTCCTTCCGCTCGACGGCTTGGACCGGTCTGGCGTTGAGCATGTCGGACCTGATGGTGGAAACCGTGCAATTCGTGTTTTGGTTTTACATTCTGGCGAATGTCATTTTTGCGGCGGTGCTGTTTCGCGCAGAACAATGGCCGCTGGCATTGGTGCAATGGACGGTGGTCACGAGCAGTCTGGTGGATGGACTGTTTATCGCGGGGCTGGCGTCGTTGTCAGACGGATTGGACAGCGTTTTGTTCTGGCTGTTTGTCACGCTGATTGTCCGCAATTCGGTGAGCGTGCCGCCGGGCTTTTCCCAACTGTTTTTGAACCTGGCCATCAGCCTCTGCTACGTGATGGTCGGTTTGCTGGATATTTTTGTGATGAGCAATGAAACGACGGTGAGCGCGTTTGACCTGACGACGCCAGATGACTGGGGTGAACCGTTTGTGCTGCGGTTGGCGGTGCTGCTGCTGATGACGGGCGGCTGTTACGGCACACAATTGTTGCTGGAACGCCAGCAGATCGCCGCATTTGAAGCCGGCGAATTTGCCGCGCGCGAAACCCAGTTGCGTTCGGCGGGAAGGCTCGCCGCCGAGTTCGCCCATCAGATCAAAAATCCGCTGGCCGTCATCAACAACGCCGCATTCTCGCTGCAACGTTCGCTGCGTGCCGGCAAGTCGGACGCGGCGGCGCAACAAATCGAAATCATCCAGGAGGAGGTCGCGCGCGCCGACCGCGTCATCACGCAAATCACCGGTTACGCCCAATTGAGCGAGGGTCGCGTCGAGAAACTGGACGTGGTCGCCGAACTCAATCGCGCCATTGCGCAGGTGTTTCCGCCCGCGGTGCCGACGCCAATCAAAATCCACCGCGAATTCGCGGCGCATTTCCCGCCGCTGCTGATGCAGCGCGGCCATTTGTCGGAAATCCTGGTCAACCTCCTGCAAAACGCGCGGGAAGCGCTCGGCCAGAAGGGCAACGTGTTTGTCACCGCCGAATGCCGCCGCGATTATGCCGTCGAAATCTCCGTGCGCGACGACGGCCCGGGCGTTCCGCCGGACAAAACCGAGCGCATCTTTGAGGCGTATTACACGACCAAGGAAAAAGGCACCGGCCTCGGCCTCGCCATCGTCAAACACAACGTCGAGCTTTACGGCGGCACGGTGCGCCTCGAATCCAAGTCTGGCCAGGGCGCGGTTTTCATTCTATCCTTTCCCGCCAAAGCGCTGATGAAATTATCCAAGCCATGAGCGTGCCACTGCCACCCGTGCTCGTCGTGGATGACGAGAAGAACATGCGCCTGTCGTTGCAGACGGTGCTGAAAGACGAGGGCTATGCCGCGCGCGCCGTTGAATCCGCCGAGGAGGCGCTGGAACTGCTCGCGCGTGAGGAGTTTTTCATGGTCATCACCGACGCGCGGCTGGGCGGGATGAGCGGCTACGATTTTCTGGCCCGGACCCGCGGCGAATGGCCGGAATTGCCCGTGCTCATGATCACCGCCTACGCGACGCCCAAGCTCGCCGTCCAGGCCATCAAGTCCGGCGCGATTGACTATGTCGCCAAGCCGTTCGCGCCCGAGGAACTGCTCCATGCCGTGGCCCGGTGCGCCGAACGCCACCGGCTCCTGCGCGAAAACGCCGCGTTGCGCACACGCGCCGGTGAAGCCGTCACGCTCGACCAGATCGTCGGCGAATCGCCGGGAATGCGGGAACTGAAGAAATTGATTCAAACCGTCGCGCAAACCGACGCGCGCGTCTTGATTCTCGGCGAGAGCGGCACCGGCAAGGAACTCGTCGCCGGCGCGCTGCACCATTTGAGCCGCCGGCGCGAGGAGAATTACACCCGCATCAACTGCGCCGCGATTCCCGAAACGCTGCTCGAAAGCGAATTGTTCGGCCATGAAAAAGGCGCGTTCACCGGCGCGATCAAGCAAAAATCCGGGCGCGTCGAGGAAGCCGACGGCGGCACGATTTTCCTCGACGAAATCGCCGACATGAGCAAGCCCCTTCAGGCCAAGCTGCTGCGGTTTCTCGAGGACGGCACGTTCACGCGCGTCGGCGGCACGCAGGAGCTGCGTGTCAACGTCCGGCTCATTGCCGCGACGAACCGCGACCTCGCGCGGGCCATCGCCGGCGGCCAGTTCCGCGAGGATTTGTTTCACCGGCTGAACGTCGTGCAAATCCAACTGCCGCCGTTGCGCGACCGCGGCGACGATGTGCTGCTGCTGGCGGAGCATTTTCTGAAAATGTTCCGGACCTCGATGACCAAGAGCGTGGACGGCCTCGCGCCCGCCGCCCGGCAGAAAATGCTGCTGCACCGCTGGCCAGGAAATGTCCGCGAATTGCGCAACGCCATCGAGCGCGCGTTGATTTTGGAAACTTCGCATGAAATCCAGCCGTCCAGCCTGCCGGATTTTCAAATCGAGCAGCGGCTGGCCCGGAGCGCGACGGCCCAGCCGGCGCCGGACGAATCGCTTGACGATGCGCTGACGCGCACCGAACGGGAATTGATTGCCGTCGCGCTGGAGCAGAGCGATTTCAACCTGACCCGCGCCGCCGAACAACTCAAACTCACCCGCCATTCGCTCCGTTACCGGATGCAGCGGCTGGACATGCAATCCGGCGACAGCACGGTGAACGAGGCCTGATAATTCCATGAACACAGACACATTACCCGTAACCCCCGGACCGATGCCGCCCGAATGGGTGGACATTATGATCGTGCTCGGCGTCATTTTGGCGGTGGCGCTGGCTGTTTTTTTCTGGGCGGTCATATTTCGCAAAGAAGGAAAAACCCGGCATAAACACCATCACCATCACCACCACCATCGGACGAGTTATCGTGAACAATTCAAAATCGGCGTCGGCGGCATCAAGGAACTTTTCCGGCGACACCGTCACCGGCGTCATCGCCACCATCGTCAGATCAATCCCACGCTGGCCGAAACCGGCGGCCTGCCGCCCCTCCGCGAACCCGACAAACCGCCGCCGCCGCCACCGCCGTGATGCAACACAGCCGCGCCATCACCCGCAAAAGCGCGTCCAACCTCGCGCTCGCCTTCGTCCTCCTGCCGCGCCCCAAACGCGACGCCATGGCCGCGCTCTACGCCTTCTGCCGTGAAGTGGACGACGTGGCCGACAACGAGTCCGTGCCTGCGGCAACGCGGCGCGAACAGCTCGCCGAATGGCGCGCCGACGTGAAACGCGCCTGCGAAAATCAACCGCCCCAATTTCCGGTGAACCGCGAACTCCAGCCCGTCATCCGCCAATTCAGCCTGCGCTTCGAACTGTTCGACGATTTGCTCAAGGGCTGCGAAATGGATCTGGACATCAAGCGCTACGAAGATTTTGCAGCGCTGGAAAAATATTGTTATCACGTCGCGTCCGTCGTCGGCCTCTTGAGCATCGAAATTTTCGGCTACAAAAATCCGGCGTGCCGCGACTACGCGGTTTATTTGGGCAAGGCGTTGCAGTTGACCAACATTTTGCGCGACGTGAAAACCGACGCCGCCCGCGGCCGGATTTATCTGCCGCTCGCCGAATTGGGCAAATTCAACGTCAGCGAAGCCGAGATTTTGGATTCCAAATACTCCGGCCGCTATTCCGCGCTCGCCGCCAGTGTCGCGGCGCGGGCCAAATCCTTTTACCAGCTCGCGCAAAAAAACCTGCCGGCGGAAGACCGCCAGGCGATGGTCGCCGGCGAATTGATGGGGTCGGTCTATTGGCGGCTGCTACAGAAAATGGAGCGCGGAAAATTTGACGTCTTTGGCCCGCGTCCGCCGAAATTGAGCCGGCCGCAAAAACTCGCGCTGATTTTCAAATCGTGGATCCGTTTTGCCGCCGGCTCAACTTCGCCCGACTATGGCCGACCCTGAAAAACGCCGGCTGATCGTCAATGCCGACGACTTTGGCCGCTCGCATTCCATCAACGAGGCCGTCATCCGCGCCCATCGCGACGGCATTTTGACCACCGCCAGCTTGATGGTCAACGAACCGGGTTGTGGCGAAGCCGTAACACTCGCGGGGAAAAATCCCAGGCTCGGCGTCGGCCTGCACCTCGTTTTGCTGCAAGGCCATTCCGCGCTGCCGCCGGAGAAAATCCCCGGCCTCGTCAACGCGCGGGGCGAATTCAGCAACTCACCCGTCGGCACCGGCATGAATTATTTTTTCAAGCGCCGCCTGCGCGAACAACTCCGCGCCGAGATCCGCGCGCAGTTTGAGAAATTCCACGCCACCGGTTTGCCGCTCGACCACGTCAACGGCCATTTGCACCTGCATTTGCACCCAACCGTTTTCAAAATCCTGATGGATGACGCGGACAAGCTCGGCATCCGCCACTTCCGTTTGACACGCGATTGCCTGGCGCGCAGCCGGCGCATGGCGAATGGGCGATGGTTTTACCGCGTTTCACATGCCGCGATTTATGCGTGGCTTTCCCGCCGCGCCCGCGAACCGCTGCGCCGGCGCGGCATTCGCCACGCGCAAATCACCTTTGGCCTGCTGCAAAATGCCCGCGTGGACGAGGATTACATTTTGAAGCTGCTGCCGGAATTGCCGCCGGGCGATTCCGAGCTTTACTCGCATCCGTCGCTCGACGAATTTAAGCATGAGTTCGATGCCCTCGTCAGTCCGCGCGTTGAAGAACAAACGAAACAACTCGGCATCGAACTGATTCGTTACCAGGATTTATAGAATGTTAAAATTGCTTTTGATTCTGCTCTTCGGCCTCGCCTGTGAATCCACCGGCGTCATCCTCCTGAAAAAGGGCATGACGCACATCGGCGACCTGGACGGCTACACCGTCACCGAAATGTTCCGCATGTTCAAAGCCGGCGTGACCAGTCCGCAGATTTTGCTCGGCGTGTTTTTCGAGGCGGTGTTCTTCGGCTGTCTGTTGGTGCTGATGAACAAGAGCGACATCAGCTTCCTCTGGCCGCTCACCGCGTTGAGCTTTGTCTTTGCGACGCTGGCCGCGATGGTTTTTCTCGGTGAAAGCGTTTCGTGGGTTCGGTGGATTGGCGTCGCGCTCATCATGCTCGGCGCGGCGTTCATCAGCTACAGCGAACACGCGAAGGAAAAACCCGCGCCTCCTGCGGAAACGAATCCAATTTCAAGGTAGGGCGGCGCTGCCGCGCCGCCGAACGCGCGGCAGCGCGTCCCTACCGAATCATCTTGGAGAGAACGCTGGCAAGCTGCTCGGCGGCGAATTTGGTTTTTTTCTGCAACTGCATCAACGCGCCGATTTTTCCGGGTGATTTGGCGATGGCCAGAAATAATTTGCCATAATCCAGATTCTTATCCGGCTTGGAAAGTGCGTTGAAATCCAGAGGCAAATCCTCGCCGGCCGTGTCGGAAACCACGCGAACGGTGGCGCAGGGGATTCCGAACTCTCGGCAGACGGCTTGAATTGCCGCCGATTCCATTTCGACGGCGTCCGCGCCGGTTTCGGCGCGCAATTTTTTCTTTTCGGCGACGGTCGAGGCGATGCGTTCGGCGCAGAAAAACTTGACGGGTTTCGCGCCGGCGATGAGCAATTTTTCTTTTATCTCGTAGCAGCCGATGTCAATCGGCTCTGACTTTTCCCCGGTTTCAATTTGAGCCGACTCACGTCGGCTGCTACCGAAATGGATTTCAAAAACCACGTCGCCGAGTTTCAAGTCTGGATTCAGCCCGCCGGCGAAACCGCAGGTCAGCACTAGCTCCGGCAAATTCGCGGCCAGAAATTCGCGCACGGATTTTTCGGTGTTCTGGCGGCCGATGCCGGTGAGCAAAATTGAAACAGGGTGGTCGCGGCGCCAGCCGCCCGCGATTTTCCGAAACGGCGCGGCTTCTTCTTTCAGGGCGAAGCAAATGAGAATATGAACACTTGGCATTATTTAGAACATGACAAATTTTTGATTCGCCAAATAAAAGGCGAGTATTCCCCAAGATAGCCAAAAGAGATGAAGAATAATCAGCAAAAAAACAGCCCAAGCCAAACGCTTGGCTGTTACTGATCTTCCTTTCGCAAACCAAATGGCAACTGCTGTTGTCAAAATCGGCAAAATATAGCCAATGAGATAACACGACCGGAAATTCCAAGAAATCGGTGGTAGAACGTGTTGTTTATATGCCCATTCAGACGAACTGAAATCTATTGCGTCAATAAAACATACTAAAGCTACTGGCATTAAAGAACAGGCTACCATTCCCAAAGCGACTGGAATTTTCCAATGATTGTTTTCGGGTTTCATAAATTATTTTATCCCCGCCAGCCTTTCCTTCCAGATTTTGTAAAGCTCCACGGTGGCGCGGACGTCGCGCAGGCAGTATTCGGCAATCTCGCGGAATTTCTTTTCGGCGAGCATCGCCGTCACGTCGCTGCCGGTCACGCCGTGGCTCTTGGGCGATTCGATGCCGAAGGCCTTGCAGTAAAAATCCAGGTTGAACCGCCGCGCCGCGCCGTCGCGCCCG
>Ga0181529_10007202_pt1 | contig 11144 bp, 9 predicted proteins | sample PEATcosm2014_Bin_36_FD_119763 | JGI IMG/M metagenome (GOLD analysis project Ga0181529, IMG submission 119763) | Peatland microbial communities from MTU Mesocosm Facility, Houghton, MI, USA - PEATcosm2014_Bin10_30_metaG | ecosystem: Environmental > Terrestrial > Soil > Wetlands > Peat | place... | reverse complement strand
TGATGTATTTGTGAAAGCGCTCGCGGGCATCATTGAGTTTGCCCACTTGCAGCAACGCCTCGCCGAGAAAGAAAAGCGATTGGCTCGCCCGGCGATCCTGAGAATACTTCTGCAAGAAAGTCTGAAACTCTTCGACGGCCAATTTCCATTGCTGGCGGTCGTAGTGGCCCGCCGCCACGGCGAACTGGTCATCGGCTTCGGTAGCACGCGCCGCTGGCACCGGCGCGGTCACCAACCACACCATCAGCGTAACGAACAACGTTCGACAAATGGCTGTCAGCATAATTCTTCAAATTGTATCCGCACCTGCTAGCATCACACAAGGGTCCCATAGGGAGCAGTGGTACAGGAGTGGATTGCGAATCCTACCCTTCATTCTCCAGAGCGTTAAAGTTCTCCACCTAGGCTGACGATAACGATTGTGACAATTATGGCGGCCGTATGAGCTCTACATACGGCGGGGTGGTGGTGGACTAGGCAGGCTAGATGCTCTAGGAAAACGGAGGTAGCCCATGAAGGGCTCGTTCAACCAGCGACACCTTCTGCGAACTCTGTTATTGGTCCTCGGACTGCTGGCAGGGTTCGGATTGACAGGCTGCCAGATCGAGACCGGCGGCCAGACGTTGCCTAGCCCGTATTATATGAAGGACGATGTGCAGTATTTCCCGCCGGGGCCCGAGTTCAAGCTTGCCCGGGAAGCGGCTGCCATGAAAGCTTATAACCAAGATCAGACGCCGCCAGCGACCAATCGCTAGCCGCGTGAATATACGCCAAGCGTTGCCGAGCCTGGCTGCTGGAATGGGCTTGCGTAAGCCTAGGACACAGTCCGATCGGCGGCGTTGTAGGGGGGGATGGCGCCTTGCGTTGCTGACGTCTCAGGTATGGAGTGCCACGTCTCGGCACCCCTTGGACGTCCGCAGCGCAAGGATTTTTTTCGTTTTCACGGTATGCCCGAGCTTGCCTTTTCTCCTACCGCTCAGCAATGGATCAACGTCGTGTTGATTTGGGTGGGTTTTGGCACGCTGGCCGGGCTTCTGGCCACGGTGATTTTTCCGTTACGCCGCAGCGTTGGGCCGTTCGCGGCGATGGTGATGGGCATTGCCGGCAGCACGATCGGCTTGCTCGGCCTGAGTTGGCTCTTCCCCGGCCGACCTTTGAATCCCATCAGTGCCTTAGGCTTTCTGGCGGCCACCGGCGGCGCGTTCGTGCTGCTGATTCTCTACCGCCTCGGCAGCGCCTGTTTCTTCCGCCACGCGGACGACGCCGGTAAGCAGCAGCGTTGAACGCCGGAAGGAAACAAGGCGTTGACTTGCGGAACAGCGGAACACTGATATTCGCTAATCCTCGCGGATGGTTGTTATTAGCGTCGATTAGCGAAAATTGTTGTTCCCCCCAAAGTCAAGCCGCGGGCCGAGCCGGGCAGAATCGCTCTCCACGTTTGCAGCTCCGTTCAGAGTCCGTCCGCCTTTTGCAGATTGCTGCCTAAGGAGTTACGACCGCTAGGATAGCCCGAAGGGCTTGTAGTAAGACAGCCCAGGGTTGCCGCGCAGCGGCTACCCTGGGAAAAAGAGGCAAAAGCAGCAATACCCCAACGGGGTTCTGTAGATGGAATGCCGCACTACACAACTCTTTCAGAGTTGAAATAGCAGCGTGCGAATGTTTTCCCGGGGTAGCCGCTGCGCGGCAACCCCGGGCTATCCTATTCAATCCCTTCGGGATTGGCCGATTGGCCGCGAAAGGCGGACGGACTCTTCGTGGGCCGTCGTCCCCCGAGTAGGCCAGCCGGCCGGATCAACAATGATCGCCGTGCTGCGTGGCAAAGAGCACGCAGAGCTCACCTATTCTTCACCACAGAACGCTAACGCACGCGGCCCTTGCCACCACGCGGAAATCTGCGGATACTTAGTCCATGCTGACCGATGTCGCGCGCCTGATTGAATTGCTCCAGCAGAACATTTCTCGCGTGGTCCTGGGCAAGGCCGATGCGGTGCGGCTGGTCGTCATGGCACTGTTGGCCGGCGAACACGTGCTCCTGGAAGATATTCCCGGCGTGGGAAAGACGCTGATGGGCAAGGCCATCGCCCGCAGTCTGGCCGCCAAGTTCCACCGCATCCAGTTTACGCCCGACCTATTGCCCGCCGACATCACCGGCAGCAGCCTCTATAACAGCCAGACGCAGGAGTTTGTCTTTAGCTCCGGCCCCATCTTCGCCAACATCGTGCTGGCCGACGAGATCAATCGGGCCACGCCGCGCACGCAAAGCGCCCTGCTGGAGTCGATGAGCGAGCGGCAGGTGTCGTTCGACGGCCAGACGCATCCGCTGCCGCGGCCGTTCATGGTCATCGCCACCGAAAATCCAGTCGAGTTCGAGGGTACCTATCCGCTGCCGGAAAGCCAACTCGATCGCTTTCTGCTGCGCATTCCCTTGGGCTATCCGCGACGCGAGATCGAGCTCGAAGTCCTATCCACCCATCGCGAGGGCGAACCGGTCGACCGGCTGGCGCCCGTGCTCGATTGCCAGCAGGTCATCTCGCTACAGGCGGCCGTGCAGCAGGTACAGGTGGAAGACTCGATCAACGGGTATCTGCTCGACATTGTCCAGGCCACGCGACGCTGCGACGAGCTGCGCGTGGGCGTCAGCACGCGCGGCGCACTGGCCTTGTATCGGGCGGCCCAAGCCGCGGCGCTCGTGGCCGGCCGGCCATACGTGGTGCCCGACGACGTGAAGCGGTTGGCGGTCCCCGCGTTGGCCCATCGGGTGATTCCCAAAGGCTATTTGCACGGCGGTCAGCGCGAGGCGGTCGAAGCGCTCATCGAGCGGCTGGTCGAGGAAGTGCCCGTGCCGGGGTAAGGACGAAGAACCGGCAACCAGCCGGTATGTTCCACATTGACAAATCGTTCCTAATTATTGTAAAATTAGCCTCTTGACTAATGTTATCAGTTCTTGTGATTGGAACGAATTATGCGAGTTGATCTCCGTTTTTTGAACCCTTTCCGTCCGGGCGCTGGGCACGTCCCCCCCTATCTTGCTGGCCGAAAGGGGCAGTCCGACGAGTTTCGCCGACTTTTAGGGCAGGACCTGATCTTGGGAAACATGGTCCTCTCTGGACTTCGGGGGGTAGGCAAGACGGTCCTGCTCGACACGTTCCGCCCCGAGGCCCTCCAAGCTGGTTGGGGATGGATCGGCGATAACATTTCGGAGTCGTCATGCACAAGTGAGGAGCGATTGGCGGTTCGGTTGATGACGGACCTGGCGGTGCTGACTTCTTCGATTGTGATTGCACGGAATGAATTGGTAGGCATCGGCTTCGAACCCACGAAAAATCGCGTCGAGCAGACGTTCGATTACGACATGATGATAACGTTGTTTCAACGGACGCCTGGCTTGGTGTCGGACAAGCTCAAGAAGGTTCTAGAGTGTGCCTGGCAGTGCATGCAGCATACACAACGAAAAGGCCTGGTGTTTGCGTACGACGAAGCCCAGAACCTGTCAGATCATACGGGTAGAAGGGAATACCCGTTGTCCCTCTTACTAGATGTATTTCAGTCGCTTCAAAAGAAGGGCATTCCGTTCTTGCTGGTCCTGGCAGGCTTGCCGACCTTGTTTCCCAAGTTGGTCGAGGCCAGAACCTTCTCTGAGCGGATGTTTCGAGTCCTCTTTCTCGATCGGTTGGATGAGGATGATAGTCGCGACGCAATTCTCGAACCGATCCGAAAGATAGCGTTGTCCACCAAATGGGTGAAGCTGTGGGAAGCGTTGGCCCCCTCGATTATCCCTGCTTGCGGTGGCTACCCATATTTCATCCAGTTCATTTGTCGAGAATTGTTCGATATTACACTTCGGCCGATGGAGATCGATGCTTCGGAGGTCACCACCCCGATCTGCGATATTTTGCGAAAATTGGATACTGATTTTTATGCTGGCCGTTGGGCACGATCCACGGACCGTCAGCGCGAGCTACTTACCGTGATCGCACATCTGAAAACCTCGGAGCAAGAGTTTACGGTCCAGGAAATCGTGGAGAAATCAAAAGAGATGCTGAAGAAGCCTTTTCGGGCCAGCCATGTGAGCCAGATGCTCAGCGCCCTGTGCGACGCGGGGTTGTTATACAAGAATCGGCACGGGAAATACTCGTTTGCGGTACCGCTGCTCGGGCGATTTATTCTCCGTCAACAGCAAAGTTGATCAATCCAAGCAAGAACGCGTCTTGGTCTCATGCTCCGCCGTCAAACGACCATCCACCGCGAGGGTTGGTACTACCTGCTGATCGTGGTCGTTGTCTTCGGCGGGGCCCTGTTCAAGGAGGTCAACCTGCTGCTGATCCTGGCCGGCATGCTGCTCGGCCCCGTGTTGCTGAACTGGCAGGCCGTGGGGACCAACTTGCGGGGACTGTGCCTGGAACGCAAATTGCCGCGGGGGCTCTCGGCCGGCGATTGGTTGTCGGTCAGTCTCCGGCTCAGCAACGCCCGCCGACGACTCGGCGCTTGGGGCGTGGTGGTCGAAGAACAGATTCGACGGGTAACGGCCGCGGGCGGGGACAATCCTGGCGGCCCGCTGCTGTCGCCGGATGTGCTTTTTCCGTACGTGCCCGCCGGAGAAACTCGCAAGGGCGCCTATCGTGGCCGGTTGCTGGAGCGCGGCCGCTATCGCTTCGGGCCCGTGCGGCTTTCCACGCGGTTTCCCTTCGGGCTGTTTTCGCGCACGATCACGATGGGCGAGAGCGAGACTCTTCTCGTCTTGCCCCGGCTGGGACGCTTGACCGACGGCTGGGCCGGGCGGCGGCTCGAGGCCATTGCCGGCGTGGACCGCCGCAGTTTCCGGCCGGGCCTGGAAGGCGACTTCTACGGCGTGCGCGAGTGGCGGGGCGGCGACGGCCGCCGGCTGATCCATTGGCGCAGTTCCGCCCGGCTCGGCAAGCTGGTGGTGCGGCAGTTCGCGCAGCCGCGCAGCCGCGACGTGGCCGTGGTGCTGGATCTGTGGCAACCGGAGCGGCCCACGGCCGACCAGTTGGCAAACGTGGAGCTAGCCGTGAGCTTCGCTGCCACGGTGCTAAGCGACGTGTGTCGCAGAGGCGGCAGCAGCGTGTACTTGGCGTTGGGCAATCCCACCCCGCAATGTCTTGGGGCCCCGGCTTCGTCCGGGCTGTTGCAGAGTCTGATGGAGCAATTGGCCACCATCGAGGCGGCGTCCGGCGGCACGCTTCCCACCTTGCTGGCGAGCGTTTTGCCGCAGATCGCCGCCGATGCCGAGATCGTGCTCGTCAGCACGCGGCCGACCGACCTGGCCGACGGCGTCCGGTTTGCCGCGCTTTGGTCGAATCCGGTGCTCCGCGACCGGGCGCAGCGCATCCGATACATCGATACTTCCAGCGAACAATTGGCGGAGTTATTTCAAGCCGAAGCATGAGCGGTGATGGACACGCGGCGAACAAAAACAGCGGGCGAAGCCGCAAGCGGCACGAACCAATCTCAAATCTTAAATCCTAAATTTCATATCCCCGACCCCTGATCCCTCTCCCCCCATGTACATCGAGCGCCTATTGCAGATCAACATGGCCACGCTGGCGGCGCTGGGGGCCTTGTTGCTGGGCATGGGTCAACGCAGCGAGGCGCCTCCGCTGTTGGTGGCGCTAGCGGCGGCGGCCTCCGTATGGCTGAGCGATCTGCGCGGCTGGTTGCGCCTCGGCCGGCGCACCGCCAACTTGCTGGTGCTCCTGGCTGCGGCCGTCTCGATCGGCCAGGTTTTGCCCCTGCGAAGCGAGTTACAGGCTTTCGACCTCGCCTGGTTCATGATCTATCTGCAAATCATTCTTCTGTTCCAGAAAAAAGATGAGCGCGTGTACTGGCTGCTGATCGTGCTCAGTCTGTTGGAGGTGATCGTGGCGACGCTCTTCAGCCAGGGCGCGTGGTTCGGCATCTTGCTGGCGCTGTATCTGTTGCTGGGGTTCTCGGCCATGACGCTGCTGCTCTTGTACCGGCAATGGGATCGCTATCAGCCAGCGGTCGATGCGCCCCATTCACCGCCACTTCAGCCTGCTCCCGCCGAGCGAGGCAGCGCGACACGATGGCCTTGGGCAGGACAGCAAGCCGATTTCAGGACGACGCCGGGCGGCCATGGCCAGGCCGCCCTTTGCCGCGAATTGTTCAGCCGCTTGGGGCGCATGGGCCTGCATAGCTTGGCGCTGGCGCTGCTGTTGTTCTTCACGGTCCCGCGGTTTGGGCAGTTGGCCTGGCGGGGCGCCATCGGCCAGCCGCGGGCTTTGGTCGGGTTCTCCGACAAGGTCGTCCTCGGCTCGCTGGGGCAGATCATCGAGAGCCGCGACGAAGTGATGCGCGTATGGTTCTATCCGCGCCCGGGGCAGACGCCGCAGCGCGTCGCCGGCGAGATCTATCTGCAAGGGGCCTTCCTAATGAACTACCGGCACGGCCAGTGGGAGGCGGGAGAGACCACCGTGGAATTGGGCAACTCGTACTTGCAGCCCGAGGATCGGCCCTTGCCGCGTTCCGGCCTGGTGCGGCAGAAGATCGTGATCGAGGCGTTGGATCACAACGAGTTGTTCTGCGTGGCCCCCTACATCCCCCTCGAAGCCAGCGAGTACATCAGCATCGACCATGCCCGGCAACGTCTGCTCCGCGCCGACCAGTTCTGCAACCGGCAGTTTGATTACTCGCTGGGAACGACGGCCATCGTCAACGGAGCCCAATTGCCACTGACGCCCTCGGGTCCAATCGATGCGATTCGCGGGGCGCTCGCCATGCCGCCGGGCGCGGGCCCCGGCAGCTTGCCCAACCTCGTGGCGCTGGCCCGACGTTGGATCGCCGAATCGGGCCTGCCCAGGCAGAATCGGCTGGGGCGGGCTCGCTGTCTGGAGCGGAAGCTGGCCGCGTCGGGGCGCTATCAATACAGCCTGGCGGGCCAGGACCGCGATCCCAACCTCGACCCCATCGAGGACTTTCTCACCAAACATCCCCAGGGACATTGCGAATATTTCGCCACCGCCCTGACGCTCATGCTCCGCAGCCAAGGCATTCCGGCGCGGATGGTCGTCGGCTACAAGTGCGACGAGTGGAACAGCGTGGGCGGCTATTACCAAGTCCGCCAGTTGCACGCCCACACTTGGGTCGAAGCGTATCTACGGTACAGCCAAATCCCCGATAACTTGAAGCACGGCGGCGACTATTGGCCCTGGTCGGAGGAAGGCGGATGGCTGCGACTCGATCCCACGCCCGCGGCCACCCACGACGAAGCGGCCGGCTGGTTGACTCCCTTTCGGCAGGGGCTGGACTGGCTGGATTTCGCATGGTCAAACTACGTCGTGGAGTTAGATTGCAAACGCCAGCGCGACGCCATCTATCAACCGATCAGCCGCATACTGCGACAGGCGTGGCAGGAGGCGACGGACCTCGGGCGATGGCGTGCCTGGTTCCATGCCGTGGCGCCCGCCCTCCGGCTGGATCAACTCCGCGGTGCGGCCGGCTGGTTGACGGCCACGGTGGCTGTGCTAGCTTTAGCAGCGATTCTGGCGGGCACGGCTTGGCTCCTGTGGCGCGTGGCCGTTTGGCTGCGGACCTATGGGTCGGGGAACCACTCCGGCCGCGCGCGCCGCCGCCGTTCCCAGATCGAATTCTATCACCGTTTCGAGACGCTGCTGTCCAGGCAGGGCATCGTCCGTGCCGCCGGGCAAACCCAGCACGAGTTTGCCGTGGCGGCTGGCCTGCGGTTGGCCCGGCAGAGCGGCGATCCGCGGTGGACGGCACTGCCCGAAGTGGTCGCCGAGGCTTTTTACCGCATCCGTTTCGGCCGGCAACCCCTAGACAACACCGAGGCCGAGGCGGTAGAACATGCGCTGACCGAATTGGCCGCTTGCAGTCGTCCGCAGGCGGCCGGCAGGCAAATGAGGAACTCGCCGTGAAGATCGGATTGGTCGGTTATCAGGGGTCGGGCAAGAGCACGCTGTTCCATTGGCTGACGGGCGTGGCGCCTGACCCGGCTCTGGCCCACACGGGCCAAAGCGCCATGGCTCCCATTCCCGATCCCCGCATCGAGCAGCTCTGTCAGATCTACCACCCCAAGAAGGTCACACTGGCGTCGATCGAACTGGTCGATACGCCGGGCCTGAGCCGCACTCACGAGGGCAATGCCGCCCGGCTGGCGATGATCCGCGAGGCGGGCTGCCTGGTGTTCGTCGTGGCGGCCTTCGACGTCGACGACGCCCCCGCTCAGATGCGGTCCTTCGATGAAGACCTCCTGCTGGCCGACATGGAGATTGTCGCCAACCGCATTCACCGGGTGGAAGATTCGCTTAAGAAGCCCCTGCCGCGTCTGGAACACCAGCAGTTGGAGCAGGAACACGCGACCTTGAAGCTCGTGTTGGCGGCGATGGAAGCGGGCCAGCCGCTTCGCGAGTCCCACATGACCGACGAGCAGCAGAAAGTCACCCGCTCGTTCCGCCTGCTCAGCGAAAAACCGCGGCTGGTGATTGTCAACGCGGCCGACGACGAATCGCAGCCGGAGCGATTCACTTCGCTCTCGACCGCGGAGGTGCCGGTGATGGCCGTGCCCGCCGGCCTGGAACTCGAGCTGTCGAAGATGACGCCGCAGGACCGCTTGGAGTTCGAGCAGGAGATGGGCCTGACGGGTACCGACCGCGACCATCTCATCCGCACGTTGCTGGCGATTTCCGGCCAGATGGTCTTTTTCACCGCCGGCGAGAAAGAAGTGCGGACGTGGCTCTTGCGGCAAGGTGGGACCGCCGTGGAGGCCGCCGACGGCATCCACAGCGATCTGGCCCGCGGCTTCATCCGCGCCGAAGTGATGACGGTCCGCGATCTGGTGCGGCTGGGTAGCGAGCGGGATGTGAAGGCCCAGCACCTGGTGCGTCAGGAACCCAAGGACTACGTCGTCAAGGACGATGATATCCTATTCATTCGCTTTAGCGTTTAGGGCGAAAGCGTCTCGTATGGCCTGCACGTCCCGTAGCTTCAGCATAACGAAACACCGTAACGGCCAAGGTGTTATGCTAAAGCATAACCTACTGGTGCTCACCCTGGCTCGCGGGGCAGCTCGCGCGGATAGGGTAGCGGCATCCGCGGCGGCAACGGCTGATTGTACGTTTCCGCCCAGTCTTCGCGTTCCTCTTCCGTGGCGTAGTAGCGAAGCCAAACCTCGGGATCACAATTGGCGCCCGTACAGTCCCAGTGCAGGTAGTTATTCGGCCAGTCGATCTTCTTTTCTCGCGCCGGCAGAATGTCGCGGAACACCAAGCGATACAACTCGCGGTCGCTTAGGTGGCCGGTGAAATCCAGCACAATCCGCTTCTGGTAGAGCTTACGGATCACGTCCCACAGAATCCGCTGCAGGTTTTCCTCCTTCAGCGACTCGGGTCGTGGCGGACGCAGTTCCGGCTCGAACCAGCGATAAATCGGCAGCACCGGGGCCTGTTCCCAGGCCAGCATCGCGGCCAGAAACTCGTTCTCGGCCGCCAGCGAGAAGTGCTGCACGTTCACGCGGCTGATTGACTCGTCGAAATAACGTTCCAACTCGTCGCGTAACTCGGCGTTGCGCAGGAGCTGATCCACTTCGTCCGGCTGCGGATAATGCGAGTTCTGCATCGGGTCCCCGATCTCTTCAGGCGGTATGCTGTTCTTTGCCGCTTCTGAAATCGAGTGTACTTGGCCTGGCTGCGTTTTCCAAGAGCCAGCCACGAAGGAAGCGTGATTTCTTGAGTCTTTTTCCCATCAGGAATCGTTATCAGCGACACTTTCGCCCTAAACCGCCCACACAACCGGCAAAGGCAGAAAAGAGCCGGCAGATGGCCATGAGGGCAAGGCAATTATTCAGCCGAATGAGGTTCGAGGCAAGCAGCGAAAAGGGGAAATCCGTAACGCTCGGAGACGCTGGGAAGGTCAACCGGGAGTGCGAGTGCCTCTTCTCTTTCCCCGCTCAACCCTGTGGCCGGGCGTGCTGTTCCGCCTCACTTTGGCGTTCCAATGCCGTGATTTTGTCGACCCGGCGAGCGTGGCGGCCGCCCTCGAATGGCGTAGTGAGCCAGATCTCGATCATGCGGTCGATCAATCGTTCGCCCAGCAGGTCGCCCGAAAGGCAAAGCACGTTGGCATCGTTATGACGGCGGCTCATTTCGGCCGTGATGTCATCGTGGCAGGGGGCGGCGCGCACGCCCGGCACCTTATTCGCGGCGATGCACATGCCCAGGCCGGTGCCGCAGACCAGGATCCCCCGATCGACTTCACCGTGGCTGACCTTGTGCGCTACCTCGGCAGCAATGTCGGGATAGTCGACCGCATCGGGTGAGAAGGCGCCCATGTCGACCACGTCGTGGCCCAAGTGCTTGACCAGTTCGACAACTTTCGATCGGATGGGAAACCCACGATGATCGGTTCCGATGGCGATGCGCATGATAAGGATGAGGGGTCGGGGATCAGAGGTCAGGGTTCAGATATATCAAGGGGTTTGAAACTTGTCCGCGAGGCGCGGCGGCTCGCCGCCCGTTCGACCCGCGAGCCCATTTGCCATTTCTCGTTGCGACTTTGGTTGGTCAGGCCTCACAACGGTAGTTCGTTAATGCGCGTACGCAACTCCGCTTGGATTTGTGCCGCACAGCGCCGATAGTATTCGGGCGGTGCGCCAATCGGATCGCAGATGTCGGACTCGTCCACCGCCAGCAGGCAGGTGCGCTCGGCGGCCGCTGGCCACTGGGCCACGATGGCCTCGCGATGGGAACGGGTCATAGTATAGATCACGTCGGCATGCCGCACCAGCGCTTCGGTGAGCGGCTGCGTTTCGTGGCTGCTGAGATCGAGGCCCATCTCGGCCAGCAGTTGCACCGCCTCGCTGCTGGCCCGGCCGCCGAACGTGGTGGCGATGCCGGCCGACATTACTAGCACCCCCCGATCCTCCAGTTCGTCCATCTTGCACTTGAGCCGCTTGGCGAGCATATCGCGGCAAAACATCTCGGCCATTGGGCTGCGGCAAGTGTTCCCCGTGCACACCAACAGCACCAGGAAGCTGGAGAGCCGCCGCAAGGTCCGCTCGGGCACTACGCCCGCCCGCAACACCTCGTATTTCCCCCGGTTCACGCGGACCACCGACGACGGCTGGCCGAAGCGGCACGGCCCGTCGTCGA
>Ga0181529_10007201_pt1 | contig 11145 bp, 12 predicted proteins | sample PEATcosm2014_Bin_36_FD_119763 | JGI IMG/M metagenome (GOLD analysis project Ga0181529, IMG submission 119763) | Peatland microbial communities from MTU Mesocosm Facility, Houghton, MI, USA - PEATcosm2014_Bin10_30_metaG | ecosystem: Environmental > Terrestrial > Soil > Wetlands > Peat | place... | reverse complement strand
GCCATTGAAAGCGTGCGCAAGATGGCCGATCAGCTTGCCGCGCTCACCGGACGTGCCAGCGGCGAATCCGCGTCGCTGTCGGGCCTGCGCAAGACCCTGACCGATGCCATCGCGCAATGGCGCTTCGTCGGCCAAGGCGAGGCCGAAATCACGCGCATTTTGCACGAACGGCGCAACGAGCTCGCGCGCGTTCTGGCGCCCCTATCACCGCTGGTTGCCGGCACCCACACGCCGCTTGGCGAGGCATTGCGAAACCTGCTGGCGGCGCTGGGCGAAAACCCGGCCGGGACGGACGCCTAGGACGCATCCGCCATGGCGGCGCAATCCGACAACGGCGACGGCAGTGGCGAGCATGAGTCGCTCCAGGAATGGAACGGCGGCGAAACCGACATGCTGCGCGGGCTCTTCCTCGAAGAGGCCGAGAAGCATCTGGATCGCATCGCCGAGGCGCAAAAGCTGCTGTCGCGCGCCTCGGAAACTTCGCTCGATATCGCACCCGAAGTGGTGGATGTTTTGTTTCGCCATCTCCACACGCTCAAGGGCTCGGCCGGCTCCGTCGGATTCGATGCTGTCGCGCGGGCGGCGCACGAGCTGGAAGAGCTGTGTACCGAAATTCGCCGCGGTCAGTTGGCCCCGACGTTTGGAATTCTCGAACGCGTCGACGAGGGCGTAGCCGAAATCCGGGCGTTGCTCAGCAGTGCCCTGCTCGTCGTGCCGCCACCGCGCCCGACAGAGCCGCCGGAAACCGCCGCCAACCCGCGCGATGTAAGCGAACGCCGCCGTCCCGTCGATCGCCGAGCCGTGGCGGATCGGCGCACCGGCGGCGAGGGCGTCCTGCGCGTCGACGTCGAGCGCCTCGATGCCCTGCTCGCCAGCGTGGGCGATCTGGTGATTCTGGGGACGCGCCTCGACCGCCGCGTGCACGAGATTGCCAGCGTGCTGCGCGATCTGGGAACGACCCGGCAAAGTCTGCGAACGGTGCAGGGTGCGCTGGCCGCCGAGTTGCCCGCGCCAGCCAAGCAAGAGGAAATCGGACGTCTGCTCGATCGCCTGGGCGAAGTGGATGTGGAATTCGCCGACGCGCTCACCTACCTCGATCGCACGGCGCGCGGGCTGGCCGCGGACGCCAGCTCCATGCGCCAGACATCGGAGTATCTCGAAGAACAGATTCGGCGCTCGCGCCTGGTGCCGCTGGAGTGGGCGTTTTCCCGTCTCGGCTCGGCCCTGCGCGAGCTTGAGCGAAGTTGCCACCGCCCCGCCGAGTTGGTTGTCCAGGGCGGCGAAGTCGAGCTCGACAAGGCGATCGTGGACCAATTGGTGGATCCGCTGCTGCACCTTTTGCGCAATGCCATGGCTCACGGGATCGAGCCCGTGCAGGTGCGCAGTGAGCGTGGCAAACCCGCGCGCGGACGAATCACCATTCGGGCCGCCCAGGAAGCCGACTTCGTGTTTCTGACTTTCGAGGACGATGGCGGCGGCATCGACCGAGAAGCCGTTCGCCGATCGCTGCGCGCCTCGGGCGAGCTGTCGCCCGACGCCAGCCCGGGCGACGACATGTTGGTGAACGCCATCTTCGAGGCCGGCTTCTCCACCCGCATGCAGTCCGACGCGCTCGCCGGCCGGGGCATGGGGCTCAACATCGTCAAGCGCGCAGTCGCGCGCATGGGCGGCGAAGTGAAGGTCGAGTCGCAGGCGGGCGTCTTCACGCGCTTCCGTCTGTCGCTGCCGCTCACGGGCGCGATCACGCAAGGCCTGCTGTTCAAGATTGGCGGCCAAGTCTACGCCGTACCCGCGGCGCACGTGATCGAAGTGCTGCCCATCGGACACAACGTGCTTGCCGGGACCACGCCCACCGCCAAGGACAGCGGCGATCTGCCCGCCATCGCCGGCGTGACGGTTCCCATCCTCAAGTTGCACGCCATGTTCGGCCTCGAGCTGCCGCCGGGTCGCCGAGCCGCCGCCTTGCATGTGCGCTACGGCGGCCGAAATTTTCTCATCACCTGCGACAAGGTGATAGGTCCGCGCACCATCGTCGTTCGCCCGCCCGGCCCGCTCGTCGGGCTCATTCCAATTTATGCGGGCGTCACGGCTTCGGGCGCGGGCAAGGCCCAGCTCGTTCTCGATCTCGGCGCCCTGGCGGACATCGCCTATTCCCCGTCGGCACTGCCACCCGCGGCCCCGCGGCGCGGTCACCCGCGCGTGCTGGTGGTCGACGATTCACGCCTGGCGCGCGAGGCAGCCACGCGCCTGCTGGCAACCGCCGGATACCAGTCGGTGGCTGCGGAGGACGGCTGGGAAGCCTGGGAGATTCTCGGCGAACGTCGTTTCGATGCCGTGGTCACGGCGCTTGAGATGCCTCGCCTCGACGGCTTTCAGCTCATCGCCCGCATCCGCCGCGAGGCGACCCTGCGCGGCCTGCCCATTATCGTGCTCTCGTCCCGCACGTCGCAGGCAGCCCGCGAACGCGCCCTGGCGGTGGGCGCCGATGTCTTTCTGCCCAAGAGCCGCCACCGCCGCAGCTTGGTCGAGGCGGTGGCTGCATGCCTGCGCGATCAGGCCGACGGCGAACCAGCGGCAGATGGCAGGTAGGGCTGGTCCGTGAGTCGAAGCGACGCCGGCCTACAGCTTGGCGGGCTCGCTCGACGAGGGACGTGCTTTGATGGCCGCGCGCTTCTTCGTTGCCGGAGCCGATTTTTCCGGGGCTGGGCCGAGCGTAGCCGCCACGGTGGCGTCTGAAGCTAGCGATGCCTCGCGCGTGGCAGACACGAAGCCTTCCTTTTCGAAGCGGAGCAGAAGCGGTTCAGCGGCAGGGCGCATCTCGATGGTTTCCGGCGTCGTTCCCAGCACCACGCCGTCGGAAACACGCACCACGCGCGCGCCGGGCGGCGTGCTCTCGAGGCGAAGCTGGACCAAGGACGGAGTCGCCTTGACGGGCGCGGGTTCATGCTTTTCGGAGGGCGGCACCTGCGCTGCGGGTGTTGGGGCTGACTTGCGGGCAAGGAACACAATCGCCAGCGCCGCCACCAGCACTACACCGGCAGTCGCGCCGACGGCCGCCCAAGGCTTGCGCCTGACCCTCATGGTGGTTCCGGAAATCACGGAGCTTTGCAGGCCCCCCGGCGTAAGCGTCGTCGGCGCCACCAGCGTGGGTGCGGGCGCGCCGGCGACTGCGGTGGGCCGCATGCCGAATTGATCCGTGTCGCCGAGCTTGTGTTCTGGCCCCACGGCGTGGGGCAGGCCAGCCGCGGCGGCGAGCGCCCCGCGCACCTCGGCCATGGACTGGTACCGTTCTTCCGGTTTCTTGGCCAGCATCTTGAGGACAGCGAATTCCATATCGGACGAGACCTGGGGCGCGAGCTGGCGCAGCGGCGGCGCCGGTTCGTGCAGGTGCATGGTAAGCAACTCGCCGAAGCCCGTGGACTGAAACGGCGGCCGGCCCGCGAGCATTTCGTAGAGAATGACTCCGAGCGAGTACACATCGCTGCGGTGATCGACTTCCTTGGTGCCGAGACACTGTTCGGGCGACATGTAGATCGGCGTGCCCATGAGGGTGCCAGTTCGGGTCTTGAGCGAATCGCCCGACAGCGAATGCAGCTTGGCGATGCCGAAATCGAGGATTTTCACCCGCTCGCGCGAGGGATCGGATTCTTCCGGAATGACGAAGATGTTGTCGGGCTTGAGGTCGCGGTGGGTGATGCCCTTGGCATGGGCGGCGCCGAGGCCGGATGCGGACTGCATGGCGATTTCGCTGGCGCTGCGTTCGTCCAAACGCGACAGCCGCTTGATGCGCGCCGAAAGCACCTCGCCTTCGAGCAACTCCATCACCAAGTACGATGTTCCCTTGTCGGTCGTTCCCGAATCGAGCACCTCGATGATGTTGGGGTGCCGAATGGCATTGGCCGCGCGCGCCTCGTTGAGAAAACGCGTGAGGAGCTGGGGATCGTGATTCATTTCGGCGCGCAGGACCTTGATGGCTACCTTGCGGCCGATGCCGGGGTGTTCGGCCAGATAGACCGCGCCCATCCCTCCCTCGCCGAGAAGAGAAACCGCGCGATAGTTGCCAAATCGTTCGCCGATCACGCGAGCGGAGTGTATCGCCTTTTCAGCTGGCGCGCAGGGTTTGCGTGGCTAGTCGGCGCCCTTGGCCATCGCCTTGCCGCCGCGCTGGTATTTCACCACGGCCGCTTCGTGTTCGGCGATTGTGGCCGAGAATTGGTGGGTGCCGTCGTTCTTGGCGACGAAGTAGAGATAGTTGGTGCCATCGGGCCGCATCACCGCCGCCAGCGCTGCCCGCCCAGGGTTGGCGATGGGACCGGGCGGCAAACCTTCGTGGGTATAGGTGTTGTACGGGTTCGCCGTATCGTCGAGGTGGATGCGGTGGATGCGGCCGTCCCATTTCTGACATGCTGGCGAGGCGCCGCCGAGAAAGGCCGGGGCCACGGTGCAGCCGTAGGTGATGGTCGGGTCGGTCTGCAGCAACTTCGGGCGGAAGCTCGGTTTGCTCAGGCGATTGATAAAGACCTGGGCGATGCGCGGCCTTTCTTGCGGCTGGCCGGTTTCCTTTTCCACAATCGAGGCGAGCGTGACGATGCGAGCTTCATCGAAGCCGAGCTTGGTCCGCAGGTTGTTCGCGCCCGTGGGGTTGGCCGCGCGCAGCTCGTCGAAGACCTGGCGATGGCGCCGCACCAGCGCCACCAACACGCGCGTGGCCTGCGAGTGCGGTCGCAGCTTGTAGGTATCTGGAAATAGATAACCCTCCAGCGTCCGGCCCGGGAGATCGAGACTCCTGACGAAGATGGGATCCATGGCCTGGGCCAGCAGGTCGGCCTTGCTCGCGATGTCGGCGGCATCGAGAATCTCGGCGACCTCGATCATGTTCTTGCCTTCCGGGATGGTGACCGCGACCAGCTCGTCGGCCACGCCCTTGACGAGCAGATCCACGAGCTTTTGCGGCGTCGTCGGAGCCTCGATGTGGTAGTGGCCGGGGCGAAAGCGGGTGGAGGCGCCGCGCTGGCCAGCGTACAGGCGAAAAAACGCCGGGCGCTCGATGAGCCCGGCCTCGGCGAGCAATTCGGAAACCCGCTGCGCGCCGGCGCCCCTCGGAATTTCAATTTCCACCGTACCGCGGGCGGAGCCGGCCGGGCGGTCCGGATAGGTCAGCGCTTTGTGCACCAGCCACGCGACGGACACCAGCCCGAGCGCGGCCGTCAGCAGAAAAACCTTGAAGGCACGTCGTCGGGGCGATGTCATGGGTTCTCCTCGGTGTGGCCGCGGCGAGCGTCGAGCCAGCGTTGCAGAATCACAGCCGCCGCCAACTTGTCCACCACCTGCTTGCGCCGCGCGCGCGACACGTCCGCCGCGAGCAGAACCGCCTCGGCCTCGACGGTGCTGAAGCTTTCGTCCACGAGATCGACGGGAAGGTTCAAGGCGGCACGAAGCTTGTCGGCGAAGTCGCGCGCGCGCCGGGCGGCCTGGCCTTCGTTGCCCTCGGGATCGAGCGGCAAGCCGAGCACGATGCGCGTCGCGCCCGCCTCCTTGACCGCGGTTGCAATCGATTGCATGTCGCGCGCGCCGCCGTGGCGGGCCAGCGTGGTTCGCGGCTGAGCGGTAAGCCCGAGGCCGTCGGAAACCGCCACGCCGATGCGGCGCGAGCCCAAGTCGATGCCGAGCACTCTGTCCATAAAAGCCACCTAGTCTATAACCGGAGTTGCGGTACAACTTCCACATGTCCGACCAACCCAAGACGCCTCCCGCTCCGCCCGGTGGCCCGCAGCTTCAGATCGAGCTCGACGAGACCACCGCCCAAGGTGCCTACTGCAACCTGGTTTTCCTCAACCACACCGATGCGGAATTCACCTTCGACTTCGTCTACGTGCAGCCGGGGGCGCCGCGCGCGCGCGTCCGGTCGCGCATCATTTCGTCCCCACGTCACGCCAAGCGCCTGCTGCGCGCCCTGGAAACCAATATCGCGCGCTACGAACAAGCCTTTGGCCGCATCGAAGAGGGCGCTCCGGTCGATCCGTCGCAAGTAAGTTGACGGGCAGCTAGCAGACCGTGCCTTCCAGCGCGACCAAGGTGCCTTGGCGCGTGTCGAGCGTCGCGCGCACCCCGTACGGCAGGGCAATGTTGCGGTCGCCGTGACCGACGCGGGCGCCGAGCGCGACCGGAATATTCAAGCGGCCGAGACGCTCGCGCACGACTGCCATGGCCGAGGGCGACGCCAAGCGCGAGGTTGCCGGCTCCTCGCAAGCGACCAAGTCGCCCATGACGACCGCCGCGATCTGGTCGAAGACTCCGGCGAGCTCCAAGTGGGTCAGCAATCGGTCGACGCGGTAGGGACGCTCGCCCACCTCTTCCAGGAACAAAATCGCACCCGTCATGTCGGGCAGAAATGGCGTGCCGAGCAGGCGCGAGAAGACTTCCAGATTGCCGCCGAGAAGCGGACCGCAAACGCTTCCCGGGCGCAGCTCTTCGAGCCCGGTGAGCAGCGTTCCTGCTTCGGGACTTTCCAGCAGGGAAAAAAGAGCGCCGTGGTCTTCATTCGGCAAGCGGCCGATCTGGGTGACCACCGGGCCGTGGATGGCGGCAACCCCGGCCCGTGCCGCCGTCGCGAGCAGGGCTGTTCCGTCGGAGAATCCCACCATGACCTTGGGATTCGCTCGCAGCAGATCCGGATCGATGTCGCGCAGAATGCGCAGGATGCCGTAGCCGCCGCGGCCCATGAACACGGCTCCGGCGTCCGGGTCTTGGATGGCATCCCGCAGGTCGGCCAGGCGGCTCTGGTCGCTGCCCGCCAAATATCCCTCGGCGTGAAAAAGCAGCGCGGTGTCGTAGCGCAATTGATAGCGCGTGGAAAGGACCGCCGCACCCACCGCAAAGGCGTCCGCGAAAACCGGGCCCGACGGCGCAATCACGCGCACGAGATCGCCCGGCTGTAAACGTGCCGGACGAATCAATTCCCGCGCCATGGCCTGGGCGAAGGCGCGCTACTTGCGCCGCTTGGTCCTGCGACGTCCGCTTGGGCCGGCCACCGGGCGCGCGGGAGGCAACTCCTCGGCCGTCGCCGGCTCGGCCGGAACGTCTGCGCTTGTTTCTGCGCTGGAAGAATCGGCGGCTGCTTCCCCTTGATCGGCTGGCGCCCCAGCGGACGTGCTCGTGGGCTGGCCGTAGGGCTGCGTCTCGGTCGCGTTTTCCAAGGCGCCCGTCATCGAAGAGCCGACGGCTACCGGCACCGATTCTGGCACGGCGGCAGTTTCGCTCGCCGTGGGTTCCACGGCCGCGACCGGCGTGGGGTCGACCGGGGCTGCAGTCGGCTCGGTCGCCGCCACGACTGGTTCGACGGCCGTTGGCTCCGCCGCGGACGTGACGGCAGGTTTGGAAATCGGCTCCGGCGCGGAAGGAGCGGAACCTTCGGCGCTGCTTTCCTGCGTGTTTTCTGGACCGGGCTCGACCGAAGAGGGCTCGCTCGCCGGAGCAGGCGTGACCGCTTTGGCCTTCGCCGGCGGTGGAATCCACTCGGGCGCGGCGACCTCGGCGTCGCCTATCAAGCGAACTTGCATACCGCTGCCGGCTGCATCGGCGGCTTCGACAGCACGCACGACGCGCGCCGGAGTCTCCTGTCCGCCGGAGCGCAAGCTCACCACCGTGCCGACGGGCATGGGCTCGCGCAGCGAGAGGAAGAACGCCGAGGTCTCGCCCTCGCTGCTCCGCACCTCTTGCGCTCGGCCGACGACCACGCCCGCGTAGCAGATTTCGACTGGCGCTTCCATCAGGGTGGCGAGTCTACAGGTCCTTGGCGGGCGCTGGCAACCACGGACCGGTTGTTTCCTTCTCGCACACGAGCAGATGCCCCTGCCCTGCGTAGCACGGCCGCACCACGCGCGGCGGAACGCCGGCCGCGCAGAGTAACTGGACCAGCCCATCGGCGTGCCATCGCTGATTCGCGTGGCGCGCCCGAGCCCGCAGCACGCTTTGTCCGACTAGGACCAGGTTCAGCAGACCCGCCAGCAACAGGCGCGGCAGGCCGAGCAGCTCCTGCAGCAGGTCGCGGCCTCGGCGATGGCGCAGGTGCCGCCACAGCACGACGTTTGCGCGAAAGCGCCAGCGCGGGGTGGTGTGCACCATGCGCCCGTGCTGGTGCAGGCGGGCCGCCATACGCGCGAAGGTTTGCTGTGGATCCGGCAGCGTCCAGACGACATTCACGCTCACGATGCGATCGAACCCGCGCGCGTCGTCTGCAAGCACATCGTCGATGTTGCCTTCAAGGAAGGCGAAAGTCGCCGGCCAGATCCGGCGCGCCCGAGCTTGCCGCAACATCCCCGGCGAAAGATCGACCGCCAGCAGCTCGATGTCCGGGCACGCGGCAGCCAATCGATCGGCCAGCGCCCCGGTTCCGCATCCGGCGTCGAGCACGCGCATGCCGGGCGAAAGTTCGAGCGCCGCGACGACTTCGTCCAGCATGTCCTGGTAGGGAGCGAGCCCGGTGATGGCGTCGTAGCAGAGCGCGTACACATTCCACAAGAAATTGGCCATTGCAGCTCGTTGCTCCGCCCGCACACTATCATTATCGTCCCGGCCCAAAACTCCCGCTCTCCTGCCGGCCTGCACCTCAATTTTTTGCCAGGCCGCGAACTCCTGTTATCCTACATCTCATCACATGGCACCACATAGCCGCCTCAAGATCATCATGCCCGACGAAGCGATCGCGCAGCCATCCCTGATTCGCCTCGCGGTTGCGCCGCACGAAATCCGGCCCATGGCCCAGGTTCAGCGAATCGCGCTGTTCGAGCGCGAGATTATCGAGCACCTTTCGCAGGCCGGCCTGGACGCTCTCTTCGCGCACGCCGTTGTCATCTCGGAAGGCGAAATCAGTGGCATACAAGGCAAGCGTGTCTTTCTTGGGTCAACCATGCTCACCTGCGACGTAGCCGACTTGGCGGAGATTTTTCGCGAGCCCGCGGACGAGGGCACCGCACGCCGCCTGGCGGCTCTGCTCGGCAAGGACCCGTCGCTCGCCCAGCGCGCCCAAGCCATCGTTCGTCGCGAGGTTGAACGGGTCACGCGCAGCAAGCCGAAAACGGTTCGCGGCGAGACCAGGATTCGCACCCAAGGCACGCGAATATTTCTCGATATCGACGTGGAGGCCGGGCTGTGATGGCGACCGCGGTGGAACGGGAATACGGCTTCGGTGCGGCTGCGCGCATTCTCGGCTTGCCCGAGGCCAAGCTGCGCTACTGGTCGCAGTCGGGTTTCGTCGGCCCGTCGTTGCGGCGAGGCGCACGGCAGGTTTTTTCCTTTCAAGATTTGGTCAGCGCGCGCGCGGCCAAGGAGCTGGTCGATCGCGGCTTTCAGCCCGCGCACATTCGCAAGGCGCTGGAGAAGGTGCGGACCAGCCTGCCGTCGGTGGACCGGCCGCTGGAAAAGCTGCGCGTGGCCTGGGATGGAAGCTCGCTGGCGGTGATCGACGATGGCGTCACGTTCGAGGTTTCGGGCCAGCGGCGCTTCGACTTCGGGCTGTCCGACTTGGCGGCCCGTGCGGCGGAAGTTTTGGCCCTGGCCGACGCGAGGCCCGACGATGCGGCGACCGCAGCCGCGCCCAACCAAACCGCCTACGATTGGTTCGCCAGCGGGCTCGCCGAGGAAAACCAGCCCGGACAGGCCGCGCAGGCAGAGGCATCGTACCGCAAGGCCCTCGACCTGGATCCGGGGCTTTCGGCCGCACATACCAACCTCGGTTCGCTGGCGTACCGCAAGGGCGACATCGCCGGCGCGCGCATCGAGCTCGGCGCGGCGCTGGCGCTCGATCCCGAGCAGCCCGAGGCCCGTTACAACTTGGCCGGCATCCTCTACGAGCAGGGCGAGATCGAACAAGCAGCTTCCGAATTGCGCCGGGTCGTCGAGCACAGTCCGTGGTTCGCGGACGCCCACTACAATCTGGCCACGGCTCTCGAAAAGCTGGGCAGCAAGCGGCAAGCGGCCGAGCACCTGCGCCGCTTCATCGACCTCGCAACCCACAAGGCGGGCTCCGTTAGCCCATGGCTCGAGGAGGCTCGGGCGCGCTTGCAGCGGCTGGCCGTGCAGGCCCAAGAGTAGCCGACGGCGAAAACGGCAAGCAGGGAATTTGCCAGGCAGCGGCGGCATGGCCATAGTGTTTTTGGGCATGGCCGCTTGGTTCGTTTATGTCGTGCGATGTGGCGACGGTACGCTGTACACGGGGATCAGCCGTGACGTGGACGCGCGCGTGGCCAAGCACAACCGTGGTCAAGGCGCGCGCTACACGCGCGGCCGCGCGCCCATCGCCTTGGTGCACAGCGAACGCAAGTCGAGTCACACGGCGGCGCTTCGCCGCGAGGCCGCCATCAAGGCGCTGTCGCGTGCCGCGAAGCTTGAGCTCATCAGAGGATCGCCGTGATGCGCGTCGCACTCCTCGCGGGAATCTTCCTTTTTGCGGGCGCCGATTTTCACAACCTCGGCGTTGCCGACTCCGGACCAAAAATCGATCGCGTGGTCGTGCCGGCCGGTCCGTTCTTGCGCGGCTCGCTGCGCGGCGCTGACGACGAACGGCCGGTCGTCACCCACACGCTACTGCTCTTTCGCATCGACCGCACCGAAGTCACGCGCGCCATGTACGCGAGTTGCGTGGCCGCGCGCCGCTGTCAGCCGCTCGCGCTCGATTTGCAGGGCGAGCCGGGCCTCCCGGTCACCCAAGTCAACTGGAATCAGGCGCGCGCCTTCTGTGCCTACGCCGGCGGCCGCTTGCCCACGGAAGACGAATGGGAAAAAGCGGCGCGCGGAAGCAGCGGCCGCGACTACCCCTGGGGCGACGATCTCGACTGCGCTCGCGCCAACTGGGGCAATTTCGACAACGAAGGCCCATGCGCCGGAAAAAATCCGGGCCGGCCCGTTGCCGTGGGCAGCTATCCCCAGGGCGCCAGCCCCTACGGCGCTCTCGACATGGCCGGCAACGTGTGGGAATGGGTCGCCGACAAGTACAACCGCGATCCCTCGCGCCGGGTCGTGCGCGGCGGATCTTGCTGTAGCTACTTCGTCGAACCGCGCGCGGCCAATCGCAACGCGTGGGATGCAAGCTATCGCGACGCCGATTTGGGTTTTCGCTGTGTGAGCCGATGAAGCAAGTCGTGGCGT
>Ga0181529_10007200_pt1 | contig 11147 bp, 9 predicted proteins | sample PEATcosm2014_Bin_36_FD_119763 | JGI IMG/M metagenome (GOLD analysis project Ga0181529, IMG submission 119763) | Peatland microbial communities from MTU Mesocosm Facility, Houghton, MI, USA - PEATcosm2014_Bin10_30_metaG | ecosystem: Environmental > Terrestrial > Soil > Wetlands > Peat | place... | reverse complement strand
ATCGGGCTATCCATTCCAGCCCATGCCAGGCTCGTGGATATGCGCGACGGGACGGTCTACGACACCGACACGCAGTTGAGTTGGCTGAAGGATGCGGGCGCCGGCGGGGAGAAGACCTGGGACGAAGCTGTTGCCTGGGTGACAAGCCTCAATGAAAAGGGAGGCTTTGCCGGCTTGACCGGCTGGAGGCTTCCCGCAGCCGATCCTGCTTGCGGCGACTATGACAGTTGCGCCACCGGAGAAATGGGGCATCTGTATTATGCCGAATTGGGAAATGCTTCTCATGGCAACTTCGATAACAACGACGCGCCTGTGAAGACGGGCCCGTTCACAAATCTGGAGACAAGCCCATACAAGGAATACTGGCTGGGCGCCGAGGCCGCAAGCAACTGTTCGGGTTGCGCGTGGTCCTATAATTTTTACTTTCCCGCCGCACGCGCTACCTACAAAAGCAACCGGAACTTCGCCTGGGCAGTGCGTTCTGGAGCGCGGAGTTTGAATTAAAGCATGGCAAAATGAAAGGGCAGCTTGTATACTCCAGCCGGTATGCAAGTTTTTGCGATTCTCCCCGCGGCGGGGCTTGGAACCCGGATGGCCGGGCCACAGCCTAAACAGTTTCTGGCGTTGGATGGGATTCCCATCCTGATTCATTCGCTGCGCGCATTCGCTTCAGTGGCGCGGGTAACGGCGATTTATGTGGCTGTACGCAAAACGGAGATTGAGCGCGTCAAGGCGCAGATTGCCGAGTACGCCGACAGGTACCGTTTTGCCGGCCGGGTTCGCGTGGTCGAGGGTGGCGACAACCGTCAGGAGTCTGTCTCGCACGCTCTGGCCGCCCTGCCTGCCGAGGCTGATGACATAGTCCTGGTGCATGACGCCGTCAGGCCGCTGATCGACGCTGCCACTATCGACAGGACGATTGATGCGGTCATCGAGCACGGAGCGGCAATCGTGGGACTGCCGGCTGTAGATACTATCAAACAGGTCGAGCGAACCGCACATGGGGCGCTGATTACTTCGACCATTCCGCGCGAGTTTGTGGTGTTGGCGCAGACCCCACAGGGCTTTCGCTACGGACTGCTTAAGGGCGCCTTTGCGGAGGCCATGGCCGATGGATTTGTGGGCACCGACGAGGCTTCGGTTGTGGAGCGCGCCGGGCATCCGGTCGCAGTCGTCCATGGCTCTCAGGTTAACCTGAAGATTACACAGCCGGGCGATCTGGAGTTGGCCGAATTCTATATGCGCCAGCGCAATCGCTGAATTCCGTTGGACTAGATCGAGATCATTGCGGGTCATTTCTAAAGGACAGGCACGGAGACTATGGAAACACGCATCGGATTTGGCTATGACTCGCACGTTTTCAAGCCGGGCGTGCCTTTGCGGATTGGCGGGCTCTCGCTCGACCACCCCGAGGGCCTGGAGGGCCACTCTGACGGCGATGTCCTGCTGCACGCAGTAACCGATGCGTTGCTGGGCTCGATAGCCGCAGGCGACATCGGCAGCTTTTTTCCGCCAGGCGATCCGCGCTGGAAGAATGCCGACTCGGCGATCTTCCTCAATCTGGCGCTGGAGACGCTGCAAGGCGCAGGTTACCGCATCGTGAACATCGACACCACACTGATTCTCGCCGCGCCGAAGATCGCTCCCGTCTCCGGCGAGATGCGCGCGCGCGTCGCCGACCTGTTGGGGCTTGGCGTCGACCAGGTGAGCATCAAGGCCAAAACCCCTGAGGGGCTGAAGCTCGATCGTGTTGCCCAGTGCCATGCCATCGCATTGGTCGAGCGCGCCATCGAACCTGAAGACCTCAAGAGCATGAGCGCGGTCATCGAAACCCAGCGCCAGCTTGAAGATGTCGTCGAAGACCTGCTCAGCTCGGTTCACGGCGTGCCGAAAAAACGCGGCCTTATCTACGATACCGAGGAAATAACGTAGGGCCGCGAACAGGGAACTGGTAATGCTGAATCTCCGGCGGGAAGGCTAGATGGGCTGACATTTTGCCTTGACTCAAAATAAGCATTGCGAATTCCGGCATTTGGCGATACCGTTGCAGGAAGTTCTCATCTCAGTTCCGGAGTCTTCTCTATGCAATGTCTGGCATTCCTGCTGCAAAACCAGCCTGATCCGGCAGTCATCAAGCACTTCGTCATGATCGCTATGGCACTCATTCCAGTCATCATTATGGTCTGCCTTGTCATCGTAATTGTGCCCTTCTGGTTCATCCTCAAAAAGGCTGGCTTCTCGCCCTGGCTCTCGCTCCTGTATATCGTTCCCTTTGGCAATCTCTTCTTGTATTACTTCCTGGCCTTCGCCGAGTGGAATGTTGTGCCCGCGCCCAAGGTTGGCTGGCAGCCGCAACCACCTTACCCCCCGCCGCCGCCCAGGGTCTGAGCCAGCCGGCGTCAGCCGAGGAGGGAGCGCCGAGGCCGCCGCGATTGGTAACATACAATCACGATGCCTGATACAGCCCCCTCTCTACAAAAAACTCCCCGCGTCCGTTTTGCACCCTCGCCCACCGGCTACCTGCACGTGGGCGGGGCACGCACCTTTATCTTCAACTGGCTCTTTGCCCGCCACAATCATGGAACCCTGGTCTTGCGTTTGGACGACACCGATGTCGAGCGCAACACCGAGGCCAGCGTCCAGTCCATCTTTGAGGGACTGCGCTGGCTGGGTCTCTCATGGGACGAAGAGTACAAGCAATCCGAACGCCTCGACCTGCACCGCCGGCAGGCTGAAGCTATTTTCGCCAGGGGCCTCGCCTATCGCGACTTCACCCCCGCACACTCTGGCGACGATAACCAGTCCAGCGCGCAAGGAGCCTGGCTCTTCAACCCTGGAATGCGCGAAATGTCACAAGTAGAGTCTGACCAGCGAGCCGCCGCTGGCGAGCCCTTCGCTCTCCGCTATCGCGTCCCCCGCGGCCAAAATCGTGCCCTCAGCTTCACCGATTGCGTATACGGGGAACAATCCAAGCTTACGGACGAGGTGGAAGACTTCGCCCTGCTTCGGTCAGATGGCTTTCCCACCTATCACCTTGCCTCCTGCGTAGACGACGCCGATCTCAACATTACCCACATCATTCGCGGCCAGGATCACCTCACCAACACTTTCAAGCACCTGCTTATCTTCGAAGGCCTTGGCGTGCCCCCGCCCCAATTCGCGCATCTTCCTCTGCTCGTCGCTCCTGACGGCACTAAGCTCTCCAAGCGCAAGCACGGCCCGGTCGTCAGCGTGACCACTTACCGCGATGCCGGCTTCCTCCCCCAGGCCTTTGTCAACTTCCTTTGTCTGCTCGGCTGGTCGCCCAAAAACGATCGCGAGTTCATGCCTCAGGACGAATTGCGCGATGCCTTCACCCTCGAAGCCGTCAACCGCTCCAACGCCGTTATCAACTTTAGCGAGACAGCCCTGAGCTCTTCGGATCTCGCCCCTTTCGACCCCAAAGCCGTTTGGCTCAATTCCGAGTACATTCGCTCGCTGCCGGTCGACGAACTCAGCCGGCAGCTTGCGCCCTTCTTCGCGCAAGCCGGCTTTGAGACAACGCCAGAAAGAATCCTCGCGGTCACTCCGCTCATTCGCGAGCGCATCAAACTCCTTGGCGAAGCCGCCGCCGCTGCCGATTTCTTCTTTCTAAAAGAGCTAGCGCCTTACGACCCAGCCGAGCTGATTCCGCCCAAAGGCGGCGATGCTGCTATGGCCCTCCGCGTCCTCCAGCACGCCCAGGAAGTTCTCGCCAACACGACCTTCGATCACGATTCGCTCGATCAGGCTCTCCGCGCTGCGGCTGCGCAGCTTGGCTTAAAGGCCGGTCAGGCCTTCCAGCCCATCCGGGTCGCCGTATGCGGACGCAAAAACGCGCCGCCGCTCTTTGAAACCATGGCCGTTCTCGGCCGCGAGGTATGTTTGGAGCGCATTCGTCAGGCAGAAGCCAGCCTTGAATCGCTCGGCTGAGCGGCGGGTGGCCCCGGAATGACCATCCTAAAACGAATGGGTGATAGATTGAGATGCGGGCCACCCGCCGGACGGCTTCATCCCAGGTCCCAAAAACGGGATCTATGGCACCCGGCAACTACTGGAATGGACTATGGCTGGAAGAATCACCGGGATGGTTCAATACGGCAACTCGTTGGCGATTCTTACGGAAACTAGCATCGTTGTTACGCACGACAACGGCAAAGAGCCAAACGAATGGCCGAAGGAAGTGTTCTCCGATGTCGGGACCAACGATGAATTTGTGCGACAATTCGCTGACGAATTTATGGAACTGATGGGTGCGACGTCCATCGTTAACCCACGGCTTCAAGAAGTCAAGGACGCTTTCATGGAGGTGCTGATCGAAGGATTAATACCGGCCTACCTGAATCTGAAACAAATCCGGCTGGCGTCTGGGCGGCGGATTCCTGTTATCGAGCGGAGACAGCAGTTCGAAAACCTCTCGGGCGTATTGTGGCGCGCATACAAAACCCTGATGCCCAAGGCGACGATATTGCTAGGATTTGATCTAGGATTTTTGTTTATGAAACCCGCCAATTACAAAGCCGGAGAAATCGCCTTTCGCACCGCGCACCCTCAGCACGCACACATCGCGGACTTCTTGCAGTCGCAAAAAAGAAGCTGGCAGCATGGTTTGAAAGAATTCAGAAACGAATTTATCGAGCACCGGAATGTGGGCCGGGAGCAGTTCGCAGATTTCTACAAGACCGAAACGGCAGAGTTCCTCTTCGAGACGGTGTGGGAAACGATGGCGCGCATATTTCCAGTCTTCATCGCATCCCATTTCAACGGACCGATGACCATTGAGGAAATACCGCTTGCGGAGCGCGACCCCAATCATCGGAGTCGGTTCAGATGGACTCCAATGGGCAGATAAGCGTGAGGCGCTCATTTTTAACATCACCATCCCTGAAACCTGGGCACCGAGCTTTTCATCGCCTAGGAAGCGGGCCAAATAGGCCGATACCTGACAATAACGTAGCGAGATGAAATCTCCTCATCGGGTTCTTTGATACTCCAGCCATATTTCGATAGCTTAGACTTCCATCCGCGATGGATTATGTCGAAAGGGTAGAACAAGCTCGTTGGCATGTAATAGCGCCGGACATGGTAGGGGATATATCCATAAGGGAGGTGAGCCAGGACTATGAATCCGTTATAGTCCACATGAAGACCACGCATTTCCGGGCTCAAATGTTTCTTGTATTCGGACCACCACTCAGGGACGACTTGAACTTTCAAGTCGAAACCTTTCCAGCCAAGCTGAAAAACGAATCGCGGGAGCCAGAAGATCCTTGCCTTCGAATCGCCAAATTCAGCCGCGAATTTGAGAATGCCAGGAATCGTATCCCCAAACTGAATTGCAGAACGGTACTCGTCATCGGTACGGGTATTTCTACCAGTAAGTTTCAGTTCGCTTGCTGTCCGAAAGACGTACTCACGATAATGAACAAATAGGGCTGCGCTGATGGCAGTAAAATTGTACAACTCATAGGCGAGTTCGTCTTCATCATTTGGTTCCGTGCACTTCTCCATCCCCAGGTCTTCCCGAAGAGCTTCGAAGTTGACGAAGAATTGCACACCGTAAGGCTCGAAGGTTGCGACCTTATAGGCTTGATAGACCCACAAGGCAATAATGGTAAAGCAGACTCCGAGCAGGAGTGACGCTCGAAATGTGAAGCCACCGAAGTGATAAAAAACGACCATTACGGCCCCGGCTGCGAGTGCAAGCGCGAGAGCTTCAAGTAGCTGCCGAGCCAATCTCATAATCCCCCCTGCTACCCGATGTAGGTACCGAAGAACCCGTGACCCTGGTCAGTTGCCGCCGGAAAGCATTTGCGTCAAGCAGGGCAAAAGGAACCCAAAGATGGTGATGTGATTGGACGCGGGTGGCCCCGGTCTCAAAAGGGATTCTATCAAGTTGAGGGTGCCCCCGGTCCCTCGCTGTCACCCTCGCCGTTGGGGACAGGGGACTCCATGGCCGGGTGTCTGGGACACCGCGAACCTCAATCCGCTAGGCCGACGGCTTCTCCCATCCCAAAATATTCAACTTTTCAAACTCCTTGTTCTCTTTTTCCGTCCACTCTTTATCCTTTTCGAATCTCGCCTTCTTGCCACCCAGAATTTCTTCCAAACAGCGCAAATAATTTGCAGTTAATTAAGTGGTAAATATGACAATAAGCTCAACCGAATCAATATGTTCCACGTGGAACAACCTTAGTGAGTTCTCTCTCTTCCAAACTCCCAAATAACCCGCTCAATCCCGGATCTCCACTCGCCCTTTTTCGGTCCAAGTCAGATCAAAACCCGCACATTTCTGCCTTTTTTACAACATCTATTTCACTTTTCGCTGTACTCCTATGTGCACGGTGCATTGCCCTTCCGCCCACCGCCAACTGCATGTCAAGCATCACCCCGCAAGCTAGTGTCTGAGAATTCAAGCCTCCCGCAAATGGGATAATAAAAAGCAGCCATGACCAACTCGAATTCGGAAAGCTCAAAAGCTCCAAGTCAGGACGCTCCCGCTCCATCAAACTTCCTCCATGACATGATCGCCGAGGATGTTCGCACCAAAAAGTACGGCGACGCTGTCATTCAGACTCGCTTTCCACCCGAGCCCAACGGCTACCTCCACATCGGCCACGCCAAGGCCATCTGCATCGACTTCGGTCTAGCCGACGAGTTCGGCGGCAAAACCAACCTGCGCTTCGACGACACGAACCCTGAAAAGGAAGAGCAGGAGTACGTCGATTCCATTATGGCTGACGTGCGCTGGCTTGGCTTCGATTGGGAGCGCCTCTGCTACGCCTCTGATTACTTCGGGCAGCTCTACGAGTGGGCGTTGCAACTCATAAAGGCCGGCAAGGCCTACGTTGACGACCTGACCGCAGACGAGATTCGCCAGCACCGAGGCACCTTAACCGAGCCCGGCAAAGACTCGCCTTATCGTAACCGCACAACTGAAGAAAATCTCGACCTCTTTCAGCGAATGAAAGCCGGCGAATTCCCGGACGGCACTCGCGTGTTGCGCGCCAAGATCGACATGGCGTCACCGAATCTGAACATGCGCGATCCGGTCATGTACCGCATCCTTCACGCCTCGCACCAGCGCACCGGCGATGCGTGGTGCATCTATCCCATGTACGACTACGCCCACGGCCAGTCGGATTCCATTGAGCGCGTCACCCACTCCATGTGCACCCTCGAGTTCGCCGACCACCAGCCCCTCTACCGCTGGTATATCGAGCAGCTCGGCATCTTCCCCTCGAATCAGACAGAATTCGACCGCCTCAACATCACGTACACCATGCTCAGCAAGCGCAAGCTCCTCCAGCTCGTGCAGGAAAAGCGCGTAAACGGCTGGGACGATCCACGAATGCCCACTCTCCGCGGTCTCCGCCGCCGCGGCTTTACCCCCGAAGCGATCCGCGCCTTCGTCGCAGCTAGCGGAGTGTCTCGCACGAACGGCAGTACCGACGTCGAAATGCTCGAGCACTTCCAGCGCGACGACCTCAACCGCCGCGCCAGCCGCGCCATGGCTGTCTTGCATCCGCTCAAGCTGATCATCGACAACTATCCCGCCGGTCAGGTCGAAAACGTCGAAGCTGCCAACAACCCCGAAGACCCCTCCGCCGGGACCCGGCAGGTGCCATTTTCCCGCGAGATTTATATCGAGCAGGACGACTTCCGCGAGATTCCGCCGCCCAAGTACTATCGCCTTTCGCCCGGCAAAGAGGTTCGCCTTCGCAACGCTTATTTCGTAACAGCGCAAAGCGTGGTGAAGGACGCGGACGGCAACATCATCGAGGTGCACTGTACTTATGATCCAGCGAGTCGCGGCGGCAACTCCCCCGATGGCCGCAAGGTCAAGTCCACCATGCACTGGGTCTCGGCTGCTCACGCCATCTCCGCCGAAATCCGTCTCTACGACAAGCTCTTCGCCAAGGCCGATCCATTCGACTTGGAAGAAGGCCAGGACGTCCTCGACAATCTCAACCCTAACTCCCTCGAGATTCTTACCGGCGCTAAACTTGAGCCTTCTCTCGCCAGCGCCAAACTTGAGGACCGCTTCCAGTTCGAGCGCGTCGGCTACTTCTGCATTGATCCCGATTCCGCGCCAGGCAATCTGGTCTTCAATCGCACCCTCCCGCTCAAAGACTCCTGGGCAAAAATAGAGAAGAAGTCAGGAGCGTAAACAGGTCGCGATCTTAGAGGCTTCTAAGAGACCCGCTCAGAGCGGTGCTTTGTAAAAATGCGTAAAGCTGATGGTTCTTGTTTTGACAACAGATCTGCGCACACACGTGTCATTACGTTGGTAATGTATTCAGGCTACTCAAGGAGAGATATCTGAAGAGGTTACTTTTTGATAGTGGATTTCAGCCCGCAAAGCAAAACGGAAATTCCGGTTGGAAGCAGAAGTTCAAAATTGAAGGGTAACGTTACTTCCTAAAGTAACTCTTCTTGCAGAAGAAAGCTCAGCGCGTCTGCACTCAAGTTTTTCGGATTGGAAATTGGCGCACACCTCCTCATTCAATGAGATCGCCTCAATAGGCATTATCTAAATCTGAGAAAAATGTTTTGTGCCGTCGCAAACTGTGTCTCGATCGCGTATGACTGAAAGCGCTCGTCTTAGTTAGATTCTTGTCTCCAAATCGACGGACCTGCGCGACGCCACATGAATTGGGTCATCTCATGTAGTTCTCATTGACCTCTCATCAGTGATGCACGTGAGTTTCAAATAGCATGTCTTCGACTTGTAAATCGAGTAAACAGACAACAAATTCAGCTTGATATCAGTTGGCCCCTGGCGTGCTTATTAACTGCCGAGGCCTCACGATGAACCGTTGTTACTACCTATTTGCCTGTGTCTTGCTAGCAGGTTGCAACTCGTCGATGTCACCGATGCTTTCCCCTGGAAATGGCTCTGCGCCAACGATCAATTCGTTTGCGGCCGGACCGGAAAGTCTAACCCCCGGTTCCAGCAGCAGCACGCTGAGCTGGTCGACGAGCGGAGCGACGAGCGTTGCCATCACGCCCGGGACATTCACTTCCACATCGGCGAGCGGTTCAACGAGCGTGAGTCCAACGGTGACGACTACATATACCCTTACAGCAACCAATGCCGCTGGCTCAACAACAGCTACTGAAACCGTTACGATAGACAACACGGGAAGCAAGCCAACGATCAATTCGTTTGCGGCTGATCCGGGAAGCATGAACTCCGGCTCCAGCAGCACGCTGAGCTGGTCGACGAGCGGAGCGACGAGCGTTGCCATCACACCGGGGACATTCACTTCCACATCGGCGAATGGTTCGACGAGTGTGAGTCCAACGGCGACGACAACCTATACGCTGACAGCAACCAATCTTGCCGGCTCAGTCACATCTACGCAAACTGTTACCGTAAACATTCCAAGTGTACCAACCATCAGCGCCTTCACAGCCAGTCCCACAACTATCAACTCCGGTTCCAGCAGCACGCTGAGCTGGTCAACGAGCGGAGCGACGAGTATTGCCATCACGCCTGGGACATTCACTTCCACATCGGCGAGTGGTTCGACGAGTGTAAGTCCGACAGCGACGACAACCTATACGCTTACAGCGACCGATGCCGCCGGCTCAGTCACCTCTACGCAAACCGTTACGGTAAACACTCCAAGCGTACCAACCATCAGCGCCTTCACAGCCAGTCCCACAACTATCAACTCCGGTTCCAGCAGCACGCTGAGTTGGGCGACGAGCGGAGCGACGAGTATTGCCATCACGCCGGGGACATTCACGTCCACGTCGGCGAGCGGTTCGACAAGTGTGAGTCCAACGACGACGACCACCTACACGCTGACGGCAACCGATGCCGCCGGCTCAGTCACATCTACGCAAACCGTTACAGTAAACACGCCAAGCGCACCAACGATCAGCGCCTTTACAGCCAGCCCCACAAGTATTAACTCCGGTTCCAGCAGCACGCTGAGTTGGGCGACGACCGGAGCGACGAGTATTGCGATCACGCCGGGGACCTTCATTTCCACATCGGCGAGCGGTTCGACGAGTGTGAGTCCGACAGCGACGACAACCTATACGTTGACAGCGACCGATGCCGCAGGCTCAGTCACATCTACGCAAACCGTTACGGTAACCACTCCACCAACGATCAGCTCGTTTGCGGCCGGTCCTGGAAACATAAACTGCGGTTCCAGCAGTACGCTCAGCTGGTCAACAAACGGTGCGACGAAAGTTGCCATCACGCCTGGGACATTCACTTCCACATCGGCGAGCGGTTCGACGAGTGTAAGTCCGACAGCGACGACAACCTATATGCTGACAGCGACCGATGCCGCTGGCTCAGTCACATCTACGCAAACCGTTACGGTACAAAGTGCACCAACGATCAGCGCCTTCACAGCAAGTCCCACAAGTATCAACTCCGGTTCCAGCAGCACGCTGAGCTGGTCAACAAATGGAGCGACGAGTATTGCCATCACGCCGGGGACGTTCACGTCCACATCTGCGAGCGGTTCGACGAGTGTAAGTCCGACAGCGACGACAACCTATATGCTGACAGCGACCGATGCCGCTGGGTCAGTCACATCTACGCAAACCGTTACGGTACAAAGCGCACCAACGATCAGCGCCTTTACAGCCAGCCCCACAAGTATCAACTCCGGTTCCAGCAGCACGCTGAGTTGGGCGACGAGCGGAGCGACGAGTATTGCCATCACGCCGGGGACATTCACGTCCACGGCGGCGAGCGGTTCAACGAGCGTGAGTCCAACAGCGACGACCACCTACACGTTGACAGCAACCGATGCCGCCGGCTCAGTCACATCTACGCAAACCGTTACGGTACAAAGCGCACCAACGATCAGCGCCTTCACAGCAAGCCCCACAAGTATCAACTCCGGTTCCAGCAGCACGCTGAGCTGGGCGACGAGCGGAGCGACGAGTATTGCCATCACGCCGGGGACATTCACGTCCACGTCGGCGAGCGGTTCGGCGAGTGTGAGTCCCACAGCGACGACAACCTATACGCTTACAGCGACCGATACCGCTGGCTCAGTCACATCTACGCAAACCGTTACGGTACAAAGCGCACCAACGATCAGCGGCTTCACAGCCAGTCCCACAACTATCAACTCCGGTTCCAGCAGCACGCT
>Ga0181529_10007192_pt1 | contig 11157 bp, 13 predicted proteins | sample PEATcosm2014_Bin_36_FD_119763 | JGI IMG/M metagenome (GOLD analysis project Ga0181529, IMG submission 119763) | Peatland microbial communities from MTU Mesocosm Facility, Houghton, MI, USA - PEATcosm2014_Bin10_30_metaG | ecosystem: Environmental > Terrestrial > Soil > Wetlands > Peat | place... | reverse complement strand
TCAACTCAAGTCGCACCTGCGAAAGGCCGCCGAGCGAACCGCGCCGGCCCTCTGGGACCGCATCGGCCAATGCCTCGACGAAATCACCCCGCAAGCCTGCGCCAACTATTTCGCCGAGGCCGGATATGCGCCATCTTAGGCGGGCAGTGCTCTAGAAGGCCAAGGTATGTCCTTTGGCGTATTTTTCCAGCAGGCCGTCGAAGCGACTTAGGTAACTGAAGTCGTTCACTCCACGCCGAGTCTGCGCCTCCGTGACAAGCTCGACAATTTTGTCATTGAACGGAGTCTCCGTACCGCGCTCGCGGGCATAACGACAGATCACGCCATTGATGTAATTTATTTCACACTCACGACCTTTTTCCAGATCTTGCAACATGCTTGCTTTCAGCTTCGCGTGCGGCCTCCAGATCTTCCTGTAAAGCGGCATTTTCGCCGGAATATCGGCGGCGCTGTTCAGTTCGAAGGATTCCAGATCTTCGCCCTGCATCTCCACCAAGCGAACGCCGCGAGCGTGCGCCACGGCGATGCATTCGCTCGCGACGAACGCCAAACACGTCATGGCCTTGGGATTGTCGAGCACGTCGCCGAAGGTGCAGCCGAGCGCCGCGGACATGCCGCTGAAGGCGCAGTTCATCAGGATCTTGGTGAACCTTATCCCCATTAGGTTGCTGCGAATTTCGGTCTTGCCCACACATTCCAGGTGTTCTCTGACCACGTCGAGCCGCGGACGGACGGCGCCGTCAATCTCGCCGATTTCGAAGGCGAATTTCTGGACGGTTGCGTAGATGGAGGTGAGCGAGGAAACGCCCGGCTTCAGCCAAGTGCCGCCGAACTCGACCGCGCCGCCGATCGTTCGTTCGCGCCCGACGATCGATGCGACCGATTCTTCCGGGATGCCGTTCTGCAGCGTGCAGACGACGCTGTCGCCGCGCAAATGCGGCAGAAGTTGTGGCAGGACAATGTGATTGTTCGTCTGCTTCGTCAGCAAGAACACCAGATCGTATTCGCCGGCCATCTGATCCGGGGTGTACGCCGTCACCGGGACGTTCAGATCGATCGTGCCGGTTATGGTCGCGCCGGATGCGTTCAACGCGTCGATGTTGTCTTTATAGGAATCGAACAAATCGACCCGCTTGCCGCCCTTGGTTATCAGCGCGCCTATGATTGTTCCGAGCGAACCGATGCCGACAATAGCCGCCCTCATAATGGCTCTCCTTCAATCCCATTCGAAATGTTCGCATTTGTGGCGGCCTCGGGTTCGCCAACGGGGGAATGCGAGCCGCGCATGACAGCGCTCTTTACCGCCTCAACCCGCCTGACGCATCTCCGATTACAGCCCGAGCGGCAAGCTCAGCAATGCAACGCCGCCGACGACCGCCGCGTACAGGAACGTGGCGAACGTCTAGGGTCGAATATCCTGGAACCTCACTTTGTCGGCCGCAAGGAACGGTAAAGCCAAGAATGGCAGATCAGGTTCGCCAACTGGCCGCCGGCGCTGTCGGCATTGATTACATCAGCCGCCGGAACGCTCCATTGCTGGCCTGCCGGGACGCTGTACGGGGTTTCGATGACGACCTTCGATTCGCCCGGAGCAACAAAAAACTCCATAGTCGTCGTATAGATCATTATGATCCAGGAATAGGTTCCCGCCGTGGACATTGACAGGAACCGGTGGGTCATGACGCTCGTCAGTCCGGAATTGCTGATGACGCCGAAAGCGCCCGCATAGAGCGGAAACTGAATCATCACGCCGAACGTCGCGCCGACGCCCTGCTTCACTGACGCGGCGAAGCTCCGCTGCGAACCGTGCAGCAGCATGTCCAGAACGAAGAACGTGAAATTGATGATGTCGATGTCGATCTTGGCCACGCCGTTGAGCGCCACGAAGCGAACAACCCAAGTCAAGACTCCAACGCCAATCACCGTCGGCAGAATTCAGGACCGCTCCCACCGCGCGGCCGGCCGCAAATCGTTGCGTTCTTCCTCCACGGGCTCGAGCCCCATCGTTTGGCGCGGCGTCGGCGGCGCGGAAGAAGGCGCGATTCGACCTGTTTTCGCGATTTCGGGGCCGGAACCGCGCCGTTATGGAGCCGCTGACCCCTTACGTCGGGACGCGGCGGCGACGCGACAGAGGTCCGCCGCAGCCGTGGCAGGACGCGGCGATCGGCAGGCGTTTTGTCGCAGCGCCGCGCCGGCGCGGTTCGGCGAGCGCCTTGAGTCTCTCGCGTTGGGGAAATCCACCCGAGGCCGAGCGCGCCTTTGCGGCGCCCCGTCACCGATCGAAGCCGTGCTCGATTCGCCCGTAGACGTTTTCGGTGAAGAGATAGAATTGCCCGCCGATGAACGACCCCGTCAGAGTGACGACGAGGAAAATCGTGACGATCTTTGGCACGAAGGTCAGCGTCATTTCCTGGACCTGAGTCAGCGCCTGCAGCAGCGCGATCGCCACCCCGACCACCATCGCGGCGCCGATCGCCGGACCGGCGCCGACGATCACCATCCACAGCGCCGATTGAATGACGTCGAGCGCGTCGGCCTCGTTCATTGCACCGTCACGCCGTTGCCGACCGCCACCGTGTCGCCGTTGCTCAGCGTCGCCGTCGAGCCCGACGAAGTGACGGACACCGAGGTGATTGCGCCCGAATCCGTCTGCGCGCTTGTGGTCGCGTCCGGCCCCGAGATCGTTTCGCCGACCCCGATCTCGGCCTGCGTCAATTGCGACGACGTCAACAGCGACGCGAGCGTGGTGTTGGTCTGCACCGCTTGGCCGACCTGCGAGATCGTCGCCAACTGGCTCACCATCGCGGTCGGGTCCATCGGCTGGGTCGGGTCTTGGTTCTTCATCTCCGCCAGCAGCATGGTGAGGAAGTCGTTGTAGCTGAGCGAGTTGGTCGCCGCGGCGGACGACGCCGCCGCTGACGAATTCGCCGAGGCCGAGGTAGCGGACGAAGTGGCTGAAACGGTGGTCATGGTCGTTCCTTTCAGGCGGCTTCCGGCGTCTCGACCGGCTTGCCGTTGGGATACATTTCCTTCTCTTCAAGCGGGAATAGCGCCCTCAGCGCCTTCAGCGCCTCGAAATTGCGCCCGCGGTCGATCTGCCCGCCGATCGTCTTCAGGCCGGCGACGATCAGCGGGCTCTCGAACGCCTGCAGCGCCGACTCCATCAGCCGTCGAGACAGCGTCGTCGCCGCCACCGTCGTCCCCGGATCCATCAGCATCACCTGGACCGCAAAATAGATCTGCCGCAGCGGCGTCGTCGCCTCATCGGCCTGCATAACGTGGTTTTCCAGCAGGAACGTGACGTCATTGAGCAGCTCGATCGTCGCCTTGCGGTCGACGCGGATGACGGCTCCGTTGATGTAAAGCCGCTCGCCCGCGCGAAGCGTAATATTCATCGTTTCCTCACTTCAGTCCGTCGCGGATGATCTCGTTGATCTCGATGATCGGCGTCAGATCCTTCGTCTGACCCGCGCGGAAGCGGTCGATTTCCTTGTTCATCCAGATGCCGATCGAAACGATGCCGGCGCGCAGCTGCTCCGGCAGCTCGTTTTCGGGACTCCTGAGGTCGTCGAGAAAGATCGCCCACAGCCGTCGCAGGTAGAAGATCGCCTCGATCGCCTCGCGCGAGTTTTCCCCCTTGTCGCGGGCGGCGCGCAGCATGGCGATGACGCGATCCATCGCGCTTCGTTCTCGCGCCCGCATCACCTGGCGAGAGTCATCGACGACTTCATTGTAGGAAAACTCGTACATCGGCGTTTCCAGGGTCATGTGGGGAGATATTGGGCGAGGCTCATCTTCTGCAATTGCGCGGTGAGCTGGTAGGCGGTCTCGAGCTGGGTTTGCAGCGAATTGAGCTGGACGGCGACGCTGTTGGCGTCGACGTCGTCGAGATTGCCGATTTGCGTCTGCAGGATCGTCAGCTGATTCGACATCGAGGTCGTCGCGTCGGTGACCTGGGTCTGCGCCGAGCCCAGCGTCGCCTCCGTTGTCGTCAGCGAGGAGACTCCCTGATTGATCAGCGAGGACGCAGCGGTGACGACCGTCTGCTGCGTTTCAGTGCTCAACGAAGAGCCGCCGAATTCGGCGAGCATCGCGTAACCCTCGGCGAGCTGCTGGAAGCCGGGCTGGTTGGCGTTGGTCGAGGTCGTCGCCGATTCCCCCGGCGCGATCTGCGTCGTCACGTTGGCGCTCGAGGCCGACGACCAGTTGCTCGTCCAACTCGCGTCGCTGAACAGGTTGGCGAACGTTCCGCTGATGAAGCTCTGCATCTGCGAGGCGGAGATGTTCGCGGCGCTGGCCGAGGTCGGCGCGAAGCCGAACGTGCTCTGGAACGCCGCGTCGATCGCGGTCTTCGCCGCCGATGCCGTCGACGAGAAGTAGTCCGCCATTGGCGCGACGCTGCTGTTTTCGCCGCCGAACACGTACTGACCGTTGGAACTTGTATTCGTGTCGGAGATCAGCTCCTGCAGCGCATTGGTCCCGGTGTCCTGCAGGGTCGAGGCGGCGCCGCTCGAGCCGGCGGTCAACGAGGTCAACGTCGAGACCGCGCTCTCGGCGGTGGTGCGGATCGAGTCGAGCGCGGCCTGGGCCGTCTTGAGATTGGTGACGGTGAGGCTGTTGGCGGTGGTGAGCGATTGCAGCAGATTGGTCTGGTTGCGCAACGACAGCTCATAGCCGGACTGGTCGCCGAGCTGCAGGCCGAGGTCGGCGTATTGGCCGCTGCTCGCCTCGGTGGTGAGCTGGGTGAGCTGATTCTGCGCCCGCGTGACGCCGGAGAGCATCGCCGCGCCGAGGGAGAGAGTGGAGACCGTCGAGGTGGCCATCGGCTTCACACAGCGTCGAGCAGCGTCGTGAACATGTCGTTGACGGTCGTCAGCAGCTTGGCGGTCGTCGTGTACGAATTCTCGATGGTCAGCATGTTGGTCATTTCAGTGTCGAGATTGACGCCGGCCGCGTTCGACAGCGCCGTCGTGGCTTGGCTGACCACGGAATTCTGATAGTCGAGCTGATTGCTCGCCTGCTGGTTCTGACTTTGCAGCCAGCTCACCGAGGCGTCGGCGTAATCGCTGAGGCTCGACGACGTTCCGAGCCCGGCCGCCCCGCTGAAAGACTGGGTCGAGGTCGTAACGCTGATCATGTCCTCGATGCGGCCGGTGTAGGACGCGTCGCCGGTCGCGTTGTAGACGTAGTCGGACCCGTTTATGCCGCCGTCGCGCAGCAGATTGACGTCGCCGCCCTGCGAGGGGTCGACGGCGGCGTTGACCTCGATCTCGGACGCCAGGCCGGTCGCATCCGAGGTCGGCGGCACGCCGGTCGCGCCGGCGAAGGTGAACAGGCCGGGCAGCGTCGCCGCGGTCCCGCCAGTCTGATCGCTCTCGGAGAAGGCGCTGACGAGGCCGTCGGCGATCTGGTCGAGCTGGGCGCCGTATTGCGGGGCGACGACGTCGCGCAGGTTTTCGTATCCCGCTAGCGCGCCGGACTGGATCGCCATCGGCGACGAAGATCCAGTGATCGCCACCCCGTCGACCATCACCTGATTGCCGCTCACGCCAGCGGCGTACGTCGCGGTCGGCGCGAATGTCAGGGTGCTCGCTTGGCCCCCCTGGAACAGCGTCGCGCCGCTGTCGGTGTAGATCGACGTCGAGCCGTCGGGGTTGGAGACGGTCGAGATGCCGATTTCCTGCGACAATTGGGTGAGGATGCTATCGCGCGTGTCCTCGGCGCTCGAAATGTCCGCGCCGGTCGCCGTCCCCGAAACGATCGTCGCGTTGACCGAGGTGAACTGCGTGAGTAGCGAATTGACGGTGCTGACCGCCGAGTTCATGTCGGAATCGGCGCGCTCCTGCACGCTGTACACCGCTGCGGCGCCGGTGTTGAGCGACGAGGCGAGGCCCTGCGCGGCGGTCACCACGCCTTGCCCCGCCGACGTGCTGCTCGGCGAGGCGTCGTAGGTCTCGAGCGCGCTCTGCAGGTTGGCGAGCATCGCCGACGGCGAATTGCCGGCGGCGAGGACGCCGGACGAAGAAGTCGCCGACGAGCTGTCGCTCACCGTGTTGGCCAGCGTTGTCAAGCCGTCGGACAGAGCCTGCTGGTAGCCGGCCTGCGACGTCGACGCATTGACCTGTTCGATCAGCGCCGTGTTGGCCTCGCGCGTGACCGAGACGACCGACGCGCCGCCCGAGTAGTTCGTGACGGCATTGGCGATCTCGCGATTGTAGCCCGTCGTCGACGCATTCGAGATGTTGTTCGCGATGACCGCCGACTGCGCCGCGTTCGTGACGAACGCGGAGTTGATGATGTTGAGGGCGGTCGACAGACTCATCGTCTTGCCTCAGGCGGCCACGCACGCATCACGATTTCAGATTGTTGAGGATATCCAGAAGGTTGGCGCCGGTCTGGAAGACCTTCGAATTGGCTTGGTAGGCGCTCTGGGCCTGGATCATGTCGGTGAGCTCGGTGGCGAGGTCGACGGTGGAATCCTCCAGCGACGACGATGCGATCGAGCCGAGGCCGCCGGTGCCGGCGGTGCCGACGCGTATCGTGCCCGAGTTCTGGTTGGCTTGGAAGGCGTTGCCGTCGATCGAGGTGAGGTTGTCCTCGCTGGCGACCGTCGCCAGCGGGATGTCGTAGCCCGGACTCGAGACGCCGTTGCTATATTGGAAGTCGAGCGTGCCGTCGGAGCTGATCTTGACGCCGGTCAGCGAGCTCGCGGCGTTGCCGTTCGCCGTCGCCTGGTTGACAGAGAAACTGGCGGCGAGCTGCGTCGACTGGCTGAGATCGAGGCTCATGCCCTGGCCGTTGGGAACGTTGAAGGTGAGCGGCGAGCCGGCGGTCAAGTCGCCGTCGGCCGCGCTGAATGTCACGGTCTGGGTCTGGAGCGGACCGGCGGAGTAAGGGAACCCGCCCGAGGCGGACGCGTCGGCGGCGTCGTAGACGTCGACCTCCCAGGTGTAGTCGCCGGCCGCGTTCTTGCCGGTGTTGGTGAAGTAGACGTTGAGCGTATGCGCGGCGCCGAGGTTGTCGTAGACGACCAGCGAGGTTTCCTCGGTGTAGGTCGAGGCGGCGACGTTCGCCGACGGCAGCGTGCCGGCGTCGACCGCGGCGGTCGACGGCAGATTGACCGCCAGGGTCCCGTCGGTGGTCGGCGTCGCCGCCTCGCCCGAGGTGATGGTGTTGACCTTGACCAGGCCGGCGAGCGAGTTCGAGGTGCCCGACGACTGCCCCTCCTGGACGTTGTAGCCCATCAGGTAGTAGCCGGCCGAGTTGACCAGGTTGCCTTGCGCGTCGGGGACGAACGAGCCGTTGCGGGTGAGATAGAGATCGCCGTTGGAATCGGAGACGACGAAATAGCCGTCGCCCTGCACGGCGAGGTCGGTGGCGGTCGAGGTGCCGACCACCGAGCCCTGCAGCATGTTCATGTTGCGGACGCTCGCCGTGACGCCGCCGCCCGCCGACGAGGTGCTGCCGACTGCGTCGATGACCGTCGCAAACTCGGTCTGGGCGTCCTTGTAGCCGGTGGTGTTGGCGTTGGCGACGTTCTGGGAAATGTTCGTCAGCCAGGACGTGTCGCCCAGCATGCCGGACACGGCGGTGCCCATCAGACTCATCGGTCGCTCTCCTCGCGGCTCTACAACGTCACTAAACGATCGAACCCTTGCGCGAGGCTGATTGCCGCCATTCAGCTCACCGAACGGACCAGGCTGCCGACCAGCAGGTTCCAGCCGTCGACCAGCACGAAGAACAGAATCTTGACCGGCAGCGAGATCACCGAGGGCGGAAGCATCATCATGCCCATCGACATGGTCAACGCCGCGACGATCATGTCGATGACCAGAAACGGCAGGACGATCAGGAAGCCGATCTCGAAGCCGCGCCTGAGCTCGGAGATCATGAAGGCGGGGATCAGGATGCGCAGGTCGACCTTGGACCGGTCCGTGACCTCGAAACTGCCGCGCGAGAGATCCTCGAACAGCGCGATGTCCTTCTCCCGCACCTGGGAAAGCATGAACTGGCGGAACGGCTCGGTGATCGCCCCGAAGGCCTGCTCCTGCGAGATGGTGTTGTCCATCAGCGGCTGCAGCCCGTCGCGCCAGGCCTTGTCGAAGGTCGGCGCCATGACGAAGAAGGTCATGAACAGCGACAGGCTGATCAGCACCAGATTGGCCGGCGCGCTCTGCAGCCCGAGGCCGGTGCGCAAGAACGACAGCGCCACGGTGAAGCGGGTGAAGCTGGTCACCATGATCAGCAGCCCCGGCGCGACCGAAAGCACGGTCAGAACCGCGGCCATCTGGATGATGCGCGCGGTCGCGGTCGCGCCGCCATTGGGCACCAGCTGGCCGAGATCGACGGTCTGCGCGGCGGCGGCGCCGGCGGTCAGGGTCAGCGCGAGCGCCGCCAGGGCGAGGCGCCTCATTGCACCACCAGCGTTCGGATGATGAGCTCGCTGACCTTGCCGCTGGAGCGGATCGCCGCACGCTCGTTGAGATCCTGGCGGATGTTCTCGAGCCCGATCGGCCCTTCGACCTGCGACAGCGCGACGGTGTGCAGGTAGGCGAGCTCGTCGCCGGCGATGTCTTCGGCCAGCGTCTCGGGGTGCTGGACCGTCTTGGCGTCAAAGACGATCGAGGCCTCGAGACGGATCCAGGTGTCCTTCGGCGTGCCGAGGTTGGTGACGATCGGCGGCATTTCGAACAGCCCCGACGCGGCGGGAAGCACGCCGCCGGGCGTCGGCTCCGCCTTGGCCGCGGGCTCCGGCGCCGGCGGCGGCGGCACGGCGAACAGCGCCCCCATCGCGCCCGCCATCGCGGTCACCACCAGCGTGGCGAGGACCGTCTGCAGAAGCGACGGCGCGCCAGAAGCGACGGGCGGCGGCGGCGGCGGCGCTTCGCCGGGCGTCAGGTCGGGGAGTTCGGGTAAGTCGGCCATGGCGCTGTCTTCAGTAGGGTTTGATGGAGTCCCAAATCTGCTGACCCCAGTTCGGCTGCTGCACGTCGTTCAGGCGGCCGCGGCCGCCGTAAGAGATGCGCGCTTCTGCGACGCGGTCGTAGGAGATCGTGTTGGCGCGCGAGATGTCGGTCGGTCGCACGATGCCGGCGACCGAGAGCTGACGCAGTTCGTAATTGACCCGCACCTCTTGCGAGCCGCTGATGACGAGATTGCCGTTGGGCAGCACCTCGGTGACCACCGCCGCCACCGAGACCTGGATCTGCTCCTGGCGGTCGATGTTGCCCTGACCCTGGGTCGACGAGGTCGACGTGCCGCCGAGCAAGGAAGTCCCGGGCTGCGAACTGCCGCCGCCGGAGCCGCTGGTGGCGTGCGAGAGACCCCAGGTGTTGGTGAAGTTTTCTGAAGAGGCCAACGATCGGTCGGTCGCGTTGTCGAACTGCGCCTTGTCGTTGATCGAGATGATGACGGTGACGATGTCGCCGACTCGCGAAACTGTCTGGTCGGTGTAGAGATTGGCGATCGGCCGCGCGATCTGGCCGGTTGGCGTCGGATCGACGCCGTCGCCGATGCGGCCGGCGGCGAGGCCGCTGCCGATCGGCGACATGCTCGGCTCGCGCATGAACTCGCTCGGATTGATGGCGCCGCAGCCGGCCAGCGTCGCCGCCAGCCCGACGACCAACAACGCCTTTCGCTCCATGAACGCCATCACGATTTCTTTTCAGGCGCCGCGGCGGCGAGGATCAGGCTGGTCAGCCTGGCCGCCCGCGCCGCGTCCATTTGGTCGAGGATGGAACTCGCCGCGTTGACTTTCAGCTTGTGCAGGATCGAGACCGCGGTCGGCTCGTCCATGGCCGCAAGCTGCGCCGCGGCGGCCTCCGGATCCATCTTGCCGTAGATCGACACGACGTCGTCGCTCGCCGAATTCAGCAACGCGTCGCGCTTGCTCACCCAGTCGCGGGTTTCCGCCTCCGCCTTCTCCAGCTCGGCGACGCGCTGCTTGATCTGCGCGTCGAGTTCGTTGAGGCGGCGCGTCTCCCAGGCGATGCGCGCTTCGGCGGCGACCGGCGCGACATTGGCGCAATAGCGCGAAACGCCGGCGTCGGCGCTCTTGTCGGGTTGGGGCGCGGCCGGTTTCGGCTTGCCGTCGTTCTGCGCCGCCGCGGAACCCGCCAGCAGGCAGACGAGGACAGTCGCGCCGATGGCGGCGTGGCGGGAAACGGCAAAAACCATGGCGCGGAGTCGCTAACGGACCGAGAATGGCGAAAGTCTGCCCGCCGCGCCTTGCGCCGGGCTGACCCGCTCTACTGCACCACGAGGTCGGCCTGCAGCGCGCCGGCAGTCTTGATTGCCTGCAGGATGGCGATGATGCCGCTCGGTTTGACGCCGATTCGATTGAGGCCGTTGACCAGCGTCCTGAGACTGGAGCCGCCGACGATCGCCACCTGCCCGCCATCCTGTTCGGCGTCGATCGTCGTGCGTGGCTGCTCGACGGTCTTGCCTTGCGAGAACGGCGCCGGCTGCGACGCCACCGGGGTCTCGTTGACTCTGACCGACAGCGTGCCGTGCGTCACCGCCACCGTCGAGATCTGCACGTCCTGGCCGATGACCACGGTGCCGGTGCGCGAATCGATGACGACGCGCGCGACGGTGTCCGGCTCGACCGGCAATTCGCCGATCTCCGCCATATAGCGGGTGACGCTGATCTCCGGCGGCCGGAACAATTCGACGGTCCGGTTGGTCGCCTCGAACGCCGAACGACGACGGAAGCGGCGCTGCGAATAGGCGTTGACGGCGTCGACGATGCGCACCGCCGTCGTATAGTCGGGGTTCTTCAGTTCGAGGGTCATGCGCAGCTCGTCGGGCGGCGGCGGCACTTCCCGCTGGATGATCGCGCCGTTGGGAATCTGGCCGGCGGTCGGAACGCCTTGCGACAAGGTCTGCGCCTGGCCGGCGACGTCGAAGCCGGTGACGGAGACGGCGCCCTGCGCGTCGGCGTAGACGAAGCCGTCGCTCGCCGAGAGCTGGGTGAGCAACAGCGTTCCGCCCATCAGCGAGCTCGAGTCGCCGAGCGAGGAGACGGTGATGTCGAGGCGTGAGCCGACGTCCACGCCGGCGGGCAGGTCGGCGGTGACGATCACCGCGGCGACGTTGCGGTTGGCCAGCGTGCTGTTGCGGACGTTGATGCCCATGCGGTCGAGCATCGCGCCGAGC
>Ga0181529_10007189_pt1 | contig 11159 bp, 12 predicted proteins | sample PEATcosm2014_Bin_36_FD_119763 | JGI IMG/M metagenome (GOLD analysis project Ga0181529, IMG submission 119763) | Peatland microbial communities from MTU Mesocosm Facility, Houghton, MI, USA - PEATcosm2014_Bin10_30_metaG | ecosystem: Environmental > Terrestrial > Soil > Wetlands > Peat | place... | reverse complement strand
TCGACTGCGCGAAGCACGTCGCGTCGCCTTCGCCTCCAGCTTGAAGTGCGTCGATTTCTGTGCGGGCGATAGCGAAGAACCCGGCCCAAGCCGGCGTCCGGGTGCGGCCGTAAGGTGATCCGATCAGCGAACAATGCTTCGCCGCGCCCCGGCTGACGGAGTCAATCGGACTTTGACCTGATCCGGCGGCAAGATCAGATTGCCTTCCTCGTCGACGATCCAGACGAAAGCAGACCTGTCAACGGCGGTGGAATAGTCGGCCAGCGGGGCGGCGAGATTTCCGGCCATGCGATGCGCGGAGGCTGGGGCGGCCGCGAGCGAAGCGCGCCCCCGTGGCGCCGTAGATGCTATGGGGGAGCGGCGGAGGCATGGCACCTTCGGCGCTGTTGGCTACCGAAGGAGCGCCGCATGTCGCAGTCTTTCGACGCAAGTAAGTCTATGTCCACCCTCGACCCCGACAGCACGCTGATCGTGGTGATCGAGATGAGCCTGACGAAGTGGCTGGTCGCCGCGATGGTTCCCGGCATGGCCCGCCAGCCGCTCAAGAAGATTGACGCCGATGCGGAGGCGCTGTCCCAGCTTCTTTGTCGTTGGCGGGGCGAAGCGACTGAGGCCGGGAAAACACTGACGCGCGTGGTCGTAACCTATGAGGCGGGGCGGGACGGATTTTGGCTGGCCCGTTGGCTGCTGGCCCGCAATTGCGAAGCTTATGTCATCCACGCTTCGAGCGTGGCGGTATCGCGCGAGCACCGGCGGGCCAAGACCGATCGCCTCGACACGGAACTCCTGATGCGGGCTTTCCTTGGTTGGCTGCGCGGCGAAAAGGGTCACTGTCGGATGGCGGCTGTTCCAACGGTGGGCGAGGAGGGCGCGCGTCGGCCGAACCGGGAGCGCGACAGCCTTGTCCGCGAGCGGACACGGATCGTGAACCGGATCAAGGCCGTTCTTGCCTGTTTTGGCCTCAGCGGGTTCAAGCCGACGTCGCGCAAAGCAGCAGACAAGTTCAGCGACTTGCTCACGCCGGAAGGAATGTCGCTGCCAGAAAACACCCTCGGCGAGCTGCGTCGCAATTATGCGCGCATGCGGATGCTGACCGAGCAGATCCACGAGATCGAACGCGATCGGCTATCGCGACTCGCGGCCGCGCCGCCGACTGAGAAGAGTCCGCCCGCGATGGTGCGTCTGCTTGCTCGCGTCGTTGGCGTCGGCGTCGATACGGCGGACATGCTGGTTCACGAGATTTTGTCGCGCGGATTGCGCGACCGCAGGGCTGTGGCTCGCTACGCCGGCCTCACCGGTGCGCCTGACGAGAGCGGGAAGCGGCGGCGTGAGAAAGGGCTTGCCCGCGCGGGCAACGCCCGCGTTCGCTTTGGCATGATTCTTCTGGCCTGGCGCTTCCTTCAGTTCCAGAAGCAAAGCCTCCTCGCCCGTTGGTTCGAGGAGCGAACCCGCGACGGCCGGCCAGGCACGCGCAAGACCATGATCGTCGCGCTCGCGCGGAAACTGCTCATCGCCTTGTGGAGGATGGTGACCGTCGGAGTCGTCCCGGACGGGGTCGTCATGCGCCCCGAGACCTGACCCCAAGGAGTTTTGACCGCCGAACTGGTCAATACCGAATCCGAGGTGGCGGTGACCCGGTCGCTCACATGGCTCTTATGCCGCGCCGTAGAATGGGCCCGCCGCCTCGGAGCCTCGCCGCTGATGCGCATGGCTGCATCATGGTTTTGATCCGCAAGGATCGACCGCATACAAGCTTGTGGCACATCGTCCGTGCCTACGGCGGGCTCCCCTCGGATCAACCTTGGTCTGTCTCGGATCGCGTGGTGCAGAGGAAGCAAGAGGTGCGATGAAGAAATGACGGTCAAACAAAGAGATTGACACGAACCGGCCCATACAAGCGAGCGAGCGGCCGCTAAGGCGCTGTGCTTGATGCAGCCTTACGGGGACTGGTTGTTGGGAGCGGCGGGATGGTCGTGCGCCGCGGCAACGACAGCGTCCCGGTCGGCGGCGGTGGCCTTGTTTTGCTCCGCCCCGGCGGCTCTGCGCCGCCCGGTGGATTGCTTGAGGCGATAACTTTCGCCGTTCAGCTCGAGAATGTGGACATGGTGAGTTAGCCGATCCAGCAGCGCGCCGGTGAGGCGCTCGGATCGGAAGACGGTCGGCCATTCCTCAAAGGGCAGGTTTGATGTGACGATGATCGAGCCGCGCTCGTAACGTTGCGAGAAGACTTCGAACAGCAGCTCAGCGCCGACCTGAGAGAGTGGGACGTAGCCGAGTTCGTCGACGATGAGCAGCTTGACGTTTTGCAACTGCGTTTGAAGCTTGAGCAGGCGCTTCTCGTCACGCGCCTCCATCAGTTGCGAAGAGAGCGCATGAGCGGTGACGAAGAGGGTGGAGAAGCCGCGTTGGCAAGCGGCGGGCCCGAGCGCCAGCGCCGCGTGAGTCTTCCCGGTCCCGCTGTTGCCCAGCGCGATGACGTTCTCGCGACGAGCGACTACTCGCAGCGGGCGAGTTCCAGCACGAGCATCTTGTTGAGGCTGGGGATGGCGGCGAAGTCAAAGGTGTCGAAGCTCTTGACTGCCGGGAACCTGGCTTCGCGGATGCGCCGCTCGACGACGCGGCGCTCGCGATCGAGAAGCTCAAGTTCGACGAGGCGGAGCAGGTAACGGACATGGTCGACGCCGTCGCGGGCGGCCTCGCGCGCAACCTTCTCGTGTTAGCGCAGGACGGTCGGCAGCTTCAGTTGTTTGAGATGATGGGCGAGCAGCACCGCAGGCACGGCCGCCGTCGTGCCGGAAGGGGTCGAATCGGCCTTGGTCATCACGCCGCCCTTCCAGAGAGCAGCGCGGCGTAGTCGGCGGCCGCCGTGGTCCTCACGGTCGCCGTGGGGAGATAGGGATAGGCCCGCGGATCGAGCCTGGCCGGTCGTCCCTCGATCCGGGCGACCAGGAGCTGCTTGACCGCGTCGAGGCCGATCACGCCGCGTCGGATCGCCTCGACGATCGCCGACGCCACGACCGCCGGCGGCGCGATCTCGGTCAGGCGCAGAATCTGGATGTACTCGCGCTTGCCGGCGCGGCCCGAGCGCGTCTCCAGAAGCCGGCGGATCTCGGCGAAGGCCGGCGGCAGGCTCCAGTTCTGCAAGGGCGCGGCCTGATCCAGCGCTCCAGGCTTGGTCTCGATCAGCGGCAGGTAATGGCGCGGATCGCAGACCATGTCGCCCGGCTCGTAAGATCGCGGGTGGCGGGCGATCTCAACGCCGTCGGCGACAATCGCGACCTCGTCGACGAAGCCCTTCACCAGCACCGTCGTGTAGGCGTGCGCCGTGGGAACCGAGTAATCGACGTTCCGGTAGCGCACCAAGGCCGTCGAACTGACCCGACCGGGCCGCATATCGCAGGCCTCGAAAGCGCCGCTCGGCAAGGAACGGAACGCCGCCAGATCGGCCAGGAGCCGCTCGCCGATCGGCGTCGGGTCGCGGCCCGACGCCTCCTTCAGTCGGGCAAGACATCGCCTCTCCAACGCCGCGTTGAGCGCGGCTGTGTTTCGGCGCGGTGTTTGACACCAATCGGCGCCCAACTCTGACCCAATCCTTCGTCGAAATCGGGAACAGACATAGTGAGTTGCAAATCAAGAGGCGGAGCCGTGTTGGACGCCGATTGGTGGGTCAATAGCCAGGCCGAACCACAGCGAGCTGGCACATGCCTACAAGCCAGCACCGGCGGTCTATGGATCGGCCTCCACCTATCTCGGGTTTGCGCCGGGCGAGATCATGATGGTCGCGGCGCATAAGATCGACCTGAAGGCGGCAAAGGCGGCGGGATTCAAGACGGCCTACATTCCCAGGCCGATGGAGATTGGGCCCGCGACGAGGATCGACCGATCGCCCGAACCGTTCATCGACATCACCGCCGAAGGCATCGTGCAGCTGTCCAGCGTGCTTCTCGGCGACCGGTCTCACAAGGCAGAGCGGCATGTCGACCGATAGAGCATCTCGCCCCACGTCCTGCAACAGAGTGCCGCCGAAGCGCTTCTGCGCCGTGGATGGCAAGACTATGGCGTATGTGGAACAGGGCGAGGGGCGGCCAATCGTCTTCGTCCACGGCAACCCGGCGTCGTCCTATATCTGGCGCAACATCATCCCGATCGTCGTTCCCTTCGGGCGCTGTATTGCCCCGGACCTTATCGGGATGGGCGATTCCGCGAAGATTGAAGGTGACGACCCGCTTCGCTACAGCTTCCAGGAGCATAAGCGATTCTTCGAAGGCTTGCTCGCATAGCTGGGGGCTGCCGAGGATGTTATATTGGTCGGCCAAGATTGGGGTGGTGTTCTCGCCATGGACTGGGCCAACCGTCACCGGGCTGCCGTGGCCGGCATTGTGTATTTTGAAACCATCGTCCGCCCACGGGACTGGGACGAAATGGATCCCTCCGTACGGGATATGTTTGAACACCTGCGCTCGCCCGAGGGCGAAGCCGCGGTCCTGCGCGACAACCTGTTTGTCGAGCGATCCTTCAAGGAGCGGATCATCCGCCGTCTGTCCGACGTGGAGATGGCGGAGTACCGTCGACCCTTCCTGACGCCGGGCGAGGACCGGCGACCGACGCTGACGTTTCCACGCGAACTGCCGATTGAGGGCGAACCCAAAGACGTGGTCGAGACCGTCGAGGCCTATCGGTGATGGATGGCCGGGAATAGCGCACCGAAGCTGTTCATTGACGGTGAGCCCGGCGCGATCATCACCGGGGCCATCCGTGCATTCTGCCAAACCTGGAAGAATCAGAGGGAGGTCCGCGTGATAGGACGGCATTTCCTACAGGAAGACTCGCCGCAGGAAATCGGGGAAGCGATCACTACCTGGCTGCAAAGTTTACCGCGCGAGGCAGTCCGGTCGGCCGGGTCCGCAACGGTCCGACTGGGTTGAAGGCGGCCAGGGGGTACCCGGCCACGTCGGCTTCACAGGATTGATGATGTGCGGCTGGTCCATAGCGCTTGCGGTCGAGTGCCCGGCGCCGCCGCCACCGTAAACCTGTAGAGGTGTGCAGGGGCTCTGCCCTTAGGCTGGTCGAACACCCTGCCCCGGTCGGATGCCGCTCCTCCCAGCCAAGGGAAAAGATAGCGGAAAACTCTAATTCCAAACGGTCCATCTTTCAGCGAGCAGATCAGTCGTCCTAGTGAATGACTATTCGACCGTAATGCCGCGCGCGCAGCCCCGTTCAAACTGAAACTTCACCCCCAAGGCCTCAAGAGCGACTTGCAAGCTCTGCAAAGTGCGACCGTGAGGCAAGCGCGCGCCGCGTTCATAGTCGGCGATGGCGCGCCTTCCAACGCCTGCCTTCGCGGCCAATTCGTCCTGCGAGATTTCCAGCCAAGCGCGTGCCGCACGCAGTTGGGCGGCGGATAAGCGGAGTTCCGGCACCGTCGACTCACCAATCAATTCTTTACCATGAAATGATACGTCACGACCCACTATCTTGCAAAATGGTACTGAATGTATCACATTGATTGCAGCAAGACCGAATACGGAGTACGGGGCCATGCGTTCCTTCAGCCCAACCTATTTCCAACCTGCCGCAATCGAAAACAACGGGTCGGAAAGCGCCCTCGTCGATGTGGCGCGTCAGGCAGTGACGGCTTCGCTCAAGGCGGAATTTCGCCCCGACCCGTTGTTCCACCCCGAGATATCGAAGCTTTTTTCCGTGTGCACGTCGGTCGCGATCCGGCACGGGCCGCTGATCGAGCGGGCGATCGCCGAGGCGCTCGAGCGCAACAAGCTGACTGTTCTGCGCAACGTCCACGTCCCGGTTACGCATGGCGCCTTGGCGGTGGTCAGCTCGACAAAGTACGAGCAGATCGCCAACCAGCAGTTCGACTTCGACGAGCACGATATCGCGGACTATGTCGACGCTGACATCATCGCTGTCGACGAAAAGCGGAAATGCGCGGGCGCATTTTCGGTCAAGCGCGGCGGCGGCACGGCCGGGACGAAGAAGCGCACCAGCGACGACCGGGCGCTGCGCGCGATGGGCTTCACGCTCGCCTCGTGGCTGCGCCAGCAAGGCTATCGGACGGTCGACTCCGCATTGGCGATGGTCATCGACTACTACGGGCAGTCGGGGTTTCCGAAAGATATCGCCCTCGACCGTACTGAACTCGACGACTTCTTCGAGCTGTCCATCGTTGCTGGGGTTGAGCGGATGACGGAGGCAATGCGGGCGGCGATCGACGCCGAGACGCAGCGCCTGCTTCAGCCGATCCTGCGAACGATGACGCCGCCGCTGCCCAAAAAGCCGTCGGCGGCGCCGAGGCCGACGAACAAGGGAAGGCTGAATCCGCCGCGTCGGACCCGTCCGAACTGGGGCGGCAACGCCCTGGCGTCCGTCGAGATTGTGGCGAGCGGCCGGAGGTTCGCCGCCGGCGACCGCGGGAGTTAGCTGGCTAGACCCTCAACCGACGCCGCCGCGAGCGGCCCTCGCCTGATCTGATCCCGAAAATCCCGGAACCAACCAACGCGCCCAAATGGAGCGCGAACGATGGGAGTTTGTCATGTCGAAACACGAGTTCATCGAAGCGCCGGCCGAAGCCGAGCCGCTCACTTGGTGGCGCCAAGTCTGCGCCGACGCGCTGGGGCCGCGCGACGCCGCGCATATTCGCCGCGGCCTGAGGCGCGTCTCGATCTTCGGCGAAGCCGGATGGCCTGACGCCGTCCGGGGAGTCGCCGCCGAGGCGATCGGCGTCGCCATCCGCGTCGCCGTCAAGCAGCCCTGTGTCGAGGAGGTCGTCGACATCGCGATGAGCGCCGTCGTCGCCGCGGCGATCGACGGCGACCCCGCGGCGCGGGAATTCGTGGCGCACACGTTGATGAAGCGCGCGGCGAGCGACGCGGTCGCGGCGATGCTCGCCAAATCGTGGATCGCCGCCAACCGCGCCGCCGAGCGCGAACGCCGCCTCATTGAGGCCCGGCCGCAGATGCGACGGCCCCGCAACCGCCCAGTCGCCTCGTTCGGCGGCATGGCCCGGCGGTGAACCACGGGTCGTCAACTGGCGGTCGAGGGGTCGGACTCGATCGAATCCTCGGCCGCCTTCTGAGCCTCAATCCAATTCTCTGATCACTGCTGGAGACCTGTCGTGACCTTCGTTTCCTACCTGCGCGAACATCGGCGTCGCCGGATTGACCCGGACTACGACACATCCGACGCCGTGACGCCCGAACAGATGCTGCTGGCGATCCTGCTCGACAAAGCCGGGTTCGCGCCCGCGGCGGTCGATCCCGGTCGTATCGTCATGCTCTGCATCGATCGGGAGCTGCACCAAGCGGTCATCAGGCTGCTCGGCGAGATCGCGGCCGACCGCAATAGGGCGAAAAGCCCGGATTGGTCGACTGAGAAGAACGACGTTGTCTTCGCCTGGGGCGGGCGGACGGACATCGACGCCTTGCTGCTCCAGACCGCCAAAACCGGTTCGGCCTTCATCGTCCTCAGGGGCGCCGACGACGACGGCCGCGTCCCTCCGAACACCAGCCAGGCTCTGGAGCGGATCTATCGCGCGCCGCATTGCACCGAGGCGATCGCCGAAGAGTTGATTTTCCAAATGCTGGATGCGCGGGTCTCGGTTCCGTCCGGCGAGTACCTCGTTGCGCACATGCTCATCGCCCTGCGGCCGTCGACAACCTCGGCCGACGAGGCGCTGAGCCTGCTGCTCAAGCTCACGGACTGCGCAAAGGAGGAGGTCGATTCGTCCGGCCTGGCCGAGGCCGACGAGGACGCCGACGAGCGGTCGATGGGCAAGGAGGAGAAGGACGGCGAAGCCGAGGTCCAAACGCCCGCCTCGCCGACCGAGCCGACCGTCATCCGGCTGCGCGATCTCGCGGGCTATGGTCCGGCCAAGGATTGGGGCATGCAGCTCGCCGCCGATTTGGCGCTCTACCGGGAAGGGAGTCTGGCTTGGGTCGACGTCGACAAGGGCGCTTTGCTCTCGGGGCCGCCGGGATGCGGCAAGAGTTTCTACGCCAAGGCGTTGGCCGCCGAATGCGAAGTCGAGCTGATTGAATGCAGCTACGGCGACCTGGAGGCCAAGACCGGCAGCGGCAATCTGATCGTCAAGGCGATCAAGCAGATCTTCGCCGACGCGCGGAAAAAGGCGCCGTGCATCGTATTCTTCGACGAGATCGACTCGATCGGCGCTCGCGGGTCGCGCTCGCATAACAGTGGCTGGTTCGACGCCATCGTCAACGGCGTTCTGGCCGAACTCGACGGCGCCAAGCCGCGCGACGGAGTGGTGGTGGTTGCGGCGACCAATCGGCCGGAAGCCGTCGATCCCGCGCTGCTCCGCCCCGGAAGGCTGGAGCGCCACATCGCGATTCCGAAGCCGACGATTGCCGATATCCGCGGGTTCGTGCTGCACCATCTCGGCGAAATCGACGGCCTCGACCAAGCGGCGCGGGCCTGCCGCGGCAAGTCGCCGGCTGAGATCGCCCAAATCGCCCGCGAGGCGCGGCGCGCCGCACGTCGGGAAGGCCGCCAAGTTGAGGGAAAGGACGTCGAGGCCATCGTGAGGGCCGACTTTGGGCGGAGCGAGGAGACGGATCGCATCATCGCCGTCCATGAAGCCGGTCACGCCCTGGTTTCGGCTGCGCTCGGCGTCGGTCTCAGCTCGCTCGACGTCGATCATTGCGTGACCTTCAATCTATCGTTCGAGACGCTCAATCTCGCCGACATCGAGCGCCAGATCGCGATTGGCATGGCGGGCCGGGTCGCCGAGGAGGCCCTGATCGGCGGCGCGACCGCCGGCAGCGCTAGCGACGTCGACAGCGCCACCCGATTTGCGCTTCACGCCATCATGTCGGGCCTCGAGGGCCCGCCGATCCCAGTCGGCAATGTTCACGGCGAGGTGGCGACCGCCCTTTCGCGCCCGGGCGTGCGTGAGCGCGTCGACAAGATGCTAGCCGCGGGCCTCGACCGTGCGCGCGAAGTCGTCGCCAAGCGTCTCGGCGACCTGCGTCGGCTGGCCGACGCGGCGCAGAAGGACCGCTATTTGGAAGGCGACGAGATTCAAGAGATTGTCAGCAGGCGCGATGTGGCACGCCGTCGCGCCGATGTGAATGGAGAGCGTCGAGTGCGCTGAGAGTCTGTCGGCGAAGGAAGAAAACGCGATGTCGTGGAGCGAGCTGGCGGCGATGTCCGTGCAACACCTGCCTGGCTGCAAAATCGGGATTGGGGGTTCTCCCAGGATTAGAGTTGAAGCTTGTCAGGGCCGACACCGAGATCGACCAACTGGTCGTGCAGCCGCGCGGATTCCCGCTGCTTGTCGTGCTGTCAACGAGCACTCAATCGGGGCGCCGATCTTCACGGCGACCAACGGGTCCGGACCGACGTCGACAGATGTGACCGCGAGGAATGATCTCGCGACGGTTGGTGCGTCCCGGCCATCAACGCGATGGAATCCGAAATCGTGTGGCCAAGCAATTCGATCTCCACCGGACCGGGTGCCACCACCGCCACGCACACGTCTTCGGTCGCGACTTACTTGCGGAGGCTCTCGGTGATCGCGTGCATGGCGAAATTCGCGCCACAATAGACGGTGTGATCTCCCTGGACATTTCTGCCGGCGATTGAGCCGATATTGGCGATCGTCCCTTGACTGTTATTCAGCGCGAACTTTGAGCTGTTCGTTTCGCTTGGGATCAATAGTTTACTGTGCCGATCGGCGTCGAGACCCGTCGCCAAATGACGAGTACGGCGCTGAAGCGACTATCGTTCGGACTGGGATGTGCGGACGTCTGGGGGCGTCCTGATCGGCAACCTCCCGCCCATGCAGATGGCTCCCGTCGTATAGCCACGCATAGGGGGACCAGACGCACTCGATCTCGATCAGCACGTCAGGCTGCCATCTCTGCGTCGCCGCTCGAAATGCCTCCGACTCGATTGCGCGTGAAATCAGGTCGTCCATCTGGAGAAATAGTTCGAGCGAAGGCATCCATCCTTCCGGTTGCACGGCCATCGGATGGTCAGGCGAGCAGCTAATGATTAGACAAACCCCTCTGAGGTGAGCCACAGCGCGAATGACGAGAGGCGTGCCGGCTGTCAGCGAAGACCCAATTGTTGGCTCTCGCACCACGTGACCATCTCGCACGGCCTTTGCGAAGAGATGCCGATGTCCACGATGGGGATCCAAAGACGCGTAGAGATCTGCACCGGCCAGCAGCAATGGCACGACGGCAGGCGCCGCGGATTGCGCGAGTTGCCGCAGGTCAGGCGGGTTTCTGGAGATTGTGCTTGTCATCTGGTCGGATCCCTTCTTTCGTTTGGCGCAACGGGAGCGCGGCAAAGGCGGCGCCAGGCGGGCGGAGTCACTCCATCTCACCGCTGTCGTCTGGAAAGTACTTTTCGAGCCACCTAAGCACTCGATCGCGAGCCTTCTCGTCGCCGGCCTGAGCCTTTCGTATTTCGTCGGCGAGGCTGTCGGTCATAAACGCACTCGGCGTAACGCCATTGGCCTCGCAAGCCCGCCTCAGGGCGGTGCGAAAACCCAAAGATCCTTTGGGGCGGCCAGCCGGGTTTCCGCTTTGGCCCTTTTGGAAGCGCGTTGAAATAGGCGGGGCGCCGTAGCCGACTTTCGCTTCATCAGGCATCAGTAGTCTCCGAGGATGGACGGATAAGACGGGTTGGGATGACCGCTCTACGGCGGGTGAAAGGCTTCGCGTTTGCCAAATCCCTGTATCTTTCCCTGTTCTCGGTTCTGGCCGGCGGCTCGAATCTGACGCGTCGCGATAGGCGAATGGTTGCGACGATCAGAAGCGCGACCTGATAGGTTGAATGGCGCATGACAGCGAGCAGGCGCCCAACCTTCGTCTCTTTGGGGGTTGCCTGCCATGCACCTCATTTCCTCATGCTCCCAAGTCGCCAACACAGGGCGATCAGTCGGCGTCTATTTGTGATTACGTGCGCTGTGATTGGCGCCCTTCGGCTCCGCTATGAACTGTCGCTCAGCGAGCAGCCGCTTCCGAACGCGCGCGACCTCGGCGCTGTCAGGTTCGGGGACAGATTCGAGGCCGACCGCGCCGCCTCGCCTGCTTCGGCCATAGTGATGGGTCGACGTTGCGTCTGATGCCTGTCCAAGCAGCGCAGCCACCGACGCTGCGCCGCGTTCGAAGTCCTCT
>Ga0181529_10007188_pt1 | contig 11160 bp, 7 predicted proteins | sample PEATcosm2014_Bin_36_FD_119763 | JGI IMG/M metagenome (GOLD analysis project Ga0181529, IMG submission 119763) | Peatland microbial communities from MTU Mesocosm Facility, Houghton, MI, USA - PEATcosm2014_Bin10_30_metaG | ecosystem: Environmental > Terrestrial > Soil > Wetlands > Peat | place... | reverse complement strand
CTAGCGAAGGCCGCCGAACGCGCGGCGGGAAAGAGCTCATGAGCGCACCGCAGTTTATTCGCTGAACCGGCTGACGGGCGTGGCAGAATCCTCCACGTCCGACCAGACGACCAAAGCACGCGCAGAAGACAAACGGCGGCCCAGACCAGGCCCTGGCCCAGACAGAACGGGCTTCGCTGCAGCCGCGACAATGACACGGGTGAAACCGAGCACCTCAGAACCGGAAGTCAAACCATGAACGCCATCTCCCGCCTCTTTCAGCCCCGCAGCGTTGCCGTCATCGGCGCCTCCAGCGACGCCACCAAGACGGCCGGCCGTCCCGTAGCCTATCTGCGCAAGCACGGCTTCGCGGGCGCGATCTATCCGGTGAATCCGCGCGTCGACAGCATCGACGGGCTGCGTTGCTATCCCGACATCGCCTCGCTGCCCAAGGCGCCGGACGTCGCCATCGTCGCCCTGGGCGCCGAGCGGGCAATCGGCGCGGTGCGTGAATTGGCCGGGCGGGGCACCGCCGCGGCGATCGTGCTGGCCAGCGGCTACGGCGAGACCGGAGAGGCCGGGCGCCGCCGCCAGCAGGAGCTGATCGCCGCCGCGGGGAACATGCGCATCCTCGGCCCCAACACCATCGGCCTCGTGAACCTGACCGACGACATCCCGCTGTCGGCGAGCGGCGCGCTGGAGATGGATCACTTCCCCGCGGGTTCGGTCGGCCTCGTCTCGCAAAGCGGCGGCATTCTCGGCGCCCTGCTGTCGCGGGCCGCGGCGCGCGGAATCGGCATGTCCAAGCTCGTTTCGACCAGCAACGAGGTCGATCTCGAGTTGGCGGACTTCATCGACTATCTCGCCGACGACGAGGCGACCAAGGTCATCGCCCTGTATATCGAGACGGTACGCAACCCGGCAAAGTTCCGCACCGCTTGCCTGAAGGCGGCGCGTGCAGGAAAGCCGGTTGTTGCCTTCAAGGTCGGCCGATCGGAGGCCGGCGCCCGTGCCGCCGTGTCGCATACCGGCGCAATGGCGGGCGCCGATCGGATGTACGACGCTTTGTTTCGCCAAACCGGTGTCATCCGGGCGGACACCTTCGCTGATTTCCTCGACATACCGGCCGCCCTGGCGAGTGGGCGCAAGCTGCAAGGGAAACGCATCGCCATTCTCACGTCGACCGGCGGTGCCGCCACGCTGATATCCGATGCTCTCGGCGTCTCGGGTTTCGACACGCCGGCACCCGATCCACAAACCGCCGAACGGTTGCGCGCATTGCAGACCGGCGACGAGGCGGCACTGGACCGCAACCCGATCGACGTCACCCTTGCCGGGCTGAAGCCGGATCTGTTGCGAAGTGCGATCACCACGCTGCTCGATAGCCCGACCTACGACGGGCTCGTGATCATCGTCGGTTCGTCGGCGCTGGCCATGCCGGAACTCATGGCCGGAGCGATCAAGGACTGCATGCCGAAGAGCGACAAGCCGATCCTGGCCTATGTCAGCCCGCATGCGCCCGAGCTGGCCGCCCTGCTGAACGAGCGCGGCGTGCCGGCCTACGTGGCTCCCGAAAGCTGCGCGGCGGCACTCGGCGCGATGGTGCATGTTGCAGACTGGAAGGCACCGGCCGCCGACGTGTTCGCTTCCGCCGCGGTGTCGATCGCCGATCTTCCCACCGGCTCCCTGGACGAGGCGCAGGCGAAGACATTGTTCGCCCGGTACGGCGTTCCCTGCGTGCGCGAACGGATCGTCTCCACGCCGCAGGAAGCCGAGGCGGCCGCGCGGGAATTCGGAGGCCGCGCGGTGCTCAAGATCCTGTCGGGTGAGATCACCCACAAGAGCGACGTCGGTGGCGTGGCGGTCAATGTTCCCGCCGAGCAGATTGGCCAGCGTCTCGTCGCGATGGCGGAGGAAGTCCGCGCCAAGGCGGGTAGTACGCCCACGCGCTTCCTGGTCCAGGAGATGGTGACCGGCGGTACCGAGGTGATCGTCGGTTTGCATCGGGATCCGCTAGGCACAGCGATCCTGCTGGGTATGGGTGGCACCCTTGCGGAGCTGTTCAAGGACACGACGCTGCGGCTGCTGCCATTGCACGGCGGCTTCAGCCGCGAGGAGGCGCTGGTGATGGCCCGCGCGTTGAAGACCTGGCCGCTGCTCGATGGCTTCCGCGGGCGACCGAAGGCGGATGTCGAAGCCCTGGTCTCGGCCATCGTCGCCTTCTCGCGCATGGCCGCGGACCTGGGCGACCGGCTGATCGAAGCGGAGATCAATCCGGTCTTCGTCCTGACCGAGGGACAGGGCGTGCGCGCGGCGGACGGCGTCGCCGTGCTCGCGCCCTGAGAGCTCGAGTAGTCCAAACCGCAACGCAGCAACGCCAACGGGACGACCAGCATGACAGACCAAGTCCGTATCGAGCGCGAGGGCGACGTCGCCCTCGTGGTGATCGACAACCCGCCGATCAATGCCGGCTCCGCTGCCGTTCGCCGCGGCCTGCTCGCGGCGATCGAGGAGGTCGCGCGCGAACCAGCCGTGGTTGGCTTGGTGTTGATCGGCGCCGGCAAGAGCTTCATCGCCGGCTCCGATCTTCGCGAGTTCGACCTGCCGTTGCAGGAGCCCCAACTCCCCGCCGTGATCGCGGCCATCGAGGCCTGCCCGAAGCCGGTGGTTGCCGCGTTGCACGGCGCGGCGCTGGGGGGCGGCTATGAGCTGGCGCTCGGCTGTGATGCCCGCATCGCCGCGCCGGGCACCCTTCTGGGGCTGCCCGAGGTGACGCTCGGCATCCTCCCCGGCGCCGGCGGCACCCAGCGCCTGCCCCGCCTTGTCGGCGTGCCGCGGGCGATCCGGATGATCTGCTCGGGCGAGCGCGTCACGGCCCAGGCCGGCGTTGCCGAGCGCCTGGTGGACGCGATCGCGGAAGGTGACCTCAGGCAGACGGCGGTTGCATGGGCGCGCGAGCACGCCGGCCGCAAGGATCGTCTACGCGACCGCCCGGTTCCGGCCAGCGACGACGCCGCCGTCGCGGAGGCGACCAAACAGGCGCTGCGTGCCGGCCGCAACCGACCGGCCGTGCGGGCCGCCATCGAGGCCGTCACCAACGCGGCGCACCTCGACTTCGACGAGGCATTGCGGCAGGAGCGGGTGTCGTTCCAGGAGCTGCGCGTATCGGCCGAAGCAAAGGCACTGCGTCACCTCTTCTTCGCCGAGCGCGAATCGGCGAAGCACCCGGCGCTCGCCGGCGTGTCGCCACGGCCGGTGGCGCGTATCGGCATCATCGGCGCGGGCACGATGGGAGCCGGCATCGCCATCGCGGCACTCGAAGCCGGCTTCCAGGTGCTGCTCGTCGAGCGGGACCAGGAAGCGCTCGATCGGGGCCACAAGCTGGTCGACGACCACTTCGCCTCGCGCGTGCGGGCCGGAAAGCTCGACGCCGCCGCCGCCGCGGAGCGGCAGTCGCATCTGACCGCCAGCACCGAATGGGACCTGCTGGGGAGCGTCGACCTCGCGATCGAGGCCGTCTTCGAGGATATCGAGGTCAAGCACGACGTTTTCCGACGCCTCGACAAGGTGGCGCGACTTGGCGCGGTGCTGGCGTCCAACACTTCCTATCTCGACCTTGACGCGATCGCCGCCGTAACCGCGCGCCCGCAGGACGTGCTCGGCCTCCATTTCTTCAGCCCCGCAAACGTCATGCGGCTGCTGGAAGTGGTTCGCGGCGCCGCAACCGCACCCGACGTTCTCGCCACCGGCCTGGAGGTCGGAAAGCGACTCAAGAAGCTGCCAATTCTCACAGGGAATGCCTTCGGCTTCATCGGTAACCGCATCTATGCGGCCTATCGCAGGCAATGCGAATTCCTGATCGATGAAGGTGCCTACCCGGAGCAGGTGGATGCGGCGCTGGAGGGCTTCGGCTTTGCGATGGGACCGTTCGCGGTGGCCGACATGTCCGGCCTGGACATCGCCTGGCGTATGCGCAAGAGCCAGGCCGCGACGCGGGATCCAGCGGCGCGCTACGTCGACATTCCCGATCGCCTCTGCGAGGCCGGACGACTCGGGCGCAAGACCGGGGCCGGCTACTACCGCTACGAGGAAGGCACCAGGGGGCGCTCAGTCGATGCCGCTGTTCATGCCCTGATCGACGCGGCAAGAAGCGACAAGGGAATCACCCCGAGGTCGATTGACGAGGATGAGATCCGGCGTCGTGCCCTGCTGTCGATGGTCAACGAGGCCGCGCTGCTTCTCGCCGAGAGAGTGGCGCAGCGGCCGGGCGATGTCGATCTCGTGCTCACCAACGGCTACGGCTTCCCGCGCTGGGAAGGCGGGCCGGTGTTCTGGGCGCGTACCCGTGGAGTTGCCGCGCTCGAACAGGATCTCGCATGGCTCGATGGCCTGAGCGGTCCCGGGTTCGTGCGGGGTGACGTGCGGTATCTCCTGGACGGGGAAACCTGACCATGTATGCCACCGAGGTGCTGGCGGAGTTCGGCGCCGCATGCAGCGGCCGCGCGCTCACCCCCTCGGTGGAGCGCGCCGCGAAGCGCGCCTTGGTGGATTGGTACGCCTCGGTATTTCCTGGCTTCGAGACCGTACCAGTCCGGCTGCTGACGAAGACGCTTAGCGCGGATTTCGGGCCGGAGCGAGTTCCGTTGGTGGCCGGTGGGCAGACGAATGCGCGCACGGCCGCACTGATCAACGGCGCCGCGGCGCATGCCGCCGAAGTGGACGACAGCTTCCGTGAAGGGATGTATCACCCCGGCGCCGCAACCATCGCCGCGGCGCTGGCGGCAGGTCAGGAAGTCGGGGCGGACGGCGCGGCCTTCCTGCGTGCTGTCGTGGCCGGTTATGAGATTTCGACGCGTATCGGCGTCGTACTCGGGCGGGCGCACTACCGCTACTGGCACAACGCGGGAACGGTGGGCACATTCGGTGCCGCTGCGGCCGCCGCCTGCCTCTACGGGCTCGACGCCCGCGCCTACGCGCACGCGCTGGCCACCGTGGCCACTTTTGCGGCCGGGCTGCAGCAGGCGTTCCGGATGGATTCGATGTCCAAACCGCTGCACACCGGACGCGCCGCGGAGGCTGGCGTCCTGGCGGCCGCCCTGGCCCGGCGCGGCCTCACCGGATCGCTCGACGTGCTCGACGGAAGCGATGGCCTCGGCCGCGCGATGAGTGACGGCCCAGATTGGTCGAGCGTCGGTGCGACCCTCGGGCAGATCTTCAACATCGAGCGTCTGACGTTCAAGAACCACATCGGCTGCGGTCACACCTTCCAGGCGATCGACGGTGTGATCGAACTTCAGCGCAGTGCCGGACTTGCAGTCGCCGAGATCGCGCGGGTTCGCATCGGCACTTATAAGCCGGCTCTCAACATCGCGTGTTACGGATTGCCCACCACCGCGAACGAAGCGCGCTTCAGCTTCCCCTTCGTGGTGGCAACCGCCCTCATCCACGGCAGCGTCCGGATGGGTGCGTTTGAGGCAAGTCGCCTCGCCGATCCGGAGATCCGCTCTCTGATGCAGCGGATCGAGGTCGTCGTCGATCCTGAGCTGGACGCGTTGTTTCCCAGACAGCGCGCCGCACGCATCGCCATCGACTGCCACGATGGGCGTCGCTTCCAGCACTTCCAGCCTAACCGCAAGGGCGATCCGGAAGACCCGCTGACCGACGACGACCTGACCGGGAAGTTCCGCGAACTGGCTTCACCGGTGATAGGCGTCGACAACGCCGACACGCTTCTTGGCCGTTTGTGGTCCGCCGAAACGGCGGCCGCACTGGACTGGTGAGCACCGATGCCGGCGAGTTCCACACAGGGAGAGCGGCTATGACATTACAAGCCTTCATCTGCGACGCCGTGCGTACGCCGTTCGGGCGTTACGGCGGCAGCCTGTCGGGCGTTCGCGCTGACGACCTGGCTGCTGTGCCCCTCAAGGCATTGATGGAACGGAATGGATCGGTCGACTGGGAGGGCATCAGCGACGTCGTCTTCGGCTGCGCCAACCAGGCGGGCGAGGACAATCGCAACGTCGCCCGCATGAGCGCCCTGCTCGCCGGACTCCCCGTCAGCGTTTCCGGGTGCACTGTCAATCGCCTGTGCGGATCCGGCTTGGACGCGCTTGGCACCGCCGCCCGCGCCATCCGCAGCGGCGAGGCCACCCTGATGATCGCCGGCGGCGTCGAGAGCATGAGCCGGGCACCTTTCGTCATGCCGAAGGCGACCACTGCCTTCTCGCGCGACGCCACGCTCTACGACACGACCATCGGCTGGCGCTTCGTCAACAAGTTGATGCAGGCCCAATATGGCGTCGATTCGATGCCGGAGACCGCCGAGAACGTTGCCGTCGAGTTTTCCATCGACCGTGCGTCACAGGATCGCATGGCGTTGGCCTCCCAGCAGAAGGCGCTCGCGGCGCAGAAGAACGGCGTGTTCGACGCCGAGATCGTTTCCGTCTCGGTTCCCCGCCCGAAGGCTGAACCCGTCGTCGTCGCAAAGGACGAACACCCACGCGAGACCACGCTGGAGGCGCTGGCGAAACTGCGGGGCGTGGTACGACCGGATGGCACCGTCACCGCGGGCAATGCCAGCGGGGTCAACGACGGCGCTTGTGCCCTATTGCTCGCCGATGAGAAAACCGCCGGGCGCCATGGGCTCGTACCGCGCGCCCGTGTCGTGGCCATGGCGACCGCGGGCGTGCCTCCCCGGATCATGGGGATCGGCCCAGCACCAGCGACGCGGAAGGTACTCGCGATGACCGGGCTGGGTTTGGTCGACTTCGACGTCATCGAGTTGAACGAAGCCTTCGCTGCGCAAGGGCTTGCCGTGCTTCGCCAGCTCGGTCTGGCAGACGACGATCCGCGCGTCAATCCGAACGGCGGCGCCATCGCGCTCGGGCATCCGTTGGGTGCGTCCGGCGCACGGCTGGCGACGACGGCCGTCTACCAGCTGCACCGGACCGGCGGCCGTTACGCGCTCTGCACGATGTGCATCGGCGTCGGACAGGGAATCGCCGTCGTCCTCGAGCGGATCTAACGGCCAACAACAGCCCATCAAGCCGGAGCAGGACCGGAAGGAGGAAGCATGTCTACGTCCAACGGATTATCGGTCGATCTGGGAAAGGGAGCGGGGCGGAACCTGGCGTTCCTGGCGCTCGGACTGGTGTTGATGGCCGCCATCATGCTGGCGCCGACGCCGGTCGGTCTTTCCCTCGCCGGGCAGCGCATTCTGGCCGTCATGGCCTTCACGATCCTGATGTGGATCACGGAGGCCATCCCCTACGGCACCAGCGCCATCGCCCTGGTGTTCCTGATGATGATGTCGCTCGGCTTCTCGCCGGAGACCGGAGTCAGTGGCCTGCCGATCGGAACCGGCAGGGCCATTCCCCTCGCGCTCAGCGGCTTCTCGGACAGCGGTTGGACGTTCGTCGCCGCGGGCCTGGCGATCGCCGCCGCGATCACCAGCACCGGCCTGGCAAAGCGCGTCGCCTACATGATTCTCAGGCTGGTCGGCCCTGGGGTGAACGCGATGATGGCCGGGATCATCATCACCTCCTTCGCGCTGACCTTCATCATTCCCTCCGTCATCGCGCGCGCGGCGACGCTTGTTCCGATCGTGCTGGGCCTGATCGGCGCCTTCGGTCTGCGCACGGACAGCCAGATCGGCAAGGCCATGTTGCTGCTGGCCGGCATCCTGCCTTCGGTTACCGGTGTCGGCGTGCTCACCGGCGCGGCGCCCAATCCCGTTCTGGTCAGCTTCCTCACCGGTGCGGGGCAGCCGCAGATCAACTACACCACCTGGCTCATCGACCTGTTTCCCTACACGGTTGTGTACGCGGTCGGCCTCTATTTCCTGGTCGTGCGCCTGTTCAAGTTCGAGTTCACCGAACTGCCGGGAGGCCGCGAATATCTTGCCGGGCGGATCATGGAGCTCGGCCCGATGTCGGCCGCTGAGAAGCGGGCCTCCGTCATCATGGCCGTGACCATCGCGCTGTGGGCCACCGACTGGCTGCACCACATCGACCCGACCGCGGTTTCCGTGCTGGCCGTCCTTCTCCTGGTACTCCCCTATACCGGGGTGACGAGCTGGAAGGACCTGTCCAGGCGCCTCGACTGGACGACGATCCTGCTGTTCGGCGCAGGCATTTCGATGGCGAGCATGTTCACCAGGTCCGGTGCGGCGACCTGGGTGGCGAAGGTCGTCTTCGTCCAGTCGGGAATCGGCAGCCTGTCGGTGACCGCGCTGGCTTTCTCCGTCTTCGTGATAATGTTCTTCGTCCGCTTCTGCTTCACGTCGATCACCTCCTGCCTGACCGCCGTCACACCGGCGATCATCGGGTTCCTCGTGACCCTCAACAGCCCGTTGATCCCGGTGACCGGAATCGTCCTCGGCGCGTCGCTGGTGGCGCAGTGCACGGCGATCATTCCGGTCACCTCGGCCCCCGCAATGATCGCCTACGGCGAAGGCGGCTTCACCACGCGGGACATGATGAAGCTGGGGATTCCGCTGGTGTTCGTGATGTATGCCCTGATCCTGGTGGCGATGTTCGCCTACTGGCCGCTCCTCGGAGTTTGGCATTGAACCAGGGAGAAAACCACATGCGGCGCCGGCCATGATCCCGGCGCCGCCGGATTTCGAACGGGAGGCGAGTGAGCCGCGCGCCGGAAACCCGGTCGCCCACGATCGGTCCGGCCGCGGCTGAACAGGGTCATTTCGGACCGGCCCGCGTCGTGCGCATTTCAAGAAAGGCCAACCACCGATGAACATCCACGAGTATCAGGCAAAGAAGCTGCTGGCGAAGTATGGCGTCGCTGTGCCGAGGGGAGGTGTGGCCTGTACCGCCGCGGAAGCGCTAGAGGTGGCGAAGGATCTGGGAGGAGATCTCTGGGTCGTCAAGTCCCAGATCCATGCCGGCGGACGAGGCAAGGGCACGTTCAAGGGCCGCGAGGACGAGGGCGGCGGTGTACGCGTCGTCAGGTCGGAACAGGCCGTCTATGACAATGCCGAAACAATGCTAGGGCAGATCCTGGTGACGCGGCAGACTGGTCTGACCGGCAAGGCCGTCAACCGGATCTACATCGAGGAAGGCTGCGACATCGCACGCGAGTTGTACCTTGGCATGCTGATCGACCGTGCGACCAGCCGCGTCACCATCATGGCCTCGACCGAAGGGGGGATGGAGATCGAAGAGGTAGCGTCCAGGAATCCGGAGAAAATCCTGAAAGTAGCCATCGATCCCGTACAGGGCTTCCAGGCCTATCACGGGCGGCAAATCGCCTTCGGGCTCGGTTTGCAGGGCAAACAAGTGGGTACCGCCGTCAAGTTCATCCGAGCCCTTTACGCCGCGTTCATCGGCCTTGACGCTTCGATCGTGGAGGTCAACCCCTTGGTGGTGACCGGTTCGGGCGAGGTGATTGCGCTCGACGCAAAGGTTAACTTCGACGACAATGCGCTGTTCCGCCACAAGGACATCGAGGAGCTGCGCGACGAGTCGGAAGAGGCCCCAGCCGAGGTGGAAGCTGCCCGCCACGCCCTCAACTACATCAAGCTGAACGGCCAGATCGGCTGCATGGTCAATGGCGCCGGTCTGGCCATGGCCACCATGGACATCATCAAACTCTATGGTTGCGAGCCCGCCAACTTCCTCGACGTCGGCGGAGGTGCAACACAGGAACGGGTGAGCGCGGCGTTCAAACTCATCCTGTCCGACCCGAACGTCGAAGGCATCCTGGTAAATATTTTCGGGGGTATCATGCGCTGCGACGTCATCGCTGAAGGCGTGGTGGCCGCTGCCCGCGGGGTGAATCTCAACGTGCCCCTGGTGGTTCGTCTGGAGGGTACCAACGTCGAATTGGGCAAGACGATTCTGTCGCAGTCCGGCCTGCCCATCATCGCCGCCGACAATCTGGGAGATGCCGCCGAGAAAGTGGTCAAGGCCGTGAAGGAGGCTCAGTGATGGCTGTTCTCGTCAACAGGGAAACTAGGGTCATCTGCCAGGGGTTTACCGGCGCCCAGGGAACGTTCCATTCCGAGCAGGCCATTGCCTACGGGACCCGGATGGTAGGAGGCGTGACTCCCGGCAAAGGCGGGACCACACATCTGGGCCTGCCGGTGTTCAACACAGTGGCCGAGGCCAAGGCTGCGACCGGAGCCACGGCAAGCGTCATCTATGTGCCGCCGCCCTTCGCCGCCGACGCCATCCTGGAAGCCATCGACTCCGAGATTGAGCTGGTCGTGTGCATCACGGAAGGTGTTCCGGTGATTGACATGCTGAGCGTCAAGCGAGCCTTGCAAGGGTCCAGGACCCGTCTCATCGGACCGAACTGCCCCGGGGTGATCACACCCGGCGAGTGCAAGATCGGCATCATGCCTGGGCACATCCATTCCCGCGGCGTCATTGGCATCGTGTCGCGCTCGGGCACGCTGACCTACGAGGCGGTGGCACAGACAACGGCCGCAGGCCTGGGGCAGACCACGTGCATCGGCATCGGCGGCGATCCGATCAACGGCACCAACTTCGTCGAAGTCATCGAGCTGTTCCTGGCGGATCCCGAGACGCAAGGAATCGTCATGATCGGCGAAATCGGCGGCAGCGCCGAGGAGGACGGGGCCGCGCTGCTGAGGTCGTCGAAGGTGAAGAAGCCGGTCGTGGGCTTCGTCGCTGGCGTCACAGCCCCACCGGGGCGGCGTATGGGCCATGCCGGGGCCATCATCTCGGGGGGGAAGGGAGGCGCCGGCGACAAGATCGAGGCGCTGAGGAGCGCCGGCGTGGTTGTGGCCGATTCACCAGCGGCATTGGGTAGCACCATGCTCAAACGCCTCACGACGTGACGGTGGTCCCCGGCCGGCTCGACGATACTTCCTCCACTCAGTAGGGCAGTCGTGCATAGATCTGCGCCGCCTTCCGTTGCCGGATGGTCTCGCGGTTGAACATGAGCGGCCTCCCGCGGTCCTTGTTATGGCAGCCTGACGATCAGGGTAAGACCGCATGTTTGCTGAGCGGTTGCGGTGGCTCGCCCTGCGTATGCGAGGTTGAGCGAGGATTGCCCGGGTGGGCCGGGCCGAGCCTCGACGCATAGGGAACGAGCCATGAAGACAGGGGGGAGATTGTCATTAGGATCGATAGCGCCAAGGTGCGAAATGCCGTTGCGGTGGCGGAGAGCGGCCAGGACGGGAAATCCGGTATCTGGGTG
>Ga0181529_10007185_pt1 | contig 11164 bp, 6 predicted proteins | sample PEATcosm2014_Bin_36_FD_119763 | JGI IMG/M metagenome (GOLD analysis project Ga0181529, IMG submission 119763) | Peatland microbial communities from MTU Mesocosm Facility, Houghton, MI, USA - PEATcosm2014_Bin10_30_metaG | ecosystem: Environmental > Terrestrial > Soil > Wetlands > Peat | place... | reverse complement strand
TCGAACAAGGCCACCGCGCGTGCGCCGAATATCCTATGAATCAAAACGGCAAGCTGCGGTCCCTGCGGCTGGCGCAAATCAAGCAAAAGCGAACTGCGGCTCAACTCATACAACTGCTCCATCTCCGCGCGATGGATAGCCGCCTCTTTTGCAACCTGTATTCCTCGCCCATGCAATCTGCTGATCGCGAGCGCCGTCACCTCGAACGTTACAAGCGCTACAAAAATCCCCGAATTTTCAACTTCAAAACTAAAAAGTGGCGGCTCAAAATAATAGTCAAGCAAAAGTACCGCCAGAAGCGACGTAAACGACGCCGTCAAGAAGCCGAAGCGCGACGCTACGGCCACAACAATCAACAAATAGAGAAAACTGATCGTCAGCAGGTTAATCTGAAGCACATACCCGGCCCAGGTCAGCAGACTGAGAGCCACACTGGCCATGAGGCACTGTGCCAAGGTCCGAAGTTTTCCCGGCAGTTGCATCGACCCCAAGACGACTGGATTTGCCATCTGCCTTCCTCTGGCCGATTTCCCGGCGACCTAACCAGAGCTTAGCTCGGATGGTATGAAGAAGTTATAAAGAGTAAATTTAGATAATTTGTAAATGACGGAGGGAGCGAGTCAATCAACCCAGCTCCCTGCGCTCGATAGGAGACGACGGCGTTTTCTCAGCCAAACTGCTGTTTTCCAACGCGTTTTCGCGCGGTTATGGGGTATTAGTTGCTGCCAAGCGGCGGTATTTCGCTGCAATCTCCCCGGCCTCAGAAGCCTTATAGATGTAGTACTCGTAAAGGTTGCGTGCCGAGTCTACAGGCCGTGGATACTTAGCTGCGACGCTCGTGACGTTCTGACCTAAACGCGCCCATTCCTCCTTCTCTTCGGCTGCTTTTTGCAGATAGTTATTTTGCCGTTCGTTATAGTAGCTTGCAAGAGCGGCGTATTGAGCCGGCGCGTGTGCATTGAGCACTAACTGCTTTAGCTGCGCCTGAGTGTAATGGGCGCCATTTCCCGACGGTGAAGTCGTGCCTTGCGCGGCTCCAACAGCCGCGAAAGCGAGCGACAGAAAACACGTTGTCAACAGGCTGCGAGTCATATACTTGCCACCTCCCATAGTTAAGTGTCAAAGACAAAACGTGAGGGGTGCATAAAGAGAATGATAAGAATTAAATTGTTTTTCAGCGATGCGACAGCCTGGAGATGCGCGACCGGACCAATGACTTAGTAATACGTTTCCCGCAATGCCCGCGCGTCCCGCACCAAGCCAAGAAACCTGCTGGCCAACTCATGGATGCGGTCATCCTGACGGAAATGCAGAGCCTCTTTGGGAAGCAATTCCCCGCCCAGGCCAATTGCGGATGCTCCGGCCTGAATAAAGTCGAACGCCGTCAACTGATTCACGCCGCCCGTGGCAATCAACGGGATTTGGGGAAGCGGCACCTTGAGTGCGCGCACATATTTGACGCCTCCTATATGCCCCGTAGGGAAGATCTTGATGAGATCCGAACCGGCCTTCCAAGCCGCGATGATTTCGGTCGGTGTCAAAGCTCCCGGCAGCACTACGACATTGACCGTGTTTGCATAGGCCACCACCTCCGGAATAAACCCGGGATTGGTCAGGAATCTGGCTCCGGCATCGACGCACTGGCGTGCTGTTTCCTCATCCAATACGGTGCCGGCGCCTACTGCCATATCCGGGTAGCGTTTCGCCAGGTCGTCGATGACGTCCAACGCGCCAGGCGTGGTCATGGTGATCTCGACAACCGGGATTCCTGCCGCGTAGACAGTCTCTGCCGCATATCGCGCCAGTTCCCGTGAATTCACACGCACAGAAGGCAGAATGCCAAACTCCTCGATACGAGCTCGAACTTCGTGTCTTTTCATTGATTCGACCTCTTCTTACCGGCTTTCAAATGGATGATGCTACCGGGACGGTTCACAATGCAAATGCAGCTTATTGAATTTCTTCACGTCCCACGGCAAGGTTCATCTGGCCGGCGGCAGTCATATACGCGCCGATCAACTGAAGATAGGCCAGTTGTACAACGCGATAGTCGCTCTGCGCGTTGAGGAAATCCATCAGCGACGCTCCTCCGTGTTGATAAGTAAAGGTTACCGTATCGCGCACATAGACTGACTGATCAAGATATTGCGCCTTGTATGGCTTGATCAGCGCAATATTACTGCGTACCAATTCGTAGGCATTGTCCACGTCGCTAAAGACCTGTGCCTTGGCCGCCTCGGCAGCCTGCTGGCTTCTGTCTATATCTATCAGAGTTCTCTTTTTCTCGCCTTGGTTTTTATCGAATATTCGCAGCGGAATGCTGACACTGAGGCCGAGAGTCTGGTTGCCGTTGGGGTTATTGTTCGAGGCGTTATACGTGTACCATGTGCCGAAAGTCGGATCGGTGGAACCGTTGGCAATGGCTAGTTTGTGGTTGGTTTCCGATTGCTGGATTGTCTGAATCGCCGCCCGCAAGTCCGGCCTGTTATCCAACGCAATCTGGTGATAATCGGCAAGCGGTTGTAGATCCGGACCTAGTTCAAAGAGTCCGGTCACGTCGAACTGATCGACGGGAGTGCGGTCGTCGAGCAACAGTAGAAGCTGAATCTTCTGCTGGCGCAGATTGACGATTGCGGTTTCGATTTCAGATTCGTATTGCACGCGCTGAAGCTCAATCCGAGCCAGGTCAATCTTGGCCAGGCCGCCGGCATTGAAGCGCGCGCGGCTGATGTCGATGATCTTGTCGTAATACTCCAGATCTGCTTTGGCCAACGCCAGCACTGCCTTGGCTTGTAACGTCTGTACAAAGGCTGAATGAAGGCCGAAGATTAGATTGCGTTCCAGGTCGATGTGCTGAGACTGAGAAATCTGCGTGCCTTCCTTGGCGCTCTCCAGGCGCAGCTCACGCTTGCGCTCGCGCTCGTGCAAATAGCTGAAGTTAGGCTGTGCGTCAGTACCTTTGAATGGAGTCCAGACTCCATTGTGTGGTGCGATCTGTGTGCCATCCGCCGACATGGTGAACTGTGGATTGGGGCGGAGAAAGGCGGTGATCTCCTCGGCCTTCATCTCCTCCACGTTGGCCGCATCAGCTTTCAACAATGGATTTACCGCCTCGAACTTCGCCTTCACTTGATCCCACGTCAGTGCCTGCTGCGCGCTCGCGGAATTTGCGAGCAATGCGGTGCCCACAATGCAACCGCCGACACTTCGCATAAGAACAGATATCAGCTTAGACGGCTTCATTTGTCACCTCCGGTTTCGGGAGTTTGTCCCCGTCTCTTGCAATCCAGACATAAAGTGTCGGTAGAAGAAAGATGCTCAACACGAGAGCTGCCATGAGTCCGCCCACAATTACAATGGCAAATGGGCGCTGCGAGTCGGAGCCGATAGCGTGCGACATGGCGGCGGGAAGCAACCCCAGGGTGGCCACCAGCATGGTCATCATGATGGGACGAAGCCGCAGGACAGCGCCTTCGATCGCCGCGCCTTCCACGGTATAGCCGCGCGCCCGCAGTTGGTTGATGTATTCAAGCATGATGACACCCGTTTGAACTGAAACTCCAAAGAGCGCCAAAAAGCCAACACCGGAAGAAACGCTGAAGAATGTGCCGGTCACAAGGAGAGCAAGCAAGCCTCCAACGGGAGCCATAGCCACATTAGCGAGAATCAGCAGCGCCCATTTGAAGGAACGAAACATGGCGTAGAGAATGATGAAGATAAAAAAGATCGTCAGGGGCAGGATGAAGAGCAGCCTTCTTTCGGCTCGCTTTTCGCTATCGTATTCTCCCGACCATTCGAGGTGATAGCCGCGCGGTATCTGCACATTCCTCGCGATCTTGTCGATGGATTCCTTCACAGTGGTGCCCAGATCGCGCCCGCGTACCTCGAAGCGGATGGCAACATAGCGGGAACCGTCTTCTCGGAAAATGTCGTAGGCGTCATCGCGTACCTGAACTTTGGTCAACTGAGCCAGCGAGACGCGCTCTCCCGAGGGAGAAAGCAATCGAATATTCTGGATAGCCTCCTTGGTATCGCGATAGGGTTTCTGATAGCGCACGACTACGTTGTAGACTGCCTCTCCCTGCAGGACCTGGCTGACGGGATTACCGCCGATGGCCGTCTGAACAGCATCTTGTATATCAGCCACATTGATGCCGAAGCGCGCAGCCGCCAGGCGGTCAACGGTGAGATCGATATTCGGCTGGCCCGTGTCGCGTTGAATTCCCAAATCCTGGACCCCGTCAATTTTGGCCATGACATCTTTGATCTCTTCGCCTTTTTCCTCGAGAACGTCCAAGTCAGGCCCATAAAGCTTGGCAGCCAGTCCGCCCTTCGTGCCGGTAAGCGATTCATCCACGTTGTCCTCAATGGGCTGAGAGAAATTCCAGAAAGCCCCTGGGTATTTCTCCAGCTCGCGATCCATCGCAGCGATCAGTTCCTCTTTACTCTGATGAAAGACAGGTCGCCATTGGTCCTTCGGCTTCAAGTCGACAAAATATTCTGTGTTGCCGAATCCACCCGTATCGGTTCCATCATCGGGCGCCCCGGATTGCGAGACGACCTTGGTAACCTCGGGGAACGAGGCGAGAATATAGCGGGAATGCTGGGCGAAGCGCGTGCCTTCCGTCTCGCCTATGCTGTTCGCCATCTCGCCGCGCGCCCAGATGGCGCCCTCGTCCAAGTGGGGCAGAAACTCTGAGCCAATGACGCCGCTGAACGTCAGGAAAAGAGCGACGGCCATTGAAGCCAGGCCAACGCCAACGGTGATCCAGCGATTCTCGATCGCCAACTTCACCACACCCCGGTATCGATCCTTCAGAAACTCCATAACCGGGTTGCGCCATTCCTTGACACCATGCGGGAAAAGCAGCGCAGCAAGCACAGGCACAATGAAAATGGAGAATACTATCGCGCCGAGTAGTGCGAAGGCAACGGTCCAGGCCATAGGCCGGAACAAACGCCCTTCGACTCGTTGGAGCGTGAAGATCGGCATGTAGGCGGTGATGATGATGCCAATTGCGTAGAAAACCGGCCGTTGAACCTCGTGAGCGGCATTACGGATCATCTCTACCGGCGTCTTCGTGCTCATCGTAATGCGGCCCGCTTCCGGCGAACCGGCTTTACGATGGCTCAAGTGCCTCATGATGTTCTCCATCATGACGACGGCACCATCCACAACCATTCCGAAGTCGAGCGCGCCAAGCGAAATCAGGTTTGCAGGAATATGGCTCAAGTTGAGAAATATGGATGCGAAAAGCAAGGCAAACGGAATGGTCAGAGCAACAATGAAGGCGCCGCGAACATTACCGAGAAATAGAAACAGAATGATCGTTACCAGAATCATTCCCTCGCCGAGGTTGTGTAGCACCGTGTGCAACGTGTAATGAAGCAGATCGCTGCGATCGAGCATGGGAATGACCTTCACACCCTCGGGAAGGATGTGATTGTTTAGCTCGTCCACCTTCTTGTGAATCCCTTCGAGCGTCGGGCTTTCTTCGGCCCCCTTGCGCATGAGCACGCCGCCCTGGATGACGTCGGGCTCATCTACAATGACGCCGTCCGGACGATGGTCGGCTCTGGCCATGTGCCCCAGCCGAATTCTGGGGCCCCATTCGACGACCGCGATGTCCTTGACACGAACTGGAGACCCATGCGAAGTCGTCAGCACGGTCTGTTCGATATCCTGCACACTGCGGTAAAGTCCGAGTGCGCGGACGTTCAGTTGCTGCAAGCCCTCTTCGACAAAGCTGCCGCCGGCGTTCACGTTGTTGATGGCCAATTGCTGCTCGACCTGGCTGATGTTCAAGCCGTAGGAGATAAGCTTGTTCGGGTCAACGCGCACCTGATATTCGCGCGCAGTGCCGCCGAAGTCGCTCACGTCCACGACGTTCCCAACTTTCCTGAATTCCTTGTACAGAGTCCAGTCTTCGATGCTCCGCAAATTCATCAGGTCATACGCCGGATTCGTGCTCCGGATCGTGTACCAATAAATCTGGCCGGTGGGGCTCCAGTCCGTACCGATTTGAGGCTGCACTCCCGCCGGCACATTAACCTGCGTGAGCCTTTCGAGCACCTTCTGGCGGTTCCACTCGTTGACCGATTGGTCGTCGAAGATCAACGTAACCAGGGAAAGACCAAAAATTGATTCCGACCGCACCGTCGTGAGATGGGGAATCCCAAACATCTGAATTTCGACAGGAACCGATACTTGCTGTTCGATTTCTTCTGCGGAGCGCCCGGACCACTGGCTGATGATGGTCACGTAATTATCGGCGATGTCCGGATAAACCTCGACGGGCATGTTGTGAAACGACAGCGCCCCCCAGCCGAGCAATAGCAACCCAATCGCCAGCACCACGTATTGATTATTGAGAGCAAAATCTACGAGCCTGCGGATCATGGTTTCTTCCTCGAGTCCCAGAGTTGAGCGTCATTCATTGTCGATTGCATTTTGGAGATTGATCGCGTTTGTCACGACCTGCTGACCCGGCTGCAACCCGGACAGAATCCCCTGCATATTGCTCGGCAACTGCTCGCCGCTGATGACCTGAATCCGCTTGAACTTTCCTTCCACGGGGATGAATACCCAGTCGCGGTCGTGCAGATGCACGATCGCGGACGCCGGAACAGCCGTGTAGGTTTGCTTTCCCTTGCCGAACAAAGTGGCCGTGGCGAACATGCCCGGCCGCATCATCTCGCCCGGATTGGCCACCTCAATACGGACCTTCGCTGTGCGGATATTTGGATCGAGAATCGAACCGATGTTGCTGATCGCGCCCTTGAGAACTTTGTCCGGATAGGCGTTCAGCTTGATTTCGGCAGGTTGTCCGACGCGCACGTTGGCCATGTCGCTTTCGTAGACATCACAGACGATCCACACGGTGGACAGGTCCGAAATAGTGAATGGATTCGGCGTAGAGTAGGCCTGCACGAACGCCGCATTCGTCACTTCCTGATCGGTGATTACGCCGGAAACCGGGGCGAAGATATCGACAATTCCCTTCGGGTCAGCGGGATCGGTGCCGAGCAGTCGAAGATGCTCTGTGGCTGTATCGAGGGTGGTCTTGGCGTCGTCCTCGGTGTCTTGCGCGACCTCCAGGTCTTGCGTCGCTATTGCCCCGTGCTCGTAGAGTATCTTCGCTCGATCCAATTGCTTGCGCGCAAGGAGTTCATCGGAGACGGCCTTGCGGTAGGCGTCGAAACCTCCTGAAATGTCGTCGCTGCGAACGCGCAGCAAGATCTGCCCCTTCTTTACTGTGTCGCCAAGGCGGGCGCGGATGTCCACAATACGGCCGGAGGCAAGCGAAATCACCGGAACAGTTCGCGCGATGTCAGGAAATACAGTGCCGGTCACGAACAATTGTGACGGGGCCTGGTATTCGGTCGCTGTTACGATCGGATACCACTCCGGATGCTGGACCGCGAAAAAGGAGACGTCCACGCCGGAGATCACCTTGGCCGGTGGCGGCGCCTCCGTATCCGCATTGACCTTATCGCTCTTGCAACCGCTGATGAATACAGATGCCGCCAAAGCGATCTGGAGCAAACCAAATTTCAGTATTCGGCGATTCATACGATTCCCGGCCCCCTTGCATTTCGCGGCCATGCAGATATGCGACGATCTTTCAGCAGTCAACCGTTGAGAGATGCTCGCAGAACTGAATGAGCCAATCTACAGAAGCAGCACCGGAGCTGCTGCAATTCCGGTGCTGCTCATTCTGTCTAGGGCTTCACCCACACAATCACAGTGTGGTCCCGCAGAACAGGCGACTAAAACCTGACCATGAGAGCCAACGTGCTGACGGTTTGGTTGGTACGCAGATCAGGCCACCAGATAGCTGCGTTGCCTCCAACTAGACTATTTCCCGCTCCGATGCAGTTCGATATCGCCTGAGCGAGACCTGACGTAAACAAAGGCGAACTGCTTACGTAGCCCGCGCCAGAGGGCGCGCCATTGGCGCAGGCGTACTGCGCCGGCGCACCGTTGTTGCCGCCTGGAGGCGTAATGCCGCCGCGTCCGGTCCAGTAAGGCGTGTCGGAGTAGCGGTAGCCGGTCTCCGCGCGGAAGGTGATGTACTGACTCGGCATGTAATCGAAAGTGATGGTGCCGTCGTGCATCACTGCTCGATCTCCCGCGTTCTCGGTATAGTACGGAGAGCCGCTGGTTGCCGTTGCGCCGTTGATGGGAGGCAGAAGAGTCAAGTAACGGCCCGGGTTGTTCATCATGCCGCCGCCCAGGGTAATTGCATATCGGTCCTTCTTGAACCAGTAGCGGTTGTAGGCCATCCAGCCGGCAAACATCTGTTTGGGCCTGCCGTTCTTGCTGTTGTGGCAGTTCACGCCGCCGTCGTAAGTGTCGGTGGTACCCATCAGCGGGGAGAGTCCCTTCTGGTTCAGCGCGCCATTCGGGGTGGCGAATGAGGCAGGTCCGCCGCCATATTCGCAACCCAGGTCGCCGGTGAAGGTGAAGGCAACTTTGTCCAGCAACTTTGTCGGCTTGTCATACACCTTGACCTGAGCGCTGTCGTCGGTATGAATACGCGAGCGTCCGGGGTTGCCGGCGGAGTCTTCACCCAGGCCGTAGTTATTGAAGACGAAGTCCAGGTACGGTTTGGGACGCCACAGAATCTGCCCGCCCAACCCTGGCTTGCCGTTATACCGCGCATACGACTGCCAGCCGTTGATGATCCATGGCTCGATCTTCAGCTTGGAAGTCGGGAAATACTGAATGCGCAAGCCGTTGAAGAACCAGGGTGTGTTCGAGGATACGAACGAAGGCTGATAGGTCCAGTTGTCGGCATTGTAGTAGCTGAACAGGCCGATGTATGAGACGAAGATGCCCGCGTCCACGTTGACGCCGTGGGCATAATCCCAGTGATATCCTCCCCATGCCTCTGAGACGTACTTATACGCGTCGGCCAGATCCCATTGGCCGCGGTTCGGGCTGGAGTCGTTACGTGGAGTGGTCGTGGCGAACATGCCGAACATGGTCAAAAACCTGCCGCGCACGTTGTCGATGCGAATGTCGCCGCCGAAACTCAACTGCTCGACCTGAAACTCATCGGAGCGGAAGGTCTCTGTCGAGCCACCGAGCGAGTCGTCTTTGGGGTGGTTGTAATCCAGCGTGTAGTTTATGTCGGCGCGGAACTCCGGCACAAAGTACTTGGTGGCCATGGGGGTGTCCACTACGCGCCCGTTGCTGTTCAGCCAGGTCCAGTCACCGGGGAACGGCGCTTCCTTCGTGGTTCTCTCCGCACTGATCTCCGGCGCGGCAGGGGCAGCAGGAGCAGCAGTGGCTTGTGCGACGGCCGGCTGTGCTGCCTGCGCCGCCGGGGCCTCTTTGCCGGTGGCTGTGGCTGCCGCCGTGCGCAGCGCATTGGCATCGCTGTTTGCTTTTAGCTCCGCTTCCAGCTGCGCAATCCGTGCCTTCATTTCCTGAAGTTCTTTGATGATCGCTTCGTTGTCGGGCGGCGCAGCCACGGGGGCAGGAGGATTTGGCGCTGCATTCGCACTTTGCGGCGTTGTAGCACTAGCGGCGTTTGAATTTGCGCTTTGGGCTTGACAAGCAAGCTGCACAACGAGACCGCAGATTGCTAGCCCCAACACTAAGGCGGTTTTGAAGTTCTTTTTCATAGGTATCTGGTCTCCTCGGCGTTTTGCGTTGCCGGCTAAAATGCGTTGGTTTTCGCTGAAGTATGGCTAGCTTGTCGCTTCCGCCCACCTCATACAAATTGTTATGTGAAGCGACGTAAAGGAGTCGCAAGGAATAGGCAGTCTTTTCGGAAGGGCTAAAAAGCATAGCGTCTTATAAAGCGCGCATTTCCCCGACCACTTGCATCCGCTCCGGCTTCGAGCGGGGGCGGCTTACTGAGACACTACCGTGGAGTCCATAAAGAGCCCGTATGGGTTTTGAAGAAAGTTATAAGCAAGCCGTGAGGCTTGTATAAATAAGTTGTAAACACCTATTCTTCCAGTTGTTGCTCGACCGGTATTCTTTTGTTCGGAGAATATTCGAGCTATCTCATTTCCAGCGAACTGGAACTACAAACGCTGCAGAATACGCCACCGGAATCCTCGCGAAAGAGTTACTAGATCACTGCGGGCCCAAGCCGTTGCCCGTGAGCATAAGTATGCAATGTATAGCTGCCAGAGCGGCCGACCAGCAACGGGAAGGGACCGCCGATTGCGCATAAGAACAGCAGGGGAGTGGATGGAGCCGATAGAAGCAGGAATTAGCGCCCTCCTAATAATCCTCCACTTATCCCAACGAGAGGAGAGGAGGTCGAGGTGCAGCCATAGACAGTCACTGTTCCGATGAAACATCGACTCAAGAGCCGAGCCGGAGAACAGATGCAACCAACTCTTGCTATTTACCGGAATTCTGTCGATCTCGTCCGCGGCCAGAGGATGAAGGCAGCAGTCGAACCAGGCGTGGGCGTAGTAGATAGCAATTGACTGGAGGGATCGTAGCGAGGGCGAGTGTGTCTTGTGCCAGTCGCACCAAAAGGTATCGTCGTTTGCGCGGGAGTGGAGGAAGACGGCCAGTTCGCGAACGTGATGGATGATCCAATCCGAACCGATGAGATTGCGTAGAATGTGAAGCGTGAAATAAGCCAGGTGGTCAACAGAGCTTAGGCAAGGAAACGAGAGACCGTCGATCTCTCGCTTCGTGCGCCGCTCCCAGAAGAAAGAGACATCTGGTAGACAAATGCGTGAGATGCGATCGTTCCATAGACAAAAATGCAATTCAATTGACAGCGGCATCTCTGGGTCGAAGGGATTGCCCTTCCACTGCCAGTCACCTGGCCGAACAAGAGTTGGCAGATGGTCATTCCGGGAGTGCCTGGTTTGTGCGGTATATGGTCGATAGCCGATGGTCTGCAGAGCGCTGTTGGCAACATCGATGGTTTCGGCTGGACAGAAGATGTCAATATCTGATTGTGCTCGAAAACGGGGGTCCGCGACGTAATCGGGAGACTGCGTGAATCCCTTGATGACAATGTGCTCTACTCCGGCGCTGTCAAGCGCTTTAGCAGCTTCCCGATAAGTAGCCTTGACACGTTCGAAGCGAAGAGCATTGTCGGCGAGATTAGTCTTGAGACGTTCGACGACCCAGGGTGGAACTTCCTCCATAAGAAGCTGTGCAATCTGTAGCGTTAGATGA
>Ga0181529_10007183_pt1 | contig 11166 bp, 12 predicted proteins | sample PEATcosm2014_Bin_36_FD_119763 | JGI IMG/M metagenome (GOLD analysis project Ga0181529, IMG submission 119763) | Peatland microbial communities from MTU Mesocosm Facility, Houghton, MI, USA - PEATcosm2014_Bin10_30_metaG | ecosystem: Environmental > Terrestrial > Soil > Wetlands > Peat | place... | reverse complement strand
TTCGCCAGCGCCGTGGTGCTGGCGCTGATCGCGGCGCTGATCGCCTACGAGTCGATCGGCCGCCTGATCGCGCCGCGGCCGATCTCGTTTGCCGAAGCGATCCCGATCGCCGTCCTCGGCCTCATCGTCAACGCCGTGAGCGCCTGGCTGCTCAGCCGGAGCGGCCACGACCACCATCACGGCCACGGCCATGACCATGACGACGAGAGCCGGGTCGTCGACGTCGACGGCGCGCTCTATGCGCTATCGATCGACGAGGACGGCGTTCCGCCGCGCTGGCGGATCGAGGCGCTCGACGGCGCCGCGCCCGACGCCGCGTCGATCGAACTGACGCGGCCCGACGGCCGGCGCGAGACCTACGCCATGGTCGCGCGCGACGGCGCGCTGCGCTCGGAGGCGACGATCCCCGAACCGCACGAATTCGTCGCGACGTTGCGCCTCGGGGCGGGGACGGCCGAAGCGGCCTTCGTCGAGCCCGATCGCGGCGACGCCCACGATTCCGTCCATCGCGACAACAACCTGCGCGCGGCGGTGGTGCATGTCATGGCCGACGCGGCGGTGTCGATCCTGGTCATTGTCGGCCTCACGCTGGCGCGCGGCTTCGGCTGGTTGTGGATGGACCCGCTCGCCGGACTGGTCGGCGCGGGCGTCATCGTCAGTTGGTCGATCGGCCTGATCCGCGACGCCGGCGCTGTGCTGCTCGACATGAACCCGGACGCGCGGCTGACGGCGGCCTTGCGCGCGGCGATCGAACGCGACGGCGACGCGCTGGTCGACCTGCATCTGTGGCGGCTCGGCCCCGGCCATCTCGGCGCGATCCTGGCGATCGAGACGGCGAGCGGCCGCGGCGTCGCCGACTATCGCCGCGCCGCGATGCAGGTCCGGCGCTTCTCGCACCTGACGATCGAGGTCGAGCGCAAGGCCGAACCGCCGGCCTCCTCCCCCCGGCGCTCGGTCGCCTGAGGCGCATTAACGATTTTGGCGCGTTTACCTTTTGGCAACGAAACGATTGAAGCCGGCGGCGCGGCGCGCGATGGAGGGGGCTTGCGGCGGCGCCGGCGGGCGGACGCCGCGGAGGCCGTTCCTTGATCGACAGCTACGACAATCCGTTCCTCAAAGACCGCAATCGGCGCAGCCATCCGCGGCGCCGCACGCGCCTGCGCGCCTGGGCCGATCCGGGCGGCGTCGCGCCGGTCTACGATTGTGTGGTGCTCGACGTCTCGGAGGGCGGCGCCAGCGTCGTGACGGTCACCGGCGTCGACCTGCCCGACAATTTCGAACTGCAGCTCGACTCGCACAACAAGTTGGGCAAGGCGAAAGTCGCGTGGCGCGACGGCGTCGCGGTGGGCGTCAAGCTCGACAAGCCGAAATAGTCGCGCGCCGCTTCAGGCGCGCGCCGCCTTGGCTTCGTCGCTCTCGAGAAAGCCCTCGAGCCAGTGGATGTCGTACTGGCCGTTCTGCACGTCGAGATTGCGCACCAGCGTCCGATAGAGCGGCAGCGTCGTCTCGACGCCGTCGACGACGAATTCGTCGAGCGCGCGTCGCAACCGCATCAGCGCCTCGGTCCGATTGCGGCCGTGGACGATCAGCTTGCCGATCAGCGAGTCGTAATAGGGCGGGATGACGTAGCCCTGATAGGCGGCCGAATCGACGCGCACGCCGAGGCCTCCGGGCGGGTGGAAATAGCTGATCCGTCCCGGGGACGGCATGAAGGTGCCGGGATGCTCGGCGTTGACCCGGCATTCGATCGCCGCGCCTTGGATGCGCACGTCCTCCTGGGCGATCGTCAGCGGCGAGCCGGCGGCGATCTTGATCTGCTCGTTGACCAGATCGATGCCGGTGATCATCTCGGTCACCGGATGCTCGACCTGGATGCGGGTGTTCATCTCGATGAAATAGAAGCCGCCGTTCTCGTACAGGAACTCGATCGTGCCGACGCCGACGTAGCCGAGGTCGGCCATCGCCCGCGCGCAGACGCCGCCGATCTCTTCGCGCTGCGCCGCGTTGAGCGCCGGCGACGGGCCTTCCTCCCAAACCTTCTGATGGCGGCGCTGCAGCGAGCAGTCGCGCTCGCCGAGATGGATCGCGCGGCCCTTGCCGTCGCCCAGCACCTGGAACTCGATGTGGCGCGGCTTGGCGAGATACTTCTCGAGATAGACGGCGTCGTCGCCGAAAGCCGACTTCGCCTCGAGCTTCGCGCCGGAGAGGGCGTCAGCAAGGTCGTCGGCCGAATTGGCGATCCGCATGCCGCGCCCGCCGCCGCCCGCCGCCGCCTTGACCAACACCGGATAGCCGATCTCGGCGGCGACCCTAGCCGCCTCCGCTTCGTTGCCGATCGCGCCGTCGGAGCCGGGCACGCAGGGAATGCCGAGTCGGGCGGCGGTGCGCTTGGCTTCGATCTTGTCGCCCATCAGGCGGATGTGCTCGCCCTTGGGCCCGATGAAGGCGATGCCGTGCTCGCCGAGGATGTCGGCGAAGCGCGCATTTTCGGCAAGGAAGCCATAGCCGGGATGGACCGCGTCGGCGCCGGTGATTTCGCAGGCGGCGAGCAGGGCGGGGACGTTGAGATAGGAATCGCGCGCCGCCGGCGGCCCGATGCAGACGCTCTCGTCCGCCAGCTTGACGTGCATCGCTTCCTTGTCGGCGGTCGAATAGACGGCGACCGTGGCGATGCCGAGCTCCTTGGCCGCGCGCAGCACCCTGAGGGCGATTTCGCCGCGGTTGGCGATCAGGATTTTATCGAACATGCCGGACGGCTCCTGACGGCGGGAGAGGCTCGAGCGCACGGCGCTCGCGCCTCATTCGATGACCATCAGCGCCTGGCCGTACTCCACCGGGGCGCCGTCTTCGATCATGATCTGCGTCAGCTTGCCGGAGCGGTGCGCGACGATCTCGTTGAATGTCTTCATCGCCTCGACCAGCATCAGCTTGTCGCCAGTCTTCACCGTCGCGCCGATCTCGACAAACGGCTTGGCGTCGGGAGTCGGCCGCAGATAGGCGGTGCCGACCATCGGCGACTTGACCGTGCCGGGGTTCTCAGCCGGGGCGGCCGGCTCCGGGGCGAGCGGGTTTGGCGCGGCCGCCGAAACCGGCGCGGCGACCGCCGCCGGCGGCGCGGCGAGGACGTGGGTTGCGGCGATCGTATGGCGCTCGCGGGCGACGCGGATGCGCATGCCCTCGCGCTCGACTTCCACTTCGCTCAGGTCGTTGGCGGCGGCGATCTTGGCCAAGCCGGCTACGACGGCGAGATCGAAACCGCCGGCCTCGGGCGCGACGGCGGGTTTGCCCGACGGCTTCTTCATCGACACCTGCTGACGCCTTGCCCCATGACGCGATCGTTCGATTGCGATCGACCGCGGGTCCTATAGCCCGCCGGCGGCGCCAAATAAAGCCCGTCGCCGCTGCGGATGGGGAAAACCTTCGACGAAACGGAACAGGTCGGTCCGGCGATTTCGGAAAACGGGCGCCGTTCGACGCGTGGCGGCTCAGGCTGGGCGGGCCCAGACATGGGTGTCGTGAAACGCCGCGCCGCCGAACGGCGCGACCGCGTCGGCGCCGATTAGCGTGTTGATTCCGCGTCCGTCGAGGAAGGTCGTGGGCGGCCAGACCCCCTCGCTGACGATCAGGCCGCGCGAGACCCCGGCGAAGGCGCGCACGTGCAGGCGGACCTCTCCGCGCGCGTTGCCGAGCCGCGCCACGTCGCCGTCGGCGAGCCCGAGCGCCGCGAGGTCTTGCGGATGCATCAGCGCCGTCGGCCGCGCTTCGCGGGCGCGCGAGGTCGCGGTCTCGGTGAAGCTCGAATTGAGGAAGTTGCGGGCCGGCGAGGTCGCTAAGCGGAATGGATGCTCGTCGTCAGCCGTTTCGTTGATCGCCCAGTAGTCGGGCAGGGCCGGCATTTCGCGCCACGGCCCTTTGAGGCCGTCGTTGGCGTAGGGGGTCGCAGGCCAATCGGCGCGCAAGTGGAACTTGCCGTCGGCGTGAGCGAACCCGTTGAGGAAATGCGCCTCCTCAAACGGCGGCGCGCAATCGAGCCAGCGCCCCGCCTCGAGCTCGGCGAGCGTGCCCCGGCCGGAAGCGCGCAGCGTCCAGTCGATGATCTCGCGCGGGGTCATCGAAAAGCCGGGATGGCGCGCGCCGAGGCGGCCGGCGAGCGCGACGATCACCTCGTGATTGGAGCGGCAGCCCTCCGGCGGCTCGATCGCCTTGGGGCCGAACTGCAAATATTGGTGGCCGCCGCCGGTATAGAGGTCGTCATGCTCGAGGAACATGGTCGCCGGCAACACGATGTCGGCGAAGCGCGCGGTGTCGGTCAGGAACTGCTCGTGGACGCAGACGAACAGATCGTCGCGCGCGAAGCCGCGCCGCACCTTCTCCTGGTCGGGGGCGACGGCGAGCGGATTGGTGTTCTGGATCAGCATCGCCTTGACCGGTCCGCCGCCTTTCAGCGCCTCCGCTTCGCCGGTCAGCGCTGCGCCGACGCGCGACTGGTCGAGCCGCCGCACGCTCGGATCGCGCGCGTCGAGCCCCTCGATCATCGTCTTGTCGAGCTTGAAGTAGCCGCTGTTGGAATGAAGCGCGCCGCCGCCCTCGTGCGCCCACGCGCCGCTGACGACCGGCAGGCAGAGCGCCGCGTGCATGTTGGCGGCGCCATTGCGCTGACGCGAGAAGCCGTAGCCGAGGCGGAAGAACGTGCGCTTGTTGCGCCCGACCAACGCCGCGAACGCCTCGATCGCATCGACCGGCAGCCCGGTGATCGCGCTGGCCCAATGCGGCGTGCGGGTCTGCAGATGAGCCTCGAGCGCCGCAGGCGCGTCGGCGTAGCGCGCCAGATAGGCGCGGTCGGCGAGCCCGTCGCGGAACGACGCGTGCATGACTGCGCAGGCGAGCGCGCCGTCCGTGCCGGGCTTCAGCCGCAGCGCGAGGTCGGCTTGGCGCATCGTCTCGGTGTCGTAGATGTCGATGACGACGATCTTCGCGCCGCGCTCCTTGCGCGCCCGCGTCACGTGGGTCATCAGGTTGACCTGAGTCGCGACGGCGTTGGTGCCCCAAATGACGATGACGTCGGACTTCGCCATCTCGCTCGGGCTGACGCCGGAAACCCGGCCCGCGCCGGCGACGTAGCCGGGCCACGCGGCGCCGACGCAGATCGTGCCGAAGAAGCGCGAGTAGCGCTTGACATGGGTGAGGCGCTCGACGCCGTCGCGCATCACCAGCCCCATCGTGCCGGCGTAGAAGTACGGCCAAACGCTTTCAGAGCCGTGGGCGCGCTCGACCTCGAGGAAGCGCTCGGCGACGCGGTCGAGCGCCTCGTCCCAGCCGATCGGCGCGAATTGGCCGGAACCCTTCGGCCCGACGCGCCTGAGCGGTTGAGTCAACCGGTCTGGATGGTGGACGCGTTCCGCATAGCGCGCGACCTTGGCGCAGACCACGCCCGCGGTGTAGCGCTGCTCTTCAGCGCCGCGCACGCGCCCGATGCGCTTGCCGCCGACGACCTCGACATCGAGCGCACAGGTCGACGGGCAGTCGTGTGGGCAAACCGAAGGCCGCAGGACGATCTCATCGGCAAGGTCGGCGACGGAAGAATCCATCGCCGCACTCTGGCAGAGCCGTCCGAACGCGACAAGCCTTGGACGCGGCGACTAAATTCCGCCCTGGCGGCGGCGAAACTCAGCGGCCGATCGGCGCGGTGGGTTGGCCCTGACCCTCGTAACGATCGTACCGCTGGCCATAGGCGCTAGCGGCGGCGGACGACGTGAGCCCGGAGTCGGTTTCGACGCGCTGCGCGTCGAGGATGGTGGCGACCTGCCAACGCCAGGTCGCTACGTCGGAGGGTTGAGTGACTTCGCCGACGCTTGAAGCGCCTGCGCCGACGATGATCAACGCCAACAGGAACGGCCGTAACATGACAGCCTCCTCCCGTTTTCTTGCTTGTCTGGATGAGGCGGCTTCCGGCGCCTCCCCGGCAAGCGCGCATATTCAACGCCGCCAATGTGACAGCGTCAAGGCGCTTGTTGCTCTTCGTCGCGCAACAGCCGAGCCGCCATCGTCCGGGTGACGGGTCCGCCACGCGCCAACGCCTCGCGGTCGAGCGCGGCGACGAGCGCTCGCGCCGCGTCGAGCGAACGCTCGATCCGCAGCGCGACGTAGCCAATCAGCGCTGGGTCGACGGCGAGCTGGCGGTCGTTGAACAGCTTGACCAGCACCGCCCGGGTCAGGTCGAGGTCGGGCGCGCCGAGTTCGACGATCGGCGCCAGGCGCAGCCGCGACAGCAAGTCGGCGGTTTTCAGCCCCCAGGCGTCGGGGCGCGCGCGCGCGGTGATCAGCGCGTCGACGCCGCGCTCGCGCGCCAGATTGACGAGGTGAAACAGCGCCGCTTCGTCGCCGCCGCCACGATCGGCGTCCTCGATCAGCAGCGCGTGCGCCTCGGCGATCTCGGGAAGCGAGTCGTGGGTCAGCGAAGCGGCGTCGACGGCGCGCGCGTTCGCTTGCCGAGCCCAGATCGTCGCCAGATGGCTCTTGCCGGCGCCGCTCGGGCCGATCAGCATCAGCGACCGCGTCGGCCAATCAGGCCACGCGAGGATCGCCTTCAGCGCGTGGGAATTGCCTGGCGCCTCGAGGAAATCCTCGCGCGCGTAGCTCGGCGCGTGCGGCCAATCGAGGATGAGCTGACGCGGCGTCGCGATCACGGGGTTTCCTGCGTTCCCGCTCCGCCGCGATAGAGCGGGCTCTTGAGGTAGAGACCGATCAGGTGGCGGACGAGAACGCCCAGCGCCGCCGCCGTCGGCACCGCGATCAACAGTCCGGTGAAGCCGAACAAATCGCCGAAGGCGAACAGCGCGAACATCAGCCACACCGGATGCAGCCCGATCGATCCGCCGACCAGCTTGGGCGAAATCACGTTGCCTTCGAGGAACTGGCCGACCAGCACGACCGCCAGGGCTTCGAGGAACAAGGTCAGGCTCGGCCAGCCCTGAACGAGGCTGACGCCGATCGACAGAAGCAGCGCGGTCAGCGAGCCGACATAGGGAATGAAACTCAGCACGCCGGCGATGACGCCGATCAAGAAACCGAAATCGAGACCGATCAGCGTCAGGCCGATTCCGTACCACAGGCCGAGGAACAGACAGACCAGCGACTGGCCGCGAATGAAGCCGGCGAGCGCGTGATTGACTTCGGTCGCGATCGCCCTCAGCGCGTCGCGGTGCTGGAGCGGCAGCCAGCCGTCGATTGTCGCCACCATCTTGTTCCAATCGACCAGCATGTAGAATGCGACGACCGGCGTGATGACCAGGAACGACAGGAAGCCGAAGATCGCCGCGCCGCCGGAGACAAGCGAACGCAGGAAGTTGAGCAGCCATTGCGCGCCCTGAGAGACGAAGTCGCCGACCGACTTCTGGATCTGATCGCCCGAGATCGTCCAGCCAGTGGCGCGCAGTTCGCCGCCGTAGCGATCGAGCAGCGCGTTGCCCTCCTCGACCGCGAGCGCCTGCAGCCGCATCGCGTAGCCAGGCAGTTTCTGGGCGAAGCTGGCGAACTGGGTCGCCAGCGCCGGCGCGGCGATCAGCAGCACCATCGTCGTGACCAAGATGAACACGATCAGGATGATCAGCGAGGCGACGAGGCGAGAGAGTCCGAAGCCCTGCATGCGTCGCACGACCGGATCGAGCAGATAGCCGAGCGCGATGCCGGCGGCGAACGGCGCGACCGCGCCGCCGAGCAGGTAGAGCAGACAGCCAAGCGCCGCCAGCGCGGCCGCCCACAGCAGGATCTGGCGTTCAAGCGTCATGGCGCTGGCCTCGCCCGGCGGTTGGCGGGCTGCAGCAGATCCCAGCGGCCGCCCCACGGATCGGCGAAGACCGCGACGATTCCGTAGGCTTCGCGTCGGGGCGATTCGAGGAACGGCACGCCGCGCGCGCGCATCGCCGCGTGATCGCGGGCGAAGTCGTCGGTTTCGAGAAAGTAGGCGACCCGGCCGCCCGCGGCTGCGCCGATCGCCTCGCGTTGGCGCGCGTCGGCGGCTTTGGCGAGCACGAGCCGCGCGCCTTCGCCGCCGGGCGGCGCGACGACGACCCAGCGCTTGTCGGCGTCGAGCGGCGTGTCTTCGATCAGGTCGAAGCCGAGCGCGCCGCGAAACCAGGCGATGGCGTCGTCATAGTCGGGAACGAGAAAGGCGACGGCGGCGAGGCTCTTGGTCAAGGGGCGGCGCTCAGCGGCTCATGTGATCGAGCCATTGGGCGATATAAACCCCGCCCGAAGCCAACGTCGAGGCGGCGACCACCCAGGCCGCCAAATCGGACAGCGCCGAATCGTCGTAGCCGAAGGCGCGGGCGCCGAGCGCCAGCGCGGCGAAAGCGATCTGGGCGAGGGTGTTGAATTTCGAGATCCACACCGGCCGTATCGCCACCGGCTTGCCGAGCAGCCAGGAAATCATCACGGCGGCGAGGATCATCAGGTCGCGCGAGACGACCAGGATCGCCAGCGCCGGCCAGACGACGCCGATCATCGCCAGGGCGATGTACATCGAATTGACCAGCGCCTTGTCGGCCAGCGGGTCGAGATAGGAGCCGAGTTCCGAGCGCAAGTCGAAGCGCCTGGCGATGAAGCCGTCGATGGCGTCTGAGGCCCCGGCGGCGACGAAGATGAGGAACGCCGCGACGAACCGCTGCGAGACGATCATCGTCACCGCCATCGGCGTCAGCAGCAGTCGCGCGACGGTGATGAGGTTCGGCAGATTGGCGAAGACCCACGAGCCGCTCATGAAAACTCGACGCTCCCCCCGATGCGGCCGCCCGCGCCGATAAATGCGATTCGCGCGTCATCCCTGCCGCACTTTTGCGCGAATCGGGCGGCGGCGCGAATCCTCGGCGCCGGATTTGTGAATGGCGGCGACGACGTCCGCCACATTTCTGGGGTATATTACGTTTGGTCGAGGTCGCCTCGCTGGCGACCCGCAATGTGGAGGCTCAAGATGAGCAGATTCTTGGCTGCGCTGGGGCTGTCGACGGCGCTCGCCGCCGCGGCCGCCCTGCCGCTGGCCACCCAGGCCCAGGCCGCTATGAGTTACGGCGGCCAGGGCGTCGCCGACATCCAGCATCAGATGACGCCGGTCGAGAAGGCGCAGTTCTTCTGGGGCGGAAACAATTGGTGCTGGTATCCAATCGGCTGGCACGGCCCCGGCTGGTATTGGTGCGGCTACGATTGGAACAATGGCTACGGCTGGGGCGGTCCCTATGGCTGGAACGGCTGGTACGTCGCTCCGGGTTACCGCTACGGGCATCGTCCGTGGTTCCCGCCGCCGCACGATCGTTGGGACCATCGCGGCCCTGGTTCCGGTTCCTGGCCTCCGGGCCACGGTCCGATGATGCATGGTCCTACGATGCACGGTCCGATGCCGGGCCATGGCCCGCATGGCCCTGGCGGACCGATCTGGCCGAAACCATAGCGGGTTGAGCAGGCTTGGCCTGCGCGGGCGGCGGTCCGAAGAGGACCGCCGCGCCAGTCCTAGCCGCGCCGGAGATCAGTTTTCGCTGTAGGCCGCGAGCGCCTGGGCGAGAATCGACAAACCGGCGTTCGACGGCGTTTCCTCGCTGACGACAACGAAACCGGTAGGCTCGGCCTCGGCTTCCGAGGTCGGGACGGCGGTCTTGCGCTTCTGGGGAGCGGCGGGCCGTTTGAGATCGCCGCGTAGATGTGTGACGTCGGCGTCGAATCCGACGCGTCCGATAGTGGAAAGCGGCATGGCAGCGCCTTCGCCTTAACGCACGCCGGCCTTGATGGCGGCTTGGGCCTCGCAGGGCCGATGTCGGCGCGTCCAACCGACTCCGAATCATCACGGCCCCGTCACTGTTTGGGACGAGGTCTTAACAGCGGGTTAAAACGCCGCGCCGGCGTCGGCGAGCGTCGCGAACGCGCCTAACGCTACGGCGCCCGGATCGCTAGAATTCGAACGAACGCGGTCCCAATGCGCCGACCGCCGCGCCTGCGGCGGCGATTTCCAATCGCTTCGTCGCGACAAAAATCCGACCCGCGCCGCGGTCGCGCTGGCGCTTGAACCGGCCTTTATCCGACCGCGCCGGAGCGCGTTCGCAGCGCGCGGCTGCTTTCGGTTGGCGCGCCCCGGCCAAAGTTTCGTCAATCATGGCGCGCCTGACCGCGAAAGCCGAAATGGCCGTCGTCAGGGAAGGACGACGGCGGCAGGGCCCGCCACCGCGCGGCGCCGGTAGGCCGAAGGGCGATCCCGGGGCGCAAAATGCAGCTAGATCCGGTCTTCCTTTCCCGCGTGCAATTCGCCTGGGCGATCGCCTGGCGCATCCTTCTGCCCACCTTCACGTCGGGATCGCTTTCCTCATCGCGCTCCTCGAAGGGCTTCACTTCGTCATTGGGCGCAAAGTCTATTTCCGGTTGTCGAGCTTCCGGACCAAGATCTTCTCAGTCTCGTTCGGCATGGGCATCGTTTCGGGCGCCGTCATGCCGTTTCAGTTCGGCGCCAACTGGAGTCGCTTCTCCGACGCGACCGCCCTGTGGCTGTTGACGGCGCTTTTGCCGCTGCAGACTTTCCTCGGCGACCAACATGGTCTCAACACGCTGACCTGTCAGCCGGCGAAGCTCGCGGCGATCGAAGCGCGTTGGACACCGCCAGCCGCACGCCGCTGACGCTGTTCGCGATTCCCGATCAGAGGGCGGCGACGAACCGCCACGAGATCGCCGTTCCCGACCTCGGCGGCCTCATCCTCACGCACGATCTGAACGGGACCGTTCGCGGTCTCGAGGACTGGCCGGCCGATGAGCGGTCGCCCGTGGCGATCCCGTTTTCGCCTACCGCGTCATGGTTGGCCTCGGACTGATCATGCTGGCGACGGTGGTCGCCAGCATGTGGCCGCGCAAGCGGGGTCGGCTGTTTGACTCGGATTGGTTTCTGCGCCCGTGCATGCTCGTTCGCCGCTCGGCTTCGTCGGCGTGCTGGCGGCGCTCGTCATCGTCAGCGTCTGGACGCCGCTGATGAACGCCGACGTCGCCAGCCGCTGGTTCTCGCGGCCCAATGTTGCTCTTGTCGCCGGCGCCGATTCGTCACCGCTTTGGTCGCCTGCGCCGAATGGCGGGCGCTTGCCGGCAAGACTGAAGTCTGGCCATTCGCCGGCGCGGTCGGCCTGTTCGCGCTTTCCGACG
>Ga0181529_10007182_pt1 | contig 11168 bp, 5 predicted proteins | sample PEATcosm2014_Bin_36_FD_119763 | JGI IMG/M metagenome (GOLD analysis project Ga0181529, IMG submission 119763) | Peatland microbial communities from MTU Mesocosm Facility, Houghton, MI, USA - PEATcosm2014_Bin10_30_metaG | ecosystem: Environmental > Terrestrial > Soil > Wetlands > Peat | place... | reverse complement strand
GGCGCGCGGCAGCACGGCGATTCCGCGTAGCCGGCGGGCGGCGTGGCCAGCCGCTTGAACCAGATTTGCCGGTCGTGCGCGATTTGCGCCGCCAGCCGGTAGGCGCCGACGAGCGGATGCGAGAGCCGCCACGCGCGGCCTTCGAGTTCGCCGAGCGTTTGCGCCAGCCAGCGCGCGAGCGTGAGGTCGTCCCAATCCTGAAACGCCCGGCCGTATTCCTGCCAGAGCGAGTCGAGCGGCGAACTGGATTCCGGTTCAAATGCCATGCGTGCAGAATAACCAAAATCCGTGCAATGAAAAATGTTTTGTCGGGCGGGGCAAATTCATTTTCGCCACCGCAGCAGCCGCAGCGCGTTGCCGATGACGATCAAATCGGAAAAGCCCATTGCCGCCGCGCAGAAAATCGGGCTGATGAATCCCAGCGCGGCCAGCGGCACGCCGAGCGCGTTGTAAAAAAACGCCCAGAACAGATTTTGTTTGATCGTCCGCAGCGCCGCACGCGCCAGGCCTAGCGCCTCCGGCACGGCTTCAATTTCCGATTTCAGCAAAATGATGTCCGCCGCCTCGCGCGCCACGTCGCTGGCGCGGCTCACGGCGATGCCGAGGTCAGCCTGCGTGAGCGCCGGCGCGTCGTTGATGCCGTCGCCCACGAACGCCACGCGCTCACCGCCCGCCTGAAGTTTTTTCACAAACTCCGCCTTTTGCTCCGGCCGCACCTCGGCGAAAACATTTTCCGCCTCGATGCCAACCTGTCTCGCGATGCTGGCAGCGGTCAAAGAATTGTCGCCGGTCACGAGATAAACTTTCAATCCCTGCGCCCGGAGTTGTTCAACCACTTTCACCGCGTTTGGTTTCAGCGCGTCACGCACCGCGAACAGGCCCAGCAAATTGTTTTCCGAAGCCAGCCCGACAATCGTCGCGCCCTGACCGGACCATTCGGCGATGAATTTTTCGCCCGCCGCCAGATCCACGCCACATTCGCGCAGCCAGCGGAGAGAGCCAAGGCGAATTGCCGATTGCCGATTGCCGATTGCCGATTTGGCTTCGACACCGCTGCCGCGAATTTCTTTCCAATCCGCCAAATCCCGGAGGGACGAGCGCCGCGAGTCCCCATCTTCGGAAACCAATTTTGCAATGGCCTGGCTGATCGGGTGCGTCGAATTTCGCGCGAGCGCCGCCGCCAGCATTCTGAATTCTGAATGCTGGATTCTGAATGCTGTTTCCGCCGCCACTTCCGGCTTTCCAACGGTCAGCGTTCCGGTCTTGTCAAAAATCAGCGCCGAAATTTTTCCGGCCTTCTCCAAAGCCACGCCGTCGCGGATCAAAATTCCCCGGCGCGCGGCGGCGTTGGCGCTGGCCATGATTGCTGCCGGGGTCGCCAAGCCCATTGCGCATGGACACGCGATAATTAAAACCGCCGCCGCGATGATGAATCCAGCCGCCGCTCCGACCGGCGCGTGCGCGTGCCAGAAAAATTGCGCGAGCCAGTCGTGAACGCGCCCGGCCGCTTCCGGCGCAAATCCCCACCACAATCCGGCAAAAATCGCCACGGCCACGACGACCGGCACAAATACGCCGCTCACGCGGTCGCCGAGGCGCTGGATGTCGGCGCGGCTGGTCTGGGCGCGTTGGACGGCGGCGATGACGTGCGCCAGCGCGGTGCTTTCGCCGGTGGCGGTGACGCGCATGACGAGCCGTCCGTTCAAATTCACCGTGCCGGCAAAAAGTCCGCCGCCGGATTTTTTGTCGGCGGGAACTGATTCGCCGGTGAGCATGGCCTCGTCCACGGCGGAATCGCCTTCAACAACGACGCCGTCCACCGGCACGCGATCGCCGGGCTTGAGAACGATGCGGTCGCCGATTTTCAATTCGGAAACGGGAACCTCCACTTCCATTGCCGATTGCCGATTGCCGATTGCCGATTCCGAAAACGAAATTGTTTTGAGATTGAACTGGCTGGCAGGACTTTGGACTTTGGACCTTGGACTTTGGACTCGTCGCGCCATCTGCGGCGCGAGATTGAGCAGGGATTTCAGCGCGCCGCTCGCCTGGTTGCTCACGCGCGCCTCAATCCAATGGCCGGCGCTGATGAGTGAAATGATGGCGGCGGCTTCCATGAAATAAAGGTGTCCGCCGGCACCCGCCAGCAATGCCCACGCGCTGTAGCCGAACGCCGTCGTCGAGCCGAGCGCGACGAGCGTGTCCATGTTTGAGCTGCCAATCTTGAGTTGCCTCCACGCGCCGCGATAAAATTGCGCGCCGCAGAAAATTTGCACGACGCCCGCGAGCGCGAACGAAAGCCATTGAAACCAGGGTTTGTCGGCCAAGTCAAAAACCCATTCGCCAATCATCAGCGCGGCGGTGACAGCGACGCCGAGGAGCAAATTCCATTGCCAGCGGGACTGGCGCTGTTCGCCACGGCCGTGCGCGGCGGCTTCGACAAATCTGGCCTCGTAGCCCGCAGCGGCGACAGCCTGAACGACCGCTGGAATATTTTGCGATGCGTCCGACGCCCAACGCACGGTGGCGCGCCCGCCCTCAAGCATCACCGATGCGCTGCGGACGCCGGGCACGCTTTGAATGGCGTCGATCACGTGCCGCGCGCAATTCTGGCAGGTCATGCCGTGGACTTGCAGGTTCGTCACGAGGAGACTTTATAACAGGCGTGGAATTTTGTCGAATTCGCCGAAAATAAAACCGGCGGAAGGCCTTGAGAGTTCAGGGTGTGCGCGCGACAAGTTCCGTTCGGCCCGCTACATTTGGGCAGCAGTTCCACTTGAACTTCAGCACATGATCAATGGAAGCCGTGGTCGGGGTCTTGAACGGGTCTTTCGTCGTGGGATTCGTCGTGGTTGCGAACAGGGTGCCAGCCAGGGTCCGTGTGTTCGGAGAACTCCATCCCGCATTCTGGGGCAGCCTCTTGACCCCCTCGAAGAAATTGGCTTTGCCTTCGATGCTGGTTTCACCTTTGGTGCATAATCCGCGCGACGGCTGCGCGAAGGTGTCGCCATTGGGGGAAGGAACGAAGGAGTTCCTGGGCACAGACCAGACCTCCCAGTATTGCAGTGGATTGGGAAATGGCACGAAGTTGGCTGTAATGTCCAAGCCCGCGCAATTCTGTATTTTCCATTTGAACGTGACGTCCTGCATGACCAAGCCACCGGCCTTGGATTTTTCATTCAAGAGCCATCGGATGGTCCACCAGATTGCTCCACAATAGCCAAGTCGCGGCGCGGGCGGCTTCTGGATTTCCAGCGCCTGCATGGGCGCACCCAAGACGTTGGGAAGCAACCCCAGCGCAAGCCCTGACAATGTTTGCTGGCCGGAGGGGTCAACCAAATTGACGGGATTGCTCTTGACGTATTCGTAAAGGTTGTTGAATTCCGACTGCGCGTCTGTGATTGGATCGCGTTGTAAAAACCGTCCCTTCACAGGATCGAACGACCGTGCGCGATAAAAAGAAAGGCCGGTTTCCTCGTCCAATTCGCGTCCGGTGAACAAATACCGGTTCGTGACCGCGCTGTGTGGCGCGCCCCAGGCATTTGATGGAAGCGGGGCGTAACTCGAATCCAGCGCCGTCACGTATCCGTAGGCATCGTATGTATATCGCTCGACCACGGCACCCGTGTTGTCGCTCAAAGCGTAGGGACTCCAGAGCGAATTCTGGTGGTAATAATACGTATGCCCGGCACGGTCCATGGTGAGCACTTCGTCTATGTATTTGCCATAAGTGAACATGGCGCTGGTCGCGCCGCTGGTGTCCTGCTCCTCAATGACGCGGCCTTCGTCATAGAAATAATAATTTGTTGAAGCCGTGCCGGCCGGATTAACAATCTTCGCAACGCGCCGGCCGAAAGCGTCGTAATAGTATTGGCCCACCAGGGCGGAATCAGACAGTCGCTGGACCTGGATAATCCGGTTCTCCTCGTCGTAAGCATACTGATAAGCTGTGTCTCGTGTAAGATTGCCATCGGCGTCGTAAGAATACGGTTGCGCGTTGTCCGTCAAAAGTTCGTTGGACGGACCATGCGTGCGGACTTCAGGCACGCCATTGCTCGTGACAGTTTTCCAGTTGCCAAGGGGATCAAGATTCCATGCTTTCGCAACGGACGGCGAAGGAATCATCGAGCCGGAGAGCGTGCCGACATCGTAGTTGGTCAGCCGATCCAACGAATCATAAAGGTAGGCTTCCGAGTCGGCCAAATTGTCGAGTTTTTGCTCATAAAGCTTGTTGCCTTCATGATCGTATGCGTAGTTAAAGCCGTCAATGAGGCTGGTCGTGTTCGAATGTTCGAGCGAGGTGACCCAATCGTTTGCATTATAGGTGTAGGTTGCCATCGTGCCGTTGCGATAGTTCCGCGCCAACACACGGTCAGCATCATCGTAAAAATAAGTCACAATCGGCGGATTAGGATTTCCGTCTTGAAGCGTCACCAGGCGGTTCCGGGCATCGTAAGCATAATTCAGCGTGCGACCCGACGGCTGCGTGTTGGTCTCAACCCGGCCAGGAAGGTTATAGATGTAAGTGAGCATCCGCCCGTTTTGCACCGTGTTGGTAACCCGGTCGGCGCCATCGTAGAGGAACGTATCCAACCAGCCGTTGCGGTTTCCACTCAACATCCGGCCGCCGTCGTCGTAAGCAAAACTGTCATTGGCGCCACTCGGCGAATAGGCGCGGTTAGTCAGATAATTTAAAGCGTTGTAGGTGTAGGTTGTGATCTGGCCTCTCTGGTCAATGCGCTCAATCAAATTCCCAACTGAATCATAGATATTCGTTCGCGTATTCGGTGGCGTGTCAGGGTAAGTTTCTGTGACTTGCCGGTTCAGCCCATCGTAGCCGTAACTGGTCACATGTCCGTTCGCATCGGTCAGTCCGGTGACGTTGCTGTCAGGATCATAGACAGTCGTGGTGATGTTACCCAGCGGGTCGGTCAGGGACGTGCGACGGTCCAAACTGTCATAAAAATACATGGTGGCGTGGCCATTGCGATCTGTGGTTGACGTGACGTTGCCATCAGGGTCGTAGACGGTCATGGAGGTCTGACCGAGCGCGTCAATCATCTCAACCTGCCGGTTAAGGCCATCGTAAACGAAGCGGGTGGCGTGACCGAGACCGTCGGTGGTAGAAAGCACGTTGCCGTCCGGGTCGTAGGCGTTGGAGCGGACCAGGCCAATTTCGTCATACTTGGTAATGACCCGGTTCAGCGCGTCGTAAATATTGGTGGTCGTATTATTGTTGGGCGCGGTAATGGTCAAAACGTTGCCGTCCCCGTCATACATCGTCAGCGTGGTGTCGCCGGCAGCGTTGACCATGCTGACCTGCCGGTTGTCCACATCAAACAGATACGCCGTGGTGTTGGTGTTTGGATCGGTCACGGCGATGACGTTGCCGACGGGATCATACGCGGTGGTCGTCACCGCATCAGTAGGGTTGATAACATCGTTGGTGTCGCTGTTTTTGCGCACAACCTGGACGCGCCGGTTCAGTTCGTCATAGTGGTAGAAAGTCACATTCCCATCGGCATCCTGCATCCGCGTAATGAGCGAGGAACCAGCGGTGGGACTGCAACAGGGCGGACCGCTGGGCATCGAATAATCATACAGCATCACGCCGCCCAGCGCATTGGTTGTGGCGATCGTCCGGTTAAGCGCGTCGTAGGCATAATGAGTTGTGTTGGTGTTCGGATCGGTTGAACTGATGCGGTTGCCAACCGGGTCGTAGGTGTAGCGCATGACGCCGCCGATGGCGTTGGTGGTGTCAATCAACCGATTTTGCACATCGTAGGCATGGGTCGTGGGATGGCCAAGCTCATTGGTGGTGGCAATGCGGTTGTTGTTCGGGTCGTAACCATACTGGACGACCCCGCCCAAGGGGTCGGTAGTTTGAATAACTCGGCCGCGAAGATCGTATTGGTAGGCAGTTGTGTTGGTGTTGGGATCGGTGAAGATCAATTGGCGGCCCAGCGGATCGTAAGCGTAACTGGTCACACCGTTGAGCGCGTTGGTCGTGCCGATCAACCGGTCTAGCGAATCATATTGATTGCGGGTCGTGCGGCCGAGCGGGTCGGTGGTCAAGAGACGATTGCCAATGGAGTCGTATGAGTAAGTCGTGACGTTGCCGAGGGGATCGGTCATGTTCGCAAGGTTGCCGTAGGCGTCATATTGATACTTCACCGTGTTGCCATTCTTGTCGGTGGAACTCAATACATTGCCGTGCCCGTCGTAGGTCCAGGAATTGGTATGGTTGAGCGGATCAATCTCGTAAATCCGGTTGCCCCGCGTATCATACTGATAAGTCGTGGTGCGCCCGTTCGGATCGGTCATGCTCGTGATCTGGTTGAAGATCGGCTCGTAGGTGTAAGTCGTCACCTCACCAAGCGCGTCCGTCAATTTGGTGCGGTTGCCTTCAGAATCGTATTGATAACGGGTGACGTTGCCATTGGCATCGGTCATGGAGGCCAGCAACCGCGTGGTTGCATCATAGGTATAGGCAGTAGCCGCGCCATCGGGAGCGGTCACCTGGGTAATGTAGCCATTCGTGTCATACTGGTAGCTCCACGGGTTGCCGTTGCCGTCAATGTTTATTGTGGTGCTCGGAATATATTGACGCCGCAGGCTGAAGGTCAGGTAGGTTTGATTCACGGCCCAATCTGTCGGATTTGCCATTGAAAACCACGGTTGACCACTCGCATCCGTCACCGCGAACGGCCGCAGGCCCTTATACATGAAAAAATACATTCGCCCATCGCGGTCAAGCTTGCGCGTCATCTGATACTGTGAATTGTAGGTGTATTTCACGGAATTGCCCTGCGGGTCGGTTATTTGTATCGGCACTCGTCCCAATGGGTCATATTGCAATGTCGTTATCCGTCCCAGCGGATCGGTGACACCGGAAAGCTTGTTCGACGAATTATAGCCGAACTGCAAGGCCCGGCCAAACGGATCAGTCGCCGATACCAGCAAGCCGCTGGAATTATAACTCATGGTGGTGGTGTTCCCGTTCCGGTCTCCCATTTGAAGCAGGCGATACACCGGCCCGGCGACCAAAAAGGGAGTATTGGGAACCAACCCAAAATGCCACCAGCTTTGAAACTTGTTTGTGACAATAAAACTGCCATCCGTCTGCATCGTCAGGGTTTCAAAATATCCCGTGTCCGAAGTGTAAGTCCCGCTGGTCCCGGAGAAATTCATGTAGTATTGCGTCACGCGCCCGTCGGCCCCCAATCGGAACATCTGGCCGCGTTGCTGAAACAGGAGCACATTGTAAGTGTGCGTCCAGCCGAATCCCAGCCCGGTGTCCAGTTGCGCCTTCGAGCCGTCGGCATTATATGAATTATATGTCAGAACAAATGGGAGCGTGGGACCGTAACCGCTCAAGACCGTCACCACCGGGTAATCCTCCCGCATGTTTCCTTCGCTCCAACTCGTGCCGATGGCGCCGGCCTGCTGTCGTGAGGGTTGAAGGCCGCAGGTCGGGCAAACGTCCGGCGCGTCGCTCCCGATATACATCGCTTGGACAGGCGCCTCCAAGCCAACAATTGCGCTGAATAAAAGCAGACATGACCGCAACTTCGCCGCGTAAAACGCATGGCGCTGCCGCACGGAAGCAATGGTTAAAAGCAACAACCACAGGCATCCCGTCAACACCAGACCGACAGCCGAATCAGGAGCCGACACGCTTGAATTCACGACCATGGTTTCCGCGTCCGCTTCCATCCACAGATTGTATTGAGTGCCGGCCATCAATGTCATCGTGCCCGTTAATGTTTCTGAATAGCTCCCATTTAACGATTGACTCGGTCCGATGGACAATATCTCGTCATTGAATAAAATTGGCGCCCCGTTCACCAATAGCGCAAAATCCGACTCGCCTTCTCCATACACTCCATAAGAGTCTGATGAGAGCGTGAGTTGTCCGCTAATTTGCGCCGAAAAGGTCACAGTAACGAATCCCGACCCGGTAATCTCGAACATGCTGTTCGCCGAGGCGCGTCCGGTGGAAGTATCGAAGCCGGCGGTTGACCCGGGAATAAATCCAGTCGCGCTGCTCGAACCGGAGAAAGGTGACACCGATGCCGCGCCCGTCCCTGTTGCCGAACCACCGGGCACTGGCACATCCGAGCTGCTGGCCGTGCTCGAAGCAGGGGAATTATTAAATTGAGCGTTCGCGCCGGCCTGGGAAAAGGCTGAACTCTGCGTGCCTTTGTAATTGACGATTGCGGTTACTGGATCAATACTAACATTCCCAAACAAACTGGTGCTTTCCACCTCAATGGTGGCACGGGCAAGCTGGCCAGCCGGGAAGATAAGCCAAAACCCGAAAACAATGGAAGCACAGCGGTATGAAAGAGTATTCATAGGTTCCAAAAGTTGTCAGGGCGAGGGAATCACGAAGGCCGTGAAATAAGTCTGGCTTGAGCCATTCGCACTTATGGTATTCGTGAAAAAGAAACTACCGCTCACGTCGAAAACATTGGTCGCTATCAGCGTCCAAGCTGCTTCGGGCAGGCTTAAATCGGTGGACGCCATGATATAGAACGGCGAACTGGGCGGTCCGCTGGTAATTTGAACAACCAAATTTGTTCCGCAGAGATTCGCGCCGGCCAAGGTCGGCTGGGATGCGGATGAAACCACGGAAACCTGGCCGGTCGCCGGGTCAAAACGCCATCGCAGCCACGGTCCGGGCGGTGGCAAAATGCGGCTGAAATTTCCGCTCGAAGGCACGGACCCGAAAATGGAAAAGCTCTGACCCAATGACAAGGCGCCCGGCAGATTGGTTAGCACTAATGTCCCGCCATAAGTGACGCTTGACAGTCCTTGAACTAATGCACCTGAAGAAGCGGCGCCAATTGACGCGATCGTCGTGCTGCCGGCATGCAGGACGAGGGAATTATTTATCGTCAACAGCCCGTGCGGATCGCCAATGGACAGCCTGGCGCCGGAATCCACAACCACTGGACCCATGACAACGCCTGTGCCACTTAATATAGCGTTAGTCACTTCGACCCCGCCCGTTCCAATTAAGCCGGTCACATTTAATCCGCCGCCGCTGACCAATGTTTTGCCCGTGTAATTATTCTTTGCCGCCAGCACCAAAGTTCCTGGGCCGTCCTTCTCCATACCCGCCTCGCCGGCTAAAACGGCATTTAGAGTGACCTCCAGCGAAGCAGATGCCACCGTGATTTCCGGCAGTTCAAAAGTATTGTTCAGCGTCAATGATCCGCCCGAACCCGAGTTAATACTCCAACTGCCCGCGGCACCCTGGATTGTGAAGCAGAGATTGCCAATCGTTTGCGACCCGTCGAGTGTGATTGATGAATTTGGGGCGATTGAAGCCTCGCGGGCAAATCCAAAATAAGCCGTGTTATCCGCCCCCCCGGCAATCCCGTCAGCCGGATCCCAATTTCCCGCACTTGCCCAGCTTCCGCCCTGGCTGTTGATCCAATAGCCGTCTTGAGCAACCACCCTTTCGGCACAAAAGAACACAGCCAACAATACGGAAAGCATTCGCCCCCAAAATAACCACCGCCTCCGAGAATTTATTCCGCTGTTCACGACATTATATGAGAGTGCATCAACTGGCATAACAGCACTTAAGGCATCCTAGACAAGTCAGATTGAGCGGCGAGCTTAACGCTTTCAACGCCCACGACTTAACCGGCCCGTGTTGGTTGATTGTATTCCCGGCCTGATGGTGTCACATTAGACAAGGTGTAAATGTCGAATGCACTTCCCGATAAACCCAACACCCCGACAATGCTGGCCGCCAAAGTCAGACCGCCATAACTCTTTCTGGAACGCATATTCCACTCCTTTCCACTATAGGTTCGCGACGCGCCGAACCTTCATGGTTTCATCTTTTCTCCCAACAATTCAAACTTCGTGTTGGAAACATTTATTTTAAGCATATTCAATGCCAAAACTCTGCGGCTGGCCGAGATAACGAATTCACTTTGTTCATTATGAATGAGTTATGACTTATACTCGATTTCCAGAACCCCGATTAGTATTAGACAATAATGTAAAAAGATTTAACATATTTAATGGATTATTTCCCATTTCAGCATTTTCGGTCCCGGTTAAGCCGCTCGAAATCAAGCCATTGCGTGTTAGATTGGACCTGTAAACAAAAATGTTAAGATGGCCGACACTTTTCGTGATTCCGTGAGTTGCCGCCGAAGCTGCAAAATAGAAGAGACGGCTGACCTCTTTGGGATGGGTATTCGAATCGAAAATCCGCTGGTATTATCACTACACCGACGAAAATTCAGCGCAATTCTCCAACGAAGCAAGAGCAATTTTGGGACAAGCGGCAACGCGTTTTGGGCATGGAAAATTCTATTGCCAGTCCGAGCTTTTGGCTTATCCTGCGATTCAAACATCATGAAAAGGACAAACTTGTATGCCAAATCGAAAAGAATTCACCTTGATTTTATTGGTCGCCTTGAACACCGCCGGACTTGCCGCGCTGGCTCAATCTGATAAAACCTCCGCCATGACCTCAACCGCCATTGAATGGAATTCCCTCGAAGTCAAAACAAACGCAACCGGCTCCAGCCGGAAGTTCTTTGAAGGCCCCACCACCACACTCGACGCGCTGGAGTGCCACGCCTCCACCCTCAATCCGGGCGCCACCAACCACGTGATTCTCGAGCGCACCAACGATGAGGTCATCATCGTGAAGGAGGGAACAATCGAGGCATTTGTGAAAGACAAATGGGTGCGCGTCGGGCCGGGTTCGGTCATCTTCAACGCGGCCAACGTCCCCCAATCCATGCGGAACGTGGGCGATGGCCCAGCCACTTATCACGTCATCACGTTCCGTCCGCCGGCGACGACGCCAAAACCAGCCGCCGAAAAACAAAATTGACACCCTTGACGTTTCGCCCGGTAGCGGCGAATCTTTTGTCCATGACAACCCAGCTTCTCCGCCTTGGTGTGCTCACCTTTTCTTTGATCATCGCTTCCGGTCTTCGCGCCGCGCCAGCCACGCCGGACAAAGGCGTCACGGTCGTGCCGAACGAAGCCTCCAACCGCGTGGATGTGCTCGTGGATGGCCAGCCATTCACTTCCTACATCTGGCCGGACACGGTGAAAAAGCCGGTGCTGTTTCCGCTGCGCGCGGCGAGCGGCACGATTATCACGCGCGGTTACCCGCTTGAACCGCG
>Ga0181529_10007179_pt1 | contig 11172 bp, 12 predicted proteins | sample PEATcosm2014_Bin_36_FD_119763 | JGI IMG/M metagenome (GOLD analysis project Ga0181529, IMG submission 119763) | Peatland microbial communities from MTU Mesocosm Facility, Houghton, MI, USA - PEATcosm2014_Bin10_30_metaG | ecosystem: Environmental > Terrestrial > Soil > Wetlands > Peat | place... | reverse complement strand
CCGCCACCGTGATCCCCAGCCTGGCGCTGCCGCTCTCCATCATCGGCACGTTCGCCGCCATGTACCTGTTCGGCTACACCCTGGACAACCTTTCGCTGATGGCCCTGACGCTCTCCGTGGGCTTCGTGGTGGACGATGCCATCGTGATCCTGGAAAACATCGTGCGCCACATGGAGATGGGCAAGCCGCGGCGGCAGGCGGCCTTCGAAGGGGCCGCGGAGATCGGCTTCACCATCCTCTCGATGACCCTCTCGCTGGCGGCGGTCTTCATCCCGGTGCTGTTCATGAGCGGCATCATGGGCCGGCTGTTCCACGAGTTCGCGGTCACCATCAGCGTGGCCATCCTGATTTCCGGCTTCGTCTCGCTCAGCCTCACGCCCATGCTGTGCAGCCGTTTCCTGAAGCCGCCGGGCGAGCAACACGGCGCCTTCTACCGCGCTTCGGAAGGCGTCTTCGACGGAATGCGCCACGCCTACGATTGGACGCTCCGCGGCGTGCTCCGCCACCGCTTCCTCACCCTCATGGCCGCGGCCGGAACCCTGGTGGCCACGGTCTACCTCTACGGGCTGGTGCCCAAGGGCTTCATCCCCAGCCAGGACACCGGACAGATCTCCGGAGCCACCGAGGCGCCCCAGGACGTCTCCTACGACGCCATGGTCCAGCGGCAGCAGGAGGTGGCCGACGTCCTGGCCGCCGAACCCAACATCGACGCCTTCATGTCGACCGTCGGCTTCGGGAGCATCAACACCGGCCGCGTGTTCGCGCGCCTGAAGCCTCTCAAGCAGCGGAAACTCACGCCCGAGCAGATCATCGAAAAGCTGCGCCCCAAGCTGGACGCCATACCCGGCATGCGGACCTATCTGCAGAATCCGCCGCTGGTGCGCATCGGCGGCATGGTCAGCCGCAGCCTGTACCAGTACACCCTGCAAGCTCCCGACATCGACGTGCTCTATCGCGCCTCGGCCGCCTTCGAGCAGAAGATGCGGCAGGTGCCTGGACTGCGTGACGTGAACAGCGATCTGCAAATCTCGAGCCCCGAAGTGATCGTGGATGTCGATCGCGACCGCTCTTCGGCCCTGGGACTTACCGCGGACGATGTCGAGAAGGCGCTCTACAACGCTTACGGCGCCCGCCAGGTGTCCACCATCTACACCCCCACCAACGATTACATGGTGATCCTGGAGCTGCTGCCCAAGTACCTGCTCGATCCCGAACGCCTGCACATGCTGTACATCAACGCTAACCACAAGCTGGTGTCGCTCGATTCGCTGGCGCGGATGCACACCGATGTGGCGGCGCTGGCCGTATCCCACCTGGGCCAGTTGCCGGCGGTCACCATTTCGTTCGACCTGCTTCCCGGCGTGTCGCTCGGCGATGCCGTCGAGCGCGTGCAGGCGCTGGCGCGCGAGACGCTGCCGGACACGGTTCGCACCTCGTTCCAGGGAGTCGCCGCGGCGTTCCAGGATTCCCTTCAGGGCATGGGATTGCTGCTGTTCATGGCCATCCTGGTGATCTACATGGTGATGGGCATCCTCTACGAGAGCTTCATCCATCCCCTCACCATTCTCTCCGGGCTGCCCTCGGCCGGCCTGGGCGCGCTGGTCACCCTGCTGATCTTCCACGACGAGCTGAACATCTACTCTTTCGTCGGAATCATCATGCTGATCGGCATCGTGAAGAAGAACGCCATCATGATGATCGACTTCGCCCTGGAAGTGCAGCACACTCACCACATGGCGCCCGAAGACGCCATTTACGAAGCCTGTCTGGTGCGATTCCGGCCGATCATGATGACCACCATGGCCGCGCTGATGGGGACGCTGCCCATCGCGCTCGGTCTGGGCGCCGGCGGCGAAGCGCGGCGTCCGCTAGGTCTGGCCGTGGTCGGCGGGCTGGTGGTGTCGCAGTTGCTCACGCTCTACATCACCCCGGTCTTCTACATTTACATGGAGAGGTTCCGCAAGCTGACATCCCGGCGCCGGAAAGCCGCCCCGGAACCCGAAACGCCGGAAGCTGCGCTGATGCGCTGAGAGGCCGGCCGGCAGAGTTATCCGCCCTTCACGCCATATCCGCCATGAACATTCGCCACTCCACCCGGGAGTAGCCGATATTGATTTCCCGAGCGTATGTGGCGACGTCGCCTGGGGTCCACACCCACCACCGGCCTGCAGGAGTTTCGCGACGGTGGTGGCGCACGACGTGCGGCCTTGCCGGAACCCCGCCAAACAGCGCTCCGATGGATCGCTTGGCCGGCCACCAGCTTACGTAGAGCTTGGGGCCGTAGCCGTAGATCTCCAACGCCGCATGTCCGACGCTGTCCCACTTCATGTCCCGGACGTAGACGTTGACCACTGTCGATGTCACCTTCTACCGGAAAGCCCCGGCTCACCGTTTCGTCCCTACTGCGCAATCTCCCACTTGACGTCGCACTGCGTCTGCGTGCCCGGCAACAGCGAGCGCAGGGTCAGCGTCTGCGTGCCGTTCGGCTGGCGGCGTATGGTCGGCTGCCACGCTTGCTGGTCGAAGGTGAACTTCAAGCGCGCGCCGGGCAGGTTTTCGAACACCACCTGCCCGTTCTGGGGCACTGGAGGGCCGGAGTAGTGCAACTCGCCCGAGCGGGGCGGGCTCGCGGGCGCCGCCGGAACGGCAGGCTGGGGCGTTTCCACGGGCGGCGGCGGTGGCTGGGCCGGAGCAGCAGGTTGAGGAACCGGTTCAGACAACACGCCCACCGGTGAGTCTGCGGATTCGCGTCGCGGCACATCCGCTTCCCGCGCCGGGCCGCGCGCCTGACCCACCGCCGGATCTGCCATTGTCCCAGGTTTACCCAGTTCCGGAAACGGGGATGGCTTTCCCGTGTCCGCGGCTGTCGCAGCGGACGCCGGCGGCGCTCCCGCGGCCCAGGTATCCACCCCTGTGGCGGCCGGCGCTGTTTGCTGCGCCCTGCTTCCCCTATGCACGATATGCCACCACGCGGCGCCGGCCAGGAGCACAACTAGCACGCCAGCTAAGATGAACAGCGGCAGTACCGCGGAGTTCCGTGGCACCGCCAGCGGCGGGCCGGCCGTCCACGGCGCGGCTACGGGTTCCGCGGCCGCGAGTGGCACCGTCGCATACGGAGCGGAAGTAACCGGCTTGGGCGGCACATCCGCCGTTGGAGTCGCCGGGGGGGATTGCGCCGGCGGCGCGGCCCACGGTAAAGCCGGGGCGGGCGGCGGAGGCGCGGCTCGCGGTGAACCGATCGGGGCGGGCGGCAGAGGCGCGACCAATGGTGAACCACCCGGGCTCAGCCCCGCCGGCGCAGCTTGCGGCGAACCAACCGGGGTAGGCGGCGGCCCGGCTCGCGGTGAACCGGTCACGGCGGGCGGCCCTGGCGCCACCGGCGACATGGCTGCCGGGGGTGCTTGCGACGGCGGACCAGCCACGCGCGAACCTCCCGGGCCCGGCCCCGGCGGAACGGTTTGCGGGGAACCAGCCGTGCCGGCCGGCAGAGGCGCGACCAATGGTGAACCACCCGGGCTCAGCCCCGGCGGTTCAGGTCGCGGTGAACCGATCACGGCGGGCGGCCCTGGCGCGACCGGCGACATGGCTGCCGGGGGTGCTTGCGACGGCGGACCGGCCACGGGCGAACCTCCCGGGCCCGACTCCGGCGGAACGGTTTGCGGGGAACCAGCCGTGGCGGCCGGCAACGGCCGGACGGCTTGGCCGCACCGCTGGCAGAAGCGGTGGCCCTCCGCAACGGAAGCGCCGCATTTGCTGCAGAAACGTGACACCATATCAGCCTTGAATCGCGGTCCCCCAGTCACCGAAGAATACCCGGCCCGGCTCCGGAGGGCTGGAGCACCCTGAGCATTGACAGCCTCCTGCCGGCCCACCAACCTGCGCCGCGAAGCCCCCGGCGGCTGCTGCGAATGGCGACGGCTGCGGCGCCCCGCCGGCCGGCGCGAGGCGAATGGCGCCGCTGCCTCCGTCGCTCGCGATGCTGAGGAGCACAAACGCCGCCACGGCAATCGGGGTGTCCCATCCGCGCGACGGAAGGAACGCGCGACCCAGCGTCCCCAGGCTGCCGATCGCCGTCGCCGGGCCGGACGCACGGAAGGCCGCCCCGGCGGTGGCAACCCACACCATCGCCCCGCCGAGGGCCGCCAGTCCGGCAAAAACGCGGGCCGCGAAAGCCATCGCAGAGCGAATGAGCTTTCCGCCGTTGAGCGCGTGCAAGAACGGATCGAGTATCCGGAAAGGCCGCACCGCCTGCAGTCTCCCTCCGGCTACTGAATGTCGGTCACTTTTCCATTCTGGAAAGTGATCTTCAGGTTCTTGTAGAGGTAGATCTGCCTGTTCCCGGCATCGAGCGGTTGCAACGGAGGCCCCAGAATGGCCGTAACCTGGTCGACGGTCATGCCCAACGTGACCGTAGCCCCAGAGGCCGACGGTCCCCCGGCCGGCGCCCCGGTGTCCTGAAGTGCGGCCTGCTCCGCCGCATCCACCTGGTTCGACTCCTGGCTGATTTCCGCGGCAACATTCGGCTCCGGTCCCGGAGCCGACGGATCGGCGGCGAAAGGAGCCTTCGTCGGCGGGGCGGCGGCCTGCGCCGGCAGGTTCGGCAGTCCCTTGCCTCTGCTGGCCTGCATGTCGCCCATTCCCTGGTCGATAGTCTCGCGCATGTAGTTCTGCATATCCTGCAGGTCCGCCACCGAGACGGTGACGGTGGACTGCGCCCGGCACTCCAGGCCGCCTTTGCTGCCCAGGACCACCAGGGTCGCGGCAGTGTCGTTCGGCCCCGGCCGCCCCACCAGTTGCAGGGCATCGCCTTGCCCGAGCGCACACTCTGCGCCCGACGCGTCCACCACGTCAAGGTCCTGACCCACTACGAAGACATGCGGGACGTTGTCGCTCATCATGGCTTGAATGCCGCTGTTCGGATCGGGCGGGGCGTTCTGTGCCGCTCCCTGAGCCTCGGATCTCTCCAGGGCGATTTGCCGCCCGACCTCGGCCGCGATCAGATCCTTGGTTTGCGGCGAAAGGGCCACTGCGGCGTTCGCCTGCGTGGCGGCGGCAGCATCCGCTTGCGACTGTGCCTGGGCCACATACGCCGCCTGGAGGCTGTTGGCAATCAGGTAATCCGTCAACCAGAGAGAGGGGCTGGCATACATCGGATAGGGAGTGAAGTAAAAGCCGTAGGCTCCTAACCACGGGGTGCCCGCCCAGCCCCAGGAATAACGCACGGGCATCGCCCACGGACTGTACGCGTATGCATAAAACCCCGGCGCGTAGTAAAAGGAGGGCGTGTACATCGACACGATCATTCCGTGATAACGATAGGGCGAGTAGAATCGGTCATAGGCTCGGCCGTTGTAGTAATACGTCCGGTGGGCATATTCGCGGCCGCGATATGAGTAAGACCGTTCCACGTAGCCGCGGCCGCCCCGCTCGGCCATCACGCGGGAGTGGTCCGGGCGCTCGATCACCGCGCGCCGGTTTCCGCTCAGCCCATGATGGACGTCCATTTGCCGCCCGGCCCGGTTGGCCACATGCACGTCGGCGGGCCTGCCGTTCGGGCGCCGGCTCACCGCATCGCCGTTCGCACTGCGGGCCACGGAGTAGCTTCTCGGAGCCGGGCGGCCGGTGATACTCGTGGATACCCCGCGGCCGGCAGGCACGCCGGGGCCGGCGCCCCGGCCATAAGGCGTTGCGCCAGGAGTGACGCCCCGGCCATAAGGCGTTGCGCCAGGAGTGACGCCCCGGCCATAAGGCGTTGCGCCAGGAGTGACGCCCCGGCCGTTGGGCGTTGCGCCAGGGGTGGCCCCTCGCCCGTAAGGCGTTGTGCCGGTGGTCGAACCAGGGCTGGATGGCGTTGCACCGGTGCTGCTGCCACGGCCGGTGGGCGTTGTGCCGCTAGTACCGCCATAGCCGGCGGGCGGCGCACCGGTCGTAGTGCCCCGGCCGGCGGGCGGCGCACCGGTAGTAGTGCCTCGCCCGGCGGGCGTCGTGCCGGTAGGCGCTGCCGCTCTGGCCGGGGCCGGGGCCGCGGCCCCGGCCGGTGGTGCTGTCCTCGCCGGAGCGCTGGCAGCCGGCTTCGGGGGAGTGGCGGCCGGCTTCTTGTTCTTCTCTTGCGCCCCGGCAACTAGCGAGGCTAGCAGCAGGACTGCCAGGCTGCCACGTAAGCAGTTTGAACCAAGGCACTTGCACGACAGAAACGTCTTCATGGAATTCTCCTGGGTGCGGATTCAGTTCTTTTGGAAGGGCACACTTTGTCTATTGGATCTCGGTTACCTTGCCGTTCACAAGTGTAATCTTGACGTCTTTGTAAATCAAGAACAGACCCTCGCGCCGCGGTCCGCTTTCGCGATGGGCTGTCCCATGATACCGGTTACTTCGTCAGCCGTCATTCCTGGCCTGACGGTTTTGGGAGCCTCCTCAACCCCAGACGGCGGTGGAGGAGGGATGAGCGGCCGAGCCTGGTCCGCGCCCGGCGGCGGCGTGATCGGCGGAGCAGGCTGGTCGCCCCCCGGCACCGCTGGGACCGGTTCCGCCGCCGGGGCTGGAGCGCTCGCCGGCGGCGCAGTTTGCTCAGCCAGAGCCTGCCGCGCCACTGCAGGAACGTTCGAGATGGCGTTGTCCTTGACCTCAACGCCGGTCAGCCACAGCTTCCTGCCCGCCGGAACCTCCTTCGATTGCCTGAGCCTTCCGTCCTTGTACGGGTTGGGGTGCAGTTCTTCCAGCTTCTGCCGCATGTCCCTTTTGGAGTTTTGGCCCACGGCACAAAGCGGCCAGGACAATGTTGTCAACAACGCTGTTCTCCTCTCCTGAATGGGCAGCTCTTGGCAGACTGCTCCGGCCCAAAAGCACAAGGTGCGGTCAGTATACCCCGCTCCGCCTTTGCGTTCAAGCCAAATCCCAGCTCTTCAGCTCTTGCGGTACTATGCGGCGTCCTGCCGGCTCTCACTTATGCAATACGCAGGGTAAGTCCCGAAACTTCTCGAACGATAGCCTCGCCTCGGCTTGCGGGCGGCGACAGGTATCGCGGCTGGAAACCGTCGCGGCGCCGGCCCCCTTGGTAGGGGTGGGTGCTGGCAGGCAACCCACCGGGGCGGCACCATAGCTCAGCGAAGGCCGATGCGGCGCAAAGCCGTCGCAACTACGGTGTCGATACGGGCGCCGACGGCAGGCGAAAGCTGGTCCGACAACGAAAAATCCGCACCGGTGACGGTGATCAGAGTGGCCTCCGGAGCCCGTCCGTACAACGCTCGCGCACCGGCCAACAGCGCTGCGGGCGTGGCGTGGTGGCTGAACGCGGCGCCGGAGGCTTGCGGCTCGACGCTGCGCTCCTGAATCTCGCCGGGCACGGGACCCACACAAGCGTCAATGAAGATCACGCTCCCGGCGCGGCTGATGGGCTCCATCAGCTCGGGTGTGAGCTGATGAAGCGCAAGGACTTCCACGGCGGGGTTCCGGATCAGGGCGCGCAGCCGCTCGGCCACGCGCCAGCCCAGCCCGTCGTCGCCGCGCAACGGGTTGCCGTAGCCGATGATCAACGTGTCTGGCATCGATTAATCCGCTTCCCTTCCCGCTGCCTGCGCGCTTCCCCCCCGGCATCGGGGGGACCATCGGCTTGAGCGTAGCGGCTATGGCACGCGTCGAACGTTCGGACACCGTCTTCCCCGCGATTCGGCGGCGGGTCTTCACCGTCCTCCCCATGGGCGCACAGGTGGGGACATCGGCCCTGGCACACAGGCTGGAGGCCTGCAGCGAAACGCGCTGCCGCTGGGCTTGGTTTTGCAGCTACTGGTGCGAATGCCCTGTCGATGGAGAAGCTCCGCGGAAGGCGCAGTGGATTCGCGAAGCGAGGGAGCAGGACGGCTCGAATCCGGCGGAAAGACGCGAAGCCGTCCTGGAACGGTGAACTGCTACTGATTGGGATTGATCGAGAAATCAAAAATGTCGGTGGCGCCCGCCGCGCCCGACGCCGATGCTGAGATAAAGCAGTACTCTCCGGGCTCCATGTTGACGGTGGGAATAACACGGTAGACGCCGGGATGGATTTTGTCCGACTTAAACGCGATCTGCTCTTTCGACTCGTTACCCGAGGAATAGGAGGCAAATCCGATTGTCCCTACCACTGCTTCGCGACTGTCCTTTTTCTGTTCGAGTTTCAACAAGGAAAACTGGTTCGGATTGGAGACGGTCTGTGCGCCAAAGCCGGTCTTTCCAAGAGCGGCAGACTTGTCCTCGAAATAGAAATAGAAGGTGGGACGCAGGTCGCTGACCCGGATACTCGCTCGCGGGCCGGGAAGGACCGCCTTGGTCTTACCCTTCACGATGCCGTAGGTCAACACGTGCCCCAGCATCCCGGTCTTTGTCCCTTGCGGTGCGGCGCGCTCCAACTCCGTCATCTTATCGCCGGACAGGATGTAGATCCCCGAGTCGTGAGGCGCCTCCGGATTATTCACGTTGGCTTCGATAGCCGCTTCAGAGACCCCGGCATCGGGCGTCGCACCGGAGGGCCTCGCGGCCCTGATGCCCACGACTCCGCCAGAGGAGGCGGGCGCAGGAGGTGTTACCGCCGCGGCCGGATTGAGCATCACCTTAATGATATTGTCGCTAATTCCCGCCTTCTTCAGATCCAGCATATCCTGCACGCCCAAGTCGAATTTCTTGTTCTCCTTACGCAGGGCGGCGATTACCAGATCCTCCGAGAGGCCTGCCTTGACCATATCCTGCACATCGGCCACCGACATCCCGGCATTGGCGGGCCTTGGCGATTCCTGTGCCAGTCCCAGACCGAGAATCGTCAGAAATGCAAACGTTGCCAACAGAAACTTCATTTCGAATACCTCCAAGTAGTTAGGACCTGCTACCCATCGCTCGTCATACGTGGCATCAGGCCGTGAGTCGGGCCTGTGTCCTGAATGTACTATGCAGCGCCGTCGGACGCAAGCGCCGATTGAGCGTCTGATTGAGCGTCTGTCAGGCGGGCGGCGACGACCGAGCCGAGTTGGCGGCCGGCCGCCCGTGAATGCCGGTCCGGCAACGGCAATCGCAGCGGCTTGCGGAGCGCGTCGATGCAAGGCGTGCGTGGCGGAGGAACGCTGCCCTCCCGAATCTCGCCGGGCACGGGACCCACGGAGGCGACGATGAAGATCACGCTCCCGGCGCGGCCGATGGGTTCCCCCGGCTCGGGCGTGAGTTGGTGGAGCGCCAGGATCTCCCACGGCGGGTTGCCGTAGCCGGCGATCAGCGCGTTTGGCGTCGATCGAGCAGCTCCCCGTCGTGGCTGCGCAGTTCCACCTCCAGAATCAGCCGGCCATCGGCGTGGGTGGAGCAGCTCAGCGCAGTTTCCACGCGGTTCAACATGCCCTCGGTGAGCTTGTGGCCGTACACGAAGTGGCGCGCCACGCCGCGGCGCGGTCCGAACGCACCGGCAGGCCAGAGGGAAAACGTTTCGGGAACCGGAGCGCCGCGGCGGTTGCGCAACCGCCCGCACTCGCGAACTACGGCATGAGTGGGGGTGAGAGCCGGCGCGACACGTTGCGGCCTGGAACGCGCCTAATGGCCGCAGCCCTTTTCCCCGACACCGAAAAGAAGCGGTTGGACCTCGCCGCCACCAACACGCACCGGGTCATCCCTGCGGTGCACATCGCTCACACTGACAAATCTCGCGGAAATGCTCGTAGGAGTAAATACCGGAGCTGTGGCCGTCGTTCCAGTTGATGCGAATCGCGTAGTTGCCTACCGGCTCCACAGCCAGCATCTTCAGCGCCGGCTTGTACATCTGGAATGGGTTGCTCGCCTCCGGCTGGGCGCCCTGCCGGGGGCTCTCCGGGCGCGGAGGGGTGCCGTGCGCGCCGGTGCAGGCGGCACAGGGGCACTTGTCGCGCAGATATGTCAGGCCGTATTCGCTGCGGTGCCCGTCTTTCCAGTCGATCCGGATGCCCTTCGACTTCGAAATCGCAATATGTTCGGGGTCGGTTTCGAGAGACATTTTCAATTGTATTGCCGTTCTACGTCGCGTACGCCGGAGATCCGCCGCATGGCCGTCACCAGTTTCTCGAGCTGCTTCTTGTCGCGCACTTCCACGGTCATCTCCACGATGCCGCCATCGTGGTCCACATCCGCTTTGGCTTCCAGGCTGCGGATGTTGGACTCCTCGTCGGAAAGCACGGAGGTGAGCTGCATCAGCATGCCCGGGCGGTCGTCCGTGTGCACCATGATGCGCACCGGGAAGGCGTCTTCCGCCGCCCGCGCCCATTCCACTTCGATCTTGCGCTCCACATCGTACATCAGGTTCTGCACGTTGGGGCACATCCGGGAATGCACGGCCACGCCTTTGCCGCGCGTCACGTAGCCGACAATGGCTTCCCCGCGGATGGGGTTGCAGCACTTGGCGCGGTACACCAGCAGGTCGTCCATGCCGCGCACCTTGATGACACCGCCGCCGTCGCCCGGACGGCCCGGCATCGGCGCCGCAGCCGGCGCGCCCGCATAGGCCGGCTCCGGCAACCCCTTTTCCTCCGGTTCGTCCTTCACCTGGCCCGGCGCCACTTTGCTCAGGATCTGCCGCGCCGAGAACCGGCCATAGCCGAGCGCCGCGTACAGGTCTTCCATCTTGCTGTACCCGTACGCCGCGGCCACGTTTTCCAGCTCCTCGCGCGCCACCCTGCCCAACTGCACGCCCAGCCGCCGCGCTTCCTTTTCCAGGTACTTCTCGCCGATCTCGATGGCCTTCAGCCGCTCGCTGGCATTAATGACGTGCTTGATTTTGTTGCGCGCGCGCGAGGTCTTGACGAATGCCAGCCAGTCTTTGCTGGGCTCGTGGCCGGACTGCGTCATGATCTCCACGATGTCGCCGTTGCGCAGCGACGAGCGCAGCGGGACGATGCGCCCGTTCACCTTCGCGCCCACGCAGGTGTGGCCCACGTCGGAGTGGATGGCGTAGGCGAAATCGATGGGCGTGGCGTCGCGCGGCAGCACCAGCACCTTGCCCCGCGGCGTGAAGGTGTAGACCTCTTCGGGGTAAAGATCCACCTTGAGAGTGGACATGGACTCGCCGGGGTCCTGCATATCGCGCTGCCATTCGACCAGGTGGCGCAGCCAGGCGATGCGCTGATCGTCGGCCGCCGGGCCTTTGCGGCCTTCCTTGTATTTCCAGTGCGCGGCGATGCCCTCTTCCGCGAT
>Ga0181529_10007178_pt1 | contig 11172 bp, 11 predicted proteins | sample PEATcosm2014_Bin_36_FD_119763 | JGI IMG/M metagenome (GOLD analysis project Ga0181529, IMG submission 119763) | Peatland microbial communities from MTU Mesocosm Facility, Houghton, MI, USA - PEATcosm2014_Bin10_30_metaG | ecosystem: Environmental > Terrestrial > Soil > Wetlands > Peat | place... | reverse complement strand
TCGGCCTTCTGCTGCTGGGCGGGATCGTTGACGTCGTAGAGGATGAGCGGATGCATGTTGCCGTCGCCGGCGTGGAAGACGTTGGCGACGCGCAAGCCGTAGGACGCGCAGATCTCGCCGACCCGCTCCAGCGCCTCGGGCAACCGACTCGTCGGCACCGTGCCGTCCATGCAGATGTAGTCGGCGACGCGGCCGGTGGCGCCGAAGGCCGACTTGCGCCCCTTCCAGATCTGCGCGCTCTCCATCGCCGACATCGATTCCCGCATCACCCGCACGCCGTGCGCCGTGGCGATCGCCGCAATGCGGGCGAGCTCGGCCGTCATCTCGGCTTCGCCGCCCTCGACTTCGACGATCAGCATCGCCTCGACGTCGAGCGGATAGCCGGCGTGGGCGAAGTCCTCGCAGATCGCGATCGCCGGCCGGTCCATGTATTCCATCGCCACCGGCACGATCCCCGCGCCGATGATCGCCGCGACGCAGCGGCTCGCGTCGGCGCAGGAATCGAAGCCGAACAGCACCGGGCGCGCGCCCTCGGCGGCGCGGATCAGCTTGACCGTCGCTTCGACGACGATGCCGAGCTGCCCCTCCGAGCCGCAGACGAGGCCGAGCCAGTCGAGGCCGGCGGCGTCGAGCTCGGCCCCGCCGAGGTCGAGGATGTCGCCGTCGAGGGTGACGAGCCGGACGCCGAGCAGGTTGTTGACCGTCACGCCGTACTTAAGGCAGTGCGCGCCGCCCGAGTTCATGCCGACGTTGCCGCCGATCGTGCAGGCGAGCTGCGACGACGGGTCGGGCGCGTAGAAGAAGCCGTCCGCCGCCACCGCGTCGGAGATGGCGAGATTGGTGACGCCCGCCTCGACCCGCGCGTAGCGGTCGGCGAGGTTGATCTCGAGGATGTGGTTCATCTTCGACAGGCCGAGGACGATCGCGTCCTCTTGCGGGATCGCGCCGCCGGAAAGCGAAGTGCCGGCGCCGCGCGGCACAATGTTGACGCCGGCGTCGCGGCAGAACCGCATGATGCGCGCGACCTCGTCGGCCGAGCGCGGCAGCACGACCGCGAGCGGCAGGCGGCGATAGGCGGTCAGCGCGTCGGTCTCGAACGCGCGCCGCCCGGCGAGGTCGGCGATCAGGCCGTCGGCGGGCAGGATCGCCGCCAGGCCGGCAAGGATCTCGTCGCGCCGCTTAAGGATCGTCGGATCAGGCGGCGGAAACGCGATCTGCGCCATGGTCGACGCCTCCCTACCGTCACGCGGCCGGCGCGGTCGGCAGCCGGGCGCGGCGGGAATCATCCACGGAATGACCAGCCGCCGCAAGGCGACTTACGGCGCGAAGCGCTCCTGCGGCGGCTCAGCGCCGTCGGGTCAGCCCCAAGGCCCGGGCGATGATGCGGTCGAGCGTGCGCTTGGGCAGCAGCAGCGGCAGCGTCCAGTTGAAGAACTTGCCGCGCAAGACCGCGTAGCGCGCCCGCGGTTTCGGCGCCGTCAACGCAAGATGGATCGCTTCGCCGACGGCCTCGGGCGGCAGGCCCTTGCGCCCGCGCTCGACGAAGACCTTCTTGAACCGCTTCAGCATGGGGCCGTAATCGGTGTTGGCGTAAGCCGAGTCGTCGGCCGCTTCCGCCTTGTCCCAGATCGGCGTGTCGATCGCTCCCGGACCAATGACGACGACGTCGATGCCGTAGATCGCCAATTCGCGGCGGAGGCTGTCGCTGAACGCCTCCAGCGCGTGCTTCGACATCGCGTAGTCGCCGAGAAACGGCGCGGCGATCCTCCCGGCGACCGAGGTGATGTTGACGATGCGCCCAGGCCCGCCCGACAACGAAGAATCTGCGCCGAGCAAAGGAATGAAGGCCTGGCTCACTCTTGCTGCGCCGAGGACGTTGACGTCGAGCACCCATCGGATCTGGTCGACCGGCTGATGGGCAAGCGGTCCGCCGAGCGCGAGGCCGGCGTTGTTGACCAGACCCTTGAGGGTTCGCCCGTCGAGCTTGACGCGCGTCTCCTCGGCGGCGCGCCGCACCTCGTCGGCGTTGGTGACGTCGAACAGCAGCGGCTCGACCGCCTCGCCGAATTCCTGGCGCAGCGATTCCGCGTCCGCGACCTTGCGCACGCCGGCGAAGACGCGCCAGCCGTGGCCGACGAGGACCTTGACTGCGCTGCGGCCGATGCCGGTCGAAGCGCCGGTGACAACTGCGTCCAAGGACATGGATGGGTCCATTCTCGAAATGCGGTCGCCGCAGCGGCCGACGGCGGGGGCCGCCTAGACCGCCACCGGTTGCGGGACCATGCCTTTGGCGCCGAACACGTGGCGATAGCGCGCGATCTCCTCGGGCGACCCGAGCACCTTGTTAGGATTGTCGGAGAGCTTGACGGCCGGCCGCCCGTCGACGTCGGCGACCTTGCAGACGATCGAGATCGCCTTCAGTTCGCCGTCGATCCCGTCGGTCGCGCAGCCCTTGAAGTCGTTGGTGAGGTTGGTGCCCCAGCCGATCGAAACGTTGAGGCGGCCGCGCAGCGCCCTGACCGAAGCCTCGATTGTGTCGATGTCCATCGCGTCGGAGAGGACGAGCAGCTTCTCGCTCGGATCGCGCCCGCGCCGCCGCCACCAAGCGATCAGCTCCCGCGCCGCCGCCATCGGTTCCTTCGAATCCGGGCGGGCGCCCTTCCAGTCCGCCACCCAATCGGGCGCGCGCGCCAGGAAGTCGGTCGAGCCGAAGCAGTCGGGCAGCACGATCAGCAGATTGCCGCCATACATGCGCGCCCAATCGCGCAACACTTCATAGGGCGCCTGTCGCATCGCCTCGTCGTCGTCGGCGAGCGCGGCGTAGACCATTGGCAGCTCGTGGGCGTTGGTGCCGATCGCCTCGACGCCGGTGTCCATCGCGTGCTTGATGTTCGAGGTGCCGATGAAATTGTCGCCGAGACCCTCCTGCAGCGCCTCGACGCACCAGCGCTGCCAGAGAAACCCGTGGCGGCGGCGGGTGCCGAAATCGGAGATCTTCAGCGGACCCTCGGCGGCGAGCGCGCGCAGGCGCTCGACTTTGCTCCACAGCTTGGCCTTGGCGCGGGCGTAGAGCACGTCGAGATTGAAGCGGCTCATGCCGCGCATGGCGGCGCGCGCACGCAGCTCGTTGATGATCGCCAGCGCCGGGATCTCCCACATCGTCGTGTGGGTCCACGGTCCGGCGAAACGCAGTTCGTATTGCCCGTCCTTGCGGGTCAGCTCGTATTCGGGCAGGCGGAAGTCGGCCAGCCATTCCATGAAGTCCGGCTCGAAGATCTGCCGATCGCCGTAGAATGTGTTGCCGGCGAGCCAGATCAGCTCGTTCTTGGCCAGGCGCAGCGAGCGCGCGTGGTCGAGCTGGTCGATCAGCTCGCGCTCGTCGACGATGTCGGCGAGGCGCACCTCGCTGGTGCGGTTGTGGAGCTGGAAGGTGACCTGGCGGTCGCGATGCAGCTTCCAGACCATCTGTTGCATCAACAGTTTATAGAAATCCGTGTCCAGCAGCGTCCGCACGATGGGGTCGATGCGGAACGTGTGGTTGTAGACACGCGTGGCGATATCCGGGATCATGCTTTCATAACATTAGGGTGCGCAGGGACGAGCGGCAAGGGCGGCGCGGGCCGCCCGGGAGGGTGATCGAAACGTGTCGGAAAGCCAAGCGGCAAAGACGCAGCTTCGCGTCGGTCTGTTCGTCACCTGTCTCGTCGACCTGTTTCGCCCGACCGTCGGCTTCGCCGCGGTCAAGCTGCTGGAGGACGCCGGCTGCAAGGTGGTCGTTCCGCCGCAGACCTGTTGCGGCCAGCCGGCCTTCAATTCCGGCGATCGCGCCGACGCCCAGGCGATCGCCCGCCAAACCATCGACGCTTTCGCCGGCTGCGATTATGTCGTGGCGCCGAGCGGCTCCTGCGCCGGCATGCTCGCCAAGCACTACCCGGAACTGTTCGCCGACGAGCCCGACATGGCGATCAAGGCCACGGCCTTCTCGGCCAAGTGCTGCGAGCTGACGAGCTTCCTGGTCGACAAGCTCGGCGTCACCGGCGTCGCGGCGCGCTTTTCCGGCGTCGCCGCCTATCACGATGCCTGCTCGGGCCTGCGCGAGCTCGGCGTGCGCGACCAGCCACGCAAGCTGCTCGCCAGCGTCGAGGGCCTGCGCTTGGTCGAACTCGACGAGGCCGACGTCTGCTGCGGCTTCGGCGGAACCTTCGCGGTCAAGTACGGCGAACTCTCCGACGCCATCGTCGCGCGCAAGAGCGACAAGATCGTCGCGACCGGCGCCGACACCTTGCTCGCCGGCGATCTCGGCTGCCTGATGAACATGGCGGGCAAGCTGCAGCGTCAGGGCAAGCCGGTGAAGGCGCGCCACGTCGCCGAAGTGCTGGCCGGCATGACCGATGCGCCGGCGATCGGCGAGCCGGCCGAGGACGAAACGAAGTGAGCGTCGTCGCCACCACGCCGCGCTTCAAGGACAATGTCCACGACGCGCTCCATGACCAGCGCCTGCAACGCGCTCTGCCGCACGCGAAGAACTTCATGAGTCGGCGCGCCGACGCCGTGGCGCGGCTGCCGGAATTCGACGCGCTTCGCGACAGCGCGCGGGCGATCAAGGACCATACGCTCGCCCACCTCGATCTCTATCTCGAGACTTACGAGCGCAAGGTCGTCGAGGCGGGCGGCTGCGTCCATTACGCGCGCGATTCCGACGAGGCGGTGGCGGTCATCCTCGGCATCTGCGAGGCACACGGCGCCAAGATGGTGACCAAGGGCAAATCGATGGTCTCCGAGGAGATCGGCCTCAACGCGGCCCTAGAGCGGGAAGGCATAGCGGCAGTCGAGACCGACCTCGGCGAGTATGTCATCCAACTGCGCGGCGAGGCCCCCTCGCACATCATCGCTCCGGCGATCCACGTCACCCGCGACGACATCGAGGCCGACTTCCGCCGCGTCCACCGCGATCTCGCGCCCGACCGCGACCTTTCGCGGCCCGATCAGCTGCTCGGCGAAGCGCGCGCGATCCTGCGCGACCGCTTCCTTTCCGCCGACGTCGGCCTGACCGGCGCCAATTTCCTCGTCGCCGAAACCGGGACGTCGATCATCGTCACCAACGAGGGCAACGGCGACCTGACCCAGACCCTGCCCAAGGTCCATGTCGTCCTCGCCTCGATCGAAAAGATCACCCCGACGCTCAACGACGTCGCGCAAATCCTGCGCGTGCTCGGCCGCTCGGCGACCGGCCAGGACATGTCGGTCTACACCACGCTGTCGACCGGCCCGCGCCGACCGGGCGACCCCGACGGGCCGGAGGAATATCACGTCGTGCTGCTCGACAACGGCCGCTCGGCGACGCTCGGCGGCCCGTTCGTCGATATGCTGCGCTGCATTCGTTGCGGCGCCTGCATGAACCATTGTCCGGTCTATCACGCGATCGGCGGCCACGCTTACGGCTGGGTCTATCCCGGGCCGATGGGCGCGGTGCTGACGCCGCTGCTGATCGGCGTCGCCGAGGGCGGCCAATTGCCCAACGCGTCGACCTTCTGCGGTCGGTGCGAAGAGGTCTGTCCGATGCGCATCCCGCTGCCGAAGCTGATGCGCACATGGCGCGAGCGCGAGTTCGAGCGCCGCCTGACGCCGCCGCTCGCGCGCGCCGGGCTGCGGCTGTGGGTGTTCTTCGCCAAGCGGCCGGCGCTCTATCGGCTCGCCGTCGAGCCGGCGATGCGCGCGCTCGGCCTGATCGGCCGCCGCCGCGGCCGCTTCGCCTGGCTGCCGTTCGCCGGCGGCTGGACGCGCGGACGCGATCTCGCCGCGCCGCAGGGCGCGACCTTTCAGAGCCGCTGGCGGGCGAAGAGCGGGGCGGTCAAATGAGCGCGCGCGACGAGATCTTCGCGTCGATCCGCCGCTCGCTGAACGTCGGGCCGGTCGACGCGCCGCGTCGCGACGCGGTCGCCGCGCGGCTCGCGCAAGCCCCCGTCGGGATCATGCCGCGCCGCGGCCATGGCGAGGCGGCCGAACGGCTGGCGACCTTCAAGGCGGAGGCCGAGCGCGTCCAGGCGACGGTCGCCGAAGTCGCGGCGGCCGCCGACGTTCCGGCCGAGATCGCGCGGTTCCTGCGCGAGAACAATCTGCCGGCGACGCTGCGCTTCGGCGACGACAAGCGCCTCGCGGACATGCCCTGGGCGGCGACCGCGCTCGAGATCGCGCGCGGCCCCTCGGACGGCGCCGACCTCAACGCCGTCGGCGCCGCCTTCGCCGGCGTCGCCGAGACCGGCACGCTGGCGCTCGTCTCCGGCCCGGACAATCCGACGACGCTCAACTTCCTGCCCGACAACCATTTCGTCGTGCTGTTCGCCGACGACCTGTTCGCCGACGTCGAAAGCGTCTTCGCCCGGCTGAAAGCGGCTTATGGGGCCGGCGCGCTGCCGCGGACGGTCAATTTCATCACCGGCCCGTCGCGCTCGGCCGACATCGAGCAGACCCTGCTGCTCGGGGCGCACGGGCCGAGGCGGCTGCATATCGTCGTCGTCGCGGGCTAGCCTCGCCGCCGCAAACTGGCCTCGTGTCGATTTAGTAACCATCCCGTAGTTAGGAATCGGGATGCGACGGGGTCTGTGGCGATGGCGCTGCGACGGCGACTGACGGGCGGACTGGCGGCGCTTGCGCTGATCTGCGCGGCGACGGCGGCGCTCGCCCAAGCGTTGCCGCCGGCTCCGAGCCCGGCCGCCGCGCCTGCGCCGGCGGCGATTCCCGCCGCGGCGATTCCGATTCCCGCCGACGTTCCCGCCGCCCCGTCGGGCCCTGGCGCCGCCTATTCGCCCGGCGCGCCCGCGGCGACTGCGACCCCGATCCCCATTCCCGCCGTCGCCGCGCCAGTCAAGCCGAAGAGGGTCGCGCCGCCGCCGCCGCCGCTCGAAACCGCGCTGTCGACCGATCCCGTGCCGACGATGACCCCCGACACCGCCGCCCTGACCGCCAAGGCGGCCGATCGCTATGCGGCGATCGACGCGGCAGGCGGCTGGCCCGAAATCGCCAACCCGGCCGGCCCGCGTTCGAAAGGGCCGGCGGTCGTCGACCTGCGTCGCCGTCTGGCGATCGAGGGCGATCTCGATCGCGCCGCCGCCGAAGGGCTGTCGGCGCTGGCGTGGGACGCCGGCCTCACCGCCGCGGTCAGGCGCTTCCAAGCGCGCATGGGACTGCGTCCGACCGGAATCGTCGCCGGCGCGACGCTGAAGGCGCTCAACGTGCCGGCGAGCGTGCGCGCGCAAGAGCTCGCGGCGAGCGCGCGCCGCCTCGCCGACCTCACCTTTCCGTTCGGCGAGCGCTATGTCGTCGTCAACCTGCCGGCGACCGCAGTCGAAGCGGTCGAGAACGGCGCGGTCGTCCACCGCTATGCGGCGATCGTCGGCGACGTCGATCATCCTTCGCCGCAGATCGCCGCCCACGTCGCGGCGATCAACCTCAATCCGACCTGGACCGTGCCGGTCTCGATCATCAAGAAAGAGATCATCCCGCGCATGCAGCGCGATCCTGGCTACCTCGCGCGCGAGAAGATCCGCATCCTCGACGCCAGCGGCGCCGAGGTCGACCCCAAGCGCATCGACTGGTCGACCGAGCGCGCCGTCAACTACACGCTGCGGCAAGACTCGGGCGCCGGCAATTCGCTCGGTTCGATCCGCATCGACATGCCCAACAAGCTCGCCGTCTACATGCACGACACGCCGTCGAAGCGGCTGTTCGGGGCCGACTACCGTTTCTTGAGCCACGGCTGCGTGCGGGTGCAGGGCGTCTACGATTTGGCCGCCTGGCTGCTCGAAGGGACGAGCGGGGGGCCGGCCGGCGTCTGGGACAAGGATGCGCTGCTCGCCGAGATCAAGAACGGCGCGCACGAAGACATCAAGCTGACGCACTCGACGCCGGTGATCTGGGTCTATCTGACCGGCTGGGCGAGCGCCGACGGCGCCGCCAATTTCCGCAGCGACGTCTATGGCCTCGATGCGGCGGCCGACGCATCGGCAAGCGCCGCGCCGGCCTCGCCGTTTGACGAAGTTCTGCGTCCGGCGCCACTCGCCGCGACGGTGCAATGAGCGCTTTGCGGCCGCTGCAGAACCGCGTCGATCCTTACGGCGCGCTCCTCGCCGTCAACGCGCGCGGCGCGCTGATGGGCAATCGCGGCGGACGCTTCCATCGCCCCGACCAAACTCTCGGCCGCCGCCGCTGGGCGTCGCGGCAATGGATCTCGTGCCTGTGCGCGTTCCAGGGCCGCCATCGCAGCGTCTGGGGCGCGAGCTACACCGAGCTGTTCTTTCTCGACGAACCGACCGCGCTCGCCGCCGGCCACCGACCGTGCTTCGTCTGTCGCCGCGCCGATGCGGAGCAATTCCGCCGCGCCTTCGCCGCCGGCGGCGAACGAAGCGCGCCGGAGATGGACGCTGTTCTTCACCGCGAGCGACTCGCCCATCTTCCCGGCCGTCCCAGCACGCGCCCGCTCGCCGAACTGCCCGACGGCGCGATGATCGAGCGCAACGGACGGCCTTACGCCGTGCGCGGCGAGGCGTTGCTGCCATGGACCTTCTTCGGCTATGGAGCGCCGGAGCCGCGGCCCGCGGACGAGCGCGTACGGCTGTTGACGCCGCCGGCGATCGTCGCCGCGCTTGCGGCCGGTTATCGCCTGCGTTGGGCGGAGGATCTCGTTTGATGATGGTTCGCACGCCCGCCCGCGGCCGGTTCGCGCTCGTCGCGCTCGCCGGCGCTTTGCTGCTCGCCGCTTGCGGCGAGGAACCGCTGGCGCCGATCGATTCGCGGCTGGCGCGGCAACTCGACGCCGTGCGGCTCGATCCCGGCGCCGCGGAATCGGCGATCAACGCCTATCGCTCGAGCCGCGGCCTCAAGCCGCTGCGGCTCGATCCGGCGCTGACCGCGATGGCGCAGCGCCAGGCCGACGCGATGGTCGCCGGCGACGCGCTGTCGCACAACGTCGGCGGCCCGTTCCAGACGCGACTCGCCGCCGCCGGAATCGTCACGACCGAGGCGGGCGAGAATCTCGGCGCCGGCTATTTCTCGCTCGCTGAGGCGATGGCCGGCTGGCGCGGTTCGGCCGAGCACGACGCCAACCTGCGCATGGCCGGCTTCACCCGCATGGGCGTCGCCATCGCCAAGAGCGCGAGCACCCGCTATGGCGTCTATTGGGCGCTGGAGCTCGCCGCCGACCAGCAGCGGCCGTCGGACGCACTGCGCGCAGGCGGCTTTTGAACCTTTGGCGCCTTGACCGCGTGCGTCGCTTGCGGCTTTCTTGACCGTCGCATCGCGCCGAGGCGCGCGCGCAAACGGGAACGCCAAAGGGAGGACATGATGATTCGCCGCTTGACGCTGGCGGTCGCGGCCGCAGTCGCTTTTTCGTCCGCGGCCTTCGCCGCCGACGTGGTCGGCGAATGGAAGCGCGACGACGGCAAGGCCAAGGTTCGTTTCGCTCCCTGCGGCGGCGGCGCGCTCTGTGGGTCGATCACCTGGTTGCGCGACGCCGACAGCCCGGCCAAAGTCGGGCAGCAGGTGTTTTTCGACATGAAGCCGAACGGCGAGGGCGCGTGGGGCGGCGCGGCGTTCAATCCCGACGATGGGGGCGCCTACACCGGCAAGATGACGCTGGCCGGCGATCATCTGACGACCGCCGGCTGCGTCTTCGGCGGGCTCATTTGCAAGACGGTCGAGTGGACGCGCGCGCGATGACGCGCGCAATCCGCGCCGGCTTGGGGCTGGCGGCGCTGGCCGCGTCGCCGGCGATGGCGCTCGACTGTCAGCGCGCGGCGACGGTCTCCCAGGATCCCTACGCGGTCGGCGCCTATGCCGAGGGCGCGTTCTCCTGCAGCGCGCCCGACGCGACGTTGCGGCTGCTGGCGCGTTCCGACTTCCCGCTGCCGTGAGCGGCGAAGCTCAGGCGCTGCGCAGCGTCGCGATGCGCGCGCCCGGCTCGAAACGCGTCGCGTGCCGATTGACCAGCGGTTCGAGCGACGGCGGAAAGCGAAATTGGTTGCGGCCGGCCGCTTTGGCCTCGTAAAGCGCGCGATCGGCGAGCCCGTACAGGCGGTCGAAGCCGTCGCCGTTCTCGCGCAATGCGATTCCCGCCGAGACCGTCACCCGCAAGGTGACGTCGCCGACCAGGATCGGCGTCGCGCGCAGGCGATCGCGGAACGCCAGCAGGCCCTCGACCATGTCTTCGAGCGACGCGCGCGACGTCAGCAGCGCGAATTCCTCGCCGCCGATCCGCGCGACGAGGCCGAGGGCGCCGAGCTCCTCCTGCATCATCCGGCCGACCGCGCGGAGCGCCGCGTCGCCGACGAGATGGCCATAGGCGTCGTTGACCGACTTGAAACGGTCGACGTCGAAGATCACCAGCGCCAGCACCTCCGCGAGCGACGATTCCGCGTCCTCGATCAGCGCCCGGCGATTGGAAAGGCCGGTCAGGGAGTCGGTGCGGCCCAATTCGTCGGCGAGTTCCTTGGCGCGAAACAGCTCGAGATGGGTGTGGCCGATCGAATAGGCGATCGGCGTCGCGACGATCAGGCAGACGGCCGTCGTGACCGACCACGACCACAGGCATCGCGCCCAATCGACGAAGAATGCGAGCTGGTTGACGACGTCGACGGCGAGGGCGAAGGCGAGCGCGAACGCCGTCACCAGCGCCACGTAGCGCACGAGCTCGCGCTCGTTGCGGATCGCTGGACGCGCGACGGCGCCGAAGACTTTCATGGACGCGACTCCGCCCGGCTCTCCTGCGGCCGGCGCACGTCCATCAATAGCGTTTATGCGCTAACGGCGGTTTAATCGATTTGTCGCAAATTGCGCCGCTTTGCGGCTGGGCTGGCGGCGCCTTACTGCGCCGCCTTGACGCCGGGAAAAACAACCTCGACCAGCGTCCCCTGCTGCTTGCGGCTCTTGATCGAGAAGTCGGCGTGGTTGGCCTCGGCGAGCGCCTTGGTCAGCGGCAGGCCGAGGCCGGCGCCGCCGGCCCGCTGAGCCGCGTCGCCGACCTGACGGAACGGCTCGAGCGCCGCGGCGATCTCGTTCTCGTTCATGCCGACGCCGGTGTCGCGCACGCGGATGACGGCGGCGCCGGCCTCGTCGAGCGCGGTCGAGACGATCACCTGTCCGCCCGGTTCGTTGAACTTCACCGCGTTGGAGAGCAGG
>Ga0181529_10007177_pt1 | contig 11173 bp, 8 predicted proteins | sample PEATcosm2014_Bin_36_FD_119763 | JGI IMG/M metagenome (GOLD analysis project Ga0181529, IMG submission 119763) | Peatland microbial communities from MTU Mesocosm Facility, Houghton, MI, USA - PEATcosm2014_Bin10_30_metaG | ecosystem: Environmental > Terrestrial > Soil > Wetlands > Peat | place... | reverse complement strand
TCGGGGAACGAGCTCAACTCGGCCGTATTCAGGGTCTGCGGTATATACCGCTCGCCCGAGCTCAGCTTCTTCGCGTCGCCTCGGCTGATCGTCGGCTACGAAAGCGCGCGCTCCTTCTTCCAAGCCAGGCCTCAGGATATCGAGTACGGCCTTTTCTTCCGCGGCGGCTCGCCGCCCGCCTCCGTCAACGCCCTGGTCTCGAAGGCCTTGGGCGACGCGGGCAGGCGCAAGGTCGAATCCGTGGAGTCGGGGAAGATATCAGTCTTCGACGTGCTCAATATCTCGGTCCAATTCAATGTCTTCCTCTTGATCGTGGTCTTCCTCGTGATCGCGGTCATGGCTACGGTGATCATCCTCGTCAATTTCAACATATTCACCATAACCTTTCGCAAACGGCGGAAGGAGATCGGCACGCTGATGGCCTTCGGGTCCCCGACGCGCGCGATAGCCCTCGCCCTCTTCTTGGAATCGCTCGCCCAGGTCATCGTCTGTACCGCCGTCGCCGCGTCGGCTTGCCTGGCCCTTTCCCTGGCCGCGAGCCGTATCAGGCCGGGCGGATCCTTTCAGCTCCTCCTCACCCTGCTCTCCGGTACCGATAGGCTGGACCTGATGATCACCTTCGCCCAGCTCCGGAGCTGCTTCCTCATAATGGCCTCGGCGGTCGTCCTCGCTCAGGCTCCCATCGCGATCCGAGTCCTCGCGGGGAATCCCGCTGCCTTCCTCGGGGCGAGGAGGTAGCCGGATGCGGCCGCCGCTCGTCCTTATCCTTTCGCTCGCCCTTCTTGGCGCCTTCGGAAGCGCCTTCGGCCAGGAGCTCCCGGGACCGGACGATCGGCTTCTCGAAAAGTCTGACGCCGTGCTGGTGTCGGCCGGCGGCGCCTACGACCTGGACCTCAAAGTGGCGGTCGCCGGGAATCGCAGCCTCGAATACGAACTCAGGAATTACGTGAAGGACTCGCGCGTCCAACGCGCTATATTCCAGGAGCCGGGCTTCGATAGGGACGACAGCGCCATCCGCAATGGCGATATGGCGTATTTCAAGTACCGCGCCTGGCCTAAGTACGACGCGATGAACGCGAGGTCGAGCTTTTTGGATTCCCCTTTTTCCTGGGAGGACGCGCTGGGACCCGGCCTCTCGGGGTCTTACGAGCTGGCCGGTATAGCCTGGGACAGCTCGAGCGGCGAGAGGCTCCTGCGCTGCGAGCTCAAACCCCTCATCACCGGATCGTACCGCCGAATAGACGCATGGATCAGGCCGGGCAGCTACCAAACCGTCCGGCGAATCTATTACACTCCCTCCGGTCTCGAATGGAAAGCGGTCAACTACGGAGGCTATGTCATGGAGGGCGGCATCGCCTCGGCATGGGAAATGACCATGGTGGACGAATTGACAAACGCATCGGCCTCCATCTCGGTGAGGATGCGGCGGCTCGAGCGGATGCCCGATTCCTTCTTCGAGCCGAGGGACCGGAGCAAGGAGCGGTGAATTGATCCGAGCGAGGGGAGTGGTGAAGTCCTATAAGATGGGAGCGGTGTCCATCGAGGCCCTCCGCGGCGTGGACCTAGGGGTCGACAAAGGCGAGATGATGGCCATCACCGGCGTTTCGGGAAGCGGCAAGTCGACCCTCCTCAATCTCGTAGGCGGCATGGACAGGCCGGACGCCGGCAGCATCGAGGTCGACGGCGAGAACATAGCCCGGTACTCGAATGCCCGCCTGACGGCCTTCAGGGCCGTGAAAATCGGGTTCATCTTCCAGAACTTCAACCTCATCTCGGTGCTCAATGTCTACGACAACATCGTCGTACCCATGAAGCTCAAGGGCCAGCGCTACGATAAGGCCAAGGTCCTCGAGCTCATAGAAAGGGTGGGCCTGACCCGCTTCGCGAAGCACAGGCCCGAAGAGCTGTCGGGCGGGCAGCGCCAGCGCGTCGCGATAGCGAGGTCCCTCGTCCACAATCCGCCCTACGTCCTGGCGGACGAGATCACGGCCAATCTCGACACGAGTACCGCGACGAGCATCATCGGCCTTTTGAAGGAGCTTAACAGGGACTTCGGCGTGACCATCATCTTCGCCTCGCACGACCAGCGCATCCTCGATGGTATCGAACGCAAGGTCGCCCTCGAGGACGGAGTCCTCGCCAGGTGAGACCGAGAGGAAAGCGTCGAGCCTCGGCTTCCATCCTCTGCGCCTTCCTCCTCTCGAGCGGGACCGTCGCCTCCCTCCGGGCATGGGAGCCGCCGCCCGAGCCACCTCGCGTACCTCAAAGCTTCCTTACGGCGCTGTACGCGCCCTCCTTCGGCCTCTTTACGCCCTCGAGCTACCCTCTGAACGACTACTTCAGCGTCGACGGCGGCTGGATAAACCTGTTCCCGAAAGGCGATAACCTCAACTTCTATTACGGCATCGGCCATTCGATAAGCGACCTTCCCCTATTCCCCAGCTCCTCCACGGGTTTGGAGAGCCTCGATCTCGTGCAACAAGCCCGCGATTCCCTTTACGGCAAGGTCACCTATGCCTTCCTCGACTATTTCCAGTTCAACGGAGGGGTCGAGTATCTCCAAAATCGGAAAGTCTCGCCGGCGACGGGCTATGAGGACTACGATTACGACCGCTTGTCCTTTTCCGAAGCCTTGAGCTGGGATATGCGCTATTCCTCCATCGAGACCTATTACAAGGGAAAGATCTTTCTTTACCCCGAGCAGGGCTTCCGGGTTTCGGGAGGCTTGCTCGAGAATCTTTTCTTCCCCGCCGGAGACTCATTGGCGGGCGGAAGCGCCTCCTGGTCTCCCCAGGCCTTCGGGGAAATCCAATACCTCTTCCATCCCGGTCGCATGTGGGTAATAGCGCTGGACGGAACGGGAGAGGCTAACCTCGTCGCCGAGTCCTCCCGCGTCCAAGCCGCGATATCCACGGTGCTCGGCGCGCTGGATACGGCCGGAGACTATGCTCTCGACGCCGACGTCGAGCTTCGCTTCCTGCGCCCCAATGGCGTCTTCTGGGAATCTCCTCCCTTTTGGTACATCAGCAGCTTCCTCTTTAAATTCTCGCCCGGCTTCATATTAGGCTACGACGCCGGCACCACCGGGCTTTATCGAGATGGAAGCAGGATCATCCAACAATCTGTCTACGCCAGCCCCCTGGTCGCGATACGCATGAACGGCGACCTTGAGACGGTCCTTAGGGCGGACTTCAGCGCGGCGAGCAGCGGCTTATACAAGGTCGTTCTCTCTCTCAGCGTCGGAACCGTCGGCGGGGGCAAGCCGATCAGCCCCCTGCTTCAAAACGGACTACGGTGAGGATGCGCAAGCCCATGGTCAGAAAGATCGTTTTCGCGCTGCTCGCCATTCTCTGCCTTCCCTTGGAGGTATGGTCCTACGACGAGGCGATGCTCCAGGCGGACGCGTCTGCCTTCCTCTCGGCCGAGGATCTCATGCATAGGGACCTTTCCTCATCGATCGCGGCCTTGAGGAAATCCCAGCCCCTCTTATCTCCGGGCGCAGCTCCCGGCTGGAGCGCTGACCTTTCCTTGGGGGACATCATCGCGCCTGCCTTCGAGTATCGCAGCCTACTATCGGGCGCGGGGCCCTTCGAAGCCCTGGTCGACACGAGCGACGCCGCCTCGATCGAGGCCGTCTCGGCGGGAGGGGCGATCGCTTTCCCGGGCGGCCTCAGCCTGACCCTCAACGCGTCCTGCCTCCCAACCGTCACTATAGCCGGCGCGGAGAAATCCCTCTTCAGGATAGGAGCGAGCGGTTATTGGCGAGTGCTTCCCGAGCGCTTCTATTCGGTCGGAGTGCTCGTCGGAGGCGGCGCCTCCTACGTAAGGGGAACTGAACTGCGCTCGGTCGACACGAGCTTCGCCGATTCGTCCGCGATCCGTTCCTTTTCCGGCATGCTCGACTCGGAGTGGAATTACGGGATCCTAGACCTGGAGCTCTTCGTCCACAAGACCTTCTTCATCGTCAATTTCTATTCTCGCGCGAATATCTGCCTGATACTCGGCTCCTCGTCCTCCTCGCTGAGCGATATCAAGGTGGATGGAACGGCGGTCCCCGAAGCCCAGGCGGAATATTCTTCCGTCCTACAGGCGCCGGCCACCGGCCTCGTCCTTGCGGGAGGCATGGAACTCATCATGGGCGAGCTCAAATTGACGGCGGAGGCCGGCAGGGACTGGCTTTCGGCTTCTTTCTACGGCTCCATCGGCCTCCGCTTCGGCATGTAGGCTAGACGATATCCTCCAAGGCGCTGCTTCGAGTCTCGGCGGGCAATAGAAGGGCTCCCACCCCCGCTATCGCGTAGGCGACGGCGAAGACGGCAAGGGGCAGCGCGAGAGACGCTCCGGTCACCAAGGCGCCGATCGACGGCGCGATCGCTCCCGCGATCCTCGTCATCCCGCTCGCGGCGCCGATGCCGGTCGTCCGAATGCTCGTCGGATACGCCTCGGGCGTATATGCGTATAGGGCGCCCCATGCGCCCAGGGCGAAAAAGGACAGGAGGACTGCTGCGGCCATGACGGCGAAAGGCGTGGCCGCGAGGGCGAATAGCCAGGCGAAGACTCCGCTCGCCAGGAGGTAAGCTCCAAGGGTTTTGCGTCGCCCCCAGCGCTCTATGAGCCAGGCCGCGGATAGATACCCCGGTATCTGCGCGAGGGCCATGATGAAGGCGTTCGGGTAGACCGCGGGGAGGGAGAAGCCCTTGGAGTGGAACCAGCTGGGGAGCCAGGTGAAGGCGCCGTAGTAGCCCAGGGAGATCATGAACCATACGAGCCAAAGGAGAACGGTCGTCCGCCTAAGGCGGGGAGCGAATAGGTCGACGGCGCGCGAGCCGCTCGTCTCTGATGCTCCCGCCGCGCTCGTCGGAGCGAGCTCGCCTTCCGGCAGGCTGGTGCCGTTCACGGCTGCCACTCGCTCGAGCACCGCTCGAGCCTCGGCGATCCTCCCCTTAACGAAGAGGTAGCGCGGGGACTCGGGCACGCCCCTTCGTACGGCGAAGAGGAGGAAGCCCGGCAGGGCCGAGAAGGCGAAAAGGGCTCGCCAACCGAGGCTCGGTACGACGAGCCAGGCGATCCCTGCGGCGAACACCGTCCCGAGGGCCCAGAAAGCCTCGAGGTAAACGAGTCGTCTGCCGCGATTCTTCGTGGGAAGGTATTCGGAAAACATGCCGTAATCCACCGGCAAGGCGCCGCCGACGCCGAAGCCCGTCAGTAGTCTGAGGATGAGAAACCATTCGAAGCTGGGCGAAAGGGCGGAAAGGAAGCCGAAGAGGGAATAAAAGGCGATCGTGAGGACGAAGCCGATCCTTCGCCCTATCCGATCGCAGATTCGACCCCAGAAAAGGGCTCCGATGAGCATGCCGACGAAGATGGCGGTCGCGACAAGGCTTTTCTGAAAAACCGAAAGCGACCATTCCGCGGCCATCGCCGGCATGGCAAAGGAGACCAGCAGGACCTCCATGGCGTCCGCCGCCCAGCCAAGGCCGCAGATAATAAGGAGCCGCCGCTGGAAGCGGCCGAACCCGACCCGCTCCAGCGCTTCATCGTAGGAAACGCTTTGCATGAGACCACCCCTTTGAGAATCAGTAGCCCCGTGCAATCGCGTCGAGAAACCGTAGCCTCTTCGCGGTCGCGCCGGGCGGGGCGGACGCGGCGTCGCAAATAAAGGATATAAATAGCGGATCTCAAAGTCAATGACGAGGTCGTTCGCGCCGGATCCGAAAAAAGGACGGGACCTTCCGGCCCCGTCCGATCTTTACGAAAACCCGCTTTGGGCCCGGCTTCGTCCGCCTAGGCCCTAAGCCTAGGCTTTAGGCTTGAGCGTTCGCCTTCGCTTCGAGCATCTTCTCCGCCTCGATCATCTCCGCGCTCTCCTTCTTGGAGTTGCGGACGGCCCACAGGATCGCGACGATGGCGATGAGGCCCACGATTAAGCCCAGGATCCAGCCGCCGCCGACGCTCTGATCGGTCTGCGTCACCCCGAACTTCATTACCAGGACGAGTACGAGCAGGCTCACCATGTTCATGACCTTGATGAGGGGATTGAGGGCGGGACCGGCGGTATCCTTGAGGGGATCGCCTACAGTGTCGCCCGTAACGGCCGCCTTATGGGCTTCCGAACCCTTTCCGCCGTAAAGGCCGTCCTCGATGGACTTCTTCGCGTTGTCCCAGGCGCCGCCCGCATTGGCCATGAAGACCGCGAGGAGCTGGCCCACGAGGATGGAGCCCGCGAGGAAGCCGCCGAGGGCGAAGGGCCCGAGGAGAAAGCCCACGAGGATGGGCGCGAGGATGGCGAGGATGCCGGGCCCGATGAGCTCGCCCTGGGCCGTCTTGGTGCAAATATCGACTACCCGCGCGTAGTCGGGCTTCTTCTTTCCGGTCCAGATGTCCTTGTCGAGGAACTGGGCGCGGCATTCTTTTACGATGAGGAAGGCGGCCCGGCCGACCGCGCGGATGAGCATGGAGCTGAAGAGGAAGGGCACGGCGCCGCCTAGGAGAAAGCCGATTATTACGATCGGCGTCGCAACGGAGAGCTTGCCGGCGATGTTATTGTAGAGATCCATATTGCCGGACAGGAGATTGATCTTGTCCTCGCTGCCCATCGCGATGACCGCGATGAAGGAGGAGAAGAGGGACACGGCCGCGATGACTGCCGAGCCGATCGCGATGCCCTTGGTCTCGGCCTTGGTTGTGTTGCCCACAGCGTCGAGATCGGCGAGTATCTGCCTAGCGCGCTTGTAGGAGCCGGGCTTTTCCTTATCCATCTCGTCCTTGTCGTAGCCCATTTCGCCGATGCCGTTGGCATTGTCTGCGACGGGGCCGAAGACGTCCATCGAGATCGTATTGCCCGTGAGGGTGAGCATGCCGATGCCCGTCATCGCCACGCCGTATGCGATGAAGAGAGGATTGGAGCCCGAGTATACGAGAACGGATATGGCGATAGCTATCGCTATCACGATGACGTTGACGACCGTGGATTCGTAGCCTACCGCGAAGCCTTGGATGATGTTGGTCGCGTGGCCGGTCTGACAGGCCTTGGTGAGGCTCTTCACCGGCGCGTGGGTAGTGTGCGTGTAGTAGCTGGTAACCTTATTGAGCACCATGGCCAGGATTACGCCGATGAAGCAGGTGAGGGCCGGCCTAAGATCGAGTCCGGAGATGCCGAAATTCGCCCACCAATTAGCGGCGCCCGCGTCTACGGAGGTCGGACGCAGATAGAAGTAGCCGAGGATCATGAAGCCCACGACGGAAATCGCCGAGCCGATCCAGAAGCCGCGATGCACATTCTTGAGGGCGACGTCGGAGGTGTCGTCGGCCTTGGCCCGTACGGTGTAGGTGGAGATGATCGAGCCGAGGACGCCGATACCCCGCACGAGGAGCGGGAACATGACGCCGATGTGACCGAATGTGGCCAGGCCCAGGATCATCGCCGCGACGATGGTGACCTCGTAGGACTCGAAGATGTCGGCCGCCATTCCGGCGCAGTCGCCGACGTTGTCGCCGACGTTGTCCGCTATCGTCGCGGCGTTGCGGGGATCGTCTTCCGGGATGCCAGCCTCGATCTTACCGACGAGGTCGGCGCCGACGTCGGCAGCCTTGGTGTAGATGCCGCCGCCGACGCGCATGAAGAGCGCGAGGAGGGTGCCGCCGAAGCCGAAGCCGAGAAGGGCCTCGTAGGCCGACTCGCCGAAGGCCATGAAGATGAGCGTGCCGCCGAGGAGGCCGAGGCCGTCGGTGAGCATGCCCGTGATGGTACCCGTGCGGTAGCCGAGCTGAAGGGCGTCGCCGTAGCTGTGGCGGGCGGCGGCCGCCACGCGGAGGTTGCCCTGCGTGGCCAGGCGCATGCCGACGAAGCCGACGAGCCAGCTGAAGGTCGCGCCGATCAGGAAGGCGACGGAGCGGCCCCAATGGAACCATGCGTTGGAGCTCGAGGCCGTGAAGTAGAGAAGGATCGCGATGATGACCATGAGGGGAGCGATTTTCTTGAACTGGGCGCCGAGGTAGGCGTTGGCGCCCTCGCGCACGGCCTGGGCGATCTCCTGCATCTTCTTGGTGCCCTGGTCGGCTTTGCGAACCTGACCGACCAGCATGAGGGCATAGAGAAGGCCTCCGATCGCGATCGCGAGTACGACGAAGAGCGCGACTCGCTCGACGGAAGTGAAGGCCGACGCGGGATCGAGGAAGGCAAAGGGCTTAAAGGCGGTCTCGCCCGTCGTTGGCGCCATCGCGGCCTGCGCGCCCAGGAAGGCGACGAAGACCGTAAGGCCGAGGAGAACGACGAGGGACACCGTGAGGCTGCGGCGGCTTGCCCGCTTGCGGCCCACACTGCGCGATCCGATCATATAGAACCTCGATTGGTATAGATTGCTTCGTTTCCGCTAAAAAGCGGAAATTGGGATAAGGTAACCATATAGGGAAGTCTTTGCCAAGTAGCTCGGCGGGAATAATCGCATAAATATTCCGTTATTAATAGAAAATAAAGGACGGTGACGGTTGACGCGTCGCCGCCCTTCCGGCCCCCGATCGGGATCAATCCATGTGGAAGACTTCTATGAGATCCTTCGCCACCGGCGATCCGTCGGGATGCGTCTCCATCAGGTCCTTCATATGATCCCACCATTTTCGCATTACGGCCTTTTCCGGCAGCTTGTCGGCCGTCGCTCCCTGCGAGAGCTTTTGGACCCCGAAGAGGACCAGTGTATCGGGGTCCAGGAATATCGAATAATCCGAGATCCCCGCTTCCCCGAGCGTCTTGACGAGCTCGGGCCATATCTCGTCGTGCCGCTTGCGATATTCGGCCTCGAATCCGGGCCGCAATTTCATCTTGAACGCCACTCGCTGCATATCCGTGCCTCCCTCATTCGCCCCCGCTCACGGAACTGCGATATTTCTCGACTTCCCAATTCCTGATGAATTCGATTTTTTCCCTGGTCATGTGGAGAGGCCCGCCGAAGCTTTCCGCGTAGGCGGCCACCTTGCAGGCGTCCGTATAGAGGAGGATGGCGGCATCCGCGGCGGAGAGGGTCGCGGCGCAGGAAAAGGCGCCCAGGCCGCGGACGAGCACGATGCGCGGCGCCGTACCGTTACGGGCCACGAAGCCCGACCAGGCGTCCTCGATTCCGCTCGCGCCGTCTTCGACGAGGAGGAATTCGTGGCCCGCGTACACTATATGATCGGGACTGAAGGCGGAGGTCAGCGGAGCGAAGGACTCGCGCGAGGCGGCGCGGGCGAGAGACTCGCCGTCCGACCGGAATCGCAGCGCGGCCCCGTGGCGCGACAGGGTCGCCGCGGCATCGGCAACTTCGAGCGCGTCCACGGCCCGCGCGGCCAGGTCGGGAAGGCGACGGACTTCGCCGAGTACCTTCGCCATCACGCGGGTCGATGCCGCTTCTACTTCCCCGGGAGTCTCGCCGGCCACGAGCAGTCCGTGGTTCTGCATCAACATGATCGCGGGAACGGCTCCGGTGCGCGAGCGGAAGTCCTCGAGCGCGGCGCGGACGGTCTTGGCGAGGAGGTAGCCCGGGTCGACGAAGGGCACCCAAATGCCGACGTCGCCAAAAAGGCGGTCGAAGGCCGCCTTCCCTTCCCGACCGCAGGTAATCCCGTTGACGGCAGCCGGATGCGTGTGGACGACGTAGGCCTGGGGGAAGAGGCCATGCATGAGGGTCTCGACCGATGGACGCTTGAGCTCTCCGCTTTTCCTCGCGGCCAGGAGATCGGCGAGGACGGCGGCCTCGCGGGCGTCGGCATCCTCGGGATAGCCCGCCGTCCATATCCCATCGAGCTTCGTCCGATCGATCGCGCAGAAGCCTGATCTGTCTATCGCGCCCAGCGAATGGCCGGATGCCTTCACGTAGAGCGAGCCGCCGTCCTTGAACGAGGTATTGCCGCCGCCGGCCAGGACCCATTCGGGGTCAGATCCGAAGCGTCGAGAGAGGGCCACGAGGTCGTCGAGCTTGTCCATCGCCTTCATCCCCTCGCGGCGAGCACGCCGCGCTCGTAGGCCTTCACCGAGGCGACGAGGCCCGCATCGGGGGGCACGCCGGAGCGGAGGCAGTATTCGTCCCACACGGCGCTCCAAGGAAGGGACTTGGCTTCCTCGAGAAGGGCTAGGCGGGCGAAGCCGTCCGAGGCTTCATCGGCGGCCAGAAGCGCGGCCCGCGGCTCGAGGAAGGCGGAGAGGAGGGCCTTTCGGGTCGAGCGCCCGCCGATGGCCCAGGCCCCGATTCGGTTAATCGAGGCGTCGAAGAAGTCAAGTCCCACCCGTACCCTGGAAAGCTGGCCCGAGCGGATCAGCTCCCTGCACAGATCCGCCAGCTCATCGGTCAGGGTTGCCACGTGGTCGGAATCCCATCGCACCCCGCGGCTTACGTGAAGGAGGACTCCGGGCACGAAGGGCAGGACCGACGTGATCTTGTCCGCGACGCTCTCGGTCGGATGGTAATGGCCCATGTCGAGAGTCACGAATTTCCTCCGAGTCGCGGCGTAGCCCAGGTAGAACTCGTGCGAGCCGACGACGAAGGCCTCCGATCCGATGCCGAACAGCTTGCCTTCGATGGCGTCCTCGACTTCCCCTCCGGGGAGAGCCTCGGCATAGATCGCGTCCAGGGACTCTAGGAGGCGGGCCCGATAGCCGGCCTTATCCACGGGACTGTCCTTGGCTCCGTCGGCGATCCAGAGGTTATGGGTACACGGGCCGCCTTGGGCCTTGCCCATCGCCGCCGCGATCCGACGGGCCCGCATGGTGTGCTCGATCCAGAAGGCCCGGATCTTGGCATCCCGATGCGAGAGGGTATAGCCGTCGTCGGCGAGCGGGTGCGAGAAGAGCGTAGCGTTGAAATCGAGGCATACGCCCTTCTCCCTCGCCCAGGCGATCCAGCCCGCGAAGTGGGATATTTCTATCGCGTCGCGGTCGACGATCTTGCCGCCGAATTCTCCATAGCTCGCGTGCAGGTTGACCCGCTTGGCGCCCGGGACGTCTCTCAGCGCCTCTTCGAGGTCGGCCCTGAGCTCGGTCGGATTGCGCGCCTTTCCCGGATAGTTGCCGGTCGCCTGAATGCCCCCTCCCGACAGCGCGGCGCCTTCCCGCTCGAATCCGCCGACGTCGTCTCCCTGCCAGCAATGGATCGAGAGGGGGATGCCGCCGGCCGCCGACATCGCGGCCTCGGTGTCGACGCCG
>Ga0181529_10007176_pt1 | contig 11173 bp, 8 predicted proteins | sample PEATcosm2014_Bin_36_FD_119763 | JGI IMG/M metagenome (GOLD analysis project Ga0181529, IMG submission 119763) | Peatland microbial communities from MTU Mesocosm Facility, Houghton, MI, USA - PEATcosm2014_Bin10_30_metaG | ecosystem: Environmental > Terrestrial > Soil > Wetlands > Peat | place... | reverse complement strand
GTAATCTCGGTGATGGTCTCGTCGGCCAGGCGGATCAGCTTGCGGCCGTAGCCGGTGGCCACAACCGGGCCCAGTTCCGCGCGGCCGATGCCCTTTTCCCGCAACAGCCGTTCCAGCAGCGCGTCGGCCAGCGCATCCTGCTCGATGCCTTGATCGACGACGCCGGAAGCCACCACTTCATGATTGGCGGCGTCCAGCAGCACGACCTTGGTGGTCCGCGATCCGGCGTCGATTCCTGCGCAAATCATGGTGTGGCGATTCGCTCGTATTCCGGCAGCTTCACTTTGATTCTTCTCCCAACGAAGAGCGGCTTCGCGCTTCTCTGACGGTTTCCACCAGGGCCTCGAGCCGCGTGCGGAGCGTCGGCATCATGGCATCGGTCACCGGCGGCACTTCGATTTCCACCACGGGCACACGGGTCTGCGCCCGGAGCACTTCGGCGATCACCGCTCCTTCCATGGCGCAGTGGCTGGCCCCGGGAATGCGCGAGATCACCACGGCCTCCGCGCCAAAGCGGCGGACGTCCGCGGCAATCCGCGCGGCCCGGTCCGCAGCCGAGCCCACCATGGGGTCTGCCAGCGCCATCCGCGCCAGCGCCTCCAGCGGCGGCAAATCCGTAGGAATGAGATCCAGGGCGTGGCAAAACAGATAGTCGCTACCGCACACCCGACCACCGACGTCTTCCAACAGATTCATGATGCGTAGATCGGCTACCGGATTCACCCAAAACACGCGGACGGCGTCGGCCTCGAGCACACCGGTGTGGGTCCGCACCCGGCGGCAAACCTCATCCAGCAGTTCTGCCAAAACGGCCAAGGTCTCATTATGGTCCGAACAAAAATGGATCGCAAGCATCTCGGCCACCAGCATCTCCAGCGCCGGCAAGGGGCACGGATCGGCCGTATAGGCCACCTGCCGCAGCGTGGCCAGAGCCGCGCGTACCTGATTGGCCCGGGCGATGCCGTCCGAAAGCCGCTCCTGGCTGAGTCGCTCTGCAGCATACGTTTCCAGCGCCTGCAACACGCGCTCGAGCTCCGATTTCACAAAGGCGACCTGTTCGGCCGGCGCCTGGAAGCCGCCGGGCAATTCCACGGCCGGCTCGCCCGGTTCCGGCAGACGGCGATGGGGGATTTCCCACCAAAAAACCGAAAAGCCGAGCGCTTCTACCCGCTGGGCAATGGCCGAAAAATCGTCGCAGGTCGCCCCCACGCTGCACGTCAGCAGGCCGGGGATGGGAAATCGCTTTTTGCTGACGAAGGCGCCCAGCATCGCCCGCACCGGGCAGTACGAATCGTCGATCCCCAGCGAGTCGGCGATGGCCAGCAACTCGTTGCCGCCTTCCAGCAGGCAGGGGAGCCACCACGCGCCGTCGGGATAGAAGGCCACCAGGTTGCTGAAGGAGTACGCCATGACGGGCACGGTGCCGAGATCTTTCATCGTGCCGACGATCTTTTTTCCTCGGGCCTCCGCGCAGCGCAGACGATCTTCTTCGGTCAGCAGAAAGTTCCAAAGCCGCAGCGCGGCGGCCGAGTTGTCCATCCGCAATTTGAGCAATCGGACATCGCCCTCGTCGACGTGACGGCGCAGCGGACCGCCATAGTCCGGCTCGCTCAGTCCGCCCGCGCGCAGCTCGGCGTAACGCTGGTCCCACTCGGCCAAGGTAATTCGCCGGGGCATGTCGTTCACGCGAGCATCTCCATAAATGCTTCGATTCGTCCTTCGGTGCGGTTCGTAGCGGCCGTGTCGTCCGGGCTGGCGTCGATTTCCAGCACCGGCAACCGAGTCCACCGCTTCAAACGGTGTAGCTCAGCGTGCCAGAGGTCGCACCAGGCATAGCGGCGGAAGATGATTCCGCGCACGTGCCGGTCGGGCAGTTCCCGGCCCAACCACTCGTAGAGCCCGCTGTTAGGCCGGCGAAAAGCATCGGGAATGCCGTCGAAATACGCGTCGGCCAACTCCTGCACGGGATTGGCTGCAACCCGCTCCGGATCGAACGGCCGGGGCATCGTCCGCGGGCCGCCCTCCGTGGCGTCGAGCACCACGCGACCGCCCGAGCGTTCCACCAGGTCGAAGAAATCGTAGTCGGCCTCCAGCAACGGGCCGCCCAGAATGGCCACGGGGATTCCGGCGGCCCTTTCGGCCGCTGTTGGCCACCGCCTAGGGGACATATCCAGTTCGCCGGGTGCCACTGCTGGCTTGTCCAGCAGTGCGGAAAGCACGGTTGGGCAAGCCAACCGTGGCACCCGCCAATTCAACGGTGTCGGCCTACAAGGGGCAACGTCGAATGCCGTGCTGTGCAACTCGGCCAACGCTTCGGCAAACTGCCGGGCTGGCAGTCCGGCCTCGCACAGGGTGTGCCGGGCCTGATCGTAGGTCAGCATCACCCGCGCTAACTCGGCGCTCTCGGGCGCAATGCCGCCGAGCGTCGCTAAAAACCGGCCCAGCCGTTCCACCTCGCCGCGATACAGGTTGCGAACCGCGGCCGTTTGCCAGGTCGAAGGCACGTTCAGCAGAAACACCGGGCAACTGCCGCGCGATGCCAGCAGCGCAGCCGCATAGCGCATCTGGTCGCAAGCGGTCGACAGCACCAGGGCCGAGGCGTCAATTCCCGCCAGCGCGGCGTCGATCAACGTCCCGGCATAAGGGCAAATGCCACGGCCTAATGCCGGCGGCCGCCCCGTCGCCGCCGAAAGCCGCAACCACTGCGGCCGCAGTCCGTGCGCCGCAATCCATTCCGGCGGCACGAATGGACTGCTGTAGGCGATCGTTTTCATATGCCACCATGGGCGGCCGGTTCCCCGCGAGCACAAACCGTTTCCAACAAGGCTTCCACGCGCATCGCTATCCGCGCGGAATCGGAGGGCGAATAGTCGGTTTCGATCCGTAGATACGGCAGCCCCAATTCTTCCTCGGCCAAACACCGCACGCGGTGCGACTCCACGTCATACGTCAGGCAGGCCTGCCAAATCAACTCGATGACACACTCCGGCCGGTAATCGGCGGCCAACTGGCGGAGGACATCGAGCCGCCGGTCGTTGGGCGTCATCACGGAACAGGGCAGGTGGAAATATTTCTCCGCCAAGGCCACCAGGGGATCGGCCGCTTCCGCGTCAATGTCTTCCAGGAGCGGCTTCAGACCCGTGCAGTTTTCCATGGCGACGACGATCGCGCCGCTTTGCTCCACGATGTCCAACACGCGCTCGGCCCCATGCACCATCGGCACGCCGGTCATCAGGACCCGCACCCGTCCGGCCGTGTTGCCTGCTGCCGGGCCGGTCGGGTTTTGTGCGGCGGCCAGCAGGATGTTTTCATACTGCTGGAGTGCCGCCGGCAGGCCCCCAATGCTGCTCTTGCAGTCGAGAAGTTGGCGGCCGAGCAGTGGCGGACGGTCCGACTTCATCAGCCCGGCCAACTGCCGCCGCAGCGCCCGCTCGCGATTCAACTCGCGGATGGCGGCGCGCAGAGAGTCGTCGCTAATCTCCCGGGCAAAGCGCCGGGAGAGGAAGGCCCGGAATTCAGCCAGTTCCCGCACCCAATACTGGAGGGCCTCGGCGTCGGCCGCCTTGTGCGGCAACTCCAGGACGTACATGGGCCGGGTTTCGGCCATCAGTTCGTACATCTTTTTCTTGCCGTCGCAAGTGGTCTCGCCCACGATCAGGTCGGCCATCTCCAGAAACGGATTGCTGCCGAGTACGTGGTATCCGTAGGTGGATTTGATCAGGGGGCACAGGTTAGCGGGCAGGTGCTGCTCGGCGGCCGGAATGGTTTGGGCCGAGCCGCCGCACAGGCAGACCGGCACGCCGCCGGCGGCCACGATCAATTCCCGTGGCGTATATTCGCAGAGGATTCCCACCACCGGCCGGCCGGCTGCCTTCGCGGCCGCGGCATACTGGCAACAGTGGTCGATCATGTGGGCGAACCAGGCGTAAGGTTCCTCTGCCTGTCCCCGCTCGCCCGGGCAATCGCCCGCGACTGATTGACAGCAGCACTTTGCCATGATCCGACCTGCCCGCGCTGTATTATTGTAGGGAGCGTGAAACGCATCACGGAATTGCCAGCGGCGCGTCGTGCGCACCCTCTGTGTTATGTCTTCTTTCTGGCGATGAATTGTCCTTGGGCGACCTTTCCCGCATGGGCCAACTCACGCATGAAGTTCATTTCGGTCCCCAGCGATTCCATCAAGGCGGAATCGAAGCCGATGATCCGCAGCGCATCGTACGACAACTGCATGTTCAACATGTTGAGATAAAGGTCCACATACGGTGCGAACCGGCCGGTATCTTCCGCCGCCAGCACCTCGCAACCCTGTTCGGTGAGCAGCGCGGCATAGCTGTTGATGCCAAGCGTGTTGGGGAACTTCATAAACCGACGAAATCGCTCCGCCTCGCCGTCGGTGAAGCTGGTGGGGCCATCGATCCAATCGGTAAAAGCGATCAGGCCGCCCGGCTTCAGCAAGCGAACCGCTTCCGCGATCAGCCGCGTCTTGTGGGCCACATAGCACCAAGCGTCTTCACCCCAGACGAAATCCGCGCTGGCACCGGGAAGACCCGTATCGCAGACGTCGGCCAGCGTAAAGTCGATCCGCTCGCCGAGCCCTTCCGCGTCGCAGCGACGCCGCCCGCGATCGACGACGGTGGCCGTGGCATCCACGCCCTGCATCCGCGCCACGTTGCGAAAGCGAACGAGGAAACGCATCCCCGCGCCCGAACAGCAACAGAGATCGACGCCGGTCATGCCCGCGCCGATGCCGGCCTTCTCGGCCAGGTCCATCGACGAGCGCAAACCGCCGATGTGGACCTGCTGGCCCATTACCAGCTCCCACAGGTCGCCCTCCGGACCGCTATAGACTGCCTGAACGTCGCGGAGGGTGATTGGGGCGAGAGTTTTCATGCCATGCTCCCGATAGAGAAGAATAGCCACAAAGGCAATCGTGCCCGCTTGCTCTGATCCATCATACCGGGCGGCTTGATATTACACAAGGGTGTGGGTTAGAATGGGCCGTGTAACAGATTGTGACGATTGACCGATGTGACGTTTGGTCAACGGGCTTGGCCGCCGTGTTGGAACGCCAAAGAGCGCGGCGGACAAGGCTGCCGCGTTAAACGAGCTCCCGAGGAAAATCAACCGGTCCCTCATGGCAGCGCCGCAGCAGAACCTCCTGGCTCGGATCCCCTCGGTGGAAATCCTGCTGCACGAGGCACAGTCGCAAAGCTGGGCCATGGATGTCCCTCGCCGTGCGCTCGTCGAGGCCGTCCGCAGCGCGGTCGATCATGCGCGCGACATGCTCCTGGAGACGGGGGACCGTGATGCCGACGAAGAGACCTTGCGCCGAACGATCCTGGCCGACGCCCAGCAGCGCGTTGAAGCGGCCATCGGCCCCTATTACCGCAAGGTCATCAACGCCACGGGCATCATCCTGCACACGGCCTTGGGCCGGGCTGTGCTCCCGGCGGGTGCCCTCGAACAAATCGCGGCCGAACTGACCGGCTATTCGCTGCTCCAGGCCGACTTGGCCAGTGGCCAACGCTCGAAGCGCGATGGGCGGATCGAAGAACTGCTCAGGCAGCTTACGGGCGCTGAGGCCGCCACGGTGGTGAACAACAACGCCGCCGCCACCTCCATCGTTCTCAATACGGTCGCCCGCGGCAAGGAAGTCGTCGTTTCCCGTGGGCAACTCGTGGAGATCGGTGGCTCCTTCCGCCTGCCCGACGTGATGGCAGCCAGCGGCGTCAAGCTGGTCGAGGTGGGCACCACCAACAAGACGCACGCCCGGGACTACGAACGGGCCATCACGCCCGACACGGCCGCCATCCTCCGCGTACACCCGAGCAATTACAAGATTTCCGGTTTCACGGCCGAAGTGCCGTTGGCCGAGTTGGTGCGGATCGCCCACCAGCGCGGAATCATCGTGATTGACGACGTGGGGGCCGGGCCGCTCTTGGATTTTTCCCGATTCGGCTTCGACAAAGAGCCCACCTTGCAAGAATCCGTGCAAACGGGCGCTGATTTGATCACCGCCAGCGCCGACAAGCTCATCGGCGCCAGCCAAGGGGGGATCATTCTCGGCCGTGCCCCCTTGATCCAAGCCGTCCGCAAGAATCCGTTGGCCCGCATTGTCCGGGTGGGAAAGCTCACGCTGGTCGCCCTCGAGGCAACGCTCCGCCTGTTCCTCGACGAATCGGAGGCGCTCCGCGAGGTGCCGACGCTCAGAATGCTCTGCCGGAACCTGGCCGACATTGCCGCCCAGGCCGAACGCGTTGCCGAGGCAATCCGCAGCCGGACCACGGCGGCCGCAGTGACCACGGCTGATGGGTTTTCGCAGATGGGTAGCGGTTCTCTGCCCACGCAGAACCTGGCCACCCGGCTGGTGGCGATCAGGCCGGGCTCCGTGACGCCGGGCGAGCTGGCCGTCCGACTTCGCGGCGGGCGGCCGCCGGTCTTTGCCCGGGTCCATCGCGGTCAAGTACTCGTCGACCCGCGCACGCTGCTGGAGGGTGAAGAAGCTGTGCTGGTGGAAGCGGTCGTCCACGTTTTGCAGGGGTAGACTCACGCCACGGAGGCCGGCTTGGACCCGATCAACATCACGCTCGGCACGGCCGGTCATATCGACCACGGAAAAACCGCGCTGGTGAAATGCCTTACCGGCTGCGATACCGACCGGCTCAAGGAGGAGAAAGAACGGGGAATGTCGATCGAACTGGGCTTCGCCCCCTGCAAGATCGCCGACGTGCAAGTCGGTCTCGTCGACGTGCCAGGCCACGAAAACTTCATCAAGACCATGGTCGCCGGCGCCAGTGGCATGGACGCCGTCATTCTGGTCGTGGCCGCCGACGACGGTGTCATGCCCCAAACCCGCGAGCACCTCGATATCCTCACCCTGCTGGGCATTCGCCAGGGCATCGTGGCCTTAACCAAAATCGACCGCGTGGCCCCCGACGAGCGAGAAGACGTCCGGGCCCGGGTGGCCGCCTTCCTGCAAGGAACCTTTTTGGAGACGGCCCCCATCCTTCCCCTCTCGAACATCACCGGCGAAGGATTCGACCCATTCCTCGAAGCCCTTTGGAGCCTGGTCCGCGGCATCCAGCCTCGCCCGGTCGACGGCGTGTTTCGCTTGCCTTTGGAACGCGGCTTCTCGGTGCAAGGCTACGGCACGGTCGTGGCCGGCATCCCGGTAGCCGGTTTGGCTCATGTGGGCGACGAGGTGGTCCTATTGCCGCAGAATCTCACCGGCCGGATCCGGCGAATCGAGGTCTATGGCCAATCGAGCGATGTGGTGATGGCCGGCCAGTGTGCCGCGCTGAACGTCGGCCATTGGGACCATCGCGAGATCCACCGCGGCGACACGCTCTGCATGCCCGGCTTCTTCGCGCCGGCCGAGTGGTTCGTCTGTTCGATCCGGCTGCTGCCGCGGGAAAAGCTGCTACTGAAGAGCGGCGCGGAAGTCCGTTTCCACACCGGCACCTCCGACGTGGCCGCCATGTTCTATCCGCTGCACGGCAACCACATGCAAGGCGGTGCGGCCGGGCTGATCCAAGTCCGAGTCAAAACGCCGGTCGTGGCTGGGCCAGGCGACCATTTTATCCTGCGGACCCCCTCGCCCGTGCGAACCATCGGCGGCGGCCTGATCGTCGAGGCCGTCGCGCGGCGGATGAAAGCTAGCCACCCGCACGTGTCCGACGATCTGCAAGCCCGGGCCGAGGCGATTGGAGACCCGTGCCGCTTCGTGGAATACTGCGTCCGCCGGGCCGAGTCGCCGGCGGTCAGCGAGCCGGCGCTGGCCGTGCGGACCAAAATTCCCCACGGCCGTCTGCGCGAGATTCTTGCCGATCTGACGGCCCGACAGTGCATCCTTTGCTTGCCGGCGAAGCTCTACGTTCACGGGGACACGGTGGCCGAGCTTGGCGGGCGGATTCTGGAGTTGGTCGGCGACTTTCATCGCCAATCGCCCGAAAGCCCCGGGCTGCCGTTGGAGGAACTGCGCCGCTCGCTGTCGCTCGACAAACCGGTTCTCGACGACCTGATCGCCCGGTTGAAGAACGAGGGCCGGCTGGCGGAGCGGAACCAGCGTCTGGCGTTGGCCACGCATCGCAGCACGTTTCGCGACGAAGATGCCAAGTTGCTGGAGGCGGTCGAATCGCTGTTCCGCGAAAAGCTCTTTTCACCGCCGGGCGTTGATGAAATCGTACGGCAGAGCAAGGCTCCGCCGGAGAAGGTCGATCGGGTCCTAAAACTCCTGCGCGAGCATGGCCGGTTGATCCAGGTGGAAAAAGGACTCCTGTTTCACTGTGAGGCTCTGAATCGGTCCCGCGAAATACTCCTTGCACATCTCGCCCAGGAGGGTCGGCTGGAGAGCGTCGATTTCAAGTATCTCCTGGGCACGACGCGGAAGTTTGCCCTGCCGTTGTTGGACTATCTGGATCGTCTGGGCATCGCGCGGCGGGTGGGCAACACGCGGTTGCCGAAGCTCAAGAGTTAAGCATCTGTCGCAAGCGTCTCATAGAATGGCGATTCTTTGAGGGGTAGGGTCCGCAAATCCCTCAAAGAGATTGCAGGCGTCATCAACGTCGTGATCTGAACCATCCAAAAGACCGGCTTCGATCGCCAATGAGATTAGCGTCGAAAGCGATGCACACTTCGTTCGTCTTGGCGTTAACCGCAGCAACCGTAGGCGTCGTGTCCTATATTTTCATGGTTACCGCAAATTGAAAGGTCCGTGAAGCACTTGGCCGCAAAACGCATTTCGAGACAGGATACGGATATGAAAATAACGCTGATAGGCTGCCCGTTCCGGACGACATACGGCGGCTACATCTCCTCTTTGCGGTTGGGGCTGGAACGCACGGCCGGATCGCCCGTGCAGTGGGTTGCCTCCAACTGCGGGTGCGATGATCCCATAGAATTAGCGCGCCAGTTCCAGGTGCCGGACTGCGACTATTTCGAGATGCGCAGCAAGTTCGGAGGCTGCAACATTGTTAGGTACTCGCCCAATCCGGTCAAACGGGGCCTGAAGTTCGGCATCCGCTATGCGAGCAACTACTGCCGCGCAGCACGTTACGCGGGCCTCGCGGCGGAGGCCGATGTCATCCACTTTCAGCAGACCCTGAACGCCTATGGTGCGGATGTCGCCTTCCATCTCCTGCGGCGACGCTTGGGTGCGGCACGCGTGGTCACGCTGCATGAATTGGATCCGGAGCAAACCGATTTTCCCGTTCGCAACCAAGCCTACAACTTGGCTGACGCCGTCATCGTTCACGACAGCTTGATGAAGGAAAAGCTCGTGTCCATGGGCGTTGCGGCGAATCTGGTGAACGTTGTCTGCTGTGGAACGGATCTTGCGGAATGCGAGAATGTCGCGCGAGATGGCATCGTTTTCTACGGCGGCCATCACCTCAACAAGAACAAGGGACTCGGCGTCCTGCTGCAAGCTTATCGCTGCCTTAAGGATCGCGCGCCAGCAACGCCGCGATTGCGGATCCATGGTCACTATGGGGTGGCGACACCGCCGGATGCCATCGAAATGGCAAAGCAGGCCGGCGTCGCCGACGACGTGGAATGGCTCAACGAGCTGCCAGACGGGAGTAGTTCGACGGGGGAGATGGCACGTCTTTACCGACGGTCACAGGTGTGCGTGCTGCCCTTTACGGGGAGCTTTGCCGGTCTGGCGGCGGGCGTCGCCGCGGCCAACCGACTGCCGATCATCGCCACGCGGTTGGCAGGCGTTCCCGATCACATCGGCGATCTGGGCATCTGGATCGACGGCAACGATCCGGTGGAACTGGCCAATCGGATAGAGCAGGTCTTGAGCGACAAGGCGATGCGGCAGGATTACGGAACGCGGCTGCGTGCGCATGCCGAGCAGCATCTGGGCTGGGATGCGGTGGCCCGCGAGACTTTGATTATCTACCAGTCCGCCGCTGAACGTGCGGCCCGACGGCTCCGTTGCGGAACGGAAAAAGTGCCCTGCTCCTCGTGCTAGACCCTGTCGCTGGTGAGCGCCCAGGAGCGATGGCGGGAGATGCTTTTGCTCCGTCACGTCTTTCCAAACGCCCGCCGGCACTGGCTCCGAGCGACCTTTTCCATGTGCCCCGACAGACGTCGTTGCGAGGTGCCTGTCCCCGTTTTTGTTCAGGCAGCTATCGCGACTGTCCCGTCGTGGCGGCCAGTCCAGGCTCCGGCACGACGGTTACCTGATTGTCGACGTGCCAAACACCGGGCTCCAAACTCACCAGACTGCCCACCAAGCTCCGATCGTACGAGGTGGCCACCGCGCCGCGGATGGTCGCCGTGTTGCCCTGAACAGAAACCTGCACGCCCGACGAAGTTAGCACCCCGCCAGCTTGGGCCAGCCGCGTAATTCGTGTGGAGACGCCAGGCGAGGGGCGGAAAGAGTCCGTAGCGGCCGTGGCAGCGACGCTCCCCGGCGCGCCGGCCACGCTCAAACCGAGCGAGTTTCCCGGGCCGTAGAATCCGGTACTACCTGAGGTGGGAGGCGTCGTAGTCTCCGACGGCGGCGAGCGAAACCAGATGCCCGGGGCCGGTTGCTCTGGTGTTGGCTGCTCTGGAGGTCGCGGCTGTTCGCTCGGAACCTGCCCCGGCTGCTCCTGCGGCACGAGCCCGGGCTGAACCCCAGGCACTGCAAAGAGGTAAGAGGGACCCCAATAGACCGGCAACGGGGCCGGTTCGGTCCGTCGCCACGGGGTGGGGAACATGGCGGCGCCGTTCGTGCGGCCGACACTCAACAGGTCACCGCTCGGACCGCGCTGAATCCCGCTCCCAAAGTGGCTCGCTCCCGGCTGGATCGGATGCCCCAGCGAGCGGTCGCCAAACATGCCACGAGCCGTCGTTTGCTCCTCCGACTGCTGCGCGAGTCCGACCCGCAAACAAGCGCCAATCAAAAGAAAGACTACGGATATTGCAACCGAAATCCAACGCATGACCTGTCCCCCCGTTGATCGGTCCTTCCGGACCCATCAAATGGCCCAAGGAATTATAGCAGCCGCTACGAGCCCGCACTGGAATTGTAGGTTAAAGGGCATCGCGGATAAGGGATGGCCACGACCCACCCTTGGTGTGGGGTAGGTGCATGCCGGCAATTTCAGTGCAGAATGAGGATCACTGGGACACCGGCCGCCAAGTCGTCGGTCTCTTGCCAACCGTCAGCGAAACGCCGTCC
>Ga0181529_10007175_pt1 | contig 11174 bp, 8 predicted proteins | sample PEATcosm2014_Bin_36_FD_119763 | JGI IMG/M metagenome (GOLD analysis project Ga0181529, IMG submission 119763) | Peatland microbial communities from MTU Mesocosm Facility, Houghton, MI, USA - PEATcosm2014_Bin10_30_metaG | ecosystem: Environmental > Terrestrial > Soil > Wetlands > Peat | place... | reverse complement strand
TCGCCGTGGTCACCTTCTTCCCGTTCTTCAAGACCAGCGGGTCCGGCAGCTTCGGATACGGATTGGCCTTCGATTCGTCGTAATTGACGGCGTTCTCCGCTTGAGGATGATTGGGATCCGCTCCCGGCCGCAGCGTGTTGATGTGCAGTAGATCCATCAATCGCTGATGATCCTGCTGCGCCGTCATCTCGACCGGCGGAGGCGGGCCGCCGGCCGCTTGTGATGCAGTCTGCCCAGCCAACAGGCCGGCTGTCGAAGCCAGGAGAACCAAAGCGAACAAATGTTTCACAGTCGAACTATGGCGTATTCTCCGGGCGACGTCAAGCTCGTGACGTGGGTCCGCGCAGCCCCGGCCTCACTGGCAGCCGTTTTTCCGAACCCACCCATATCCTCGGCGCGTGTTCCCGGTAACAATAAGGTGAGCGGAGAATAGATGACGCCAGAAGAAGCCTTCGATCTGCATCACCAGGCGGTCTTCAGCTTCGTCTACCGTCTCACCCGAAAGGCGGACCTCGCTGAGGACGTGACACAGGACTGTTTTCTTGCGTATCTTCGGGCGCCGGAGCGCTTCGATGCGGAACGGGGAGCATCGCTGAAAACTTTCCTGATCGCGATCGCGCGCAATCTGGCTCTCAAACACATTCGCGACTACGGTCGCGAGGAGCAGATGGACGAGACCGAGGTGATGATTTCAACGGACTCGAGCAAGGCGTTAGACGTCTCCACGGCAGTCGAGACCGCAGTTGCGAGTCTCCCTCCGCTGCAACAGGAAGCTCTGGTTCTTTTCGAATACGAAGGCTTCACGCTCGAAGAGATTGCAGCGATGGTCGACGCGGACGTGGGAACCGTCAAATCACGCCTGCACCGTGCGCGCGAGCGCCTGAGGCGGATACTGGCACCGCTTGAGAGAGTAGGAGATCTTCATGGAAAATCGTGAACGGCCGGACTTAACCGACCCGGAACTCGATGCGCTTCTGCACACTTGGAAAACGCCGATCGCCCCACCGCGACTTCGCTCGGCAGTTTTCCCGAAACAGTCCGTGGCGTGGTACCGGCGTTGGTGGGCGGCGTCGGTCCGCATTCCACTTCCTGTTGCCGCAGTGGTTTGTGCGCTGCTGCTAATCGCGGGATGGCAATGGGGGACGAGGAAGGAGCGCGCTCGTGCCGAGTCCGTTCTCAACAGTCTTGCCTCGGCGCCACCTAGTGTGACGTTTCAGGGTTTCCTGCCCGTGGCCGAGTTACGGCCAAGAATCATAAGGAGTCATCATGCGCGTAATTAAGGTAACCGGTATCTTCGCGATCGCAGTTCTGTGTGCAGCAGCAGAGAAACCGGGGCTGCAGGGGGCTAAATTCGTCTCCCATTCGATGGGGTTCCCGAACGGAGTTTCGATCAAGGCAACGGTTGCTGTTGAGCCGCCAGCGCCCCTGAAAAGTGTGTTCGAGAACATGTCCTTCGCTATCTATGTCAATGCCCCCTACGAGACGTATCATCGCGTGATTGAGGACAGTAGCCGCCGGGCCTACTTCGGTTACGATATCAGCACCGAACCAATTCCGAACACCGATCGCATCCGCGTAACCATCGCCCCGCTGAGTATGACGGTGGATGAATTAGAGGCCGACCAAGGCGCGCAAAAGGTCTCCGGGTTCCGGTTTCTCGTGTTGCCGCGCTATCCGGCTCCAGTGATCGTCGAGAACGGCGACACGATAGCCCTCGACTTGCTTGTCAGCCCAGACGGCAAGCAGAAGATCGTAGACTACCTGGAGATCTCGTACAAGCCGGCGACGAACCCCAAGCACTGATCGAGTGGTTTGGGGGAAGGTCTGTACGCGGCTTACACTAGAGCCGATGCGCCTCATCCTTGGGCCGGCCGGCTCCGGCAAGACCAGCCTGGTTTTGCATGAACTACGCAACACCGTGCGCGACGCCGCGCGCACGGTCGGTTCCGGCGTGCGGCTGCTCGTGCCGACGGCCACGCTGGCGCAACACTTGCAGAATCACATGGCCCGCGAAGGCTGCCCTCTGCGCGGCGACGCCATTCAGACGCTGTCGAACTTTGTGCGCCCGTGGGCCCTCCCAACGGTTCAGGCAGCCGATTCCGTGGTCTACCTCGCAGTCGAAGAGGCGGTGCGGCGAATCGACCGCCCCGAATTCCGGCAGGTGGCGCACATGGCCGGGTTCTGCGGGGCGCTGGCGCGCACGCTGGCCGAGTTTTCCTCGGCCGGTTGCGATAGCCAGCACTTGCGACGGAACCTTCCCGACGCACCGCTCGCCGCGCCATTTCTGGCCATTTACAAGGAAGTCGAAACCGCGCTCGAACGCCGTGGCCTGGCGCTGCGCGCCCGGTGCCTGCAACTGGCTGCCGCCCGCATCGCCGCCGAAGGGCTGAACGGTATTCGGGCCGTCTGGCTGGATGGTTTTCACGCGCTGCCCGATCCGGAACTGGAAGTCCTGGCCGCGCTCGGCCGCCATGCCAAAATCACTCTTACCCTCGATTCCGCCGCTCCGCCCGAATTGCGTGCCCGCCTGTCCGGCATGGGTTTTGCGGAGCAACACATGCCGCGCGTCCGTTCCGCCCCTGCCGTGGCTATCGTACGCGCCGCGAACGTCGAGCGCGAGACCGAAGAGATTGCGCGCCGCATCCTCGAACAAGCCGCAGCTGGCCGGCCGTTTCGGGAAATCGGCGTGATCGTGAGGCCGGAATCGTACGTGCCGGTTCTGCGGACCACCTTCCATCGCTTCGGCATTCCGGCCGGTTTCTATTTCGACGAGCGCCTCGACCGGCATCCCGTGGCGCGCTTCCTGGCCGGCGCCATCGACGCCATGTTGGGCGGATGGGACCACCTGGAAACGCTCGCTGCGCTGCGTCTGGCGCCGCGTTTTGCCGTTTCCGGCGCGATGGACCGTTTCGACTTCGCGGTGCGCGAGCAGGCGCCCAGCTCCGGCCTCGGCGCATTGAAGGAACTGGCACTCGAGGCTCGCGCCGAAAAGTTGCTGCCGTTGATCGACGAGATGGGCGCGCTCGAAGAGTGGCTCTCCTTCGTCCTGCTGCCCAAGGACTGGGCGCGGCGCTTCGCCACGCTCCGCAACCTGTTCCGTCCGGCGGTGGCTGCTTCCGATACCGCGGACCGCGACTTGGTTCTGATGTGGCGCAGTCAGACCGCTGCGCTAAAGGTGTTCGACGAAGCGCTGGCCGAGGCCGCTCTGGCACTCGATCCGACAGCCGAAATCCCGCTCGAGCCATTCTGGCGCGCGGTCGAATCGGTGCTACGCCTCAAGCCGCTCCGGCAACGCGACGCGCGCCGCAACGTGGTCCACGTGTTGAGCGTACACGAAGCGCGGCAATGGGTGCTGCCCGTCGTGTTTGTCTGCGGGATGGTGGAACAGCAGTTCCCGCAATTCCATCGGCAGGACGCGTTCTTTCCCGATGACGCGCGCCGGCGCCTGAACTCGGCTGGCATACGCGTGCGCACGGCGGCCGAATTCGAGCGGGAGGAGAGGGCGCTTTTCGATTCCGCCGTCACCCGCGCCACCATGCTGGTGACGCTTTCCTATCCCGACTCCAATCCGCGCGGCGAATCCAACCTGCCCTCGGTTTTCCTCGAAGACTTGATGGTGGCCCCGCAGGCCGCGCAGGCCGTAGCGCCACGCCCGCGCTTTCCTCGCGAACTGCGGCCGCCGCGTCCCATCGCCCGCACTTCCCTGCTCAGCGTGCTCGAGAAAAACACGGCGCATGTTTCTCCGACGTCGCTCGAAAGCTATCTGCAGTGCGCCTTTCAGTATTTCGGCCGCCACTCTCTCAAGCTGCGGCCGGCGCCGCCGCGGCCGGACCAGCGGCTCGATTTCATGCTGCAAGGAAATATTGTGCACCTCGTGCTGGCCCGCTGGTGGGTCGAGGGCGGCGATATTTCGGCCGTCTTTGACGAGATATTCGAACGCTTGAGCGAGGACCAGCGCATTCCCATCGCCTATCACACCGAACGTCTGCGCAACGCGATGCTCGACGATCTGCTGGCTTTCGCCGCCGACGCCAAGTGGCCGCGCGGCCGGTTTCGCTCGCACACGGAAGAAGAAATCCGCTACACCCTCACCCCGGACACCGAGATTCATGGCAAGATCGACCGCCTCGACGAGGGGCCGGACGGCCGCGCCTTCGTCTTCGACTACAAATACAGCAACGCACAAAACACCAGGAAAAAGCTGGACGATGAGCGGCTGCTGCAAGCGCCGCTCTATCTGATGGGCGCCGCGGAGGAATTCGGCGTGACGCCGGCGGGCGTATTCTACATCGGCTTGAAGGGAGGCGTGGAATACACCGGCTGGAGCGATTCGGGCGAGCTGGAATCGCGGCCACTGCCCGAAGACTGGTTCGCCCGCACGCGGCGGCGGGCGCAACGCGCGGTGGAGGAGATTCGCGGCGGCCGCATCGAAGTGAAGCCCGCCGATCGCGAAGGCTGCCGCTACTGCCAGTGCCGCGACGTTTGCCGCATCGAAGTTCCCATGGCGGCGGTGGTGGGCGCATGACGGAATTCGAATTCTCTCCCTCCCAGCGCGCGGCAATCGAGGTTGTCGGGCCGCCCCTCGACACGTGCGTGGTGGCAGGTCCCGGCTCCGGCAAGACTACCGTGCTGGTGGAACATTTCCGTCGACTGGTGGAGGCCGGTGCCAACCCGCAGCGCATTCTCGCTATCACCTTCACCGAAAAGGCCGCTGCCAACATGCGCGCCAAGCTGGCCGAGGCTTGTCCCGAGGTACGCGCCCAACTCGAACGGGCCTGGGTGTCCACGGTGCATGGGTTTTGCTCGCGGTTGCTGAAAGAGAACGCCGTGTTCGCCGCGGTCGACCCGGAATTCTCGGTAGCCGACGCCAACGAATCCTGGCGTCTCCAGCAGGAGTGCATCGCAGCCGCTATCGAAGAGCTTTTCGAGGAGCAGCCGGCCGCGGTGCGCGCGTTGATTCGCGGCCTCTCTGCGTTCGATTTCGAGGAGGCGTTGCTCTCGGCTTACGACGCCATGCGCTCTGCCGACAAGCGAGTGGAGGACCTCGCCGGCTTTGCCGAACCGGCCGGAACCGGAATGGCCGATTTCGCCGCTACCGCGGCGGCCCTGGCAGCCGAGCCTGCCGCCACCTGGAGCATCGCCCAGAAACTGCACCTGGCCGAAATTCTCGAAAGCGCGGAGCGCATCGTTCAGGCTCCGCGGGCGCTCGAGGCGTTGTGGGCGCTGGAAGAATTCCCGGCCAATCTGCAAAAGTCGAAAAGAGGCACAGCGGCTTACGAATTGGTGAGAATCCTCAAAGACCAGGCCAAAGAGCTGACTTACTCGCTGATCACCGAGCTGTACCGATACGAGCGCCGCACGCTGATCGAGATTCTGCGCCGGTTCGACCGTATCTACCGCGAGCGGAAGCAGCGCGCCGGCATGCTCGATTTCGCCGATCTGGAGGAATACGCAATCCGCCTTCTCGATCGCCATCCAGAAGCCCGCTCGCGGTTGAAAGCGCAGTTCGACCACATCCTGATGGATGAATTCCAGGACACCAATCCGCAACAGGCGCGCCTGCTGGAACTGGTGCGGTCGCCGGACCGATTCTACGCCGTGGGCGACGTCAACCAATCGATCTTCGGCTTTCGCCACGCGGAGCCGGCCGGCTTCCAGCGCTACCGTGACGAGGTCGAGGAGGCCGGGAAGAGGCTGGTCCGTCTGGAAGACAATTTCCGTAGCCGGCCGCAGGTACTGCGCGCGGTCGAAACGATCACGGCTGGCGCGCCTGGCATCGAGCCCCGAACTTTGGTGGCGCGCCGCGAATTCACATCGCTGCGCGATGTGGCCGTCGAGGCGATCTGCGCCACGGCGGAAGACGCTGCGGCAGCGCTCGAAGTGGAAGCGCGCTGGGTGGCGCGACGCGTGGTGGAACTGCTCGACGAATTGCCGGAGTTCGGTTACCGGGACGTCGCTTTGCTGGTACGCAACACGGAGGTAATTCCGCAATTCGCGCTCGCTTTGGAAGAAGCCGGCGTCCCATACCTGGTCAACCGCGGAAAAGGCTTTTACGATTCGCGCGAGGTCAACGACCTGGTGCATCTGCTGCGCGTGATCGCGAACCCGCGCGATGAAGTCAGCCTGGCGGTGGTGCTGCGATCGCCGCTGGTAGCGGTTTCCGATGAAGCATTGCTGGCTTTGCGGCTGCTGGCGGAGAACCTGAGCACCGCCCTCGGGCGCCTGGGCGCGGAAACGGAATCCGAATTCGAAGCGGAGGATTTCCGTGCGCTGATGCGTTTTCGCGAGCGCCTGCGCCGATGGCGGTTGCTGCGGGAGAGCGTTGGCTTCGACCGCCTGCTGGCCGGCGCCATCGACGATTGTGGCTACCGGCCTTCCCATGGCGCGCGCGGCGCGGCCAATATCGACAAGCTGCTCGCGCAGGCGCGCGACGCATCCGAGCGCACATCGCTCGACCAGTTCGTTGCCGAGTTGGAAGCGCTGCGCAAATCCGACCTGCGCGAACCCGACGCCCCCCCCGAGGATTCCGCCGACGCCGTGCAAATCCTCACCGTCCATTCCGCCAAGGGGCTGGAGTTTCCCATCGTATTCGTGGCGGCGTTGCAGAAGGGAGTCGCGAGCGGGGTGCCGGTGGTGGCATTCTCGCCGCGGGTCGGTCTCGGCGCGCGCTGGCGCAACCCGGCCGATGGCGGCGATAAGGACGACGTGTTCCAGCACGCCATTCGGGAGGAACGCAAACAACGCGAGGAGGAAGAGAGCAACCGGTTGCTCTACGTGGCGATGACCCGCGCCGAGCAGCACCTCGCGCTTACCTTTTCGGGTACCGGCAGGAAAATCGAGAACTGGGCGAAGCGGGTGTCCGAGAGCCTGAATTTGCCGCTGGCCGAGACGTGCGACCGCGTGGTCGACTGCGCCGCACCGGACGGCCAGGCGTGGAAGCTACGGCTGCTGATGACGGATCGCGCGCCGGAACCGCTCACGCGCCCTCCCGCGGCGCGGGCTGCCGGAGCTACGCCTCCCGCGATCATCTGGCTGGACGCGCCAGCGGTGACCGAGCAGCAGGACACCGATGCAACCGTCACGGAACTGCGTGAGTTCGCACAGTGCCCGCGTCGCTACTATCTGGGACACTATCTCGGTTTCGACGGGCGTTCCCGCCGCGCTGCGGAGCGCGGCGAGGACGAAAGCCTGCCCGCGAATGAGCTCGGTACACAGGTTCACCAGTTGCTCGCCGGCGCCGAAGTTGCCGATCCGGACGATGAAGCGGTGCACCTGGCCGATAACTTCCGCAACAGCTCTCTCGGCCGGCGCGCCGCCAAGTCAACCCGCGTCGAGCGCGAGTTCGATTTCCTGATGGCGGTGGAAGGCCTGGTGATCCGCGGCCAGGTGGACCTGTGGTTCGAAGAGGGCGCGGAGCTGGTGATCGTGGACTACAAGACCGATGCCGTCAACCTGGCCGAGGCGCACCGCCGCGCACAGGATTATGGATTGCAGCTTCGGCTGTATGGCATGGCAGTAGAACAGTTGACCGGCCACGCTCCGGATCGCGCGTTCCTATACTTCCTCCGGCCAAACGCAGTGGTGGAAGTTGACCTTGCGCCATCGCTGATCGATTCGCCCAATGCTGTGGTGCGCGAGTTTCAGGAAGCGCAAAGCAGCTTGCAGTTTGCCTTGAACGAAGGAGAACGTTGCCGTAGTTGCCCGTTCTTTCGCGACCTGTGCCCGGCTGCAATCGGGGGCGGCCTTCAGAATTGACAAGCCAGCGTCAGGGAGCCGGGCTTACGCCCGGCTGCGCCGATTAACAGCGGGCGCGTAGGTTACCAACCTGCCCAACAGACTTGGTTGATGTGTCCTGAAATCAATCAATTAAGAAGATGATCCGCCCGTACTGAAATTATACTTGACATCACACACTGTGTATAATACAGTGTGTATAGGACAGCATGTGATACACACTAATGCAGCCAGTTCCGAACTCTTTGACAACCTTCGCCTGGAACTCCGCCGCGGGTGCCTGGTGGTAGCCGTTCTGGCCCAACTCTACACCGAACATTACGGCTACGCGCTTCGCAAGGCCCTGGGCGATCAAGGTCTGGCGATCGACGAGAACACACTTTATCCACTCCTACGCCGCCTGGAAAGCCAAGGCCTTCTAGTCAGCCAATGGCGGGAAGAGGAAAAACGAAACAAGCGCTTCTACCGTTTGTCTCCACTGGGAGAAGAGGTGCTGCCCGACCTGCTGGAAGAGTGGCGGCAAATGACTTCAGCCCTGGAGCGAATCCTTGGCGACCGGGGCCTCGCCAGCACTCCCAAATCCCGCAGCCAAAGCAAGGAGGAAAAATAGTCATGCCCATAACCAAAACCGACCTGATCGACCGTTACTTGCACGCAGTGAAGTTCTGGCTCCCCAAGGCGCAGCAGGAGGACATCATCGCCGAGCTGGGCGAGGATCTGCTGTCGCAGGTGGAGGAAGGAGAGGCCGCGCTGGGCCACCAGCTCGACGAGGACGAGCTCGCCATCATACTCAAGAAACGCGGCAGTCCGATGAAAGTCGCCAGCAGCTACCTTCCGGAGCAGCGCCTGATCAATCCGGCGATGCTCCCGGTGTACCGCCTGGTCCTCAAGATTGTCCTGCTGTGGGTGTTTGTGCCGTTGTTCGCGTTCGTCTTCCTGGGTCCGGTATTGGCTTTCGCTCATCCCGGCCGGGCGCTGCTGGCCTGCTGTGTCGAGTACTGGCGCGCCGCATTCATGACGGTCGGCATGGTCACGACCGTCTTCGCGCTGCTCGACCGTTACCAGGTCAAGTTCAAACACGCCGACAACTGGGACCCTCGCAAACTGCCGCGCGTACCGGGCACGCAAGATACCAGGGCCCGCTGGAACCACCTCGCAGGATTCATTTTCGGTCTCGCTGCCGCGGTCTTCTGGGTATCCCTGATGTGGCAGCGCAGCGAGTTCGCATTTTCCGGGGGGACACGACTTATCCTGGGTCCGGTATGGAAACAGATCTACTGGCCTGTTCTCGGCGTGACACTGACGGGCGCGTTCTTCGACTTACTCAGCTCTCTCTACCCACGCTGGACACGAGTGCGCTCGCGCGCGCGCATCGGTATCGATATCTGCGGGTTGATCATAGCGGCTGTCCTGCTGAGGGCCGGGAATTTCGTGGGGATCGTGGATGGGCATCTCTCAGCCACGGATCTGGCCACCAGCGTGGCCTGGTTCAACGGCATGATCGACTGGACGGTGATCGCGGCGGTTGTGATCGAGATCGGCGACGCGATCCACGAAGCGCGGAGCCTGCTCCGCGGCAAGTCCGCCAAGCCGGCGGCGATCCAGACCACGTAATAAAAGTCACATTCGCCCGACCCGGAACTAACCCCGAGTGATATAGAATTGACTCGATCACTTACTAGGGAGTAGGAAGGATTTCACATGGCGACAAAGTCACGTATAAAGCTGTCTGGCAGCGAGCGTAAAGCAATGGCGGGCGCGAAAGCCGGCAAGACCGTGGACGCCGGCGACCAGATCGAGGTAACGGTTCGTGTCCGAGGCCGCGCCCAGGCTTCTTCCGAAGACCTGATGAAGATTGGCGCGCAAAAGCCGGCTGAGCGCCAGACCCTGAGCCGCGAGGACTTCGCGGCACGATACGGGGCGGACCCGGCGGATTTCGCCAAAGTAGAGGCTTTCGCACACGATCACGGTTTGGCGGTATCGGCGGCGAATGCCGGGCAGCGGACCATCCGGCTGAAAGGCTCTGCCGCCGGTTTGAGCGAAGCATTCGGCGTGGAACTGCGGCACTACACAAAGAGCGGCGCGCCGTCATACCGCGGCCGCACGGGCTCGATTTACATTCCGAAAGACCTGAAGGACATCATCCTCGGCGTGCATGGGCTCGACAACCGGCCGGTGGCGAAGCGACATTCCCGCTGGCGCGGACCGGTCACAACCGCGGCACCCAAGGCACCCAAGGCAAAGACTGCGACAAAGAAGAAGGCTGCGCCTGCGAAGCACAAGCAGGCAGCGGACCCGAGTGTCACGGCGCCACAGGTCGCGGCGCTCTATCACTTCCCTGCGGGGCTCACGGGCCAAGGCCAGTCGATCGCGCTGATCGAACTGAACGATGTGGATAACACCGGGAAACCGACCGGCGCCGGATATCAAACCTCCGACCTGGCGGCTTATTTCAAGGGTCTCGGAATCGCCGCGCCTACCGTGGTTGCGGTGAGCGTGGATGGCGGCGCGAACGTGCCCGGGCCTGACCCGGGGTCGGACGGCGAAGTGACGCTGGATATCGAGGTCGCCGGATCCGTCGCACCGGGGGCGACCATCGCGGTTTACTTTGCCCCCAACACGACGGACGGTTTCATTGACGCGGTGAATCAGGCCGTCCACGACGCCGTACGCAAGCCGAGCGTGATTTCGATCAGTTGGGGAGGACCGGAGGATCCGGGCGGACAAGTGGATCAGCAATTCACGCAGGGTTTGAATCAGGCGATTCAGGACGCTGCGCAATTGGGCGTGACGATTTGTTGCGCGGCGGGCGACGACGGTTCGCCCGACATGCCGCTGAAGGGGTGGGACGGAAAGCCGCATGCCGACTTCCCTTCCTCGAGCCCCTTCGCGCTGGCCTGCGGTGGCACGAAACTGTCCGTGACGAACGGAGCGATCGCGAGCGAGGTGGTTTGGAACGAAGGCCAGAAAGCCGGCGCAGGCGGGGGAGGCGTCAGCAATCTGTTCACACTGCCTTCCTACCAGGCCAGCGCCAAGGTGCCGAAAGCTCCCAACGGCAGCGCCGGACGCGGCGTGCCGGACGTGTCCGGCAACGCAGATCCCGACACCGGATACCGGATTTTCCTGGCGGGGACGCAGCAGGTGATCGGAGGCACCAGCGCGGTGGCGCCGCTGATCGCCGGCCTGATCGCTCTCATCAACCAGAGCCTCGCCCAAAAAACGGCGGGCACGACCGCCGGATTCCTGAACCCGCTCCTTTACGGTTCCGCCGCGGCGGCATTCCGCGACATCACTGTCGGGAACAATGACATCTACGGAAAGCTGAAAGGGTTGTACGCGGCCGGCCCCGGTTGGGACGCGTGCTCGGGACTGGGTGTCCCGGACGGCACAAAACTGCTGGCTAACGTACTGTAATCGGCGCAAGATCCGGAGCGAATCAG
>Ga0181529_10007174_pt1 | contig 11174 bp, 5 predicted proteins | sample PEATcosm2014_Bin_36_FD_119763 | JGI IMG/M metagenome (GOLD analysis project Ga0181529, IMG submission 119763) | Peatland microbial communities from MTU Mesocosm Facility, Houghton, MI, USA - PEATcosm2014_Bin10_30_metaG | ecosystem: Environmental > Terrestrial > Soil > Wetlands > Peat | place... | reverse complement strand
TCGGCACCTTCCTCGCCGGCGTAAGCGTGATGGGGTTCGGCTACCGCTGGGCATTCGTGGGCAATGCACTTTCGTTTCTGATTTCCGCCCTTTGCATTTCGCGTCTGCGTTTGCCCGGCCGCGGCTTCTATCCGCCGCGGCGCTCTCTCACCGAAGCCGAGATCGTCCGGCCGTGGCACGAGTACAAAGAGGGCCTGCGCTACATGCGCGGCGTGCCGCTGGTGATGGGGCTTTTGCTCATCAACGTCGGCTGGGCCTCCGGTGGCGGCGCGGCGCAGATTCTGTTCACCATCTTCGGCGAGATCGTTTTCAACCGCGGCCCAGCCGGTTTGGGCACCATCTGGAGCTTCGCCGGGATCGGCCTGCTGGCGGGAGGCGCGCTCGGCTATACGCTGGGCCGCCGCCTCAGCTTCACCAATTACAAGCGCGCCATCGTGGCGTGTTACATCGTCCACGGCGGTGCTTACGTTCTGTTCAGCCAGATGCGCGGCTTCGGCTGGGCGCTGTTTTTCATCGCCCTCTCTCGCGCCGGCGTGGCCATGAGCTCAGTGCTCAACATGTCGCAACTGCTGCGCATCGTCCCCGATGAATTGCGCGGCCGCGTCTTCGCCACCATGGAATCGGTCACCTGGTCGGTGATGCTGATTTCCATGACGCTCGCCGGCATCGCCAGCGAATACTGGAATCCGCGCACCATCGGCGCCATCGCCGGCGTGCTCAGTTCCTCGACCGCCCTGTTCTGGGGCTGGGCCCACTTCACCGGCCGCCTCCCCGAGCCAGAACGCCTCGGCATCGAACCGGAAGAAATCGAAGTCCACCCCGAACCGGCGGCGTAAAGCTCGCCAGCGCGCCCAGGACGTTCTGAAACTCACGCTGCCCGTTTTGGAATGACATCCCTATCGATCACGGCTTGATCGATCGAGTCAAGATCGAAGCGGTTCTAGATGTTCAGCCAATATTGCGCCGAGGTGCCAAAGTAACGCCCCAGTCGCGCAGCCGTGTCCGCCGTGATGCCGCGTTTCCCATTCACGATCAAGCTGATCCGGTTCGCCGGCACCCGGATCGCCTGCGCGAGTCCATTGATGCTGATCCCTTCATCCTTCATGTCGTCGAGCAGAATCTTGCCTGGGTGAATCGGTGGCAGTTTTTTTCGCCTTTAGTGGTGGTCGGTGATTTCGACATCGGTTGGTCCTTGAATCGACATCATAGCGCCACGCTGACGTCCCACGCCGGGCGTGTAATCTTTTCCGCCGCGCCACATAGTAAAATCTTACGCAAGTCGTTCTAACGCGCGGCCGGGCTGTCCGGGTGGGAGCAGGGCCCGCGCGAATGGCTGCGAGCCCGCAACATCTCGCTTGTGCGGGCGGGGGGTTAACTGCAATGCCGACGTTCTTCCGGTTCCTGGACAGAAGTGTTTGGCCCTTTGCGCTACTCGCTGCTGGTTTGGTCTCGCTGGCGTGGGGCCAGGAAAACCAGTTCGTGCAGCGATCCGGCGCAACGCTGACACTGAATGGCGCGCCCTTCCGCTTCGGCGGCGCCGATTCCTATCCCTTGATGCTGTCGAATCAGCAGACGGTGGATCAGATTCTGGGAGCTGTGGCGAACAGCAATCTGAAGGTCGTCCGCATGTGGGTATTTTGCGACGGCGTCCAATGCTCAGGCGGCTCGTTCTTTCTCCAGTACTTCAACACAGGCACCGGCGCCCCGCAGTACAACGACGACAACAACGACGGGTTGGCCAACGTGGATTACGCGGTCACCGAAGCCGGCACGCTGGGGATCAAGCTCATCATTGCCCTCACCAACAACTGGACCGATTACGGCGGCATGGACACGTACGTCACGTGGAACAAAGGGCAATACCACGATCAGTTTTACACCGATCCAACAATCCGGCAATGGTATAAGAACTGGATCAGCCATGTGCTGAACCACGTGAATAAGATGACGGGCGTGGCTTACAAGGATGATCCGGCCATCATGGCGTGGGAATTGTCGAACGAACCTGAGTGCGGAGGCAGCGGACCTCCCAAAGGACTGCCTACTTCGGGCGTTTGCACCAACCAGACGATCATTAACTGGATCACCGACGCGGCAGGCTATATCAAGAGCATCGACTCGAATCACCTGGTGGCGGTGGGCGACGAAGGTTTCTTCTGCGGTTCTGCTTCTTCCGCGGGTTCTGTTTCTTGCGCGCCCGGGGGCAGCGGCGTCGACAGCCAGGGCTTTTCAGGAGTTCAACAAATCGATCTCGTGGGATTTCACCTCTACCCGGACACATGGGGCGCCAGCATTGCCTCGTCGGAGGACTTCATCAAGCTGCACTTGCAGGAAGCGAGCACACTGGTCAAGCCTCTTTACATGGGTGAGTTCGGCCTCGAGTCCAACAACGTGAAAGAATTCATTTACAACGATTGGACCAACCTGATCTTTAATGGTGGCGGCAGCGGCGCCATGTTTTGGAACGTTCCGTCCGGGGTGCCCGCACCCTCCGCCGCGCAGGGGACAAGTGAAATAGACGCCTCTTTCAACGAATACGAGGGCAGTCCGGTGCTGTGGCTGATGAGCGATTTCGCGGAAATGATGGCGGGCTCGACGCAGCAACTCCCTCCCGTGGCCGGCTACCAATGGGCCACCGCGCCGCCGGGCGAGTTGGCCACTCTCAACGTACTGTCGAACGACGTCGCATATGGGGAGAACGTAACGATTGATCCTACCAGCATCGATCTTGACCCCATTACCCCCGGCCAGCAAACGTCCTTCGCAGTCAATGGCGGCGTGTTCAATGTGGTTGGGCAGGCCGTTCAGTTCACACCGCAAACCGGCTTTGTGGGAAGCGTCACCGGCTCTTACACGGTCGCTGACAGCAACCAGCGGGTGTCCAATGTCGGCTACCTGTTTGTAACTGTGAATCCCCCCCAGACGGGCTGGACGACACTCGAGTCGTTCGAGTCGGGCGCCGACGGATGGGGACCGGCTACGTCACCGGCCGCCGGCACGGTTGCGCTCAGCCCCACCGCTAACACCGAGGGGAAATACTCGCTGCAGGTGAACGTGACTAGTCCCGGCTGGTTCGGAATTAACTTATCTACCCCGAGCGATTTCTCCCATTGGCCGTCGGTGGCGATGGATATCACGCCGACCACGGTAGGTGGCTACTCCGCCTTCGCGTTCCAGGCCGGCTCGAACTATGATTGGTGCCAAAGCGCAACATGGCTACCGCTGGCTCTATTCAGCACCACAACCTTGACGCTGCAACTCCAGCCCTCGCAGCTTCAGTGTTTTAACGGTATGCCGGATTTGACCAGCGTGCACAGCTTTTTTGTGGACCTTCCGAGCGTCGGCACTTATTACCTGGATAACCTTCGCGCCGGACCCGCGCCGACCGCGTCCGCACCGTTGCCGGTAATCGCCGGGGTAGGCAACAGCGCGGGCGGGCAAGCGGGTGTCTCGGCGGGCACCTATATCTCGATCTACGGTTCGAACTTCGCACCCACCGGCTGGCCGGCCACGTTCTGGAGCGACTATGTCACCAACGGGCAGTTACCAACGACGTTGACTGGCGTGACCGTCAGCATAGGGGGACAGCCAGCTTACTTAGAATACGTTAGTCCCACGCAGATCAATGTGCTGGCGCCGAACGTCGGTACGGGTTCGACATCCGTTACAGTGACCACCCCGGCGGGAACGAGTAATGCGTACTCCATCGCGTCGTCACAGGTGCAGCCGGCATTTTTTGAATGGCCGGGCAACTATGTGGTGGCCACCGACAGCAACTATGACTGGCTCATAAAGAATGGCACCTTCAGCACCACGACCGCGCCTGCGAAACCCGGCGAGACGGTTATCTTATGGGGCACCGGATTTGGCGCCACCACCCCCGCGGCTCCCGCCGGCCAGATAACCCCCTCGAACCTGTACAGCGTCAATGGGGTCGTCGTGACCGTGGGAAGCGTCCCGGTGACGGCGTCGGCAACCGCGCTGTCGCCCGGCTCCGCTGGGCTCTACCAAGTCGTGATTCAGGTGCCTTCGGGCCTGGCTAATGGCGATTACCCGATTGTGGCTACGGTGGGCGGAGTGCAATCGCCCGCCGGAGTGAAGCTCACGGTTCAACAATAGCGTATGTGCCGGCCCGTCGGATGCGCCCGGCGGAAACTACGGAATCTCTACCGACCCGCTGGTGGTGGTCATCGCTCCTTCCAGGGCGCTGCGCACCACCAGGCGCACCAGGTAGGTGCCCGGGCTCAGGTTGAAAGTGGACTTAAGCGTCTGCGGCGGCCTCTGTTCCAGGTTGGCCACAGTCTCGTCGCGCAGTCTGAGTTTCAGCCGGTGCTGCCTGCCTTCCAGGTAATTGCCATTGCGGTCGAACACCGCCGCGACCACTGTCACGTCTTCCGAATTGCGTCCGTCAGCCTTGCCATAATGCAGTAGCTTCAGGTCGATGTTGGCCATTACCGCGAGTTCCGCGGCGTTTCCCTGGCCCCGCGACACTGCGGTGCGCATGTCTACCGCCAGGTCGTGCACCTCGTCGCGAGAGAAGACGGCCTCGCCGATTTCCCGCGTAGCCATGGCGGCGGCGTCTTCCGTGTGCGCCGGCGCCCAGTAACCCTTGCGTGCCTGAACCGAGAGGCCTTGGGCATTCGCCAGCGTGACCTTGATCTCATGGTATCTTCCGTCCGGCTTGAGATCCTTCGGATAGAAGCTCAAGTAATAGACGTATTCGGGCGGGTTGGCCAGGCGGTCGAATTCGGTCAGGAAATCGTTCTGGGCGAGGGCAGTGCCGCCGGTCGCATAAGCCAGGTCGCCCAGAATCAGCCCTTGAGCGGTGATCTCCTCATGGTTGTACTTGGCGACTTGTTGCTCGGTCCAGGGGTTTGTCAACCGGCAGTTGGGAACGTCGCCGGTTGGGTCGATAGTGTAGACGCCGCGGGCGTCGAGAGTATTGATGACGACGCCCGAGCGGGTGGCGCGGTCGATGGATTCGCTGAGTTCCCGTTGCAGATCGTCGGGGAGGTACATGCCGGGCGATGTGAGAATCATGATTCGATCGCCCGGCATGGAACCGAGCAACCGCACGATGTTGTTGAGCGTGCGGAAGGCATTGATGGCATCGCCCCAGCCTTCATTGGCGACTGCCCGGAGAGTGTCCTCGGCAATTCTGCCGGGGTTTGGGGGGTTCTGGAGGCAATCGTTGGTAATGGCGACCTGCATCGCCATTATCGCCGGGTCCTGGCCTTTCACCCATCGGTCTGCCACGTAGAAACTGGCGGGAGGGAAGTGCATGCGGGGCGGAATGGGCATCGCCTTCATCAGGGCCTGGCGGAATTTCGCCAGGTCATCGGTGAATTCGAGCGACACGTTGCCGGAAAGCGTGAGCAACGCCACGCGTTCCTGCGGTGGGATTCCCTGTTCGATGTGCTTCAACGCAGCCACGCGGATGGTGGTCAGGTCTTCGAGCTTGAGATGGACGTCGTCGAAGACAAAGGCGACGAAGCGGCTGGGGACCACAGGCTTGGGGCCTTCGCCTGCAGGCGCCAGCGGGATAGCCGTTTCGGGCGTGGCCGTCCGGGCATGCCCGGCCCCTTCGGGAGACGGCTGCGCGGCAGCGCCGCCCTCGATGGCGAACTGCGCAATGGACTGCGCCTTACCGCGATCGGTGAGTTGAAAATCTTCTTTGCGGAAGCTGCCGACAGCGTGCCCCTGCTTGTTGCGAATCACCACCGGCACACGCACCAGGTTCACACTCGATTGGAAGGTGGGTATCTCTTCACGGGTAGTTACTTCGCCGGCCTGCGGCTGACCGCTCTGCGTTTGAAAGGTCGGTCTCTCTTCACGGGCGGTTATTTCGCCAGGCTGAACCTGCGCGGCCGGTGGTGACGCGCTGGTGGCAGGCTGCGCGACCACCGACGGCCCAACCGGCTGCACTCCCGTCTGCGCACTGGCGCGCTCCGCCGCCGTTTCGGTGGCGTAGTAACCGCCGCGCGCACGCACGGAGAGTTTGCGCGAATCGTTGACCGTCACCTTTAACTTGTGAAAGCTGCCGTCCGCCTTTCCTTCCGGTACAAAGCTGAGCAGATAAATGCAGTCCGGCGTCGCCAGTTGCCGCAAACCCGCTTCCGGGGCGTTCCCCGCCTCGACCACCGCGCCTCCGGTCCCATCCGCGACAAGGTTGAGGTTTTCGGAGTTAACATTGGCGGAGTCCGACTCGACCCCAAGAGAGCGCATGGAGACAGCGTTCTGCCGTGGCGGCGCGTCCCCCACGCTACCCCGGTTCTCGACGATGTGCAGGGAATCGATGGTTACCTTCGCCCGCACCGCATCATCGATCAGTGCCTCTCTCATCTTCTGTTCATCCCGGTTCACGGGAAAGCCCGCCGAGACGATCACGATGCGCTTGGCTCCCGGCAGGTGGGCCATCCGGCTTACCACCGCCTCCAGCAGCGTGATCTGCAACGGCAGCGTCGGCGTCACCCGGCAGATGCGAATCGGGTTGGGTTGGAGTTTAGAAACGACCTCCTGTAGCTTCGCGCGGTCGTCCGTGAAGTCCATCGCCAGCCGGCAGGAACTGGAAAAAATCGCCGCGCGGTCGGCCGGCTGGAGGCTGGCAATATTGTGGAGCGCGGCGTCTCGCAAAGGAGCCACAATGCCGAAATCATGCAGCAGAACGTCGTCGAAGAAATAGGCGATAAAATGCGCCGGCGCCGCGGCTGCCGCTGGCGTTGTTTCCGTCGGTGCGGCGGCTTCGCTCCGCTCCACCGAAAAGGCCGCGATGCGCTGCGGCTTGCTCTTGTCGAATACCTCGAAGCTGTCGCGGCCGAGATCCGCGACCGTGCGCCCGTCGCGGTCCCGCACAACCACGGGTACCAGCACCAGCTTGGCGCCGGTTTGAAATGTCGGCACGCTCGCCTGCGGCGAATCCTGGAAATCGGTCCCGCGCGCCGCACAAGCGGCCAGCACGGACAACATCGCCGCTGCGTAGCGTCCTTTCATAGGAGCCGGCATTCAACTCTCGCATCACGGCGAGTCCGGCTGTAATTATCAGACATCAGGATGATTTTAGAGGTTTCGGAACCAGTTAGTCCATGGCTAATTTGAGTCATGAGGGTAATTGAGGAATTGGCAATTCCACGTTTCCCCCATGGCTCCGTGGCCCACCCGCCGCCCCTATAACAGCGACAGCGGGTCCACATCGATCACTAATGCAGTGGCGGGCCATTTGTGGTCCAGGGCGAAGGCTCGCATTTTCTGCAGCAGGGCGTTGAGAGCTATGCGGCTGGCGGACTTGATCAGCAACTGGTAGCGGTATTCGGCCTTGAGGCGCGGCACGGGGGCTTCGGCAGGGCCCATCACGCGCAGCTTTTCGGGCGGCGGCGTCAGCAGCATTCCCAACTCCCCGGCCATGCGCAAGGCCAGTTCTTTTTTGTCGCTGCGCACCAGCACGTTCGCCATCGCCGTGAAGGGCGGATAGGACATGGCGCGGCGGAATGCGAGCTCCTTTTCATAGAACGTGTTGTAGTCCTGCGCGGCGGCCATGCGGACGGCGTAGTGATCGGGGTTGATGGTTTGGATCAGCACGATCCCGGGCAGGCTGCCGCGTCCGGCGCGTCCGGCCACCTGGGTAAGAAGCTGAAACGTGCGTTCGGCGGCGCGAAAATCGGGCATGCCGAGGCCGACATCGGCGGAGACCACCCCCACCAGCGTGACGTTGGGGATGTCGTGGCCCTTGGCGATCATCTGCGTGCCGACCAGGATGTCGAAGCTGCCTTCGCGGAAACCATCGAGGATGGTCTCGTACTGCCGTTTGCCGGTGACCGTGTCGCGGTCGAGGCGCGCGATGCGCGCGGCGGGAAAGGCGCGGTGCAGCTCTTCTTCCACGCGCTCGGAACCGACGCCGAGGAAATAGACGTGGTCGCTCGAGCACTTGGGGCAAACGCTGGGCACCTTTTCGGCGTAGCCGCAATAGTGGCACAGCAGGCGCCGGTCGCGCTTGTGAAAAGTCAACGTGACGGAGCAGTTGACGCACTGGACACGCTCGCCGCAGGCGCGGCAAGCGACGAAGCTCGAAAAGCCGCGGCGGTTGAGCAGGATGATGGTCTGCTCGCCGTTTTCGAGGCGTTGGCCGATGGCGTCCACCAGTTTGCGGGAAAAGGTGGCCTGCTGGCGCGTCTCCAGAAACTCCTGGCGCATATCGACCAGCGAGACCGCCGGCATGGGCCGCTCTTCGATGCGGCCGGGAAGCGTCAACAGCGTGTACTTGCCGCGCTCGGCGTTATAGCGGCTCTCCAGACTAGGCGTGGCCGAGCCCAGCACCACGCAGGCGTGCGCCGCCTGGGCGCGCACCAGCGCCACGTCGCGGCCGTTGTAACGCGGCGTTTCCTCCTGCTTGTAGCTGCCATCGTGCTCTTCATCGACCACGATCAGCCCCAGATTGCGGACGGGCGCGAACACGCCGGAGCGTGTGCCCACCACCACCGAGGCCGAGCCGGAGCGGATGCGGCGCCACTGCTCGGAGCGTTCCACATCGGTGAACGCGCTGTGCAGAATGGCAACCCGGTCGCCGAAGCGCGAAAAGAACTGGCCGGCCATGGCGGGCGTGAGGGCAATTTCCGGCACCAACAGCAGCGCGCCGCGTCCCTGGGTTACCACGGCCTGGATGGCGTTGAGGTAGATTTCGGTCTTGCCGGAGCCGGTAACGCCGTAAAGGAGGAAGGCGCGAAACTCGCGCGCCGCAATCGCACTCTGAATGGCATCGTAGGCGGCCTGCTGCGCAGGGTTGAGCGTATGCGGCGCGCGCACGGCGCCAGCCGTGATGCCGGCGGTTTCGGTGGTGAGCGCGACCACGCCTTTGCGCGCCAGCGAGCGAGCGGCGGCGCTGGAATGGGCCAGCATGCTTTCCAGGTCCTTGAGATTGTGCGAGCCGGGATGCAGCTCCAGGAAGGCCTTCAACTCGCGCTCGGGCTTGTTCAGCTTGCCTTCGGCCGGCGTGCGGGCGAGCTCCACGCGCAGGCGGCCGGCCGGCGCGCGCCAAGGGTCGCGCTCGGTCTGCACCTGTTCGGCGGCGATGAGACCCTTGCGCTCCAGCGAACGGATGGCTTTGTCGGCAAGCGGCAGGATGCGCGACAGGTAAGCGGCCGAAAGCGGGCGGCGTTCGAGCAGTCCCAAGATGCGCGCCACCGGATCGTCGGGCGCGGCATCGAGAAGCAACTGGCGCGCGGCGTCGCGGCCGGCATCGGTCAGCGACCAGACCTTGCCACGGCGGATCTCGGAAGCCAGAGGCAGCATGCCACGCAGCACGTCGCCGAGCGGAGCGCAATAATAACTGGCGATCCAACGGCCCAGGCTGAGCAGTTCCGCATCCAGAACCGGCTCGGAATCGATCAGGCGCAACGCCTCGCGCGTGGCCATCCTCGGCCGATCGTCGTGACAGCGAAGGATAACCCCGGTGAGCTTGCGCGGGCCGAAGGGAACCACGATGCGGCTGCCGGGGTGCACGCGATGGCGGAGGGTCTCGGGCAGCGAGTAAGTGAACGGCTGATCGAGGGGCGCCGGCACACTGACGTCCACGTACTGGAAGTTTCCCTCGGGCATGGAAACTTCAGCATAGCGAACCATTACCCAGACGGTTCAACCGGTCATGGCGCCTCAGTCTCGGGCACTCCGCGCTACTCGCGCGGTTGTGTGGCACCGGCCATATCGATCGATAAATAGCGCGCGCCGTCGTACCAAACCAGGACTGCGACTCCGGCCTGATTCAATAGCGCTGGCGATTGCGGATCGTCGGCCGGCAATACGGGCAAGTCGTGGCTGTGATAGATGTATCGCAGAGCGCCTTCGCAGCCGGCCTGAGAATAGCCGTCGGGAAGACCACGGTACACCGCGCCATGGATGGCCGGATGAGCGCTTGCAAACTCCACAATCGTGGTGAGCCAGTTCCGCGTATCAATGGCCTGGCGCAGGGTGTCGGTGCGCTGCGTGGCCAGCGCGTGGGCATCGAGCGGCCCGAAAATCACCAGGAAAACCGCGGCGGGGATCCACCTGGCCGTCGGCGCGAGGCCGCTGAATGCGATTGCCAGACCGGTGAACGGAACATAGCAGTAGGCACTGAACAGCCTTCCGGGCAGGAACATCAGTGGAACGAAGAACAAAATCATCGTCACTAGGCCGAACCAGGCGCGCCGATTCCTGGCCGCCAGCACGCTCAACGGAAGTAATAGAAACAGGTAGGGCAAGAGAAACACCTTTGCCGAATAGAACTGGAACGTCCGCGCCACGGCTGCCGTGGTGAAGCGAAAGGTATAGTCATTGTCGAGGTTTGGATTGAGCAGGATGCCCTGCAGCCCGAAGGAGAGCGATGCCAGAAAGAAGGGGAGCAGCGGTTTCCAATTGCGTTTGCCAAACCAGATTTCATAGGCCGCTAGAACGAACGGAAGCATCACCGCCAGTTCCTTGGATTTGTAGGCCAGCCAAAACGCCGCGAAGCTGAGCACCCAGCGACCGCGAGCGTAAAGCAGCACGCTCAGCAAGCAGAAGGTGGCGCACAGCAGGTCGAAAACATACATGGGCTTCCAGAACACGTCGAACAGGGCCATGTGAAACGCGAACAGAACCGCCCCGCCGGCCGCTGCGAGCGATTGCGCGCCGAGCCTTCGCGCCAGCAGCCAGATGAGCCAGACGTTCAGCAGGTGCAGCGCCTGGATGACCGCGACGTATTTCCAAAAGTCCAAACCGAAATACAGAGCGGCCTCGCGGAAGAAGAAATGTCCAACCGGACGGAAATTGTCGGGTTGAAAACGCGGGCTCACGGTCGCTTCGAGGTAGGCCAGCTTCGGACCCATGCCGACCCAACCGATGGTATTCAGGTCGTCACTCTGAAAATAGCCGCGGTATGCGCGCAGGTTTACAGCCACCAGTAAAACGGCCAGCAACGCAAAGGCGAGAACACCGATTGCCTTCCGCGCAGCACCCTCCAGCCGAAGCGTGGCGCGCTCGCCGGACCTTTTCAGCAGAGACACTAAAACCAATACTACGTCAGACACCAGCCGGCCTGCGACGCGCTGAGCGCCATCGCGCACAGCGTGGATTGACGGGCGTGTGAGATAATCGGGTGAGTTCCCCACGCTTCATGGACCGCGAATTCATCCGCAATTTCTCCATCATTGCGCACATCGACCACG
>Ga0181529_10007169_pt1 | contig 11181 bp, 11 predicted proteins | sample PEATcosm2014_Bin_36_FD_119763 | JGI IMG/M metagenome (GOLD analysis project Ga0181529, IMG submission 119763) | Peatland microbial communities from MTU Mesocosm Facility, Houghton, MI, USA - PEATcosm2014_Bin10_30_metaG | ecosystem: Environmental > Terrestrial > Soil > Wetlands > Peat | place... | reverse complement strand
CGCCAGCAAATCTTGCAGGAATCCATCCAAACGTTTGTCCAAGGCGGCCATCTGGTTTGCTTTCACGCAGAAAGCATATCCAAAAGGCCGACACCCTGTCAATGATTACTTAACCTAGTATTATTATCGCACCCGAATCAAGGAAAAACTTTGTTTAGATGACCATGCAAGACTGCTGCAATCCGCCATTCGTTGGAATTGCAGCGGAACTTTGATTGGAGCCCGGAAGGATTTAATCAGAGACCATCGAATCTAGGAACCTTGTGGCCGCGAAACTTAAATAATGGAAACGCCGCTAAAAACTCGGAATGCACGGAAAAAACACCGGATTTTTCTGGTGGAAGACCATCCGATCACCCGGCAGGGCTTTGCCCTGTTGCTAAATCGGGAAGACGATCTGATGGTGTGTGGCGAGACGGAAACGGCGGCCAAGGCGTTGTCGGGAATTGAATTGTCAAAGCCTGATTTAGTGGTCGTTGACATTGCGCTGCCGGGGAGGGACGGACTTGAATTAATCAAGAACATTGCCACGTTCCATCCCCGGTTGCCAACGCTGGTGATTTCAACCTTGGATGAATCGGTTTACGCCAAACGCGCCTTCCAAGCCGGCGCCAAAGGCTATGCCATGAAACAAGAACCGGTCGAGCAACTTTTGATGTCGGTTCGCCAGGTGCTGGCCGGTGAAGTTTATATGAGTGAAGCGATGCGCAAGGATCTGCTGCTGAACATCGTGCATGCTCCATCCGGGAACCCCAGCACGGGGATTGACAGGTTGAGCGACCGTGAAGTGGAGGTGTTCCGGCTAATCGGGGAAGGCTTGGGCACGCGACATATCGCCGAAAGGTTGAGTTTGAGCATCAGCACGATAGAAACCCACCGGACTCATATCAAGGAAAAACTCGGATTGGAGCACGCGCCTGATATGGTGCGGCATGCTGTGGAATGGCTTCACAACCAGAATTTCCAACATTAATTTTTGCTTCCTCTGCCTTCGCAGCGGGCTTCATGGCCTGAAATGATTCAAGCCATTCAACATTCGTTATGTTTGGTGGTGGCGGGCCAGTTCACTGTAATCACGCTGCCTCCATGCGGACCACGCCGGATCGCCAGCGTGCCGCCAATCATCGCGGCGCGCGTTCTCATGTTGTATAAACCCGCGCCGTCCAATTTTTTATCATTGGTTGGGAATCCCACGCCATCGTCCTCGACGGTGAAGACGAGCGTGCCCACCTCCTTGCGCAAAGTGATTGAGATGCTTTGGGCTTTGCCGTGCTTGACGGCATTATGCACCGCTTCCTGGGTGATGCGGTATAGCTGATTGATCACATTAGTATCGTTAATCAAGTTGGCAGAGCCGAGCTGGCATCGGCAACGGGCGCTCCCTGAAGCTTCGACTTCCCTGGCCAGCTCCTCCAACGAGGAAGCCAGACCCCTTGCTTTCAGGGTGACGGGGTTAAGTCCTTTGGCCAAATCGCGCGCCTGCTGAATTGACCTGTTGAGTATCTGCTCGATCTCCTTGGCCTCCGCAGCCGCCGATAGCACGGTTTTGTCGGACAGTAATTTCTCCAATACGCCGATTCGATATTTGGTGCCGACCAAAGTTTGGCAAAGACCGTCATGCAGATCACGCCCGATGCGTTCCTGCTCCAGTTCGATGCGCCGCAAAACCTCGCTTTCCAACCGCTCCCGTTCGGCGCGAATCCGCTCTTCCAATTGCTTGCGCTCGGTGATGTCCATCATCGAACCGAGCATGCGCACGATTTTCCCGGAGGCATCACGGACGCAGTAACTGCGGTGAAATACGTTGCCGTATGCGCCGTCTGCCCGTCTGAAACGAAATTCATCCACCCACGCGGATTCTCCGTGTTCGACCGCGGCGCGAATGCGTGCCAGCACACGTTCCCGGTCGTCGGGATGGATACAGTTCTCCCAGGCTTCGGGGCTTGGGGGAATGTTTCGGTCGAAGTCATAGACTTCGTAAAACGCGTCGTTCCACCAAGCCGAGCCGGTCAGGTTCCAATCCCAGATGGCGTCGTTGGTGGCGCGGGTGACGAGTTGAAATCGCTCCGCTGCCTCCTGCAAATCTTTCTCCGCCAGCTTGCGTTCGGTGATGTCCGTAATGGCGCCGACCATGCGCACCGGGCGGCCGGTCGCGTCGCGCCGGGCCTCGCCGCGGGAGAACACCCAGCGATAGCCGCCGTCCTTGTGCCGCAACCTGAATTCAAACGCATAACGCTCGCCTTGTTCCAGATGTGCCCGGGTTGCCGCGTCCACGACCGCCCGGTCATCGGGATGTATATTTTTCAAGAATGAAGACTTGTGGTTGGGCAGCTCGTCATCGCGGTAGCCAATGATTTCTTTCCAGCGTGGAGAAAAATAATCTTCGTCGGTGAGAATATTCCAGTCCCACAAGCCATCATTTACGGCGCGCTCCGCCAGCACATACCGCTCCTGACTCCGGCGCAACGCCGCTTCCATCTGCTTGCTCCTGGTGATGTCGTGTGATGCCGCCAACCGCAGGTTGCGGTTTCCAATGCAAATCATCTTGACTTGTAATTCGGCAAAAAATGAACTGCCGTCCTTGCGCAACAACTCAACTTCAAAATGCCCTTCCTGATCGTTGCCGATGTCTTCCGCCACCAACGCCCGTGAATGGGGTGCATACAAGGGGACGATGTCTTTCCCAATCAACTCGTCCCTTTGGAAGCCGGACATTTTGAGGATCTGATCATTGACATAACAAAGCCTGCCGTTCTCGCTGATGCTGATGCCTTCCATTGATGCTGACATGAGCTGGCGGAAGCGTTCCTCGCTTTCGCGCAGCGCCTGCTCGATCCGCCTCCGCTCGGTAATATCCTCCTTGATCGCGACGAAATGCGTGATTTTCCCGTCGGCGGTCTTGATTGGCGAAATCGAGGCGGATTCCCAAAACAGCTCGCCGTTTTTTTTCCGGTTGTGAAACTCGCCGTGCCACACGCGTCCCTGCAGGATGGTTTGCCATAGTTGTTGATACACCTCGGCCGGCATTTCACCTGATTTAAGCAAACGGGGATTTTGGCCGATTGCCTCGTCCGCCGTGTAGCCCGTCAATTCGGTGAATTTGGGATTGACGTATTCGATGGCACCCGTGACGTCGGTGATGACGATGGCAGCGGGGCTTTGCTCCACCGCCTGCGAATGTTTGCGCAGTTGTTCTTCCGCCTGGTAGCGGGCGTCGGCGTCGGCAATCGCCGTGAGCGCAAAGGAAATGTCGTCGCTCACCTGGGTCAGCAGGCCGATTTCGTTTTCATCAAAAAAACCAGGCTGCGGCGCATAGACCTGAAACGACCCGGCCACCCGGTTGCCCATCCGAAGGGGAAACGCGGCCACATAGCGCATCCCGAATTTCCGCGCCCGCTGCCGCCAGGGATCCATTCGCGCATCCTGGTAAGCATCCTCGATCACGACCGGCCGCTTTTCACGGATGGCTTCGCCAACGGGACCGCGGCCTTCCGGCTCATCCAGCGTCACCACGCGGATGCCCTCGAGATATTCGGTTTCACCAGCCATGGCCACCGGTTTCACCGACCCATCCGACGCGACCAAGCCAATCCAGGCGAGTTTGAAACCGCCTTGTTTCACGGCCACCCGGCAAATCGCATCCAGCAGTTTCTGCTGGTCGGGGATGCGGACAATCGCGCGGTCAACACCTGCCAGAATGCTCTTCACCCGGTTGAGCTGGGCGATCCGTCCTTCCGCCCGCTTTTGCCCGGAAAGGTCGCGCACGGTCGCCTGAAGAAACGTTTGCCCCTCCAGTTCAACGCGCGTCAGCAGCACCGTTGAAGGAAACTCCTGGCCGTCAAGCCGCCGGTGCCGCCATTCAAAAAAATGGCTGCCCCGCCGGAGAGCCGTTTCGATCATGGCCAGCGCGGCCTCGCTGGAAGGCTGGCCATCCGGCTGAAACTCGGGCGATAGTTCCCAGGGCGCGGCCGAGATGAACCGCCTTTCATCTCCGGTGCGGAACATTTCCACGGTGGCCGGATTGCCGGAGGTGAACTTCCACGCGGGCGGTTCCAGTATCATGATGGCGTCGCGCGAACTGTTGAACAGCGTCCGGTAGCGCTCCTCGCTCTTGCGCATTGTCGCTTCCGTCTGCTTGCGTTCAGTTATATCGACAATGTTGAACCGGCATTGCTTTTGGGGATTCGTCGCCTCTCGCGCCGCTTCCACCTGGACGACCAACCGCCGGCCCTGCGCATTCATCATCTCAAACTCAGCGCACTGCCTGGCAGCCGAGTCAAAGGCCCGGCGGCAAAGCTGGTGAAAAGTGTCCCGCGCTTCCGCCGCCACGAAGGGCGAAAACTTCTGGCCCAGGAGCCGGGCGCGTTCCACGCCCAGCAATTCGCCAGCTTTGAGGTTGGCTTCCAAAATCTCGCCGTCCTGGTTCAAGGTCAGATGGGCGGCGGGGGCAAAATCGTAAAGGTCGGCGTAGCGGACGCGCACGGCATCCAACTCCGACTGCATCTGGCGCAGATCGTCAACCTCTAGTGTGTTCTTCATGTTCGCCATAATCATGGATTACGGAAGGCTTCACCAAATGGCCGGGCTTGAACATAGCAGACCGGGACGGACCGCAACAATTATTTGGTTATGCGTTCCACCCGGCAAACGGCGTAACGGATCAAGGCGTTGATGGATCTCAATTTCAGGGTGTGTTGGATTTGGAGGCACCGGTCATTGACCTCGCCGGCCGTCATCCGAAATTGTCGGGCCATCTCTTCGTTGCTTTTGCCTTCGCCAAGCGATTCCAGAAGGGTGTCAGTCCGCCGGCCATCACTTCGCCAACAACGGCGTGTTCAAAAACATCATCGGCCTGGACGACAAGCCCGACCAGGCGGAGTTCAACATGAATATTCTCGGCGAATACAACATCGGCGGTGACGCGTGGAAAATTGACACGCTGCTGCGCAAATGCGGCATCCACTTCACCTCGACCTTGAGCGGCGACGTGAGCTATGCGCAGGTCGCCAAGGCGCACACGGTTCAACTCAACGGCGTGATGTGCCATCGCTCGATCAATTACCTCGCGGAGATGATGGAGAAAAAAAATTGGCATTCCGTGGATCAAAGTAAATTTCATCGGGGCGGAAGCGACGTCAAAAACGCTCCGCAAGATTGCAAAATTTTTCGACAGCAAAAAGCTGACGGATCGCGTCGAGGAAGTCATCGCGCAGGAAATGCTGGCGCTGCGGCCCGTGCGCGATGATACTATTTTGCGTTCAATGTAACAATAACAATCCAATCAAAACCAGTGAGGGATTGGATGAGGGCGGGTGAGGATTCGAGTTGGCGCAGGCGGAGTGCCAAGGCGTCCTCGACCGCGTCCATCGAATCATAATTGTGATTGCCAAAGGGCTGCCGGCGCACTTCCCACCAGACCAGTTCCTCGGGGTTGCATTGCGGGCTGTAAGCGGGCAACCAATCCAAGGTCAGGGTGTCCGGCACCACCAACGCCTTGGCCCGATGCCAGCCCGCCCGGCCCAGGAACATCAAGAGGTGTTGGTCGGGATGCCGCCGGGCGACTTCCGCCAGATACAAAGACATGGCGGCGGTGTCGGCGTGCGGCAGGATCAAGCTGATGAATTCGCCGTCGAGCGGACAGACGCTGCCAAAGACATGCGTGTATTGGCGCACCCGATGGGTGGACACTTGCGGACGAACGCCCAACGGCGCCCAGCACCGGATCGGGTCGCTCATCCGGCCAAACCGGGCTTCATCCTCAAACATCAGCCGCAACGGTTGGTGCGGGTGACCAACCGCCACGGCGTCCACTTTGGCCTGAAGTTTTTTAAAAAGCGGCCCGGGCCGCCGGATTGTCTTTGGGATGCCTGGGGCGGGGAGTGACCCGCCGCCACTGGTGCCGCGCCAGCAGGCGACACACCGTCGAATCGGGCACCGCCCGTCCCAGGCGTTGCTCATAGTCCATTTTGATGCTGCGGGCAGTGACCAGGCTGCCTCGCTTGGCTCGCTGTTGCCAGGAAACCAACACGGCGCGCTCTTGGGCCAGGGTCAGGTTTTGATGGCGGCGTCCGCCTTTGGGACGGCCCTGACCGGCCGCCAGTCCTCCGCGCAGGTATTCCGACCAGACGCGCCGCACATGGCTGACGCTCAAGCCCACCGCCTGCGCGATGGCTTCGGTGGACAGTTCTTGGCCGACCCGCAACCACAAGCATTGGAGGCGTTGAAAGGCCGATTTGTTGGGAGCCGCCAGCATCGCGCGGTGGATCGCGCCGACCTGCGCGGCGGGGATTTCAGTTCGAGGGCGCATAGATGCCCTCACTCTATATTAATAGCCTATTGATTGCAAGTTAGTATGAATGGGCGGCGTTGCTGGCGGTCGAAGACCAGCGCGAGCAAAGAAAAAAGCTTGAATCCCGTCTGGATCGGGGCCAGGGCGAGTGCTGTCTGCGGCGTCCCGAACTGGCGAAGCTGGTTGAAGGCGCGCTCCGTTTTCATCATGGAAAGCTTTCCGATTTGCTTGCCTGGGTCGTGATGGCGAATCACGTCCATGTGCTGTTCAAAGCCGGAGAGAAACCCATGGCCCAGGTCGTGGCGGATTGGAAGGAATACACCGCGCGTGAAGCGAACAAGGTGCTGGGGCGCCGGGGACATTTCTGGGCAAAAGATTTTTGGGACACTTATATGCGTGATGGTTCCCACGAATTGCGCGCCCGGAACTACATCGAAAATAATCCGGTGAAGGTGCTTCTGGTTCGCGACCACAAAGACTGGCCGTGGAGCAGTGCGCGGTTCCGCGATAGATATGGCGGGCTGCACCTGTGAACTTGGCCGCGCGACGTCCCGGCGCGCAGCGGATGGAACGGGAGAGGCGCGTGTTGAAAGTTCCAACGCGCATGCACAATCGTTGCCGCTGCGACCGGGGGGCCGGTCGCGGTCCGGGATTAGGCGGTGTGTATTCCCACCCGCTCTGTCAGGCGGACGAGTTCCGCCACGGAGTCCACCTTCATCTTCATCATCACGCGGGCGCGGTGGACCTTGATGGTTTTTTCCACGGTGCCGAGATCAGCGGCGGTTTGCTTGTTCAACTGGCCGGAGACGACGTGAGTGAGCACTTCGCGTTCGCGCGGTGTGAGCGTCGCCAGTCGGGCCTGGATGTCATCCAATTCGGCTCGGGCCAGCCGCGCGATGCGATCCTTTTCGATGGCGGCGCGAATAGCTTTGAGCAGGTCGCCGTCATTCACCGGCTTGGTGAGAAAATCCAGCGCGCCACGTTTCATGGCCTGCACGCTTGTGGGAATGTCGCCGTGGCCGGTCAGGAAAATAATCGGGATGCTGCTGCCTTTCATCGTCAAAGCTTCCTGCAACTCCAAGCCATTCAAGCCGGGCATCGCGAGGTCGAGCACGAGACAGCCGGGCGCGTGGGGATCGTGGCGTTCCAGAAACTCCTGCGGCGAGCCGAACGCTGTCACGTTCAGCCGCGCCGAGCGCAGCAGGCGTGCGAGGCTCTTCAGCACGGCGGCATCGTCGTCCACGATGAAAACGGTTGGCGTCATCGGTGATGAATATCCGGGGGGGGGCAGGATAGCGATGGGTGGCAGATTGTCAGCAAATTATTCCTCCAGAACAGATCACTGATTTCTAATCAACGGTTTCTTCGAGCGACGGAATTGCGAAACAAAACACCGCGCCGCGGGCCTCGCCGTTGGCCGCCCACAGGTTTCCGCCATGGGCGGTGATGATCGTGCGGCATACCGACAAGCCCAGGCCCAGGCCGTGCGGCTTGGTGGTGTAGAAGGGCATGAACACCTGTTCCAGTTTTCCGGCGCCAGCCCCAGGCCACAATCGGCAACGGAAACGCGCACAGTTTTGTCGGCGCACAATTCCGTGCGCACGAGCAACTGCCGGCCGGCAGGCGCGTTGCCGTGCATGGCGTCGCAGGCGTTCATCACCAGGTTGAGCAGGACTTGCTGGAGCTGCACGCGGTCCCCTTTGACCGGCGGCAGGTCGGCGGCCAGCTCGGTGTGCGCGACCACATTCTGATTCACCAGATCGCTGCGAATCAATTTGAGAACTTCCAGCACCACGTCGTTCAGGTCGAGCGGCTGTTGCTGCACTTCGCCCTTTTTGAACAACAAGCGCAGGCGTCGAATGACTTCGCCGGCGCGGTTGTCCTGCTCCACAATGTCCTTGAGGATGTCGCGCACTTCGTCCAGGTCAATGTTGTCATGCGCGAGAAAACGGATGGCGGCCTGGGCATTGCTGAGGATGGCGGTAAGCGGCTGGTTTAATTCATGCGCCATGGAGCCGGACATTTCCCCGAGCATGGTCACGCGGGACAGGTGTGCCAGCTCCGCCCGCTGCCGTTGCGTCTCGGCTTCGGCCTGTTTGCGCGCGGTGATGTCCACGGCAATGCCGACCATGTGCGGTTTCCCGTCAAGGATCAGCTTTGAACCGGTGGCGAAAACTGACATTTTCTGCTTGTTCTTGAGGATCAGGCTCATCTCGACCTGCGTATAACCTTCAGAAAATATCTTGGAAAACTCCTGGGCCAGCTTGAGCCGATTCTACTCGTCAAACCAGTCTTCGATGCGGAAATTCAGCAGTTCCTCCGCCGAATATCCTGTCATCACCTCATGCTGCCGGTTCCATCGAATCAAACGCCCGTCCTCGGTATAAAGATAAAGCATACCGGGGATGCTGTTGAACACCGCCGCCATTAATTCAGTTTCATTACGGTTGGCTTCTTCCGTCCGCTTGCGCTCGGTGATGTCCGCCGAGATGCCGCGGATGCGAACCGCCTTGCCGCCGCCGCCAAACTCAACCCGGCCACGCGAAATGAACCAACGCATCTGGCCGTCCGGCAGCACCACGCGGAATTCCGCCAGGTAGCGGCCATCCGCGCTGGTCGCCTTGGCCACAGCCTCCTGAAAAATGTCGCGGTCGTCGGGATGGAGCCGTTGCAGAAATTTTTCGAGATTCAACGGCTCCGTTGGCGAGAAGCCGAACAAAACACGCCACCGCTCACTAGCCCAAATTTTGTTCAGCGTGAGATCCCGAACCCAGACGCCGAGATTCGCCGCCTCGGCGGCCATGGTCATCTGCTGCTCGCTCTCGCGCAAATCGTCGGCCAGCTGCGCCGCGCGTAACGCATCCCGGCTCATGTCCCAAGCCATTACCGCCACGACGCCCACAAAGAACAAACCAGGAGTCATTGGTGCAGTGCTCAAGCCCCAGAAAACCAGCATAAACTGGCCCGTGGCCATCGCAATGAAAAACAGCATGGCGAGACTTAACATCAGCAGGCTCCGTCGTTCCCCACGCCGCCATAAGGTGATGGCCACATCCACAAGAAAGACCAGAAACAGCAACAGACTTATCTGACCGACCAGCATCCAAGGATTGGGAATGCCCTGAGGGATGGAAACGGTTTCGCCAAGAAACGAGACATGGCGCAGACCGGTGATCTCCCGGAAATTGAGGTTTGGTGTAAAGCTGAAATCAAGGATGAGCGACAGAGTCCGCAAGCCACAGATGATCCACGCAAGCCACAAACGCCCAGCCCGCATGTAAAGCCTCATGAAACCAACAAGCGAGAGAGTTATCACCCAGAATGGCAAATGGCCCCAGCGGATGACCCGACCAGCCTCTCCGATGGTTTCCGCCTGCATCAGCCACAACTCACAAAACGTGAGGCCGGCCGTGCCGATGGCGGCCAGAGCAAAAAGCAGATGAACCCACTGCGAGCGCCTTTGGAACCAGACCAGTCCCTGCACCACCGCCAGCGTAAGGCACGCGGCCGCAACCATGGACCAGATGATGGTGACCCAACTCATACAGCCGCAAGGGTAGCAAAGGGTTGCCGGCAAGACCAGTCCGGTGTGCCGCCACACAATCCGCAAGCAACGGAAGCAGCCCGGAACAACAATTCTGCCAATGCCTCCTCATCGCCATGAGCTGAATGAAAGGGAACCGTTATTTGGGGCGTGCATTATCAAGTTCAGCCTCGATTTCCGCCACGGTCGGCAGGCTGCCTTTCAAATTTTTGGGTAGGGATTCGACCAGTCTGGTCTGCCATTGGGCGACGCCGACGGGCTTTTCCCAATCGCGCAACGCATATTCAACGGTCAGATGGTCACGTTATGGGCATACCAGAGCCGGATGGCGGGAGTGTCCAGCTTGGTCAAGAGCAGGCGATTATGTCCCCACGGCAGTTCCGAAATGGGCGCTGGCGGAGCCGATATGACCGATTCTCTCACGGCTGTGAGAGAATTACGGTTTTGGATTCTCTCACAACTTGTGAGAGTTTTTCAGGCATCGTCGGCCAAGCCAGATAAAAGCTGCGCATGAACTAGACGTTTTGCGGCGCGAAACCCGCCGTGCCGGGAAATTCCTTTTGCAGGTCCTCCACCAGACGTTCCACCACCTGCTTGCCATAGCCCTTGGTCTTTTGCGCCTCGGCAATGATTTTGCCAATGTCCCAATAAAGCAGAATCAACTCGCGGTTGACCGAAACCACCGCGCGCAGTTGCGCCGCGCGGACCCGCGCCTTGAGGTCGGCGAGAAGCGTGGTGTAACCAGCGGGAAGCGCGCCGGGCAGTTTGCCATCCTGTCCGCTGGTTTTTGCCAAACCTGTGGCTGTTGTTTTTTGCTTCGTCATACAAAATGTCTGCCTGCCGTTCTGCCCACAACAAACCTGAACCGATCTCGGAATCTTTTGGCATGATGCCGAATTTTGCCGACGTTGAAAAGTTTTCACACGCATGACCTTCAAGGCGTCCGGTGCGGCTGGCTTATTCTTGTCAGAAGCAATTCTCCACGCGCGAAATCCTAACCGGAAAAGCCCCGGAGCCGGGCGGCGGGTCAAGGTGGAGGCCGAGGGCATACCGAGGCACAACCTTGACGCGACGACCGGCGACATACAATTGAAACTGGATTCGCGCGCAACATCATGGATTCCCCGGTATTCAATGGCAGATTTCAGTGATGCCAAACATAGTGACCAATCAGCAGGGCGACGACACAGGCTGCCAGCGTGCCAATAATATACCAGTGGACGCCGCGAAGATTGATGGCCTCGTCCAATTTGCGGCAGACTTTTTCAAATCGCTGCCGTTCCCGTTCCAAAGCGTCTTGGGATTGATTCCATTCGGCAGCGGCGGCTTGCAGGTTCTTTTGAATGCT